>Ga0182021_10008830_pt1 | contig 11927 bp, 11 predicted proteins | sample 612E3MmetaG_FD_120493 | JGI IMG/M metagenome (GOLD analysis project Ga0182021, IMG submission 120493) | Permafrost microbial communities from Stordalen Mire, Sweden - 612E3M metaG (Illumina Assembly) | ecosystem: Environmental > Terrestrial > Soil > Wetlands > Permafrost | place: Sweden...
CACAAAGAACTGGATGAGAACATCGCCATTCTGAAGCTGTTTCCCGGGATCAACCAGAATATTGTACGAAACACGCTTACCACACCCGGACTGAAAGCCGTGATCCTGGAGACCTTCGGGGCGGGCAATGCGCCAACGGTGGCATGGTTTCTTGACCTGCTTAAGGAAGCCGTCGACAACGGAGTTATTCTTTTCAATGTAACACAATGCAAAGGCGGCAAAGTGGATATCGGGAAATATGAGACCAGCGCTGAACTGGGTACGATCGGGGTGATCGGTGGAACTGACATTACGACCGAATCGGCTGTTACCAAGCTGATGTATCTTTTGGGATGCGGTTTCCCGAAGGATGAAGTGGAGCGTTTACTGCAGGTTTCATTGCGGGGGGAGATGACAGTTTGAAAATAGAGAATAATATCTTACTTTTGCACCCCAGTCGAAAAGTAAGCGATACCCGGTAAATACAATTTCGCCATTTCGCTTTTCGCTTTTCGCTATTTTTTTTGGAGAGATGGCCGAGTTGGTCGAAGGCGCACGCCTGGAAAGTGTGTAATCGCCAAAAGCGGTTCATGGGTTCGAATCCCATTCTCTCCGCAGCCTCAGGAAACCCATGTTAATCGTGGGTTTTTCTTTTTTCTGCTCACCGGGCTTGTTGAAGGAAGCACCTCCCACACCTCACCCCTGCTTTCCTAGAATCCCGGATCTTCCAAATGATTCAGGGAATCCGCAGGAATTGGCGCTGCCGATTTTAAAAGCAGCTTCGCAGGTCCTTTCAAAGTTACATCCGGATCCAACCTGTCAAATTCCTGCTGGCTGATCTGTCCTTTATTTAACATCTTCCCCGAAAGCAAACGGAAAAAGTCTTTATCGGATTGACGGAGATGGCCTGTCTCATCAAATGAATACATAAACCATTTGGGCCTTGGGATGATGGAGGCAATAAAGATAGATTCCTGCAGCGTCAGTTTCGAGGCATCCTTTTTGAAATAAAAACGGGCCGCCTCGTTGGCACCATAAACATGAGGTCCCAGTTCAATAATGTTCAGGTAAACCTCAAACATCCGTTCCTTGGAGCAAAGTTGCTGGTTTTCAATCAGCCAGACGAGGAGGATCTCTTCCATCTTCCGGGCAATGGTCTTGTTGCGATTTAAAAAAACATTCTTCACCAGCTGCATCGTGATGGTACTTCCTCCCCTTGCAAACCTGCGTTCTTTAATATTGAGGATCATGGATTCCCGGAAAGCCTCCGCAATGAATCCCCGGTGCTGGTAGAACCCGGGATCTTCCGAATTCAAAACCGAAATCTGCAGGAAAGGAGAAATTTTGTTCAGCGGCCGGAAGTCCGGGTTTTCAGGGCCCACACGAAAGGATCGTGCCGGAGCCCCTCTCTCATAAGCTGTATATTCGAAGGATTCGTTGAGCCGCGTGAGCCCGGCATCTCCGTAAGAAAGAACGCTGAACCGGTTGCGTTTCAGGTCAACCAGAAATCTCAGGGAATCAGGGAGAGAAAGGTCGACAAAGAAATCAAGGTTAAATGCGAGATTTCCATTCACTTTGATCCCTTTTAAAGTAGAAAACAGACCTTCCGGCAAGGAGGAGAAAAGCTCCTCGGCCGGGAAGTCGGGCTTTATGATGGTGAAAGTGATTTGTTTCGTGGGTTTTGGGCGGTACCTGAGATAGGGGTGAAAACTCAGGCGGTTGAAGAACACCTGGGTCGCACTGTCAATTTCAAGATAATCGGATCCGACATTTACAGAGTACTCCAGGCCCAGGCGATCAAAAGTGACTTTGTTCGCGGATATTTTTTCCTGCTGAAGAACCAGGCCCCTGAGGATCACAATCCCCCTGACATGGAAAAGATCATCCCCTTTGTTTTCCTCCGAAAGCCTGAAAGTAAGGGTATCGAATGCCATGGCAGCTTTATAGTTGAATCCAATAAAAGGAATGGATATCTTTTCATTAACGGAAGAATAAAGGCGGAACCCGTAGCTGTGATCCTCGCTGTTGAGGTTACCTGCCAGAATCCAGTTTTTCACCGTATCACCTTCCGTTACCCTGACCGAAGAATGAAACGCGTGATGGTCAGCTACGAAACGGTCGATATGAAAAGAAACTTCATGTCCGTTTTTTTTATGCGACACGGTAAGATCGGAAATCTTCAGTGAGGCAGGAATTTTCTCAAAAACAGCGGATGACAACCGGGAAAACGAAGCCGCATAATTTGTCTTTTCAAGGGAATCTTCTTTGTTTTTTTTGTTCCTGTCCCTCAGCATAAACCGGTAATTCGTTAGTGAGTCAACCTGCTTTAAGCTGAGAAGGGTTTTGCTCAGCTCCAGGTTGTGCAGCACGATGCGGCCGAATATAAGTTTCCAGAAATTCAATGAAGCATAAGCGGAATCAATGGCCAACAGGGTATCGCCATTCTCTGGCTTCAGGCTGATCCCGGTGAGCAATATGTCGCTGACATTGCGGATCCTTGCCTTATCGACCTTCAGAATTGCGTGATATTCCTTGTTGAAAATGCTGATTTTCCGTTCCAGGTAAAATGAAAGAATAACATTCCGGAGAATGAAAAAAACAAGCATCAAGGTGCCCAGTATTGCGGCAACATAGATCGACACCTTTTTCAGTTTCCCGCGGTTCATGGTTCAGGGTCCAGGGTTTTTCTTTTACTCATCATGAAAACACCATACAGTAGCATCCCCGTAAAGATAACGCTCCCGGTAATCAGGAAACCATTATCCGTAGAGCCAAACGTTTCATAATCGGCATGGATGACACCGGTGTTCGAAAGGTATGAAACCAGGACTGCAGCGCCGTTGTTTAAAAAGTGTGCAAAGACCGGTGCCCAGAGTGTTCCGGTCCACAGGTAGAGATAGCCGAACATCACCCCCAGCATCATCCTGGGAAGCAATCCGTAAAACTGCAGGTGGACAGCTGCAAAGAGAAAAGCCGCCACGAAGATGGCAACATGGATATTATGAAACCATTCGCCGAACAAACGCTGGAATAACCCCCGGAACAGCATCTCCTCCCCGATGGCAGGAATGACAGCGATCATCAGCATGTTTACCGCAAATCCGCCAAGGGAATGAACATCAAGGAACTTCTCTGTGATCTGAGCAGCCTGGTTCTCCGCTTCCTTCATCCATTGTTCCATACCGGAAAACGCTACCGGCAGTTTCATCATCTCATTCAGCGAAACCATCCAGTTTATCAATGGAAGACTGGCCATCGTGATGAGGAGGATCATCAGCAGGATCATTCCTGAAGGAACTTTTTTCATTCCAAAATATCCTTTTGAACTCCGCTCAAAAAGAGTTCCGGCGATGACTGCCGGGACAATGAAAAGGAGCACCGATTGAAGGATCTGGAGTTCTTTTAACAGCGGAAGGGAAGAAGGGTCATTAACGTTGGTCAGAAGTAAAATGGCTTTTGCCATATCCGCATGGTACTGGATCATGGTCACCAGGACCCCGCCCAGCACCGCCAATACGAGTCCTATGATGATCAGCATCAGCAGGAAGATGATCTTCGCAAATGGCGTGAGGTGCGACAGATAGGCCTTTTGCATGGGAACCTCCGAAATTCATTAATTTTGCTGCAAAAGTACTGCTTTTTGGTAAAGATAGGTCACATAGAACTCGGGGATTGTCCATTGATCATGGCGCCGATGGAAGACATCACAGATATGCCGTTCCGTTCTGTCTGCAAGCTGTTCGGCGCCGATCTCCTCATCACCGAATTTGTTTCCTCGGAGGGTCTGATCCGGGAAGCCTGCAAGAGCACGAACAAGATGAAATTCTGCCGGGAGGAACGGCCCATCGGGATCCAGATCTTTGGCGATTCGGTTGAAAGCATGCGGAAAGCAGCCATCATTGCTGAAAGCTTCCAACCGGATTTCATCGACCTGAATTACGGCTGCCCGGTAAAAAAAGTTGTCGTCAAAGGAGGAGGCGCCGCCTTGCTGAATGATCTTCCGAAGATGGCGGCGATGACCGAAGCCGTGGTCAGGGCGGTAAAGATCCCGGTAACAGCCAAAACCCGGCTCGGATGGGATGACGCCAGCAGGAATGTCATGGAGATCGCCGAAAGGCTGCAGGATGCGGGGATCCAGGCCATCAGCATCCATGGCCGCACCCGGGCGCAACTCTACGGCGGTAAGGCCGATTGGGAGCTGATCGGGAAAGTAAAGCACAACCCGGCCATTCATATTCCTGTCTTTGGAAACGGGGATATCACCGGGGCAGTGGTTGCAAAGGAAATGAAAGACCGGTACGGGGTCGACGGACTGATGATCGGCCGGGCAGCTGTCGGGAACCCCTGGATATTCAGGGAATGTAAAGCCTATTTGAACAAAGGGGAACTGATCCCGCCCCCATCCCTCCAGGAACGGGTGGAAATTCTCCGGATCCACCTTCAGCGGTCCGTTGAATACAAAGGGGAAAGGAAGACCATCCTGGAGATGCGGAAATTCTACAGCGGTTATTTCAGGGGAGTGCCTGATTTTAAAAAGTACCGTATTGTGCTGATGACGATGGATGAGATGGACCGCGTACTGGAGCTGATCGATAAAATAGCTGACCGTTGAGGATCACCGGGGTCAGAACTTCTGCTCCACCAGTTCCCTGAGCCGGTTGAAAGCCACCGATTCGCTTTCCCATAAATTCTTTAACCTGAGCAAATCCAGGAAATCAAGGGCCTGCCGCAGTTCCGCAAAACCATTCAGGGTTTCGATCGTAATGTTATATTCCCTGAGGTTCCCATCAAAGAGTTCGTTGATAAACAGAAATTTTTCGTTGATGGAGATCGCCGCTTTCAGTTCCTTTCGCTGCGACGAAAGCCGCTCTGATGCATACGATTTCTCTCGTGTCTGTTTCAGCTTTTCAGAAAATTCATAACTTTCAGTGGAAAAAAGATCGATCTCAGAAGAACCTTCAGCCGGCCGGTGCGGCTCTTTATGCATGGGTTCAGGAGAGGCCGTTTCAACTTTGATTGTTACCACCGGTTGAGCTGCGGGTTTTTCATCCGGCTTCGCAGCTGAATCCCTTTCAATGCCAGCAGGTACGAGGGGTTTAATCGCCGGCATTTCTGTTTGAGAAGGAGTAAAATGCTGGAAAGAATCGCCCATCCGGTTCAGCAGGTGGAGGTTTTCATAGAGTTTCCGGATATTTTCCATAATGATATCAAATTCGATCTGCGGGATCTTTTCTTCATAGGCATTGATGGCCTCAAACTGTTCTGCGATGGCTTCCAGCAGCCATTGGATCTCTTCCCTGAGAATGGTTTTGTTCAATTGATTCATAATGGGGTTACCAAATCTGAATTTTCTTACTTTTGTGGAGAATTGAGGCATAAAGATAAATAACTTTCCAAAGGAATTCATGCTCATCGAAAAAAACATTCCCTCCCGGGCCGGCTGGATCGAAGTGATCTGCGGATCGATGTTCTCCGGTAAGACCGAAGAGCTGATCCGCCGCCTCAACAGGGCAAGGATCGCAAAGCAAAAAGTCGAGATCTTTAAACCGGCTATGGATACGCGCTACAGTGAGGCCGAGATCGTGACCCACGACGCACATGCCATTCCGTCGACACCGGTTCAATCTGCTTCCCAGATCCTTCTTATGGTCAATGACGTGAATGTGGTCGGTATAGATGAAGCTCAGTTTTTTGATTCGGAGATCACATCCGTTTGCAACACCATGGCCAATAATGGCATCCGGGTTTTGGTTGCAGGTCTTGATATGGATTATATGGGAGTTCCTTTCGGACCCATGCCTTCCCTGATCGCCAGCGCTGAATACATAACAAAATTGCATGCCATCTGCATGAGTTGCGGCGACCTGGCACATTATTCCCACCGCATCGTTAAAAATGAGCAGCAGGTTTTGCTCGGGGAAAAAGATGCCTATGAACCACTCTGCAGGAAATGCTATCTCGAAAAGCATAAAAAGCCTTCCTCTCACTGATACCAGGTGAATTTTTTTCCTTATTTTTGTCCGGTATGTAACTCATAAATCTTTTAATCATGAAAAAAATTGCATTTCTTTCTTTTATTCTTCTTCTTATGATGAACTTATCAAGCAGTGGCCAGGGTGCTACAACCGGCCAAAAACAGGTAAAATTCGTGATCCATACCGAATTTGGAGACATGAAAGGCATCCTTTACAATGAAACCCCAAAACACCGCGACAACTTCGTGAAGCTGGCAAAATCGGGATTTTACGACGGATTGCTTTTCCACCGTGTGATCATGGGATTCATGATCCAGGGCGGCGATCCCCAATCAAAAAATGCCAAAGCCGGGCAACAACTGGGCAATGGTGATCCCGGTTATACTGTTCCCGCCGAATTCAATGCCGAACTAAAACACAAAAGAGGAGCACTGGCTGCAGCACGTACAGGCGACCAGGTGAACCCCGCCAAGGCTTCTTCAGGGTCACAGTTTTATATTGTGCAACCGGAAAAGGGCACCCATTTCCTGGATATGAATTATACGGTATTCGGTGAAATTACCCAGGGGCTGGATGTGATCGACAAGATCGCCGGTGTACAAAAAGACCAGAACGACCGGCCTTTGAAGGATATCAAAATGACTGTCAAAATCGTAGACTAATGATCTTTTACCGCGAAGACGCGAAGACGCAAAAAATTTAATCCTTAGCGCCTTAGCGTCTTTGCGGTAAATTTTACTGGATTAGAAAATCTACCGGGAAAATTGATACTATTTTTTCTTAATGTTAGAAAAACTAAATAATCTGTTTCATGAAGTTCATGAAACTCCTATCAACTCGAAAGAGGAACTTGAATTATTCCGGATCCACTACCAGGGTCGTAAAGGAGTCCTGGCCGGGCTTTTTGAGGAATTTAAAACCGTTCCTCCGGAACAGAAGAAAGAGACCGGTAAAATCCTGAATGACCTGAAAATGGCCATCCAGAACAGGATCGATGCTTTAACCCGGGATTCAGGGACACCTGAAGAAACCGTTACATCTGATCTCGACCTCACCCGTCCCGTTACTTATATGGAACCGGGGCCAAGGCATCCATTATCCATCGTACGAAACCAGATCATCGGGATTTTTTCCCGCATCGGTTATACTGTAGCCGAAGACAGGGAGATCGAGGATGACTGGCACAATTTTACGGCTTTGAATTTCCCGGAAGAGCATCCTGCCAGGGATATGCAGGACACCTTCTTCATTGAAAAAAATCCTGATATTGCTTTGCGTACGCATACATCTTCCGTGCAGATCCGTACCATGGAGAAGAACCAGCCGCCCATCCGCAGCGTTTTTCCGGGAAGGGTGTTCCGCAATGAAGTCATTTCTGCCCGGGCCCATTGTATCTTCCACCAGGTGGAAGGATTATCGGTGGATAAAGATGTTTCCTTCAGGGACCTCAAGCAAACCCTGCTGTATTTTGCAAAGGAGATGTTCGGGGAGGATTCGCAGATCCGTTTGCGCCCTTCTTATTTCCCTTTCACCGAACCTTCGGGAGAGATGGATGTTTCCTGCAACATCTGCGGCGGCAAAGGCTGCAACATTTGTAAATATACCGGCTGGGTGGAAATCCTCGGCTGCGGGATGGTCGATCCCGCCGTACTCGAAAATTGCAATATCGACAGTGAAATTTATACCGGATTCGCCTTTGGCATGGGCATCGAACGCATCACCATGTTGAAATACCAGATCAAGGACCTTCGGCTTTTCTTTGAAAACGATCTCCGGTTTCTCAACCAGTTCAAAGGAGCCTTATGAATACTCGAATATCGATCAACGAATTTTGACTTTTGATCTGATTTCAAAAATCGTTGTTCGAATGTTCGAGTATTCCTTTCACGCTTCACCCTTCACCCTTCACCCTTCACTTTCTTAGAACCGGTTTCGCCTGAACAGCCGGATCACCAATACGAAGCCGAATATTCCCGCCAGGAAAAAGACGACGGTTCCGAGCCAGCGCGTATTTTGCCATTGTGAAATGATGGAGGCACCGATGATAAGTGATGCAATCACGATGGCAATGGAAACGCGGTTGCTCGCCTGGTCGATCTGCTCTACCAGGGGATCAAATCCCTTGACATCGATCATTGTTTTGAAACGCCCTTCCTTGATCTTATGAATGATCTCGTTCATATCGGACGGCAGCTCCATGATCAGCTTGTAATATTCCCGGATGGATTCAAAAATTTCCTCTGCCAGCCGCTTGGGATTATATTGCTGACTGATCAGTTCGATCGCATAAGGCTGCATCTCCTTTGCGAAATCAATTTCGGGATAAAGCGTTACCGCTACCCTTTCGATGGTAATCAGGGCTTTTACAAGCAGGTAAATACCGGGCGGGATCCGCAAGCCATACCGGACGATGATATCAATGGATTCATTCATCACCTTCCCAAAATCCATTTCATCGATCGACAGGTACTTATAATGAGCGAGCATATCGGAGATCTGGAACTCAAGATCTTTGAACCGCCTGAAATTCCGTTTCCCGGATAACAGGAGGAGGGCTTCCGTGAGCTCGCGGGCATCGCGGTTCAGGTACCCAAGAACATATTTCCCCAGGAACTGCAGGTGCTCCGGCCTTACGGTACCCATCATCCCGTAATCAATGAAAGCGATGACGTGCTTGTCTTTAATAAAAATATTGCCGGGATGAGGATCGGCATGGAAAAATCCATGGATAAATATCTGGTCGAATACCAGTCGTAACCCTTTCTTCGCAAGGTCCACAGGATCGCTTCCCGAAGAGAGAAGCGTTTCCATTTCACTCACCTTTACGCCATCGATGAATTCCTCCACCAGGATCTTTTCGGTTGTGAATTCCTGAAAAACCCTTGGGACATATATATCCGGATCTCCCTGAAAACAATGGCTAAACCGTATTACATTGGCTGCTTCATGACGAAAATCCAGTTCCTCGTTGATCGTCCGCCCGAATTGTTCAACCACCCCCATCAGGTTGATCGCTTCCATTTCCGGGTTGTTCCGTTGCGACCGGGCCGCAAAATACCGCATCAGGTTCAGGTCGAGGTTGATCTTTTTATCGATTCCCGGCCGCTGAACCTTCACACAAACATCTTCACCATTCAGCAAAGTCGCCCGGTAGGTCTGTGCAACCGAAGCCGATGCAAGGCGCCGGGTATCGAATTCCTTGAATACTTCCGTTACGGGATGTCCCAGGTTTTTCTCTATCTCCGCGATGGCAACTTCGTCGGGCATGGGAACTGCTTCATCCTGCAGTTTCCGGAACTCAACACGCAACTCTTCCGGAACCACATCGGGACGGTCAGCCAACAACTGCCCGAATTTGATGAAAGTGGGTCCCAATTCTTCCACCGCCATCCGTAAACGTTCCCACTTGGTATATTTTTCGATCCGGGCAAGGCGTTTTTTCGATACCAGCAACTTGCCCAGACCATTCTTTGTAACCCAGTCGTTAAACCCATATTTAACGGCTACTCCGATGATTTCCCTGGCACGCCCGAGTTCACTGACCGTCGTGCCGATCTTTAAAACATTCACAGTTCATCACGTTTTAAACGTTTACACCTGGGATGAAATTCCACGGAACCTGTTCTTCCGGAGTCTCAAACTATCCTACCTTAACCGGAATGTGACGGTTTAACCTAACGGCTTTTTTTTCACCACTTTTTTTACGGATTTCTTCCCTGATCCTTCCAGCTTTTTGATACGAAGCTCCAGCGCTTTATAATCTTCCTTGGTCACGAGGTTCATTTTTGCGATCGTGGCCTTCTGGAGTTCCGTGATCTGTTTTTCCAGGGTCGCCTTCATCTCTTCTGATTTTTTTACCCAATGTTCGATCAGTTTTTTAGCTTCCTCCTTGTTGAGGTTATTTTCCTTTGCAAACTCCATTGCAGCTTTTTCTATTTTCTCTGATGTAGTGAATGCATATTCTACGCCTTTATCAAAGGCTTGTTTCAGATTTTCAAACATGATTGACCTCCTTTTTTTTAACTTTTAGGTTGATATTTAATTTTGTTTTCCCTGGTGATTTTCATGAAGTGCATCTCCATATCATTCAGCAATGTTTCGTGATTTTTTATCTCGGCAAACTTAATCTCATAGGCCATATTGACATTCGTAATGTTCCGGATGGATTTTATCAGCCGGTCTTTCTGTGTTTTTGTGAACTCTCCTTCCACGATGATCAGAAAATCCACCTGTTTTATTTCCGGTGCCAGTACAAGTTCCTGGCTGCGGTTGGCTACCAGATAATATTTGTTGAAATAATCTTCATCATGGTAGTAATAAAGGGAAAACTCCGTTGGATCCTTTTTGTTGTTCAGTGTGATCTTCAGATCTTCCATTTTAAGGAAATCAGATCCAAGGTGCTTGTTCAACAGGAAAGATATCCTGTAGTCTTTCATGTGACAGGAAATACCGATGAGGGTAAAAATTGCCGGTTCTGACCGGACGTCCAAAAGAATTTTCTTCGACATTGCAGGGTTTCGAATAGATTAACAAATGTAATCAAATATAGAGAAAAGGTCAAGGGATATATTGAAAAAGAGGTCTGAGGTCAGAGGTCTGAGGTCTGAGGTCAGAGAATGGAATATGGAGAAGTGGAAAGGTTTCGCTATTTCGCTATTTCGCTATTTCGCTATATCGCCATTTATTTTAATCCAGGCTTTCTCAGCCGCATTCTGTTCCGCGCCCTTGATGGAAAAGTCCTGTCCGCGACTGAGCGGAATATTATCAACCAGGATCTCAATGATGTATTGTTTCTTATAGCCTGACCCGGTTTCTTCTACCACGTAGAAAATGAGTTGTTTTTTTTCTTTCTGCGCCCATTCGATCATCCGGCTCTTAAAATTCAATTCCTGGTTTACCAGTTCATTGATATCAAAATAATGTTTGATGATCCTTTCCAGGAGGACGTGCCGGGTAAAGCTATATCCCCGGTCGAGGTACATGGCGCCAACCAGGGCTTCGAAGGCATCACCCTGGAAAGAACGGTAGAAGTTGCTGGAAGTGGAATCGAGACGAATGAGTTTTTCGAGTCCGAGTTTTTGCGACAGTTTATTGAGCTGTACGCGGCTGACGATTTTCGAACGCATCTCGGTGAGGAATCCTTCGTCTTTGGTGGGAAATGTCTTAAAAAGGTAATCGGCTGTGATGGCATCCAGGATGGCATCCCCAAGAAATTCCAGACGTTCGTTGTTGATCTTGGTTCCCCGCAGGGATTCCTCTCCTGCAGATTTATGCAGGAATGCCAGCCGGTACAAAAAAATATTCCGCGGATAGAACCCGAAAATATTTTTTATCGCCTGGTAGAGTGGTTTTTCGCGGGAAAAGAAGTAACGAACCGGTGCAAATAAGTAGAATTTCAATGCTACGTTATTCCTTGAATTTTCTGAAGATGATGGAAGCATTATGCCCACCGAACCCGAAGGTATTGGTCAGCGCAATGTTGATCACCCGGTGTTGTGCCTTGTTGAATGTGAAGTTCAGTTTGTTGTCAATTTCCGGATCATCCGTAAAATGGTTAATAGTCGGCGGAACGATATCATTCTTCACGGCCAGGATTGCGGCAATGGATTCGATGGCACCTGCAGCACCCAACAGGTGGCCGGTCATTGATTTGGTTGAATTGATGCTGATTTTGTAAGCCTGCTCACCAAAAAGTGACTGGATGGCTCTGGGTTCAACGATATCTCCCAGCGGGGTTGAAGTTCCATGGGTATTGATATGATCGATATCGGTAATGCTCAGTTCGGCATCTTCGAGGGCGGCACGCATTGCAAGAAGGGCGCCTAAACCTTCGGGATGAGGTTGTGTCATATGAAATGCATCTCCTGACAGACCGGCGCCTGCAACTTCAGCATAGATCTTTGCACCCCGGTTCAGGGCATGTTCCATTTCTTCAAAAATCAAAACACCGGAACCTTCACCGATCACAAATCC
>Ga0182021_10008832_pt1 | contig 11926 bp, 11 predicted proteins | sample 612E3MmetaG_FD_120493 | JGI IMG/M metagenome (GOLD analysis project Ga0182021, IMG submission 120493) | Permafrost microbial communities from Stordalen Mire, Sweden - 612E3M metaG (Illumina Assembly) | ecosystem: Environmental > Terrestrial > Soil > Wetlands > Permafrost | place: Sweden...
ACTTAGGATTAACTGGACTTCAAGCACAGACCGTGAAAGATATCGATGGCAATGTTTACAAAACTGCAACAATTGGCACACAGGTTTGGATGGCTGAGAATCTGAGAACTACGAAGTATAATGATGGCACAGCAATACCATTGGTCACAGATGATAAGGCTTGGGATGCATTGACCACACCTGCTTACTGCTGGTATAAAAATGATGCCATCGCCAATAAAAATACTTACGGTGCTTCCTATAATTGGTACACAGTTGGTATAAATAAATTATGCCCAAAAGGTTGGCATGTACCTACCGATGCAGAATGGACAACACTAACAACATATCTTGGTGGTGAAATCGTTGCAGGCGGAAAACTGAAAGAAACAGGCACAACCCATTGGGAAAGTCCTAATACTGGGGCAACCAATGAAACGGGTTTTACAGCACTTTCGGGTGGCGACCGTGAATTTGGAGTGTTTTCATATATTGGGTATAGTGGCTACTGGTGGTCGGCAACGGGAATCAATGCAACAGAAGCAAGATATCGTTCCATGAACTACCATAACAGCAATGTCAAGAGAAACAGCATCTTTAAAAAGATAGGTTATTCAGTTCGCTGTTTACGAGATTAATTGGAAAAGCCAGTGACCTTGACAATTGTTAGTCGGAATAATTTGACAATCAAAAGACGGATATATTTAACTTATTTTTAAACCGAAATGTTATACTGAAATATATTGTCGAAAACTGGTCACAATGAACGGCTTTTGCACTTAGGTGCAGGAATAATATAAAATAGAACGGACATGAAAAAACTATCAACTATTATCATTAAAACAGCATCTGACAATAAGTCAATACTACCAAGATTAATTGTCGGTCTGATTTTTCTTGCAGAAGGAATTCAGAAATTTCTTTTTCCTGATTTATTAGGAGCAGGTCGATTTGAAAAAATCGGCTTTGCTAATCCTGAATTTCTTGCATATTTTGTGGCTTCCTTTGAAATTGCCTGTGGTGCATTCATGATAATTGGTTTTTCAACCAGAATTGCTGCTATTCCACTTTTTATTATCATGATGACTGCAATCACCACAACAAAGATTCCGATTTTAATGGAGAAAGGGGTTTGGTCGATGGCGCATGAATCACGTATAGATTTTGCAATGACCTTGCTGATAATTTTCATATTCATTTACGGTTCTGGTAAGTATTCAATTGATTACTGGATTCAGGGCAAACTGAAATCAAATAGTCAGAAATATTCGGTACTGTGAATTATCAAATCAAAATACTCCTAACGGCTATTAAAATATTGAAAGAATGTTGAAAGCAGTTCTAATGTAGAACGGTAAAATAAAATTAAGTGGTTCATGTACAGATGCTCGTGGACTCTAAGAATTGAATCTTGTTGAAGGTACTGAAATGAGCACGATGAAAGTACTGACTCAAATGACAATGAATGTGATAAAATGGTAACATTTTAAACTCACAACCTTATAAAATTTCTTCCAATTAATTTTTCTCACATGTTCAATATGAAATCACATATACAGGAAAATTGAAAGTAAGAGACAGTGGAATGCCTGCAGAAAGTTCGTGGGCATCTTTTTTTGATGTTGACCTGATTTTATCTGAATTACGTATCGATTCAGATATTAAAGATTTAGTTGAGATTGGCTGTGGTTACGGGACATTTACTATCCCTGCTGCAAAAAAAATCAAGGATAAATTATACGCCTTCGATATTGAAGAAGAAATAATTAAAGTAGGAAAGCAGGAAATTAATAGCAGGCTTATAAATAATGTTATTCTGGAGCAGAGAGATGTTTTAATGCAAACCACAGGCTTGCCAAACAATTCTGTTGATTATGTTATGCTTTTTAACATTTTGCATCATGAATCACCGAATGATTTCCTAAACGAAGCATAAAAAGGTTAACTGGCTTTGTTGGCTGACAGCCGAATTACAATCGGGATAACGGTCATGATAAGCAGCCATGATATTAAAGGAACGACCAGGAATATAAAGGCAGGTTTTGCTCCAAGCCGACTAAAAGCGCCACTGTAACTAATCAAAGAGCCAAGAGTTATAACCAAAATCATCCAGTAGAGAGTCACACGAGTAAGAACCTTCCAGCGCTTAGATATCTTATAAGCAATTAGCAGTCCTATAAATGGAGAAAGTACCCAAAAAGTGAAAAGTGTAATAAGGATAATAGATTTTTGATTATGACCTGCATTAAGCATAAATCCGAGTGAGCCAACAGCACCGATTGATATTAAAATCAGAGCCATTGCACGCAAGAAATTAAGGTTGAATATTTTTTTCATAATGGTCTATAATTTGGTGTAGTTTAATAAAAGTGGTGGATATCAACAATACTAAAATTGAAACCAGTTAGGCAAAACTACTTAATTTCCTGACTTAAAAATACTTCGACATGTATATTGATGCTCCATCAATGAAAAGGTTAAATTTTATAATACCAATCCAAATTATAGGGTACATTATAATGCTCCTGATAAACAATGAAATACATTAAATGGACTTTTTAGTATTTAGCACGATTTTTGTTGCATTAATCTTGAACCGAACTTCTACTGATATGAAAACTAATCTTTTAAAATACTCACCATTGCTTTTATTAGCCATTATAATGAGTTGCCATAAGGAGAACAAAACGGTTCCAGAATTGATTATTGGTAAATGGGAATGGGTAAAGACAATCATTCCATATGGAGGTCAGGAATCAAATCCTCAGACATCTGGATTTTCAAAATCTCTTGAATTTATGGAAGGCAATAAAATGAATGAATATAAAAATGATTCACTTATTGCTACATCAGCCTATAAGATACAATCAGACCCTTCTAATCCCAATTGGTTTATATTAACTAATAGCACAATAATTGGTTCGCACTTTTATATGATTGATGATAGTTTGATTTTTAATGATGCTTTTGTTGATGGACCAGTAATATCTTATATAAGAAAAAAATAAGAAATTATAACGGCATCATGAAAAAGATAATATTTCTACTTTCGATGACCATATTGTGCTATGGATGTGCAAAGGATAATACTGAAATGTCAAAATTTGCGACTGGCACTTATTCTGGCGAAAAAACCATATATTATTTGGGTACACATAACAAATCGGTTGACACTATAACAATCAAGTTTGACAGTAATACATATTCCTATTCAGGTTCAGATGCACTTGATTTTGGTAGAGGGAATTATCTTATTAAAAGTAATTCAGTTGAATTTAATGATGATGAAGAAAGAATTGCTTTATATTCTTGGGAATGGATATTAATAGGCATACACAAATTCAGATTAAATGGAGATTCACTTATTCTGAATCAGAATGGATCATACATCAATATTTCATGCAGATTGACAGTACAAATTCAGTAACGCCGGGAACGATTAATCTTGCCATAATTGTACCCCTGTTTTGTACCCATATAAATATGTCTAATAATCAGATATCTCCAGGGTTTAAGACATATAATTTTGGCTCTTGAGTTCTGGTGGGGCAACTGAAGTAGGTTATTGAATGTCTAAAGTATTTGCAAAGATAAATCATAAAATAATGAAAAAACAGGTATATTTATTGGTTAGTAGTTCTTATTGAATATCTAAAATCAATTCCCTATGAAAATGATCGGGAGACAATTCGGCTATGCGATACTGATATTTGCATTTTTACTCAGCGGATGTAAAAAAGAACAGGTAATTACATCCCTTCCAAGAAGCGTTCCTGAAGTGGAAGGAGTTTCTTCACAGGGAATTCTCGATTTCCTGGATGCAGCTGGAAAGAGTCAGCACGAATTCCACAGTATAATGTTTCTGCGGCATGGAAAGGTAATAGCAGAAGGATGGTGGAACCCTTACAAACCCGAACTCCGGCATACATTATATTCAACCAGCAAAAGCTTTACAGCCTCAGCTATCGGTTTTGCTGTGAGTGAAAAACGGCTGTCAGTAAACGATAAAGTCATCTCTTTTTTCCCCGATGCATTGCCGGATACCGTGAGTAAGTTCCTGGCAAATATGAAGGTAAAGGATTTGCTTAGTATGTCGGCAGGGTTAGAGCCCGAACCAACATCTAAAATAGTAGGCACTGAAAACAACTGGGTAAAATCATTCCTTTCATTCCCTGTTGTTTATGAACCAGGCACAAAATTTCTGTATAATTCGATGGCCACTTATATGTTATCTGCCATTGTGCAAAAAGTAACAGGAGAAAAGGTAATTGACTTCCTCAGGCCAAGGTTGTTTGGACCTTTGGCAATAGAAGGAATAGATTGGGAAGTTGATCCCAATGGAATTAATACCGGTGGTTGGGGTTTGAGGCTGAAAACAGAAGACATGGCTAAATTCGGACAACTTTTTTTACAAAAAGGGAAATGGAATGGGAAACAGGTTCTACCGGCAGAATGGGTAAAAGAAGCATCAACAAAAAAGATTGATCAAAACCCAAATGCTCCTCAAACCAAAAGGGATTCCAGTGACTGGTTGCAAGGTTATTGTTACCAGATGTGGCGCTGCCGCCATAATGGATTCCGTGCTGACGGAGCCTATGGACAATTTATCATTGTTTTGCCCGATCAGGATGCAGTAATCGCAGTTACAGCTGAGACTTCTGATATGCAGAATGAAATAAACCTGATTTGGGAATATTTACTTCCAGCTATAAAAACAGAGAAGCTTCCTGAAAACACTTCTCTGTATGCAACTCTGAAGCAAAGATTAATATCCCTGGCACTTCCATTAGCGGTTACCGCGAATAGTTCTGCTGTTGCTTCACAAATTTCGGGCAAGACATTTGTGCTAAAGCCTAATGATAAAAACCTGAAAACAATGAAGTTACTGATTACAGACAGCATCTGCAAAGTTTCAATGCTGATTGATTCTTCCCGGTATGACTTTACTTTAGGATCGGGAAAATGGATAACAGGGGAAACAACACTTCTCGGGCCCAATTTATTATTACAGGCGAAAGCTCATTTTGTGGGTCTTCCTCCTGCCAAAGTAGCCGGAAGCTTCCGCTGGAAAGATGAAAATACACTGGAAATGGTGCTGCGTTATATCGAAAGTCCTCATACCGAAACTATCATCTGTAAGTTTGATAAGAATAAAGTGTCGGTTGACTTTCATTACAGTAATATGCCAAAGACTATTCTACCTGAATTAAAAGGTGCCATAAGGGATTGATTCACGTCCCTTCTATGTCATGAATTATAGATACTTGATGAATATCACAATGTAGTAAAGGGGAATTTTAATGATTGGGCCCTCTCCAAAAGATTGAACATTAAATTGTGCCATACAACTGGGACAATTCCCATCTTACAAAATCTGCTTTTTTGCTACATCAACAAAAGTCAAAATGTTTTCCAAAGAGGTATCGTTCATAACAGAATGTGAAGGTGAAAAGATATAACCGCCTTTAGCGCCCATTTTTAAAAGTTTCAGCGATTCATTTCGCACATCGTCAACGGAACCAAAGGGAAGGGTTTTTTGCATCGACAACCCTCCATAAAAAGCCAGTTTTCCAAGATACCTGGAATGTATTTCTTCAACATTCATAACTTCAGGCTGAAAAGGGTTGAAACAATTGAGACCCAGCTCAACCAAATCATCGAAGAGAATCTCTACATCACCACAGGAATGAATCATTACATATTTCCCGGCATCTCTTACGGCTCCATACATTCTTTTTAATTGCGGATAGATAAATTCCTTCCATATATCATATCCCATTATTAAACCCTCCTCTTTTCCCCAATCATCGCCAAAGTAAACAGCATCAATATCATACTCGAGCGCTTTGTTAATTTGTGCAATATTGTAATCGGCAATTCGGGTCAGGAGATCATGTACAAATTCGGGATACATTAAAAAATCCATCAGGAGGTTTTCCATACCACGGAGGCTCCAGGCACGTTCATAAAGAGAAAACCCTATTTGAAAATTGCGAAACAAATCAGGGTGCTTTTTTATAGAGGGTTCAATATCTTCGAAAAAACGGGGGTTAAGCGGATCCGGAAACTGATATGAACCCATCTGAGGTTCTGCAATCACAGCCCCCTTCACATTGCCAATATCCTTATCAATACTTCTGTCCCAAACCACATTAAAGACATCACGGTAACAATTGTTCCCGATATATTCGAAAAAACCAATATCTCCCCCAAGGTTTAAAAGATGATTCCCCAATGCATTATCTAAATCATCAGTTCCGAAGTATTTCTCAAGCATCTCTTTTGGTTCCTTAGTGAATTTAAAGGACCATGGGACATAAGGCGGCCGTCCCCCATCTAAAACAACTTTAATAACTTCCCGTTTTGTCATTTAATTTTTCTTTATTTTTAGGCTATCGATTTTACTCAATTTTTCCCGGATCTTTGTATCCCAGATTATATTGTGATATAACATAGATACTTTGAGGAGGTATTATAAATCTAATTATTTCTGAAACCGGAAGTTTGAAATGTTGAATAGAATTCATTTTAAATTCAGGATTCCTGATTTCCATTTCTGTAACCCTGTAAACAAAAAAATTCTGATCAGGTCTCCCAATTATCTTAAGTTCTACGTTAGTTGATTTATCACCATGGTTCAAGATATATGTTGTTAACTGACCTGAGGGGCTTTTAAGTGTTTGTGACAACAAAGCTGAATCTCCTTCAATTTTCGATGACACTATTTCTGAATGTTTAACGCAAAATCTTGTAATTATCCCATATCCATAAAATGCTATCGGTTCAATTTCAACATGTTTCAGATATTCTTTTTTTTCAATATTCCAGGTACGAATCAACTGCCATTGTCCATCTAAATCTCCTCTGTTGGTAAAGCTCCATCGATTAAATGCATCAACACCCTCCTCCATTCCACGTAGTATTGTCTCTGCATTTGAAAGAGCAGCTTTAAACGATTTTGGACCAGGATTATCATCTCCCCAACCCAGCTTCATATCTCCCATTTCAGACAGAAATAAAGGTTTTTTATGCTCCTCTGCCCATTTAACCCAATTCTTTATAATCTCCTGCTTTTTACTATCCACACCCTGATATGAATGAATATCATAAGCGCCTATATAATTGTCAAAGTCAATTTTGTCCGCATCAAAGGGAGGCAGGTCTGTCCAATCCGGTCCGGAAATTGGTAATAAAATATTTTTTCTGTCCAATGCTGTTCTGACAGCTTTTAATGCAGATGTCAAAGGAGCATCTTTAGTACCCATGCTCCACCACGATCCCCAGGTTCCGCCGGGAGGCTCATTAGTGATTGCAAGCCATTTTATGCAGGTATATTTTTTAACTTTCAAGAGATGTTCTGCCAAAGTTGCAAGACCATTGGCAAAATCATCTGGTGACTTTGGGGCGCTTAGTAACGGTTGGACACCCGGATATGAATTCCATTTTACATTCGACCACATCTGTTGCAGAAAAACATCAGCCCTGTTTTTTTCAGCCCAATCCAGGATTTTATATAAAGCCTGCATTTCTTCATTGTTCCAATCGAATTTTTCTCTCTCCGGTTCATACATACTGCCACTAATTTCTACTCTTATCCAATCGAGACCCAGCCATTCAGCAAGCTTATATGTTTGATTCCAGGCTAAAGAATCAGTAACAGGAGGATTCCCTCCCCAGGCACTACCACGTGAATTTTTTTCTCTTAATGCCCATTTGTATTCTTTGCCTTCATCAACCTTATCTTTACTAATTGCATGCCATGAAGCGCCAATTCCGCCAGCCATTTTATACCTCGTTATCCCGGGATTTACTATAATGGATAGTTTTGTGTTTGATGTTTCTGCATTCTGAGAAAATCCCGAATAACAAAACAACATGATTATCAATAATGTAAACAGACTTTTTTTCATTTTTTCTGGAGATTTATTTTGAAGACATTCAAACAAATGTCATACCAGCTTCTTATATTTAATCCTTGCAGGAGTTGTATCTGTCACTCTCTTTTTTAGGTTTTCTTCATAGTCGGAATAATTTCCTTCAAACCATACAACTTTGGAATTACCTTCAAAAGCGAGTATGTGGGTTGTAACCCTGTCGAGAAACCATCTGTCGTGAGAAATTATTACAGCGCATCCGGCAAAATTTTCAAGTCCCTCTTCAAGCGCCCTGAGAGTATTTACATCGATATCGTTTGTTGGTTCGTCGAGAAGCAAAACATTTGCCCCCGATTTAAGTGTCAGAGCGAGATGGAGCCTGTTTCTCTCCCCTCCTGACAGAACACCACACTTCTTTTCCTGGTCGGCTCCGGTGAAGTTAAACCGAGCGACATACGCTCTTGCATTTACAAGACGGTTCCCTACCAGAACATCATTTTGTCCTCCAGAGATTACTTCATAGACAGTCTTTGACAGATCAATGTCGGCATGAGCCTGATCGACATAACCCAGAACAACTGTATCGCCAATAGTAAAAGTCCCTTTTGTTGCACTTTCCTGTCCCATTATCATCCTGAAAAGAGTAGTCTTTCCGGCCCCGTTTGGACCTATAACGCCAACTATTCCGTTTGGAGGAAGACTGAATTCGAGATCTTCAAAAAGCAATTTATCGTCAAACGATTTGGTTACCGATTTTGCTACTATTACCTTATCTCCCAGTCTTGGTCCATTCGGGATAAATATCTCGAGTTTTTCTTCTTTCTGCTTGACATCCTGGTTAAGAAGATTTTCATAAGCTCCCAGTCTTGCTTTTGATTTTGCACGACGAGCTGATGGTGACATTCTCACCCATTCAAGTTCGCGTTCGAGGATTTTTCTCCTCTTAACATTTCCTTTCTCCTCCGCTTCAAGACGTTTTGCTTTTTGTTCAAGCCAGGAGGAGTAGTTACCTTTCCATGGAATACCTTCTCCCCTGTCAAGCTCCAGTATCCATCCAGCCACATTATCGAGGAAATAGCGGTCATGGGTAATACAAATGACAGTTCCATGATATTGCTTCAATGTTGTTTCAAGCCATTGAACTGATTCTGCATCGAGGTGGTTTGTGGGCTCATCAAGCAATAGAATATCTGGTTGTTGAAGTAGGAGCCTGCATAAAGCTACTCTTCTACGCTCTCCCCCTGATAGAACATTTACATGTGCCGTACTATCGGGACACCGTAACGCATCCATTGCCCGTTCAAGCTTATATTCAATATTCCAGCCATCGCTGTAATCGATCTTCTCCTGAAGAATGGCCTGCCTGTCCATAAGGTTCTGCATTTTATCAGAGTTCTCATATACCTCCGGTTCTCCAAAACTGTTGTTGATTTGTTCATATTCTTTAATTATCTCCATCGTATCCTTCACCCCTTCCTCAACAATCTCCCTGACAGTGCGACTTTCGTCAAGAAGAGGATCCTGAGAAAGATGTCCGACTGAATAACCCGGAAGAAAAGTAATATCTCCCTGATACTCTTTTTCAAGGCCTGCAATAATCTTCAGAAGAGTTGATTTTCCTGATCCGTTAAGACCAATTATACCAATCTTAGCTCCAAGGAAAAAAGAGAGAGAAATATCTTTAAGTACTTGTCTGTGAGGAGGAAATGATTTACCTACCCTATACATCGAAAAGATAATTTTATTGTCTTCAGCCATAATATTCAGGTTTTTGTTCCCAATCAAATATAAGAAGAGACGTTCAAATTGAACGTCTCCACAACAAAAAAATGTTTAAGAGATTTTATTTCTGTTCGAATAATTTAATTGTATCATCCTGAAGCAATACCCATATGGAGTAGACTCCTTTTAATGTGCCGATAGGTATATTCAGACAACCGAGCGCTGCAATAACTATAATAAGATATCTTGCCCATGAATTAAAACCAAGCAGACCAATTCCTCCTATCAGACCTAGTGTTGACATAAATCCTATCAACACAGGGACACAAATTCTCAAAATACTAAATAACATAACTGGAACATCCTCATTACCTACCACTCCTATTAGAAAAGTAAATACAAAAAAGGCAGCAACAGCGCCAACTAAACCGAGGATCCCAAAGCCGATATGTATAGCTCCCACCACGGTTACATGTTTTTTCATTTTTGAATCTTCCATGACAATAATTTTTTATGCAATTTATTAATATTTTTCATTCCTGTTCAAATGACGGTCAATTTTGGAGAATGATGCATAAGTGTCGTTCATTATTTAAATAGGGATCCTTTTTGTGCTAAATCTTTAGGTAAGAAAATGTTTTGTATCTTTGATATCAGATATATGAATTGTGGAGCTGATTTAATTGCAATCAAAACAAAATCGGTTACAAACGGGACACTTAAGACTATTTATAAATGCCATTAGAAAAAGAATTCAAAATATTTCCTTCGCAACCTTTTTATATTAAATCTGTTTTATATAAAAGAGAGATTTACTATCTTTGAAATGAAAATCGATCAATATGAAAAGAAAACTATTATTTGGAGCGTCATTCCTGTTTATTGCGTGGGCTGCCACATCATGCAAATCCCTGACTGATTGTCAAACCTGTAAGATTGTTACCCGTAAAATAAGTGACAATTCTGAAGTCTCTTCCAATGGAGGAACTGAGTATTGCGGTACTGATCTTGTTGCATTTAAAGCAGCAAATCCAACAATAACCAATACTACAACTGATAGGGTTACAAAGGTCGAGTGCAATTAGTATCTCACTCCTATTAAGGTAACATCATCAACCTGAGAGCTGTCTCCCTTCCATTCTTCGAAAATCTCATTTAGTCGTTCCCCTTGCTGAAGCATTGGTTTTCCTTCCATTGCTAACAATGTTTCCCGTAGTTGATTTGACATGAACTTCTTTTGCCTGGGACCGCCAAACTGATCACAAAAGCCATCGGAAAAGATGTAGAATGCATCGCCTTTCTGAAGATCAATTTTCTGTAGGGTAAAGGGGACCATCTTATAATGGATTGCCACCGGCATTTTATCTGCCCGATAGTGTATTAGTTCTCCTTTCCTGATCAGGTATAATGGATTATTTGCCCCGGCATACCAGAGTATATTATTATCAAAATCAACAACACATACTGCAATATCCATCCCATCTTTAATACTATCCTCTTCTGCAACCTGCTTAAGTGCTTTAATAATTCCTTCACGCAGATTTTCAATAATCTGGTCGGGCATCATAATATGTTTACCATTAACTATTTCATTAAGCATAGTAACTCCCAGCATACTCATAAAAGCTCCCGGAACACCATGTCCGGTACAGTCGGCTGCAATAATTACCTGTAAATTGCCCTGGCGACTTACCCAGTAAAAGTCACCACTTACTATTGCAAGAGGTTTATATAGTACAAAATGTTCCAGCTTATCACTGAAAAGTTCAAGAGAAGGAATCAGTGCAGTTTGAATTCTTTTAGCATACATAATACTGTCGGTAATATGCTTTTTTTGGTATGCAATCTGATCTCTTTGGGCTTCAGCCAGATCTTTTTGTTTTTCAATTTCGTCCTTTTGTGCCGAAATGGTCCTGTTCTTTTCCTCAAGCTTAATATTTGCCTCTTTCTTTATTTTGTAACTCCTGTAAATATAATAACCAAGAATACTGACAAGAAAAAGAGCAAGAATTACAAAATAGAGAATCAACTTTTGTTTTTCCAGAGTTGCCAGTTGTACCTTAATCTTTCCCTCCTGTTCTCCAATCTTTTTCAGTTGTTCATCGATTCTGGCAATCTGAAGTGAAATTTTTTCCTTCTGGTTCGACAATGTGTCTTTTTGTACCTGAACTTCTTTCTGCTGCTGAACAATTGTCAATTTCTGAACTGAAATTTCTCCCTGTTGTTTGCTTATTTGCACAAATTGTTTGTTGAGTACTTTTTGCTTTTCGTTAAGAGCTTTTTCTTTCTGGGCAATTTGTTTATCAAGACTATCGAGCAAAGCTTTCTGCTTAAATATTTCCTGCTTCTGG
>Ga0182021_10008833_pt1 | contig 11926 bp, 11 predicted proteins | sample 612E3MmetaG_FD_120493 | JGI IMG/M metagenome (GOLD analysis project Ga0182021, IMG submission 120493) | Permafrost microbial communities from Stordalen Mire, Sweden - 612E3M metaG (Illumina Assembly) | ecosystem: Environmental > Terrestrial > Soil > Wetlands > Permafrost | place: Sweden...
AACCCGTACCCGTGGAATCATAACTGTAAATTCCGGAAACCCGGTTAGCATTGTATTCAATGTTAGTTTTAAAATGAAGTATCGAGCCGTTATAATTAACTTTTGACATAGTCTCGGTAAGCAGGTTACCGGTATAAGTATTGACCCAGGATTCATACAGGCTTGTATCCTGGAACATTTTATAAGAAGTTACATGGCTTAAGACAGACGCACCTCCTCCTGAACCGGAGGAGTCTTTTTTGCATGAGTAAAAGACCGATGCCAGGCTGAACAGCAGGACCAACAGGTAAGGGAAGTGTTTTTCCATTTCTCCATGTAAAAATACTAAAAATAAAATAGAAATATGATTTATACAGCTTGCTGCGGTTTGCCGCAACGACAGCACCGGGATGCATCCCCGGTCTCAGAAGAAAAAAACAGAACATCATGGTCCGCGTATGCCGTTCCATCCCTTTCCAATTCGGTGAATACCTTCTGGAAGATGAGCAGGAACGCTGCGGGCGATTCGGCCGTCAGGGTAAACCGTACCACGGACATACCAGGTGCGGGGAACGGTAGCATGAACTCCTGGCCTTTTTCTTTTGTTTGTTATGGGGGTTATTGCCTGACGCTCGGTGTGAAACCGGATTATGAAAACCAGGTTTTCCCTGGAGGGATGAGCCTGTTCCGCTCCAGCAACGGCCTCGTCGCCATAGCCACCCACGGAAACGGGGTGTACAGCACGTTATACAAACCATCATCGGGGATCAATGAACACGGAGGTTCATCGGGCTTGAGCCATAGGAACGCCGTATCCGGTTCCGTCAGCAGATGTCGTAAACCTGCCGATCAGGATCCCGAACCTTAACCCGCTCCAGCTTGCGGTCACGTTTGATTTATTCCCCCCGGAATCCCGGATCTTTGCGCCCGGGTTTCGATGCAAGCTGCAACGATGAAATCCTTTTTGAAAATATACCCTTCGGCTGCCAGTACATCGGCTATGCTTCCTGATCCTGTATTGATCCCAACTTCAGGTGACATCCTGTAGATGCCGTTGGCACTCACACAGGCTCCGGGCCGGCCCTATTCGAGGCTGCTCATATCAATCACAAACCTGTACCTAACGTCACCTTTAAGCATTCGCTCATAGGCCTGATTGATATAGCTGATGTTGATGACTTCCACATCAGAAACAATATTGTGCGAAGCGCAATAATCGAGCATCTCCTGGGTTTCGGCAATTCCGCCGATGAGTGATCCGGCAAGGCTTCTCCTCCCGCCGATCAGGTTCATGATGGCAAGGGGCTCCGGAACGGGGGGTACGCCTACGCAGATATGCACACCGTTTATACGGAGCAGCCTCAGGTAACGGTTGTAATCATGCCGGGCTGAAACGGCATCGAAAATAAAATCAAAATAATTGTTCATTGATTTCATCTTTTCTTCATCGGTTGTGACAACGAAGTTATGTGCGCCAAGCCGTTTGGCATCGTTGAGCTTGGCCGGTGAAGTGCTGAGGACGGTAACTTCCGCGCCAAATGATGCAGCAAATTTAAGGGCCATATGTCCGAGCCCTCCGAGACCGAGGATCGCTATGCGGTGGCCTTTCCCGACTTTCCAGTGGCGCAGGGGGGAGTATGTGGTAATTCCTGCACAAAGCAGGGGCGCAACTCCTTTCAGATCCTGTTTCCCGGAAATGCTCAGTACAAAATCCTCATCGGCAACGATCTTGTTGGAATATCCGCCGTAGGTGGGCGTTATACCGTCCTTTTCACACGAATTGTAGGTCCAGATCACCCGCTCCAGACAGTATTGTTCAAGACCTTTTTTGCAGTTTTCGCATTTCCTGCAGGAATCAACCATGCAACCGATAGCGGCAAGGTCGCCGGTTTTGAATCTCTTTACATCTTTTCCAACGGCCGTTACCTTCCCCACGATCTCATGACCGGGGACCATCGGGAAAATAGATCCGCCCCATTCATCCCGGACCTGGTGAACGTCGGAATGGCAAACGCCGCAAAACAGTATATCAAACTGAACATCATGAAAGCCCGGTTCCCGCCTTTTAAAGCTGAAAGGCCCCAGATCCACTTTTGCCGACCTGGCAGCATATCCTTTAACCTTTATCATTTTTATGGATTTGTTTGAAGTTTTTACCAATAGTGCAAATTTACATTATTCACACCCGAAAAACTCATCCGCTTCATAAAAAAAAATTCCCAGTCAGGTATTGAAATGCAGGAGTTTGGCATCACTGCAGGCGGATTTACAAACTTCCCTGCCAATAAGAATTACCTTAAGGAAAATATAAGTGTGTTTTATATTGCCCCATATTTGCGGACAGGCCGGCACGAGTTTACAGCAGGTATTGTATATCCCTTAACAACCCAGGCATTATGTTTCAGCGATTATAATAATATTCATTCCCGCCTGGGCGCCCTGGCCGGCTATAAATTCTACATCTTTAACGTTTACTACAGGGAAAACCTGTTTGTTCATTATTCTTTCCAGTATTTACGGTTTGCGGGTACTTTTAATCTTAATGGATGGACCGGAGATCCGTTTAAATGGAAGGAAACCGACATGTATATCAATAATGTGATTGGCATTGGATATAACCTGTTTTTTGATACGGATGCAAGGTTTGGTTTGTATTTTACTCTGGACTATGTGATCTCACAAGCCGGCTATAAACTTGATGTCCCAAATTCCAATAAAACATCCTGGGCTGCTCAGTATATCTGGAACAACCTGAGCACACATATTGGTCTTGGTTTTAAGATTACTTCGCTGAAAAAGAAGGTTAAGAAGGAAAGTGGTAAATGACGGAAGCTGGTCAGGGATTGATGATCATGGTCCGCCTGAGTTCTTTGTTCCCCACATACCAGTAAAACCTACCGGGTTTGAAGTTCCTGGCGGAGACTGAAAGCTCCCTTATACCGGGCTTAATGCCCCTCCACCATGCCAGTTTATTATTGGCTTCCGAAATAATGAAAAAGTTTGTAAAGCTGTCGGTGGACTGCTTCCACCTGAACACTATCTCTTCTCCCCTGTATATGCTGGCGTTGTCGTCGGGTGATTCCAGTATATTGGAGTTATGCAGGTTGACTGCCGGTCTGGGAGCGGTTGTTTTCTGAGGCAGTTCGGTTTCCGGGGCGGCCACGGCTTCTATCACAGGCGTTTGGGCCTTTTGGAGTGCCGGTGCAGCTGTCAAGGGAACTGGTTGCAGTTCAGTTGCCTTCACCGGCGCCTCTGCCTGCAGCTGCATATGTGCCTGTAACTGTGCCTGGTTATCCTCTTTTTTGACAAGCCGGGCGACAGGATCCTGATCTTCGGTTTTCAGGACGGGACCGCTTGTTTTGATGAACTGGAAATAAATTAAAACCCCCGTGAAAAGCAAAATTATCCCCAAAACGAAGTGCCTGGGTTTTAAAATATGAACTTTTTTCTTTTTGATAATGTCGTCAGTAGTATCCTTCACAGCCATGATAATTTCATCCTGCCCTGCCGCCTTAAAAAGGGAAGGAAACGTCTTCCTGAGCCTTAATTTTCTTGCAAACTCGTGGTCCTCGGCCAGCCTGGTTTCAAAATCCTCAGCCTCAGCCTGTGTCAGCTGTCCGCTAAGATGCCTTTCGATAAGGTCAATGTCTGCCGGGTCAGTGTCCATTCAAAGATGTTTTCGGATAGCTAAGTTACAAAATATTTTAATCCTGATCCGGGCAGCAAAGTGCTGCCCGGATCAGGATTAAAATACGCTATCTGGCTTACACCCCGGCTGGCTTGTCTGTTTTACGCCGGATGTATTCGTTAAAGGCTTGTTCACCTTCCTCTTTCCAGTATTGCTCGTAATAACTCCAGCGCATGCTGCCGGATTCGTCGTTACAACCCGGTTGCATATGCCTCCCGTGCATCCAGGAGCCAAAGCCGCGCCTGCGGCCATGGTGCGATCCGTGATGCAGGCTCCCGAAAAGCAGCCTTGCAAGGATAGCTAATCCCACGGCCTGCCAGTAAGTGATTATGCCCAGGTGGAAGACTACGGGCATCAAAACGTTCCAAAGCCACATGATAATGGCCCCGAAAAGGAACAGCAGGGCTGTAAATCCAAGGATGCCCAGAACGATCCACAGGCCCCTGTTTTTGCGATTTCTGCAGAAATGATTTTTGAAATTTTTATTTTCAGTTGTTTCCATAATTTTCATTGTTTTTTGTTTATTAATATCTTGTGTAGTTTTGACAAAGCCCTGTGTTTGCGCGACAATAAGGTGCCTATGGGGACTTCCCATTCACCGGAAAGTTCGTCATAGCTGCGCTGTTCAAACTCGGTCGCGATGATCAGGGCCTGTTCGTCGGGCCTTAAAGCTGCGATTGCTTCCCTGAGCAATGCCGGCTCAATATTGATGTATTCCTGTTCTTCTGTTAGTGTTTCATCGGCCATGGTATTTAGTGCATAATTCCCGTTTTCGTGGTCCGTGAAGTTTTCAATAGATACATTCCGCTGCTTTTTATTCCTCGAATCAATGATCCTGTTCCTGACCGACCTGTAAATGTAAGCGGTGAGGTTCCCTACCTGGGTATCGAGGTCAAGCCTGGAGATCAGCCCCAGGGCAACATCCTGTATTATGTCTACCGGCGAAGCCCCAAAAAAACGTTCGTCGAGGTTCTTCCTCACAAAATTCAACAGCTTCCCGTATTCGCTACGGAAAAACCGTTCGACGTTCTCTTTCTGAAGTTCTTTATCCATACTGTTGAAGACGGGAGGGACGGAAATTATTGCAGGAAAAGATGTAAATTATCTATCCCCAGGTTGGTTATTACATACTGGTTCCAGTTGATCAGCTCTTCCTGGTTTTTCCCCAGCTGCACCTCTTTCAGGTATTTCCTGGTAATGGTTGTTATATTTTCACGGGTCTTGTTGTAGATAGCATCGATTTGTGCAAGGTTGTGATCGTTCGTGCCCAGCTCCTTTTCCATCTTGCGCCTTTCGATCTCGCAGATATCGAAGTAAATGTTCAGGAAGGCATTGGTCCATGGCTGGGTAGAAATATGGTAAAAAGTTTTTGCCGCGTCAAATACAGTGTAAGATTTGCAATAGAGCGAATCTTTGACCTGGGTAATGTCTAAAAGTACCTGCACGTTTAACTGGTAGAGGTCGGAGGGGACGTTGTGATTCAATGTTTCGGCAGGGTAGGCCTCATACCGCTTAAGTTTCCGGTTGAGGAGGATCCGCTTGTCGGGCGACCAGAACGTGTAGTAGAACTCATAAAAGCCCGAATAAAATCTGTAGAAGGTTGAATCATCCTTTGCTTTGGCCAGGAAATTACTGCCGTAATTGCCTTCCCCGAAGTTGAGCAGGCAGCCTTCGTGGGAGAAAAAACCCAGGTTTTCTTTTTGCTTTACGGTCAGAAGCATGGCGCTGGTATTCTTCCAGAAAAGCCCGTTGTAAGGGATGATCGACATCTTACGGTAATCATCATAATTATTGTCATAATCAAAATAAGGAAGAATAAATGGCCTTTCATAATCATAAAAATACAGCACACCGCTGCTGCTTATATCCCTTATGATAGTCGAAGGGATCTTAAAGGTTGGCGTGTCCCTTACGCTTTTATAACTGAAATTGTAACTGAAGTTAATATGGTCGGGCAACATGGAACCTCCTTCCTGCCTGAATGTATGGCTAACCGCCAGGCTCACATGGAACAGCGAATCACAGGGAAACAACGGATAAAAGGGGTGCCTGGGTGTGTTTTCAACAGTAAGGTCTGTTTTCAGCAGGGCAAAAGTTTCCTTATCAATCCAGGCTTCTCCCGAAAAGCTTTCATGAGAATTATCACGGGGGCGGAATTTGATATTGTACAGTTTGTCATCACTATATCCCATCTCGAGACTGAAAAGCTTTTTCAGTTCCCGTTTCGGGCATTGAAATGGGATAGCCGGACAATGTTCATCGCTGATAGTAAGCCCCATCCCGCTGATCGCTTTGGAGGTGTTCAGGGTCAGAAAAAACCTGTTGTCCAGCCCTGCAAGCCCTATCCTGCCGTTCTTCAAAATGAGGTGGTCAACCGAAACCCCGTCCATATATCCGTTATAATAACATTCCAGCAACTCAACCGGCTGGTCCTTTGTTTGTGTCTCCAGCCCGAAGTATACTTTTGAAGTGCGCCTGACCTTGTCCTGGAGCAGCTTTTTCCTGCATTTGTCCAGAACCTGGTACAGGAAATCATCCTTTGCATGAACAGTCACTTCCTTTAATACTACCTCTTTCCTTTCGAGGAATACTGTTTTATTCAGAATAAGCCTGGCGGATGGGATTGCCCTTGTTCTATATCCGACGTAGGAAAATATGACTGTATCCCTGCCGGTAATGAATTCAATGTAATATGCCCCTTCAGCATTAGTGATCGTCCCGGTATGGCTGCCTTTTATATAAATGCTGCAGTACGGCAGGGGCTCTTTGGTCCTTGAATCCCTGACTATTCCCTGTATGCCATCCTGGGAAAAGGAAGAAACGGAACAACTCAGAAAAAGAGCAAGCAGTATGGTTTTCATATCATTTGTGTTTTCATTCCATGGTTTAGCGCCGGCTCCACGGGACCCGTAAATCCGCCCACTTACAAATATATATAAAAACAAAATGCTTTTCAATACTCGCGGAGGTTCCTTATTAATCCTTAAAATTTTAGTATTTTTGGGAATGTTCTGCGGATAGCATGAAGGAAAAAAATGATACTATAACCCAAATTTTGCTGACCTCCGATGGGTATTGTACCCCGGGGAACACCCTTCGTCATCTGGGCGACCGGCTTGCATTGAATACCCGGATCTATTTCATGAGCCGGTACGTCGCTCTTTGTTTTTCAGCACGAAATGCTGCCGAAAAGGGTCTTTATGATACCGCCCGCTGGGTTTCATCCTCCCATGATGTTTTCAGGCTTATCGAGGGCTGCGGAGGACGTTTCCGCATCAGCGGGCTGGAAAATATCCGGAACAACAAAGGGCCGGTGGTTTTCATCAGCAACCACATGAGTACACTTGAACCCATGATCTTTCCAGGAATTATTCAACCTTTGAAGGATGTAACTTTTATTGTTAAGGACGCCCTGGTGAGGCATTGGGTGTTCGGTGCAGTGATGCGTTCACGGAATCCGATCGTTTTAAGCCGGAGCAATGCAAGGGAAGATTTCAGGATAGTCATGGAACAGGGACTGGAAAGAATATCGAGGGGAATCTCAGTAATCATTTTTCCTCAGCATACGCGCAGAAAGGAATTCATCCCCGGGGAGTTCAATTCTCTTGGGGTAAAACTCGCCGCCCGCGCCGGTGTTCCGGTAATTCCCGTAGCTATAAAAACCGATTTCTGGGAGAATGGCAGGTACACTAAATATCTTGGCCCCATCCACCGTCAGAAAATCATTCATATAGCTTTCGGTAAGCCATTCCCGGTCGCTGGTTCGGAAAAAGAGGAACATCAGAAGGTCATCGGTTACATCCAGTCCAACCTGGAGCAGTGGAAGGCTGAACAGCCTACCCCCTCTCCCTGATCACTCCTCCCTCAAACACGGGAATAACCCGGGTTGAATCAAGAGTGAAGCTATATGGGATCACATCGTCGAGGCCGAGCTTTTTGAGGCGATGGCGATGGGCAGCTTTTTCCAAATAGCACAGCAGATCGGGGCGGGCGATGGTCCACAGATCCATTGAAGCGTGGGCGCTGTCGCAGCAGGTTACAAACCCGGGATAGGCTAACAATTTCTCAGCGAGCGCCCCGGCAAAAAGGGAGTCTTCGAGGCAGAATTTATTTTTCCAGCCTGAACACAGGATGACTACGTTTTTATTCTCACGAACGAGCCAGTCGGCCAGGGCGGAGATGTTTACGAATGCCCCCATAGCGATCTTACCGGCGTTTTTCGTTGTTTCTAAAGCCCGGGTTCCGTTGGTCGTGCAGTAAACGAGGGTCTTTCCGCCTATGGCTTCGGGTGAAAAATTGAAGGCTGAATTCCCGAAGTCGGCCCAGTCGGGCTTTTTGCCATCCTGCTCGCTGGCGACTAAATATCCGTTTTCTTTAAGCTCTTTGGCTTCATCCAGGCTGGCAACGGGAATGATCTCCTTCACCCCGCTCTGAAAGGCTGCACAGATACTCGTGGTAGCACGAAGAATATCGGCGAGAACAACTATGTAATTGTCTTTCGTTGTTATTTCTGCAAACAGTTTTGGGGTAAAACAAACCTCTATAGTTCGGGCCATGTAACAGGTTTACTCACGATATTATTTATTTTTCAGGGTGTTTGTGATTGCTTCACATTTCAGGTCCCAGGTTCATCGATACTCACCAATCGCTATTCGCTTTTTACTCATCACTCATCACTCTAATAAAACACCACCTCGCACTTCGGATGTATCAGCTTGAACTTCTCCACCTTCTTTGCCGAGATCTTGGTGTTGAAAATTTTCAGCGATCCGAGCTGCTTCATTCCCTCGAGCTCATCGAGGCTGCTGACTTTGGTGTTGTAAAGCTCAAGGGTATTGAGGCCGGTAAGGTTGATGAGGTACTTGAGCCTCTTCACGGGGGTGCCACTGAATTTCAGGCTCTCGAGCTGGCTCATGCTCTGTATTGGCATCAGTTCTTCAACCTGGCTGTTGCTGAAGTCGAGGTCTTTAAGTTTGGGCAACCCGGCTATGGGAGTAAGGTCGGTGATGGGGTTCTTGCCGCAATGAAGGCTTTCAAGGGTATTCATGGCGCTCAGTGGTGCAAGGCTGTTTACTGTAGTCCCTGTGAAGGTGAGCTTCTCCAACCTCGAAAGTTTCTGAACCGGGGTCAGGTCGCTTATCGAGGTATTCTCGCTGAACCCGAGACTGTCGATGTTCGCGATCTGCTGCAGCTGCAACTTGTCGGGCGCCCCTTTCACGCCCAGGGCGGCAATGAACACGTCCTGCCAGGCTTTGCTCAGGCCTTTCCACCAGCTGGTATTCTCGAAGGTCTGGAAAATAAGCAGGCAGCCGGGGTTCTTGTCAAGGAACTTATTGGCTTCCTTCAGCATCACCAAGCTGTTGTCGGCATACACGAATTGCAGGTCCTTCATACCGTATAGCGGGCTCAGGTCGGCAACCTGTGTATTTTCGATGCTGATGACTTTGAGGTTTGCCAGGCTGCTTAAGGGCTGCAGGCTGCTCACGGATGTATTGTTGAGGTACAGGGTCTGCAGGTTGATGAGGTTTTTGAGCGGGCCTATGTCGGTAACGCCCGTGCTTGAAGCATACAATACCCTCAGAAGCGAAAGCATGGCCGCGGGTTCCAGGCTTTTGATATTCATCCTCCCAACTATATTCAGGCTGTCGACGAGTATTAGTTTGTGCAGCTGTTCTTTTAATGGCGGATTGCTGAGTTCGGTAAAATGGCTTAGGAGGTTCTGCCAGTCGGTATTCATGCCGGTCCACCATTTGGCGAGTTCGGCCGATTCGAACACCAGAAAGGCTTTGGGATGCTTTATCATGAAGCTGATGGCTTCGCTCCTGGGCACACTGGTATAGTCGCAGTATATCCTCTGTAACACGGGCAGATTGTCCAATGCCTTGAGACTGGATATCCCTGTGCTGTCGGCCTGCAATATCCTCAGTTTGGCCAGGTTCTTAAGCGGATCCAGTGATGTAACCCTGGTGGATGAGATGTTGAGTAATTCTATGTTTGTAAGCTTTGCAATGGGCGCCAGGTCGCTCACAGAGGTGTATGCCATCCTAAGGTCGTCGATGGAATCGAGGGCGCTGACGGGCGCCAGCGATGAAATTTTGGTATTCGAAAAGTCCAGGTCCTGAAGGGAGGGAAAATTCACCAGCAGGCCCAGATCTGTTATACCGGTTCCTTTAATGAACAACTGCCTGATATGGGTGCAGTAATGCAGGGGTTCCAGGCTGCTTACCGGGGTGTTGGAGATGTTCAGTACCTCGAGGTGGTTCAGGTTCCTGAGGGGCATGAGGTCGCTTACCGGTATGCCTTTCAGGTTGACTTCCTGAAGTGAGCTCATCTTGCTCAGCGGGCTGAGGTCCGAGATCATCACATCACCCGAAAGGTCTACCTTCTTCATTCCCATGATCTGCATCAGTCCCTTGTAATATGCATCCGGATCAATAGCAGTTTTCTGCCCTGCTATCATAGCAACAGTATCATTGTACGATGCAACGGATCCCAGGCTCAAGCCCCCTCCTACCTGTATATCCTTGCCCAATTTCTGCTGCCAGCCCTGCGAAAGGCCGTTCCACCAGTTGCGCAGATCGTCTTTCTCGTTGAGCTTGGTGGTGTAAATGCTTACGATCTTTAGTTGCTGGTTCTTTTCGTCGTAGTTGATCTCGAGGTACCGCACCTGGTTGGTGTTTACATTATCCCCGTTGAGATTGATGCCGGTTATGTTGCGGTTGCAGGTGACCTTGAAAAAAGTGTTCCCCAGCTCGTTGGTCATCACGCTGATGTCCTGCATATTATACGTAAACTTCACCTGTTTGAAAAAGAAGTCCACATCAGCCAGGTACGATTGCACATCCTTATACATGGGCACCTGGTGCGTGTCGAGGTCGTCCTCGATCTGCACCTCGCTGTCCCAGAAAAATTTCAGGTAACTGTCGTTGATGATCACCTGCTTATCCTGCACGGTATTCTTTTTATCGGCCAGGAAATTGAGGGTGCTTTCGAAGAACTTCACAAGCCCGGTGGCCTGGGCGCGGAGTGCAGAGTCCTGACCTGCCGGCAGCGCCCCGGGTTTGGGGGCGTTCTTATCGATGACCTTGCTCCCGTTCTTGGTTCCGCTTTTACCTGCGGACTTATTTCCGCTCTTCCCCTGCGGTGACTTCGTCTTGCTGCTGCCGGGTTTAGTCGGCGTGCTGCTTGTCTTTGTGGTCTGTGCCTGGGCCCGGGGGCGAATAAATCCGCCGAAGGCCAGTATCAGAATAATGACCAATATGGTTTGAAACCTTGTTCTCATTCAGCTAATTGCTATGTGTATAATGCTTGAGTAATTCTTTTTTGTCTCCAGGCGAGAGGCGGACAAGGTTCGAGATGAGCCAGCCGCTGTTGTAATTGTTGCGGTTGAAGAACGAGATCTCAAAATACCAGTTGGGGACCTGGAACACATGGAATTTTACATTGTTGACCGATACAAATTTAAGATTTCCTTCCTTCAGTTCCGAAACAAAAAGCGCCAGGTAATCGGGCACGTAATCGCGGGCGAGGTAGTAATCGATATCCTTTGAATCGTCGAGGGCCTTGTGGATGTTCATGAAATCGACCTCGTGGCTCATGGGATGGAGGAAGAACTTCAGGTTGGTTGTATCGCCAAGGTGTGAGAAATACGAATTGAATTTGTCGCAGTAAGCGTTCGAAAGCACCCATTTGTAGCCCCCGTTCTGCTGCTCTATCCTCAGGTACAGGATGATGTTGATGGTTTGCTTTTTCCAGGTGAAGGTGGCCGTTATTTCGCTGTACCAGTCCCTCGCGTGGAAATCAAGAAAAACCGGGGCTTTCCTGTTCAGTACGTCTTCTATGAATACGGTCTTCGCATCGGCATTTACCAGGGGACTGTCCTTATCGAAGATCATGTTCAGGTATTTGCGCCTCAGTTTGGGGTCGCGGTAACCGTTCTGGCCCGCGTAAAGCCTGGTACCCGTGACGTCTTCCTCCCCGTTGAACCGGCGGAAGAACTGGTTTACCTGCTTTGTCTGTGCATAGAATACGGTTTCGTCCCTGTCAAAGCCGCCAAGGTTGTTTTGCGTCAGGGCGCTGAGTGGCGCCATGAACGCGAGGAAAATAAAACCTGATGTTCGCAGAGCCTTACTTTTTGGATGTTTCTTTTACCCTGATATCGCCGAGCATTACATCCCAGAAGCCAATCAGGCGGCCGCCGATCTGGGTTTCCTTGCGCTTCACGTAAATGGTGATGTCTTTCTTGGTGGTGTCTTCATA
>Ga0182021_10008834_pt1 | contig 11924 bp, 9 predicted proteins | sample 612E3MmetaG_FD_120493 | JGI IMG/M metagenome (GOLD analysis project Ga0182021, IMG submission 120493) | Permafrost microbial communities from Stordalen Mire, Sweden - 612E3M metaG (Illumina Assembly) | ecosystem: Environmental > Terrestrial > Soil > Wetlands > Permafrost | place: Sweden...
CGCAGTATCAACTCTGTTGCTGCTCGGTGCCCACCCACAGCATCTAGAGCATCAGCTTTGGCCATCGTTACGAGCTCTGAAATTTGCTGCATTACTGTCTTTTCATGATATTGTCGTAACGCTTGAAGATCTACATTATCTTCGAGCTGTCCAGTGACCTGATCGTTGAACGACTCTACTAATACCCCAGTATACGTTGCCTTATTGATGTTGCTTTAATGGAAAATCTAAAAGGTATCGCATAGCTATACCTATGGCTTGACAGACATCGGCATCACTGTTCCGCTGTATATATAGCTATATTGAAGCAAATTGGTATGCTTTATCGAGGGTATCGCAAACCGTTGTCGTAGAGTAGAACTTTAGTATTTACTTAGGCCTACACGAAATGTTTCGATTCCGTATATCTCGTTTATATGGTTTCCTCCATTGGGGTCGAATCAGCAGAACATACTAAATTATAATAGCGAGTACCAGCACAATTCTGTCTCAGTGTATAATAAGACAATATGGCCGATTTGGTCCCTAAATCCAAACAAGCACCGGTTCCCCCGTGGGAAGTGTTTACCAGTCGGGATTTTTTTCTCCTTTGGTCCAGTGGCATTGCCGTGACGGTCTCGACGCTTTTATTCACGCTTATCAGTTCACAGTGGCTGTATGATACCACTCGCTCCGCAGCACAACTGGGCTTGCTCGGAGCTGTTCTGTTGGTACAGTTGCCCGTGGCTCTATATGGTGGGATGTTGGCTGACCGGTTAGACCGCAAGAAGCTGCTGGCCCTGACCCAGTTAGCCAACTCATGTTTGTTTGTGATATTGACACTACAAGCTGCTAGTCATAACCTGAAACCATGGAATATCTTTGTTGCTACGGGCATAGCAGGTGTGTTGGGCATGCTCGGTGCTTCATCTAGCCCGGGTATGTTGCCCAGGGTGATACCACGAGGTCTACTGACGCATGCTGTCACAACGCTCAACGTGACTTCACAACTGGTAACGGTCATCAGCCCCATCGTGTTCTGGCAGATATATACCCGCCTGGGGGTAACTGCGTCTTTCGGTATCACCGCCGCCATTTGCCTGTCCGGATCGGTCTTACCGTTGCTGATCAGGGTCTCAGGGAAACCGGAGATAGCTGTTCGTCAAAGTACATGGACATCGTTCAAGGAAGGAGCGTCTTTTGTGTCGCGGCATCCACTGTTGCCTGGCCTCTACCTCTTGGATGTGGGGGTCACAATAGTAAGCTTCTACCGGCAGCTTTTCCCAATGTTCGCACGCCAGCTTTTCGGACTTGGGGCCTCAGGCACTGGACTATTGAACACCGCAAATGCCGTGGGAGGCATTCTCGGCGCCTTCGCCGTATTCTTTACTAGTCGGTTTCCCAAGAAGGGTGTACTGAGCCTTGTGGGAACTTTGGTGTATGCCGTTTTCCTTATTGCCTTCGGCGTCAACAGGAACTTCCCTCTAGGACTCATTATTGTTGGTGTTCTAGGCATGACAGACACCCTGAGCATGACCATGCGCTCGACAATTCTTCAGCTAACCACTCCAGACCAGTTGCTGGGACGCGCGTCTTCTATCGGTAGCTTCGTCGCCATGGGTGCAAACAATTTAGGACAAATTGAGGTGGGTATGTTATCCGCCGCCATCGGTGCTGGGCAGACTATGGTAATCGGGGGTGTGCTTTCCGTTCTTTTTGTATTGACGGTCTGGCGCTTTCTTCCGGGCATAAGAAAATACCGCTACAAATAATAGCAGGTAATCACACAATAGCTAAATATAGCTATATTCAGGAGAAAAGATACGCTTTGTCAAAGGCTTAGTGATGGCACTGCAGGAATGATTATTTGATTTAAGCATCCATCCTCCTCACCCGCTCAATCGTACCACTAATTTGCTCCGCAAAAACCGGAAGATTCACACTGAGCACAAAGGCATAACGGATAGAGCCAATGCCCTAGTTCAACTCGTCAAGGATACGGATAGAGGCATGCCAGTAAAAACTCTCCCTTGCAGAAATAACCTAATCCCGTTGAGGCTGAATAATAAAAACATTTCTTTTTATTCGATTATTTTGGCCAATCGCCGGGTAACAATCTGCCCAAACGACGGCAGATTGACCAGAAACAGGAACATATTCCTGACGGACAGCGTGCCCAGATTTACCGCGATATTCCCCCTGTGGTCTTGGTCATCCCAGCGAAATTTTATCCCTTTCCAGTGGAGGTTAATGTTAAATCCTCCATTTTTTACCTGATAATCCCACGAGATTTCTCCATCTTGTATCTCAAGCCGTTTCACTCCGCCTCCTTTTTCCCTTAATAACAACTCTCTGATGGGAGCACCGACGGATTCTTCCATACGATCCTCAAGGGCAGGATTCATACTCAATACCGCTACCATGGTGAACCTCGCCTTGGCGGCTACCCCAGGCAGAAAGGACATCATTGTATGCAAAAGTCTGCTAATTTATCGGTATATGAAGCCCAGTTACTTTTGTATCTAGGTAAATTCCATATACCGGTAGACTACCAAAAGCGCATATTGGAGGTATAGAAAGACCAAGAGAAGGCGTATACCGCGACGTTAGTGCACAAAAAGAGGGTCTGGAACGCCAACTAAAACGAGCAATAGAGCTTTATGAATGGGGAGATTCTCCCAAGGTTGAGTATGAAAACCGACGTGACAAAATACTTGACGAACTCCGAAACTTGATTGTACCGCAGCATCCGGCTGAACACCTGGAAAAGATGGCGCGATTTTTAGCTGATGTTCCTGCGGCTCGGGCAGAAGCGACACCTGAGCAAAGAAACAAATTAGCGCGGTGTCTTTTTGGTCAGGTATGGCTAAAAGACAAAGGAGTCGTGGCAGTCAAGCCTCTTCATGAACTAGAACCTTTTTTTCGGCTAAATTATGAAGAATTAAGCTCAAATAATATTGATGATAGCGATTCAAGTAGAGTTCATCTATACCTCAAACATGCTTTGTAGTAGTGGGTCAAATTGAAATTACAGAATATAAAGAAACGGTTGCCGGATTATTCGAATCAATCGGTAAGGTTTACTAAATATCACGAGGGACACCTCATCTAAACACATGCGATGCCCCGAAAGCTGGTCATTTTGATACGGGACATGCAAGGATAACTGTATTATCCGTTTATTTCAGCGAGAATCCGCCGTACAACTTCAGGGACTGCTGCTTTGACGGCTTTGGTCATTTTACCTGTTACATGCTCGACGTCTTGGACTTGGACTGCGTAAACGATGATCTCAGAAGGCATTTCTCCGGGAAACAAGCCGTTGCCAAGCTCTATCGCCGTTGCTAAAGCTGCTTCGTGAGCAGTAAACGATTTATTGGTTTTCGCCGTATCTTTGAGAGCAAGCCGCTGAATTTTCCCCGTTTCGGCTTTAACTGTTAAAATAGCATCCGCAATAATAAGACGCTGAAAGCCTTTGATACGTTCCAGTAATGCCAATCCCGCCGTAGCCGTCTCTTCGACAGTGACGTCAGTAGTGCTGACCCGCCGGGCTACTTCCCGGGCGATGTAAACGCCGACACCGTCATCCCCCAGGATTTCATTGCCGATTCCCAGCACCAGCGTTTTCATTGCTGACTTAAGACTTCTCTGACCGAACCATCCGCTTCGTGAATGGTGAGTTCCAGCGGCATGTGACCAAGGGCATGTGTAGAACAGGAAAAACAGGGGTCGTAACAACGAATTGCAACCTCGATACGGTTTAAAACACCTTCGGTCACTTTTCCGTCTTTGATATATTCGCGTGCTACATCAAACACCGAGCGATTCATTGCCAGGTTATTATGGCCCGTAGAGACAATTAGATTGACTTTCTGGATTTTGCCGGATTTGTCCACTTTATAATGGTGAATCAATGTGCCGCGCGGAGCCTCGATGACGCCCACACTCTCTTGATTAACAATGCCGGAGTTCACCCAGATGTCCTTACCGCAAATCAATTCATTTTGCACCAGAATTTTAATTTGTTCGGCGGCATTCAACATTTCGATCATTCGGGCTAAATGATAGTACAACGAGCCTTGCAGGATCCCGTTTTTAGCCATTTTACGGGCTTCCTGAAATTCATAGTTGGCTAGCGGCGTACTATGCCCTTCCGCCGCATTAAAACGTCCCAATGGGCCAACACGATACATGCCATTGGGATAACCGAACTTCTTGTAATAAGGGAATTTGAGATAAGACCAATCTTCAACTTTTTCTTCGATGTAGTTAAGGTAATCTTTTGGATCAAATTTATCTTCCAGGACAATTCCATTCGTATCTTTCAACATGAGTTTACCATCGTAATATTCAACATTATTATTTTTGTCCACCAGACCCATGTAGCTGCTTTCGAAACTTGCAAAACTGTCCACCAGAGCTTTATTTTTCGTGATGTAGTCTTTTACCAGATTGACTGCCAACAATGAGTCGGCAATAACCCGGTCAATTTGCCCGGCAATTAATTCCCGCTCAGATTGTGCCAAAGCTTTATTCATCCCTCCGGGAATCGCTGCGTTCGGATGCACCCTTTTCTCGCCGAGATATTCAATAATCTTCTGCCCAAAGGCACGCAAGGCCACCCCTTTACGCGCCAGCTCAGGTTGTGCAGCGATGACCCCGATGATATTCCGGGATGCCGGATCTGATTCCATACCAAATAGCAGGTCAGGGCTGGCAAGATAGAAGAAATGCAAGGCATGGGATTGAACAAGTTGGGCATAATGCAATAGCCGGCGCAACATTTCCGCCGTGGGCGTCAGCTGTACGTTAAGAATCTCATCGCACGCCTTAGCGGCTGCCAAATGATGGCTTACCGGGCAAATACCGCAGATTCGCGGAGTTATCACCAGCATCTCATTGAAGAGACGCCCTTCACAAAACTTTTCAAAACCGCGAACTTGCGTGATATGCAACTGTGCCTTATCTACATGGCCGCGTTCATTAAGATAAACAGCTACTTTGCCGTGGCCTTCCACCCGGCTAACCGGTTCAATAACAATTTTAGTACCCATATTTTCTCACTTTGTCATAATTACATAGCTAATCAAATCGCATCATTTCGCCAGGCAGAACCGGTATTCTTCCGCTTAACAGTTCGTTTAAAGCATAAAGAATAGCGCCTGCGCTAGGGGGACAACCGGGAACATAACAATCAACTTTCACAACCTGATTCACCGGTCTGACCTTTGTCAATCCCGGTAATTCTTTGGAGGTGGGTATGACGTTTCCCTTTGCCGTACTTTCAGTGGCGTAGTATCGTGCCATAATATCACTGGTAGTGAACAAGTTACGCATATTATTGATTCCGCCGAAACCAGCACAATCACCGAGAACCATCAGGATTTTACAATTAGCTCTCAATTCCTTCGCGACTTCCTCGTCGTGCTTATTACTGATAGAACCCTCGAGAATTCCCACATCACAGGGCGTGAAATGCTTGATATCGGTAATGGGGCTGGAACCAAATTCCAATTTGTCCGCCAGAGCGATTAAAGCTTCGTCCAGGTCAAGTAAAGACATATGGCAGCCAGAACAACTATCCAACCAGGCAGTTTGCACTTTAACCTTTGCCATTATTGCACCTCTAACTCCGACTCGGTAATACACCGATTTTTTCTATAAGTTGTTGTAAAATTCCTTCATCCTGGAGTGAACCGTACCGTTGAATCACAGGGTGTGCGTTCACGGCACGCTTACCTGCTGTAACATAGTTGCCGCCACGCTCCGCCCAAATAGGAGACGGCAAGATTACATCAGCAAGGTCAACGACCGGAGAGTGATAACTGGCTTGCACCACCAGATAATCTATACCTTTCAACCACTCCAGCCAACTATCGTTAATCGTATCATCACTTAGCAACAAATACAGTCCCCGCGGTTTTTGCGTTTTAATATCTTTGTTTGCGATACCCAAATCCCAGGCGCCCTGACTATTGACACTTTGTTTAAGGAAGATCAAGTTCAGACGGTCTTCGTTGCCATTTTGCACAAGATACGTCAGGTTGAGTAAGGCGGTCACGAGTTCAGCGTCATTCTGTTCAGATAACTTATTGCCATAAATTAAATAACAATTTTTACTCTCTGAGAGCATTTTCGCTGCATTCTGCAACTGATTTTCAAGCACTGAAGTTTTTGACGTCACTTTATCAGCTTCATAAAGGCTCAGTAATCTGTATAGTTCCGGTTTAAGTTCAGCCAAATTTTTACTGCTGCTTATCACAATTTTAGCTAATCCGTTGATGAGCACACGGTCCGTTCCGGTTTCAGGTTTTAGCCATATGTTCGACCATAGCGGAAATACATCACGGTTGGAATCGACAACAATTAATCTGGCGTGATTCTGACTAACGGCGCGCCGAATCAAGTTACCCATGACTGGATGGGTAAGATCAATATTGGCACCGATTACAAGAATACAATCTGCCTTCAGGATACCCTCAATATCGGGGTCAACATCCGGTGCACTACCGCCATTGGTATATTGGCGAATGCCGGAAGAGATCAAACGCGCATCTTTACCATCGAATGTATCGATAATCTTACTTTTAAGCGTATCTGTAAACAATTTCTGGAACTGGATAATAGCTTCATTTGGAACTCTGGTTGAAGTTAAACCGCCGCAACTATTGCCCACCTCGGCGAACTTCGTGGCGACCGCCGCTAGTGCTTCATCAATTGAGCAAGTTTTTAATTCGCCCTTTTTATTCCTGACCATTGGTGATAAAATACGGGAACGTTTTTCGCTGATGTTTTCGAAGCGGCCAATCCGGCAAAGCGGACCTCGGAGCGCTGTCCGATCCGGAGTTTCAATTCGGACCAGATTGTCATCTTTTGTTAATACGTTGACTTCACAGCCGATATCACAACTCTGGCAAATCGTGGCGGATGACGTACACTCACTCGTTTTACCCTTATACACACTGGCTTTATTGATAATAGCGCCGGTGGGACAAGCCTGTAAACAAGACCCGCAGAGAGTACATGAGGACTCACCCAGCGGCTGGTTGATGTCAGCGGCGATCATAGTCTGCCCACCGCGCCCGCCGAAATCCAGGGTGCGTAAGGCCGCTACCTGTTTACAAACGCGGACACAACGACCGCAGAGAATACAGCGGTTATGATCAATGGCAAGGAATTCGCTCAAAGTGTCCACCGGCAGTACGGGGAATAGTCCCTGAAATCTGACATTATCCATCTGGTAACGGTAAGCCATCTTCTGTAATTCACAATCACCGCTCTGTTCGCAGTACATACAGAAATGATTTCTCTCGGCAAACAACAATTCAAGAATTTGTTTGCGATACTTTTCGAGCTGTGGGGTGCTGGTTTTAATTACCAGGCCATCACGCGCCGGATAATTGCAGGCCGGTACTGGCTTTTTCTCCATTTGAATTTCCACCACGCACAACCGGCAAGCACCGACATCACTTAGTCCTTCTAGATGGCAAAGTGTCGGTACGTAGATACCATTAGCCCGGCAAATATCCAGGACGGTATCGCCAGCTTTTCCTTTTACAGACTGACCATCAACGGTCAGGGTTATTTGTTGCATAGAATTATCCTCCGATATCCAGGTCGCATCGCAAACACCGCGAGGCTTCATTCTTGGCCTGTTCGGCCGTGTACGCCAGCGCAACTTCTCTAAAAGAGGTCTTGCGCTCTTTCAAGGAGATTTCCGCTTCATTAGCACGGGCTCTTTCCTTCGTCTCTTCATCGGTGGGCAGCAACCGGGAGGTGGGAATAGGCTCATAACTATATCTTTCCACAAGCGGACCCAGTTCCTTCCCCTGCAGATAGCGTTTGATAGAAGAGGCAGCACGTTGTCCCTGTGCTATGGCTTCGATAACGGTTTTCGGACCGGTTACCGCGTCACCGCCGGCAAATACCCCGGGATGTGCTGTTGCTAAAGTGCGGTGGTCAGTAACGATTACATTATTTTTCACTTCGACGCCTTCAGTCTTGATAAAAGAAGTATCGGGCTTCTGTCCGACAGCCTCGATGATCGTATCTACTTCAATGTCAAACTCGGAGCCGGCAACAGGTTTAGCCACTTTGCGTCCAGAGCGGTCGAATTCACCCAATTCCATTCTGGTCAGCACCAATTTCAGGGCATCGCCATTTGCGATGATTTTTATCGGATTCGCAAGGAAATGGAATTGTACTCCCTCCTCTTCAGCAGCTTTAATTTCTTCAATCATGGCGGGCATATCATTGCGTTCGCGCCGATAAATCAAGTGAACTTCGGCGCCTTTGCGTAACGCCACCCTTGCAGAATCGATAGCTGAGTTACTGCCGCCAACTACAGCAACCCGCTTGCCCAGCTTCACGGTATCACCCAGGCATATTTTCCGCAGAAATTCGATGGCATCGTAAACACCGGGCAATTCTTCGCCCGTTATATTTAGCTTTGTCCCCAAGTGCGCACCTGTGGCAATAAAGACTGCCTTGTAACCATCTTTCAACAAATCTCCCGTATCTTTCACCGGAGAGTTAAGTTTTATATCAACGTCCAATTCTTTAATTTCGTCAATTTCTTTCTGCAGGATATTCTTAGGTAGGCGATATTCGGGGATAGCGACTGCCAGCATGCCGCCGGCCACCGGTAGAGCTTCGAATATTGTTACCGGATAACCATCCATCGCCAGGTCCCAGGCAGCCGCCAAACCGGCCGGCCCGGCGCCGATAATCGCTACCTTTTCCGCTTTTTTCGGTTGTGTTTTTTGTTTTATTTTAGCTCCTGTTTCAAAGACATAATCCGCGGCAAACCGTTTCAGGTCCCGGATAGCAACCGCCTCATCAACTTGCTGCCGGTTGCATTTGGCTTCGCAGGGATGATGACATACCCGTCCACAAATCGCCGGTAAAGGATTTCGCTGTTTAATCAGTGCATAAGCTTCAACAAATTTGCCTTCTTTTATCAAGCTCGCATAACCGGGAATATCCAATTCAACCGGGCAGGTATGTTGACAGGGTGATTTAAATAAATGGCGACAAATCGCCGCCAGACATTTTTTATCGATGATATGGGATTCATATTCTTCACGGAAATGGCGCAGTGTACTGATCACCGGGTTAGGACTGGTTTGCCCCAAACCGCACAGCGAGGTCGCAGTAATCATTTCCGCTAACTGATTTAATAAATCAAGATCAGTCATTTCTGCTTCACCGCGGCTGATTTTATCTAATATCGCCAGCATCTGGGGAATACCGGCACGGCACGGGGTGCACTTTCCGCAGGATTCTTCACTGGTAAACTGTAAGAAGCTATTTTTGACGATATCTACCATACAATTGTTTTCATCCATAACGACGACACCGCCAGAGCCCATGATGGCGCCTTGAGCCGCTACCGATTCGTAATCGATGCAGGTATTAATTGCTTCAGCGGGAATGACGCCGCCCGAAGGCCCACCCAACAGCGCTCCTTTGAATTTTTTTCCGTTGGGGATACCGCCGCCAATATCAAATACGAGTTTCCCAAGTGGGATACCCAGAGGCACCTCAACCAGACCGGGATTATTAATTTTACCCACTAGGCACAATGTCTTCGTGCCCTTGCTCTTTTCGTTACCGACATTAGTAAACCAACTGGCGCCCTGCAAAAGAATTTGTGGCACATCCGACCAAGTCTCGACGTTATTGATTGTGGTGGGTTTCCCGAAAAGTCCGCCGCCGACATTAGCCGGGAATGGTGGTCTCTGGTGTGGATTGCCGCGCTTACCCTCGATAGAAATTAGCAATGCTGTTTCTTCTCCGCAGACAAAAGCCCCGGCACCGGGGAAAATATCGATACTGAAATCAAAGCCTGTTCCCAGAATATCTTTTCCCAACAGACCAAAGGCCCTTGCCTGTGCAACGGCATGACTTAACGTTTCAATCGCTAACGGATATTCAGCCCGGATATAAGCAAAGCCCTCTTTCACATTACCTATAGCATAAGCGCCAATAGCCATTCCTTCAACGATGGAGTGTGGATTCCCTTCCAGCACCGCCCTGTTCATATAAGCACCCGGGTCCCCTTCATCGCCATTACAGACCACATATTTTTCCGAACTAACGGCGCTGCGAACGAAGCCCCACTTGGTGGCCGTAGCAAACCCGGCGCCACCACGTCCCCGTAATGTAGACTTTTTTATCTCTTCGAGCACTTCTTCAGGTTTCATGTGACTGAGGACACGGGCTAAGGCTAAATATCCGCCCCGGGAAATATATTGCTCAATCTCCATCGGATCCAGATCTTGATTGTGGAGAACTCTGGTCTCTTGCAAAGCCATGCGCGGTGCCTTCAAATCGAGCAACCACTCTTGTATCGGTTTTCCCTGTAATAAATGCTCTCTAACGATACGCTTCACTTTTGCTTCGTCGACGCTAAAATAAATAGCCTTTTCTTTACCGGGAACGAGGACAGTTACTGTAGGTTCAATTCCACACAGACCGATACAGGCCGCTTTTTCGATAACGATTTTTACAACGCCAGGTTTTTCATCCCTGGTTGTCTGATGTAATTTCAGAATATCCAGTTCCCGATTAAAGGCATTGAGGACTTTATCGGCGCCTGATGCAATACCACAACTTCCGAGGTGTACTTTTACTTGAGTTTGCTCTTCAAGCGTGGCCTGTGCTGCTCTCGCTGACTCGTATATTTTATTCATTTCGGCGACCGATGTTAATTTCTTTATCATTACTTTCACCTAATTATATGAATCTAGGATATCATTCAACTTGCCTGTTTTAACTCTACCGTGAATATCAGAACCGACCGCCATCACAGGAGATAAACCACAGGCTCCGAGACAACGAACGATTTCCAATGAGAATCGGCCGTCAGCGGTTATACCACCTGGCTCCAGATTCCAATCTCTCTTGAGCACGTCCAAAATTTTATCGCCGCCTTTCACATAACAACTGGTACCCATGCATACTTGAACCACATATTTCCCTTTAGGTTTCATCGAGAAAAAGTGGTAGAAACTAATTACTCCATATACTTCGCTGAGGGGTACTTTTAAATCACGCGATATTGTGGCGATGACAGGTGTTGGCAGATAACCTATCATTCCCTGTGCCTGCTGCAATACACGTATCAATGCTCCAGCTTTTCCGCCAGTTTCATCAATCACTTTTTGAATATCGCCGAAAACTTTGCCACCATAACCAATACCACGGCTTTTCGCTTGCTTGACAAGGCGTTCGATTTCAGCGAGTTCTTCCGCCGTAGCACTATGCTTGATGATTTCTTCAAGCTTTTGAACTTTACTATTCATTAACCTCCCCTAGTATCATTTTCCTTACCTTGCGGAGCGAAAGTCGGATTAAATCCCTGTCCGTAAAGTTTGATCTTGATTGCCTCACCGTTGCCATATCGCTTGTTCACGCGGCAGACTTGGCAAATACTGGTGTCCCGACCGGTAGCGCCATAGTCATCAAGTTTGCAATAAGTGCCCTCGATTTCCCAACACGGGAATTCCCGGTTTTTAAAGGTAGGACATTCTTGACGTAATGATGAGGGGCAATTGCACATCTCCCAACAAGGAATTTTGCCTGCCCAAAAACCCATGTCTTCAGTTACCTGAACCTTTCCTTTGGCTTCCTGAATCACCTTTTCAATTTCGGCTAGATCCTCTGCGGTAACTGACCCTTTAATAAGTTCTTCTACCTGTTCAACTATTCCGTGGCTCATAGCGCACCTCCATTCATGGTTATTTTTTAACCTACATTTATTGAATCACATTAAGTGCGCTGTGACATCGGCTTTACCTGCAAAAGAATCTGCATGTTTCATTACGTAGATTTAACAAAATGCTAATAGACTTGCGTTTTAAATTAGGTATTTATGCCTAATACATAAATTATATCGTAAATCAGACATCTTTTTCTATCATTCACGCTAGAGATAAAAATAC
>Ga0182021_10008836_pt1 | contig 11924 bp, 15 predicted proteins | sample 612E3MmetaG_FD_120493 | JGI IMG/M metagenome (GOLD analysis project Ga0182021, IMG submission 120493) | Permafrost microbial communities from Stordalen Mire, Sweden - 612E3M metaG (Illumina Assembly) | ecosystem: Environmental > Terrestrial > Soil > Wetlands > Permafrost | place: Sweden...
ATTTCTTCGGGTGAGAATAAAACTGTCGGCATTTTACCCAGAAGATCAACTAATTTCTTCTTAACATCATTAATTTTTATAATTTTGTCCCCAGCTTTTATTCCGGATTTGAAAGCTGGAGTATCTTTGAGCGGAGAAATAATTGTCAAAATCTGTTCTTTCATTCCAATCTCCGCTCCTATCCCTTCGAAAGACCCTGATATTTCCTCACTGAAAGATTTATTCTCTTTTGGCGGGAAAAATACAGTATAAGGGTCTCCGAGCGAGGTAGCCAAGCCCGATATTGCTCCCCAGACACGATCTTGGTCTCCCACATTTTTTGCGTAAATTGATTTTTCACTTAAAGTATTCCAAACTTTCCAGAAAGTACTGAAGTCGGCAGTTGTATCGACTTGGGGAGTTTTATTTATTAGAGACGTTACTTTATCTATTTCCGGTCGATGAGTATATCCAATATAAATACCGAGACCCAAGACTCCACAAATAGCGACTAGGGAAATTATTATATAACTTATTCTTCTTAAAATTCTCTTCTTGTTCATAAATCCTTATTATTGCAAAATTAATTGATTGTATCAAGCTTTAGCGCCGAAGGGGTATATTTATTGGCTGGGTCCCAGAGCATCCACGAATTTAAACCATTATCATAAACCGCTTTCATTTCGGTTTGAATCATTTCTTTGGTATAAGTTGCTCCAAGGTTAAAATCCTGCAACCAAGGACGAATCTTCGATATATCTTGATTTATGGCTTTACTTTTAACCACAGCGCTTATAAGAGCCCGATTTATGACTTGATAAGGATACAGCGCTGGGTTCTTGTAGCCGGCATAACCGTTTGGATAATGAGAAGGATAAACCATCGGACAAATAAAATCAAAATATGGTATGACTTTCTCCCAAACTTGACCGATACCCATATCGTCGGTCGCCTCGGTCGTTAAACCAAAAACATCGGCTGAAATTGGAATGTTATCAGTCTTTTTAATTCCAGTGGAAATATATTTGAAAAATGCTTCCAGGTTATCGGCTCTGGTTTTACCGCTTCCCAAATTATAATTTATATCTTTTATGTCACCATCGGAAGGATAGCGGATATAGTCAAAATTAATTTCATCGAAGCCGTCTTTGTATGAATCTAAGGCGATGGACAAAATATACTCATGCACCTTTACATTTGTCGGGTCTAGAAACGATAATCCTTTTTTATCTTTCCAGATTGTTCCGTCGCTTTTTTTCTTTATCGCCCACTCGGGTTTTAATTTCGTCAGATACGGGTCTTGAAATACAGATATTCGTCCAATGATATAGATATTTTTGGAGTGGAGTAGAGAAGTAAGCTCTCTGATATTCTTGATACGGTTTTCTGGACTGCCAATTTCTTTTATCAGTGGGTCGTCAATGGCAAAACTTATGCGTCCGGTCGAGTCCTTGATATCTATTACAACGGCATTGAGTTCAGTATCGTCCACCATTTTAATTAGAGGATTGCGATATTTATCCGAGCCGGCCACCCAAGCCGACATATAAAGCGCGCGAACTTGTTCCGGGGTTTGTATATGAGTTACAGGAATTAGAGTTGGGGGATCAACGGCAACACTTTTTGGTTCTACTTTATTTACTACGACTTTTGGTAAAATAGTATTGTCTTTGGATAAATCCTGATTAATATTGTATTTCACAACATTGCTTTTAACCATGGATGAAAATACCGGCAGAGCATAATAAACAACCACCCCGCATCCTACAAATGCGAGGCAAACAAGAATTAACTTCGCTTTACTATTTTTAACTGACATACTATTCCACTTTTCCAATATTATCTACAAATGTTTTACTCTGATTGGTATCGTCGGCTTTGCGAGCTTTGTAATCCAAGTAGAATAAATATGCGAGATACATTAAAGCGAGGCCTGTAACAACGAATAATATTTTGCGCCAAGTGTTAGGAAAACCCAAGAAAGGCAATACGACTACCCATAAACCTATAATAAGTAACGTTTTTTCTTTTCTCATATAGCCATTATACCGCATTTATCAGGGCTCGACAATAACCACAAATTCACCCCTTTGCTTGTCAGGATTCTTTGTAAAATATTCCAAAATTTCCTCCGGCGTCCCTTCGACAAATTCTTCAAACTGCTTGGTAATTTCCCTTCCAATGACAATTTTAAATTTTGGAGCATACTCAATCAGCGATGCCAGTGTCTTTAAAATCCTGTGTGTCGATTCATAAAAAACCATAACTCTTTCACTATTTGCAATTTCTTTGAATAAAGTTAATCTGCCTTTCTTATGTGGCAGGAATCCTAGGAAAACAAATCCGGCGGAAGATATTCCGCTTGCTGATAGTGCCGATATTAATGCACTTGGTCCGGGAATGGGAAAAATTTTCGCTTCAGCCCCAAATTCTTTCCGAACATTTGCCACGAGTAAAACTCCCGGGTCCGAAATACACGGGGTCCCGGCATCAGAAACCAAAGCCAAATTCTTGCCACCTCGCAACAAATTAATAACAACCGCTTCTTTATTTTCAGAACTGTGGGCATGATAACTCATAGTTTTTGTTTTAATATTGTATTTATTCAGCAAATTTTGCGTTGTTCGGGTATCTTCGCATAAAATATAATCCACTTCTTTCAGAGTTCGAAGAGCTCTTAGAGTAATATCCTCCATGTTCCCTATCGGTGTGGCGACGATGTATAGAGTTCCTAATTCGTTCATGGTTTAGATTATAACATAAAAAAAGACCCGTCTAAGCATAAGCGAAGACAGGTCAACTTTCAATTAGTTTTTTAAAATTTTTTGTACATGGCAACAATTATTCCAATGCAAACAAATATAATTGCTATAGCTGTTCCAGCTGGAATTGTCCCCCCAACTGTTCCTTTTATAGAACATGCTACAAAAATTGCAACAATTACTAAAAGAAACGCGAATGTACCTTTGATTACTTTAATTGCTTTCATTTCAAATAGTTTTTTGGGTTATCTGGAAAGACTACAATATAATCTCCTCAGATAACCCAAAAACCATTTCAACGTTCTCAAATATAGTATATCACTTTTAGGAGTTATTGTCAATAGTATATATCCCCTTGTATTTAAGCTATTTTCTTGTAAAAAAGTTAAATTTTTCCTATTTTAAAATAAAATTAAAAAGATACCCAGTAAACATAATCCCGACCCCAACAATTCCGGCAAAGATAAGAATAAGTTTTGTTTTCATAACTTTCTTCAATATCATAAATTCCGGAAGAGATAAAGCTGTGACGGACATCATAAATGCAAGTGTCGTGCCCATAGACACTCCCTTTTCAGTTAAAGCAGACACAAGAGGTATGACACCAGCAGCGTTTGAGTAAAGGGGTATTCCAACAAGAACAGCCAGAGGCACTGCATACCATTTGCCACTTCCGGCATATTGAGCCAGAAAATCCGCCGGCAAATACCCATGAATCCATGCTCCTATTCCAATACCAATTAAAACATAAAGCCATACTTTTTTAAGAATATCTTTCGTATAATCAAATGCATAATTAACTCTATCTTTCATAGTCATGCTGGGTAAATCAATATTTCCATTTATAGAATTTTCATAAACAAATGATTCCACAAGATTCTCGACTTTTAACTTCCCTATTATTATTCCGGACAGAATCGCAATAACTAAACCACTTGTTATGTATATGAGGGCTATCTTCCAGCCAAACAAACCGAGGAGTAATACAAGAGCAACCTCGTTTATCATTGGTGAAGCTATAAGGAAAGAAAAAGTTGTTCCGAGTGGTACTCCGGCTTGAACGAAACCCAAGAACAAAGGGATTGCCGAACATGAACAAAATGGAGTGATAATACCCAAAAGTGAGGCCAGAACATTTCCCACATATTTATTCTTACGTGATAAAATTGCCCTTATCTTTTCCGGCAATAAATATGACCTGATTATTGAGACAACAAAGATGATTACAAATAAAAGAATAAAGATTTTTATTGTATCAAAGATGAAAAAGTTCACAGCTGAAGCAAGCAGTGTTTTGGGAACAATCCCCAAAATCGTATAAGTTAAAAAATCAGCCAATAGTTGTATCGGGTAAAACATATTAAATATTTTTTGAGATAATATCTTTTAATCTTTTTTTATCCGGAAGCATACTTACCAATACCGGCTTATCATTAATAGCAAGTACAGGGCTTTGCATGATTCCCATAGCAACAATTTTATTGATATCGTTGCTATATATAACTTCATCATTAATACCCAGTTCGGAGGATACTTCTTTCGTCAATTCAAATAATGCTTTGCATTTTTTACACCCGGAACCAATAACTTCTATTTTCATAATATTATAATAAATTATTAATACTGCCTGCATCAGTAATCTTTTTAAACCCGATTTTTTCCATCATGCCTTTTGCCATCATGGATCTATTACCGGATTCACAATATAAAGTTATCTCTTCATCTTTTTTAACACTAGGAAAGACACCTTGCATCATATCCATGATGTCATGATTAATTGCTCCATCTATATGGCCATTCTCGTATTCTTCTTTTGTTCTGACGTCTACTAATATCATATTATTTTTTGAGTTAATGCCGATTGATAATGCCAAATTGCTTCCTCATTGCGAGAATAGATTATTTTAGTTCCTTCGCGTCTACTCTTTAATAAACCTAAATCCTTTAATACTTTCAAATGATGAGAGCTCAGGTTTTGAGGTAATTTAAGCTTAGGGTGTATCTCACAGGCACATTTTTCACCCTTTTTGAGAAACTGCAATATCTCCAACCTGTTTAATTCAGAGATGGCAATCAAGTATTTTTTTATATCTACTGATTTAATCATAATAAAATGCTATATCAATATGTATTGATATAGTACCATTACTATAAATAAAATACAATGTCTGCTTAAGCAGTGACCCTACAGAGAATCGGACTCTGATTTTATCCTTGAGAAGGATACGTCCTAACCGTTAGACGATAAGGCCAAAATATTATCTACTCTGTGATATTACTACTTTTTTTTATATTAATCAAAAAAAGAAAACCCCAACTAATTGAGATCAATTAATTGGGGGGATGGTATATCGTGGATATTTGGTAGGTAGCTTGTCGGCAAGGTTTTGGTTGTATACAACCATTCCCGCAAATAGCGACCTACAAATTGCTAACGAATCTATTTACCTTAATTGTATACAACCCTATCGGGTAAGTCAACCAAATACCATTGACGAGCAAGGTCAATATGTGTTGTAGAAACAAAAATTTTATTGCACGATATAACCATTCGCATCAACCAGAACCGCTGTATCGTCTCTTAAATTTCTATCTTCATTATTACTATCGTCCCCTAACATTGCCTCAATGAAGTAAAGTTTCTCTCCCGGCTTTACATTGTAAGTTTGTGTTTGATATTCCGGATTTTGAGAATTTAATGTAATCTGCATTGAACCGTCAGCTTGTGTATTTTTCGTCACATTAAACCCGTTCAAAGCAGTTTGGGTGGCTACATCATAAGTCGGAGTTGAGATAAGAAAAGCATTCTGCGATAGCGGAGAACTTGAAAACAGCACAGGGGCATTGCTATTCTGGCTTGTAGGAATCACAGAATTATTACCTAAATTATTTTGTTTCTTTGCCCCGGAGACAATTAACAACACTATTATAATTAGGATAATGATTACGATAACAATTATTGTAGAATTTTTTTTCATATATGTGGTCTTATCTATTCGTTAAATTTATCGACCTCGATATGCTCACCATTCTATATTCTGAAGATGAATATAATATTAAAATATTTTATACTAATTTGACTGGCATATCTCAGAATGGTAATATGAGCATATTCTTATAAATAATAATATGGATAAAAACAAAAATAAAAAAAGAATAACTATGAAAAAAAGTAGGTTCGGAGAATTCGGACTGATTATTGCCAACTCCCACACATCATTGGGATTGGAAGTAGCAAAAAAACTTGGAGTTACTTCGCTTGAAATTGAATCAAAACCTTTTCCAAATAATGAATTGGATGTCAGAAGATTAAGTGATATAAGCGGCAAGGATATTTGTATCTTTAGCTCACTACACTCTCGCTATGATACCATTAAAGAATTGCGACTGATTTGCAATTCAGTCAAAGGGAGCGCAGCTAGAGTGTTTGGAGTATTTCCGTTTGTCAGAGATGGAAAATCCGATCATGTGAAGCGCTTTGGGGAAACCGTAGCATACAAAGACGTTGCGATGGAAATCTCAAGTTCCGGATTGGAAGTAATTGCCATTTTCGATCAACATTCCAGCCAGCATCCAAGTTTCTATGACACGACACATTACCGGCTTCGTACTGTGCATCATGTTTACCTGATGAGAATCCTCATTGAGTATGCAATAAAGCACAGCGGTGAGTTTGATAGTGTCTTGGCTCTTGATGATGGAGGATTCAAAAGGAACAAGAAGATTGCCGAGTTGCTTAACAAAGATGTTTCTTTCATTATTAAAGAAAGAGACGCTAGTACTAGAAAAATTAATATTGAAAAGTCAAAAATTATCGGAAATATCAAAGGACAAAAAGTTGTTGCTTTTGATGACATGCTCCAAAATGGTGGAACCTTGGAGGCCGGTGCAAAGATAGCTAAATATAATGGTGCGAAGGAAATTAGCTTCTTCCTTGTTCACAACGATTTTTCGGATGAAACATTTAACCGTATAAATCCTTTGCTTGAAAACGGAACAATCGATAAGATATATATTCTTGAAACCATTCCACTTCAAAATAAAGAGAAGTGGCACAAGAACCTAATCATAATCAGTCCGGCAGACTTTATCGCCGAAGTTATCAAACGCATTCATGAAGAAGGCCACATGCGTAATTTGTTTATCGAATTATAAAGATGTTTATCGGCACCTCTATAAAAAGCTTGACAAATAAGTCATTATTGTTTATAATGAGAAAAATTTAAAACTAAACATTAACGACTATGACAGCTACAAATTATGAGAGAAAGCATCTCGCAATTTTTAAATTTCTTACTTCGGAAACTATTCCTGAGGTAGTTATTACAATCCCAGAGACAAAATATTGTCTTTTTCACACCGATAAGGGGATAGCTTATTTATACAACGTGCAAATTAAAAGTGACAAAAAAATATTAATTGTTCACTTTTGGCCGAATTATACGATATTACTGCATATCGTAAGCAAGGAATCATTGCACTGCATGAGCTATATTCTTCTCAAGGAAAAATTCTTGAATGATTCAGACTCAATAGCTTCAAAATCTGAATACGATTACACTCTTTCAAATCAAAGGGAATTCGAACTTTGGTTTCATGGCGAATTTCAAAATTGGCTGCCAAAGCCATGGAAAATGGTGGCAAGAATTGTCACAGTTTAATTAAAAGTACATTACACTTAACTTAAAAAAAGCCCGGTCTGCATCATTATGCGCCGGGTTTTATTATTTATAAACACTTTATCTATTTTGCCACTCTTTATCCTGACGGCAGAGAAGCTTGTTTTTGAGCTCTTTGTGCTCCATGATGGCCTCCACAGCCCTTTCCAGACGTATTCCCTGGGAACCCTTGATTAAGATTATATCCCCTTTTTCTACCATCCCTTCCAAGAATTTTGCCGTCGTTTTTGATGAATCAAAACTGTAAATATTTTTTTGCTGGAAACCTTTTTCAACTGCCCCTTCGGCGATAAATTTGGCTCTCGGCCCGACGACGACCAAAATATTTGCCACGCCAACTATTTTCTCTCCGACAAGGTGATGCTCTTCTTCCGTATATTTTCCAAGTTCGAGCATATCTCCAAGAACAGCAATTTTTCTCTTCCCTTCCACATCTTTCAATACTTGAATTGCTGCATTCATAGCAATAGGCGATGAATTATATGTATCATCTATAATGACAGAATTGTTTATACCTTCAATAAAGGAAAGCCTCCCCGGCGGAGTGACATAATCGCTCACCGCTTTTATTGATTCCAATAAATCACAACCAAGCTCGTGTGCGCAGGCAACAGCAGCAAGTGCTTGGCCGATATTATGCATCCCTAAAATGTTCGGCAACATCACCGGGAAAGTATTCCCTTCATATTCAAGTTTGAAATTAATTCCATCGGGGACTTTTATTCCATTGTGAGTTTTGTATAAGTAAGTAGGATACAAGGCATGATAGGTTGAGTTTTCATGAAATCCAAAAGATATGGTTTTGTGATTGAATTTCTGGTGAAGTGAGTAAACTTTTTCGTCGTCATGATTCAGTATTAGTATCCCATCTTTTCGGAGGGCGTGAACAAGAGCGGTTTTTTCTTCGATAATTTTTTCAACCGAGCCGAAGAATTCCACATGGACAGGCCTGTCTGGGAAAGAGGTAATAATTACGACATCGGGTTTAAGCCAAGGAAGAATATTATTCTTTATATCTCCCGGTTTACCGACTCCGACTTCAAGAATCAGATATTCCGGATATGGCCTTTTCCATAGGATTAAAGAAAATCCGTGTAATATATTCTCAAACCAGACGAAAGGATCATTCCAACCATTTGGTGAACCCAAGATTGTCAGCGGTAAGCCTATTTCACTGTTAAAACTTTTTTCGCTTTTGCGGACGGTTTTAAATTTTGACAGCACGGTGAAAATTGCATCTTTTGTTGAAGTTTTGCCGACAGACCCGGTAATTGCAATAATCTTCGGGTGATATCTGGCAAGAATCAGCTTTGATTGCCAGGTTATTATTAGAACTATAATTTTTTTAAAAGCATTTTTCATTTCTATATTTTATCTATCGGGTGGAACATTATAATAATTTATAATGAATTTGGTTAAATCCATAAATGGTGGAATTAATGTCTGTGATGCATATTTAACTCCTTTTGGGTCTTTTAGAAAAAGAAACATCAAAAACTTCGGGTTATATGCCGGAAAGTAACCGAAGAAAGAATGCATATTACGGTCTGTATAATATCCTTTTCCGTCTTCTCGAGCCACTTGTGCAGTTCCGGTTTTCGTGGCAATACTAATGTTGCTGATTTTATGTATGCCACCGTCATAAGACTCAAACACATGGATTAGCATTTGGGTAACTGTATCTGTTGTCTCTTTTTTCAAGATATTTTCTTCTGTGATTGGGTAATCAATTGTCTTCGATAGACCATTATCATATTTTATTTCTTTGACTAAATGCGGAGTGACTAATTTCCCTCCATTAGCAATAATTGAAAGTGACCTAGCTGCTTCGAGCGGTGTAAGAGCAATACCTTGGCCGAAAGATGCGTTGGCATATTCGATATTTCGTGGGCTATCAAGATTCTTTATCAGACCGGAAGTTTCATTGGGAAGATCAATCCCCGTCTTCTCTCCGATGCCATACGATTTCATGTATGAACGGAATTTATCGTGACCGAGTTTATTTTCGACGAAGACCATTCCGGTATTGAGAGATTGGTCGAGAACTTCCTGCATTGTTGCAACTCCACGCCCCTTTTTGTCGAAATTATATATTGTCTTTTTGTCCACAACCACAAATCCATTATTATCGGTATATGTAGTTTCCGGGGTCACTACACCCGCATTTATCGCACCAGCCATAACCAAAGGTTTTATGACAGACCCGAATTCATAAACATTTTCAATAAGAGGATTACGGTAAACACCAACATCGGATACACTTCCAAAATTATTCAAATCAAAATCCGGCAACCCGGCCATGGCATATATCTCACCAGTTTGTGGATTCATAATTATTCCACCGGCTTGATCACCTTTCCATTTGTCCATCGTGGCAGATAATTCCTGCTCTAAAGTATATTGAACAACTGGTTCTATTGTCGTTATAATATCTCCCTGACTAGTATCGGAAATTGTATTTTTTATGTTTGAAAAAACTTCGGCGAAAAAATTCACATAAGCTTCATCTTTAGGTTTGGAAAGAGTTTCATTGTAGTATCGCTCCAGTCCATATTGCCCCTCCAAAGAATCTCCTTTATAAGCCAAGAAACCAAGAACATGCGAAGCAAGACTTCCTCCGGGATAGAATCGCCAATTATCTTTAAAAATAGAAAGACCTTTTATATTAAAGTTTTCTATTTCGTTCACTTGCTCCTTCGTCAACTTCGTAGCGATTTCTTCATAAGGATCATCAGTCTTATCAATTTTTGCCAAAAAAGTTCCCTTGTCCATTTTCATAAATGGAGCAAGTTTTGTATAAGCATTTTCAGGATCTGCAATATCCTTCGGAACCATTGCAACTTTAAAACCGGAAGTTACAGTCCCGGCCGTCACAAGTGACCCGTCATTTTTTGAGAAAAAAATCGAGCCACGATTGAATATATCACTTGCCGGTGTTATATATTGTTTATCTGCACGGTCCGTGTATAAATTTGAATGAATAATTTGAACAAAAAAAAGTCTACCCAAAATGATGACAGCTACGAGAAAAACACAAACTATTATGAATCTTATTCGAAAGTGGAACGATGATAATTTCATTAGCGAATAGCGACATGGTTAACATCACGTGAAGCAAAAATATTCTGCGAAACATCCACAAAACCTTTGGAAAGTGCATAATTTTTATCTGTTTTGTTTACATTATTCAAATAAGTTATTTCAAGCTGGTTTACTTTCGCAGTAAGTGTCTTTTCCGTAGTTTCCAGAGACTTGCGAGCAATTATATTAAAAGTAATGGAACCTATTAAATACATATACAATGCGCATAATACCGCCGAACAGATAATCAAAACACGGAATATAACCTTCTGTGTATTCATATTTTCTCTTATATCAATTGTTATTTCTTTTGCTCTGGTCATATATTTTTTTCTATTATTCTTAATTTGGAACTTCTTGAACGTGGGTTTGACTTTACTTCATCAACGCTAGGTATTATTGGCTTTTTTGTGATAATGTTTCCGAAACCTTTAAGTTTTAAATTTATGAATGCTTTCTTCACTATCCTGTCCTCTAAACTGTGAAATGATATTATGACCATTCGCCCACCAACTTTTAATCGATTGAAACCTTTCTCTATAACTTGCTCGAGATTTGAAAGCTCGCTGTTGGTCGCTATTCGCAGTGCCTGGAAAGTTCGAGTTGCCGAGTGAATTCGGAGTCCTCTATAGTTCTTCCCTACCGCTTCCTCAACAATCTTCACTAAATCAAATGTCGTTTTTATCTTTTTCTCCAATCTTCCCTCGACTATTGCTTTTGCAATTTTCCTTGAATATTTTTCTTCTCCGAAACCGTAAATGATGTCCGCCAATGTTTCTTCACTCCAAGTATTCACAATAAGTGAGGCAGTCAGGTCATCCTTGCTTGGATTTTTCTTCATCGTCATTAGAAGTGGCTCATCTTTTTGAAATGAGAATCCCCTACCAGCTTCTTCCAATTGAAAAGAACTAATTCCAAGGTCAAGCAAAATCTTATCTACACTTACAATTCCCAACTCATCTAATACTTTATCCATATCTTGAAATCCAACCGTTTTAAAAATCACATCTGACTCCATTTTTCCAATTAATTTTTTTGCTCGAACAATTGCATCTTCATCCAAATCAAGACAGATTATTCTGACACTAGGGCCAAAACGTTTAATGATTTCAAACGTATGTCCCCCACCACCAAGCGTTCCGTCTACAATCGTGTCTCCTTTTTTTATAGAAAGACCATTTATGGATTCATCTTTTAGAACCGGAATATGTGCCATATTAAAGAACTCCTATCTGCCCCAATTTATCCGCCAGGGCGTCTGCCTGTTTTTCAACAACTTGCTTGTAATCATTCCAAGCTTTCTCATTCCAGATTTCCGCGCGGTTCTGCACTCCAATAACCACTACTTTATTTGTGAGACCTGAACGAATTTTTAAATTTTCCGGGATTAATATTCGACCGTTGCTGTCAACATCGGCGATGA
>Ga0182021_10008837_pt1 | contig 11923 bp, 9 predicted proteins | sample 612E3MmetaG_FD_120493 | JGI IMG/M metagenome (GOLD analysis project Ga0182021, IMG submission 120493) | Permafrost microbial communities from Stordalen Mire, Sweden - 612E3M metaG (Illumina Assembly) | ecosystem: Environmental > Terrestrial > Soil > Wetlands > Permafrost | place: Sweden...
CAAAAGAAATTACTTTCTTAACGACTTGGTTATCTTTGATTTCAATATTTTTTACCCAAGTTTTAGTTGCAGTTCCACCATTTATGGCCATCAGGTCATATACACCTGGCTTAAGGGTAAAGGCAAAATCGGTTGCATACATACCGGCACAAGCTACTTCTTTATCTGTTTGGCCCTGAGGATAGACACAAATATCCTTGGCTTGAAGTGGTTTTCCGTCAGCCCCAACTACAGAAACATTCAAATTGCTCGGGGAAACTGCTTGATCCATAATATGCTGCATAGCATTAAGGAATTCTGTAGAATTACTGGCTCCCACCACCTGACCTTTAAATGGGTCTACTATGCATTGAAGGGTGTTTAACTCAGTTTTACTTAGACCAAATCCTACAACTTGCATTTTATTGATCACTCCGCCTGCTTGTAGGGCACGGGCAGCCGCGCAAGGATCCCCACCACAACTTTCCAACCCATCTGTAACCAAGACGACAATCTTATCGCCAGTGAGGTTTGGATTAAAATCCTTAACAGATTCTGACAGTGAGTAATAAATCGGAGTGCTACCTAACGGTTGTAAACTTGAGATCTTGGACTTCATCTGTTCGGAGTCAATCTTTCCCATGGGTACTTCCAAAACAGAATTGGTACACTCTTTATTTTGATGACCATAAATCCGTAAGGCAGTCTGTAATTTATCTTTAAGCTTAAGTTCGTCAATAATCTTATTTATTGATTCTTTGGCCACGTCGATTTTGGTCTTACCACCAACTAGCCCTGCCATACTGCCTGAATCATCTAAAATCAGCTCAATCTGAGTTGTGTTTGAAGTGACATTAGGGGCCGCACTTGCCTTTCCACTTGTCTGAATGTCTGTATTAGAAGTAGGCACAACTTCGGTGTTGGCAACTTGGTTGTTTGCTGGTGTAAGTTTGCTTGATGTCGAGGTGTTGGAAGTGCAAGCACTAAACAACATAACAGAACAAAACATTAATAAGACAAATAATTTTCGGGACATAATTTTAGTATTGATATTTAATTTAATGATGGGCTTATAGACGTATTATAGACTATAAGTTTACAAATATCGCGCAAATTAGGAAGTAATCTGCCTCTACCTGTGAGCCTAATTGGACACTCTTCGAACACTTACTTCAGGCATATGTTGATGTTTATGAGACGTTCCACAGTTTCATTGCAAGTTGTATGCCGGCAGTTGCCAAGCTCCATTCAAGAAAAACAGAAAGTTTTTTATGTTTGTGGAGATTTATCTTTCGGATTAAAAATTACTACTCCACCAGAGAAAAGTAAATCATACAGATTCAGATCGGCCATAACCAATGGATAAAATTCAATTGGGTCATCATACATACTCCTGCGTTCTTGATTTATCAAATGTTGAGGATCGTGATACACGGCAACTATCTTAGAATAAGCACTCTGGCTTGACCTGCCACCCCAGACTGCGCCAGTTAAAGACCAAAACATGTTGTCACTTTTGGATAAATCTCTATCTATTCCAAATTTCCACAAAAGTCTGGTTGCCTGGCTTATTGTGCTGTAGTTATCCCATGAACATAGTCTAAACTCATATTCATCAATTCGTTCGACATCAAGGCCAAGAAGTTGAATTGCTCTTTTGGCTAAATCACGACCTTTAACATTCTCCTCAAGAACACAACTTTCGATTCTAATAGGACCTTCTATCTTGTGTGCGCAACTATATCTCTTAAATTCTGGAGAAAGACTGTGAAGACAGACAGCTGATTCTTGAGCAATGTGTCGTAATGGATTTTTATGCACATCATGAGCCTTCAACGCCCTTAAAAATGATTCACCCTTCATGAAACCAGAGGCTATTTTATGAGCATAACGTCTCACCGCCTCATCTACGCCTTGCTCACCTTGTTCCTCAGCAATAATATTTCTTAGGAGTTGTGAACTTTCTACTGCAATTACAACATCTTTTAAAGCTGGTTTTAGTCTTTCCGTCATGTTGGGCGATATTCTACGACCATGTCGTATTTATGGGAATAAGCTAACAGTCATTCGATTGAACTGTTTGTGACCCTAGACCTTCCGAATCCGAACACCGTAATCGCAGATCTAGTCGACTTCATGAACAGCTTCCTGCCTGATTTCATTTCTTTATTCCAAGTGGTTTATTTTAATTAACCCTAAATAATACTAAATAAAGAGTACGATCAAGCCTACTGTGACGCCCGCAATACCAATCATTTTCTTGGCTGATAACTCATCTTTAAAAATGAATGCAGACGCTAGTGTTAAAAGTGATATGGAAGCAGCATTCGCCGCGTTTACAAAACCCACATTTGGAGCAAGATTAATGCCGACCTGCATAAAATAATTAAAGCTTGATCCAAAAACTCCAATCATCAAAAGGGTTAACAACTGAGACCTTGATGTGTTTCTTATGTTTACTTTTTTAACTTTTATTTCTCCGAGAATCAGCGTTGTGGTCACTATCATGGAATAGATAAGCCTAGTTAATATCGGCACACCAAGATTTAAAAGATATTTGGAGCTTAATGCCAATAAGCCCCAACAAAAAAATGCACCTATTGTATAGGGCAACCACAACGAATTGGACTCCGACTTGTTTTTTTCTTTATCTACCGTTATCAATGCCGAGAAACCGATGATGCAAAGTATTGCGACCACTGATTTTAAGGTAAGCGGTGCATTAAAAATAAAGATGGATGCAATAGCTGTAAAAACGACGTAACTTTTGGAGATAATTAGGCTATATCCTGGATTAGGAGAATACTCAATTCCTTTGAGTGAAAATTTATTCCCTAGATAACTAAAGAAAATTCCCTGAATTACTATTAAAAAGAACTCGAATGGCTTCAAGATGAACCTGGTAGGAGTGCCAATAGATACTACCAAATAAACGATGACAGGAATCAAAAACATTGCAAGGTTGTTCAACTGTTGAGGAGTTTTTAACGTATTACTTTTTCTCACAAACAGATACAGGGCAACAGAACTTAAAAACATGAGTAAACTAGCAACGATCCAATTCATATTGATATCCATTCTTGAGTAAATGCTTAAAATATTCTATCAGATGAGTTCATAAAGAGACTGAAGGAATTTACCCGGCTTTTTGGAGTGCCACAACCAGTTACTATTTATTCCGTTTGTACCTAATTAACGTATCAAAAAAGTAATGTTACAATCGGATAATTATGAAATTCAACAAGATTTTACTAGTCGGATATAACGGCAATGAGTTAGATGATGCGTATTGGAAAAGAATTGACGCTCTTACTAAAGAGAAAGCTTTTATTCCTGCTGATGACTCTAAACTTAATGATCAATTAAAGCACGCTGATGCTGTTTTAGTTAAACTCGGTGGCAAGGTTAGCAAAGAAATGATAGATAGTGCGCCCAACCTTAAATATATTGGTATGCTGGGCACTGGATTTGGTGGTATTGATGTGGGATATGCCAGTAGCAAGAAAATTACTATCTGCAATATTGCTGATTATGCCACAGAGGGTGTAGCTGAATTTACTTTTGGAGTGATCTTAAATTATTTGCGAGAACTGGAGAGAGGTAAAAATCAGGCTAAAGACGGCGACTACTCAGAAGCCACTTTCACCGGCACAGAAATAAAAGGTAAAAACTTTGGAGTAATTGGTCTTGGAAATATTGGAAAGAGAACCGCGGCACTAGCTCAAGTTTTTGGCGCAAAGGTTAGCTATTGGTCAAAAAATAAAAAGGAGGGATTTGAGTATCAGGAGATTGAAAATTTGCTTAAAACCTCTGATATTATCACATTGAACTTAGCGCTGACTCAAGACACAAAAGGTTTTCTGAATAAAGAACGACTGCAATTGATTAAAAAGGGAGCTTTACTTGTTAATCCTAGTCCGATGGAATTAGTTGATGTGGATGCTTTAATGGTCAGACTAAAACAGGGAAATATTTCATTTATTTTGGATCATTCAGATGAAATGACAGAGGAACAATTAGCCAAGCTTAAGTCGTTTGAGAATTGTGTCGTTTATCCCCCGATCGCTTATACAACTAAAGAGGCAACGCAACTTAAAAAGGGTATTTTTGTAGGGAATTTAGAGAACTTTCTAAAAGGTAAACCAACTAATAAAGTAAACTAAAATAAAAACTGACATATGGAGATCTATAACCAATTTGTAAGTTTGTGCAATAGATCATTTTTATGAGGTGGCATAATTATCGAAATGCCAGATTTGCCAGTAAGGATTGTTGACTCATATTTTTCTCCCAGAGCATTTTCAAAAGAAAGCTGTATGGGTGAATCATGATTTGCAAACTCGGGATTTAAATATGCTTGCATATCATAATTTGTCATCATCTTGCCATTTTTTTCTACTCTCTGTAACAAATCTCTTTCTTCGCTTTCGACTAGATAATTAGGTGCAGTGATCTCTAAAATAATTCTATAAGTATCTTTTGCACTATTAGTCTTGAATATGAGTAAGATTGGCTCGATACAAATGTTCACTGCTGCACCCTTTCCCAAGTTACGAATCCTTATTTTGTATTCAGTACTTCCATCACTTTTAGGTTTACTTCTAAAATATAAACCAAGAAGAGGAAGTATGGCTAATTCCCTTTGATCCAATGCCAATTTAATTGTAAGGAAGGAGAAGAAAAGAGTAATAACTGATGCTAATGCGATCCAGATGTTTGGGTCACTATACCAAGGTCTGTTGAGCACCTGAAGTGGCTCCAACGCATGAATAATGTCATGTATGCGTGTATTTAACATATTATTGCCATCATTCCAATTGATTGAATCATGGTCAGAAGAAAGCAACAATTTTGTGACCCCATCCGGATTCGAACCGGAGATCTTTTGGATGAAAACCAAATGTCCTAGCCGCTAGACGATGGGGCCAAACTGCGCGCATCGTATCAGCGCGCCAATGTGTCAAAGAACAATCGCTCATTTTACCATTTCCCATGTAATGTTGGGGTAGTGGTTTACTGTAAACGGTTCCTTAGTTACCGAAACTACATCAAAACGAAAGTCATACTGGCCTAACTTTTTCTCGCGTAGATATGCTAGCGCTACTCTTTCCAACGATCTCACCTTCTTCCACCCCACTGCCGCACTTGGTTCACCAAAATCATCATTTAGCCGTGTCTTTACCTCAACAAACACCACTTCACTGGCAGTTTTATCAAAAACAACTAAATCAACCTCATGAAGTTTGTATCGACAATTTTGATCTAAAATTTGAAAACCTTGTGCCTGAAGATATTTGCTGGCTGCCAATTCCCCCCACTGGCCAAAAGCGCAATTAGGCTGTTTGAGTTGTTGCGAACTCAGTTGCCTTTTCTTTAATTTTGGAAGCGGCTTTGCCAACACGTCCACGCAGGTAGTATAACTTACTGCGGCGAACTTGTCCTTGGCGTTTCACTTCAATCTTCTCGATAGAAGGCATGTGTAAGGGCAAAATCTTTTCCACACCAATTCCGCCAGCGCCAATCTTGCGCACCACCATATTGCGGCCATTACCGGCTCCGCGAACAGCAATTATGACGCCTTCAAAGATCTGGACACGGGTCTTTTTCTCTTCAATAATGCGTTGGTGAACACGGACAGTGTCCCCCACGTTAATAGTTTGATCTTGGTAGGTAAATGATGCTGACATATGTATTACGCCTGGTAGTTGCAAAAGAGGCAACAATAGTTACAGAAGATGTGATTTTACTGGAGTTTGGAGAAAAATTCAACTTCAGCTTTGGGAAGGCCAACTTTTAGCAGTTGCTCGTGTATTTGGATGGGTGTATCGCCCTTTTCTGCCCACATCTTGCTAAGCAACTTAATGCTTTCCCTTTGCTCGTGTGGGAAAAGGATCCAGGCTTTGGTTTCATGAGCATAAAAATCAACTGTGGTAGTAGCCCATGGCTTGTACATAATGGTCGCCGTACTCACCTTCTTGCAGCCATGATATTTTAAGTATGAAACAGCGATTTTCATTGATTCACCAGTATCAAGCACATCATCAAAAATCAAAATCCGCTCGTCGCGCACCGAAACGGGCAAACTTTGGGTAATCACAGGAGTTTTGCCTGTCACACCTGTGCCAATTCCGCTGTAGAACTCGATCTGAATTGAGCTTAAGCCTTTCATTCCCAAGTAATCAACCAAAGTACGGGAAAATGTCAGACCACCCTTTGCCAGAGCCACCACTCGGTCATATTGCTCACCTGAGGCGATAATTTTCTGCGATAACTCAAAGACTAGGCCACCCATCTCACTCCAAGTTGGGGCGATGTACTTTTGGTCATGAATAGTAATGTCTTTCATAACTTCTCCGCTGCCTTGAGAAATTCAATAAAGATTGGATGGGGCGATAATGGTCGTGACTTGTACTCTGGATGAGCCTGTGTAGCAATAAAAAATGGATGCGTTTTGGTTGGCAGCTCAATCATTTCCACAAAGAAGTCGTCTGGCGAGGTGCCACTAATTACAAACCCAGCCTCTTCAAACTGTTTGCGGTAGCTATTATTAAACTCGTAACGGTGGCGATGCCTCTCGGAAATCAGCCTTCTTTTCGCATCTTTAAAGGAATGATACTTTTGATAAATCTTCTCTGCTAACGTGCCCTTCTTGAGCACACAATCGTAAGCACCCAACCTCATACTCGCGCCCTCACCCTTTATCCGCTGATACTTCTCATCAAACGGAATCTGGTAAATAATTGGATCCGGTGTATTAGGATCAACTTCTTTAGTGTTGGCCTTCTCTAAACCCAAAACATTACGGGCAAACTCAATTGCAGCTAGCTGCATGCCATAGCATAAGCCAAGATAAGGGATCTTGTTCTCTCTGGCATACTTAACCGCCGAAATCTTGCCTTCCACGCCGCGAGGTCCCCAACCAATTGGCACAATGATGCCTTGAACCCGGTGCAAGTCTGCCAGTGCTTTAACATTACCCTTTTCTAGTTCTTCGGCGTTAATTAACACAATTTCTAAGTTGACTTCGTTGTGCCATGAAGCGTGTTTTAGCGCCTCAAGTAAAGACGCATAAGAATCTTTTAATTCATAGTCTCCAGTCGCAATATATTTAGCAATGATGCCAATGGAGATTGATTTAGTCTGCTTCTGCAGAATCTTGGCTACCAGCTTTTTCCAAGGTTCAATATCTATTTTGCGTTGCGATAAGCCAAGCTTATTCAAAACCAAACTGTCAAACTTCTGCTCATAGAAAATCACCGGCAGTTGGTAAATTGACTCGCAATCAGGGTTAGAAATAACATCCTGCTTGGCTAGATTACAGTAAAAAGCCACTTTCTCTTTGCGCTTATCATCAATCATTCTTTCTGCGCGGCCAACTAGAAAATCCGGCTGAATTCCCATTTCATTCAACATTTTAACGGAAATTTGGGTTGGCTTGGACTTTAATTCATTAATGTGCGGAGGACATGGAAAGTAAGTCACATGGACATGAATGACGTCCTTAGGTTGGCGTAGCTTCATAATCCGGTAAGCTTCGTAGTAAACCACATTCTGATACTCGCCTACCGTGCCGCCTAGTTCAATCAAAATAATGTCAAAACCTTCCGCAGCTAATTTAATCCGACGGATGGCCTCATCGGGAATGTAGGGAATGGCATCAACAGTGGCACCATTAAAAGAAAGGTTTTTGGCATCTTCAATCACCTTTAAGTAGATCTGGCCAATAGTTGTAAAGTTCCTTTGCCCCACATTTACACCCAAGAAACGCTCGTATGTGCCTAGATCTAAATCTGCTTCCAGGCCGTCATCACACAAAAAGACATCACCATGTTCAACCGGGTTGATGTTACCGGAATCCAAATTGAGGTAGTTTTCACACTTGATATTGGTGACTTTGTAACCACGAGATTTGAGCAGCAAACCCAGCGAAGCGGCTGTAACACCTTTGCCGAGTCCGGAAAGGACACCGCCAGAAACAAATACATACTTGGGTGAAGTCTTCTTGAGAGGAACAGTAGCACCAAAAAGACCATGAGTTGTGGGCATCATGGAAGTTCATTGTACTGAAAGGAAAATTAAAGTAAAGAGGGGTTTTAAAAAACTTAGTACTTCGAGTTTTTGGACAGCATTGCTTTAAAACTCCCTAGTCTCAACTGACTGATCAGTAGCTTGTTGATCGCTGTTTCCAACCAAGTTACTTTCTGGCATACCTGGAGACATCGTTTCATTAGCTGAAGTATTTATTTTTTCACCCCGCTCTTCATCATATTGTTCTTGCTCATCCTGAAGTTGGAGTAATATGCTTCCCAACTGTTCAGCAAATTCTTCCGGAGAAGAATAGCGAATCTCTGGCAAAACGGGAAAAACCCGAAATGCTTTCTCCATACAAGCAATTAATTTGTCACGCGAAGGTAGTGGTGGAATCATTAACTCTAAATTTTTAAGTTGCTCTGATAAAAACACTAGCAATTTTTGAGGGTCATCTTTAAGGTACATTTCCTTCATCTCTTCCTCAGAAGCTGTCATAAAGATATAACCAGTTAAAAATTCATAGGCTATTGCCGCCAATGGATACACCTCCATCAGTGCGGTACGTCTCTCCCAAATTTTTCGTGAACGCTCATCAAATGAAAATGGATCTGTTCTGTCATTTCCCATTCGGTAGATCTCTGGGGAGATATAAGTAGGAGTACCATAGGCTCTTATTTGTGGATTGTGCTCATCTATTGGATTTCTCATCATGCTTGCCTGTCTATTCGCAATAAGCACAGAGTTGGCGATTCCCTGATCACCAAGTTTTACATCACTCACTTCCGGAGTACGTCTCTCTTTATCTGCCAAGGATAATGGTTCAGCTAAAACCAAAAACAAATTGCCGGTTTTCAGATCATTGTTAATGATTCCACCATCTCTCATCAGCTTTGTTCTATCAGCAATTTTAATTATTATTTTTGCAACCGTACTGAATTTAAATTCTCGACCAGCAATTCGCTCATGCCTAATTACATCATCTGCTCTAGGGTGCATCTCCCTTTCCAGTAGTTCCATAATTAAAATTTCACGTTTATTTTCTGTATCAATAATTTGGTCAAGAATTTGTACAAAACCAAAGTCCTCAAATCTGGCTTGAGTTTTTCCTTCAACTCCAATATCTTCGCCAACATTAGATTTTACTTTTACAAAAACCCAACACTGTCTAACACGATCCCAACCTCGATATGCTTTAACATTTGTACCGGTGAAAATTGGATTATTCTCTCTAACATAACGAGCTATTTGCTTTCGTTTGCCATTTTCAACAACTGGACTCTCCCATAAAATGCTGATGTGTTTGAGTGGTGGATCCTCAATAGAAGGTAAGTGTTCGCTTGGTTTATAATTCCCTAAATTTAACTCTCCCTCAACTTGCTGCTCACAAATTTCCTCAGATTCATCAACTTTAAATCCTGGAGGGTACTCATAAAAAATCCAGGGATCTTCCTTCGCCTCCGCTGTCTTTTTATTAAAAAGGCCACGTATTCTTGATCTTAGAATTGACAGCTTCCCTCTTCTCATGGATGTCGGAAATTCAAAAAAAACGTTATTGTCACGATCAATTTGAGGCGTTGATTCTAATAAATTTGTCATTTTAGCAAATCTCCCAATCTCTTTTGCAACTCCTCCGACCAAGCCACACCATACGGCAGCATCATTCTCTTCGGTGCTCCGCCATTGGGAATCACTACCGCCACTTTTTCTGTGCCTGGATAAGACTTCAGTATCTTTCCCACCTCCGCCAGTGTTTCCTGACTAGTCTTGCGGGGAATAAACACTTCATGCGCATGCTCATCAATCGAATTTTCAACTTGGTTTTCTTCGGGAATAGTTATTTTCTCAACAATCAACTGCATCGTATCTTCCCGCACATCAATCTTGCCGCGCATCAGCGCCACCATATCTTGCTGTAACTTGCCTACAAAATCTTCATAAGTTCGTGGAAAAATCACAAATTCAATTGAACCAGTTTGGTCGTCCAAAGTCCCAAATGCCATTTTCGCGTTACTTTTCTTTGTCACAGTCTCGCGGAAACGGGTAATAACTCCACCAATACTAGTTTCGATTCCTTTGTGCACTGCTATATCTAACTCCCCCACTGTTTTCTCTGCCTTTTCGGCAACGTAACTTAATGCTTGCGCCAAGGGATGATCGGTTAAATAAATTCCCAGCAACTCTTTCTCAAAAGCCAACAGTTCTGCTTTGGGATATTCCGGGAAGCGTTTTAAAGCATCTTGAATTGCTTGCGCTTCTTGCCCCAAATCGCCAAACAAATGATCCTGCCCATCAACCGAGGAGTCAAACTGAGTAACTTTGTTTCGAATCTCTTCCAGCTGCTCCAACATACTCGCCCGGGAAGCAAACGCATCCATTGCCCCCACCTTAATTAACGACTCCAACACTTTTTTATTTGTCTTGCGATTATCTACATGAATTAAAAAGTGCGAGAAGGAAGTAAAGCGTTTGGCGTTCTCCCTACTAGCCAAGATATTTTCGATGGCGGCGCTACCCACGTTTTTAATGGCATTAAATCCCCACCGAATAGCCCGTCCATCCAAAGATTTTTCATTCTTTTCGATCTCAAAATCAACGCCAGAGCTATTAATGTCCGGTGGCAAAATCAAAATACCTATTTTTTTGCAGGCCTCAATTGCTACCGCTACTTTTTCATCGCGGTTAGCATTATGTGAACCAGACTCAACACTCATTAAAGCCGTCATATACTCCACTGGAAAGTGGGCTTTAAGATAGGCTGTTTGATAGGCGATCATGGCATAACTGGCAGCATGGGCTTTGTTAAACCCATAGTTAGCAAACGCTTCAATGAAGCCCCAAACCTTGTCAGCTACAGCCTTGGTATAGCCCTTAGCAATAGACTGTTCCGTAAACCGTTTCTTGTTTTCATCCAACAAGTACTTTTTCTTCTTGCCAATGGCTCTGCGTAAAATGTCCGCCTCACTTAGCGTGTATCCAGCCATTAAATGAGCAATTTGTAAAATCTGCTCCTGGTAGACCATGACTCCGTAGGTTTCCTCCAAAACGGGCTTTAAAGATTCGTGTGGATAAACAATTTTGTCTGGATTGTGTTTGCCTTCTATAAAAGTCGGAATCAGCTCCATTGGGCCCGGGCGATATAAAGCCACCATAGCGGTAATATCGGAAAATTGGTTTGGTTGCAAAGTGCGCGCGACCCGCCTCATGCCACCGGACTCTAACTGGAAAACACCGGTCGTTTCGCCACTTGAGAGCAAGTCAAAAGTTTTTTTATCATCCAGCGGCAAAGTATCTATATTCAAATCGATGTCGCGTTGTTTTTTGATTAACTTGACCGCCTCGGAAATGATCGATAAGTTACGTAGACCCAAAAAGTCAAACTTTAACAAGCCAATCGCATCATCAGAAATATTACAGTCCAAAACATACATATCGTATTGAGTAATAATTTTGCCGGACTTTGACTCACGCTGAATGGGCGTGTACTCATACAAAGGCTTATCAGCAATCACTACTGCTGCGGCATGAACAGAAGTATGCCGCACCGAGCCTTCTACTTTTTTGGCTAAGTCAATTAACTTTTTGTACTTTGGTTGTTTGTAATACTCGCCCAGTTCACCAATAGTGCTCACAGCTGTTTCCAAGGAAGTTTTATGCCCCGGCACATTGGGAATTAATTTAGCCACTTTATCCGGATCTTCGTAAGGCATACCCAAAACTCGACCGATGTCGCGGATGGCCACCCGCGCTTCCATCCGGCCAAAAGTAATTACCTGAGCAACATGGTCTTCACCATATTTTTGGGCTACATAATGCAAAACTAAGTCACGTTTATCATCGGCAAAGTCCATATCGATATCAGGTGGTGTCGGGCGCTGAGGGTTTAGAAACCGCTCAAATGGCAAACCATGAATTA
>Ga0182021_10008838_pt1 | contig 11922 bp, 7 predicted proteins | sample 612E3MmetaG_FD_120493 | JGI IMG/M metagenome (GOLD analysis project Ga0182021, IMG submission 120493) | Permafrost microbial communities from Stordalen Mire, Sweden - 612E3M metaG (Illumina Assembly) | ecosystem: Environmental > Terrestrial > Soil > Wetlands > Permafrost | place: Sweden...
AGATTCGATGAGCAGCACTGCGAGTTGCCGAATCGTCTGACCGGGCAGGCAGGTTCTGGCCGGCTCCAGCCTGGGAAGCCGCTTTTCGGCCAAGGCGGCTTCCGCCTCTTTCCGTGTCAGGATGCCCAGCGCAAAACCCGTAGCGGGAGCCAGCCGCCACACCCTTTTGCAAGTCCGCTCTCGACGGCGCCTCTCCGCCTCGGCTTGCTGGGCGATGGCCTGCGTAATCCGGCCCCAGTAGAAGTCTCGGCTTTGTGGCACCGGTCGTTCGGGTTCGTTGCCGGCCAAGGCGGATTTTATCAGGCCGAGTTCCGTCAGGAGAGGCTGCGCCTCCGGGTCTCTGGCCAGCACGTCGGCCATACGTTGGGTTTCGCGGCCGGACAGTTCCCCATCCAAGCTGGCCTGTAAGCGGAGTAGCTGGTCGAGGCGGTGTGTGGCGGCCTTTCCCCCGAACAACGCCCTGCGAACAGCCGCTCTGCACCAGACCAGAACCAACCAGACGAATGTGAACAGATAGGAGTTCATCATGGCAAAGCTACAAAGGAAAGACGAGGCCTTGATGCCGGGTATTCACGGCACCTGCAAGAAGATGGCTTCGTAATGGGAACGGTTGAAGATGCCGATCCGATCGCGTTCGGGCAGGCGACGGATCGTGCGCCAAAGAAAATCGTGCTTAAGTTCCTCAGCACTCGGCTGTTTGAAACTGAAAACCTCGCAGCCTTGCGGATTAACGCCAGACATCATTGTTTATTTAGGGGATTCATCTTTCCGAATCTCCCTCTCGGCCTGCCCCCAGTCCTGAACTGCGCGACCGCCCCGGCGGCCTCGCTGCTCGTACAGTTCATAGGCACGCTTGGCGATCTGCGGGGTCGCATCGACCGGTTTCTTCGCCGCGGCATTAAGAACGCGCCATTTGATCATCGCGACCTTCACCGCGTCGTTGACCACGAGACACGAGACCATCGCGTAGGTGAAAATCGCGAGCGTCTGCCACCAAGGCAAAGGCATGAGTCCCGGGAGACCCACAAATGTCAGGATGGTGCCCGTGAGCGCGTCCGCCGCGAGGGCTGACAGGAGGGTCTTGCTGGGCAGCGTCGCCCAGAACCACCGGCGCTCCCGCGCGGAGACGACGGAGAATACGGCAAAGTATAGCAGCGTAAGAAAGCTGAAGGTGTAGAGGGCATTGGGGTTGGTTGCTAAACCGAAATGCGACCAACCGATCCGCAATAGGAGGAGCGTTTCCGCGACCATCGCGACACCCAGCACCACGGACACGCTGATAAAGCCGCCGATGTTCCACGTCTCCGGTTTCTTGGACGGGCGAACGTGATCGGTGGCCAGGGCGATCTTGGCAAAGTCCGTCATGAAGACCAGCAGCAGCATCGCAAAGGCGGAGACAACGAACTTACCGGTCACAACGAACGCGATGGCCACGAAGGCCGCCTTCAGGATCGTCCGGCTGATTTTGTTGATGACCCACGTCAGGATGCGCTGGTAGATCGTCCGCCCCTGCTCGACCAACGCGACGATGTTCGTCAGGCCCGATTCGGTCAGGACGACGCTCGCGGCCCCCTTGGCAACGTCGGTCGCGGTGCTGACAGCGATGCCCACTTCGGCCTGTCGCAACGCGGGTGCATCGTTGACGCCGTCGCCCGTCATGCCGGTCACGTGCCCCGCGGCCTGCAAATGCTGCACCACGATGTATTTGTCCTCGGGATACACTTCGGCGAAACCATCGGCGCCGGCTAACAAATCAACCGCCTCGTTGCCGGCCTCCGCGCCCGCGGCCTTCAGGTCCGCCACACGCCGGATATTGGGCAATCCGACTCCGCGCGCAATTTCACTTGCTACCGCGAGCGCGTCGCCCGTGAGCATCTTCACCGGAACGCCGAGGTCGTGGAGTGTGGCGATGAGTTGCTTGGCGTCCGGTCGGGGTGGATCATACAGGGTCACCAAGCCGAGCACTGCGGGGGTGCCCGCCTCAGGGCCGCGCGCCACCGCCAGTGTCCGATATCCCTTCAGGGCCGATTCGCTGACTCGCGCCTCCAAAGCCTCGATCGCCGGGGTCTGGAGTCCGCAAGCTTGGGCGAGGGTTCGCACGGCGCCTTTCATCACGCGCAGCCGCTGCCCGTTCTGTTCGATCACGGCTTCTGTCCGCCGGTTTTTCGCATCAAACGGCGCGAAAGAGACGGGCGTGACCTTGGGAAGGTTGTCGAAGATGTGCCGCTCCTTGGCCGCGGCAAGGAACGCGAGGTCAATCGGATCCTGGTTGGATTCCTGCGACGCGAGTGCGCCAGCGAACAACACGTCGGCTTCCATCGCGTGCTCCAGCGGGATCACACCGGTGACAGCGAGCTGGTTCATCGTGATTGTGCCCGTCTTGTCCACGCAGAGCACGTCCATGGTTGCGGCATCCTCTGCGGCGCTGAGGCGCGTGACCAGCACGCCGCGCTTCGCCAACTCCTTCGACCCGACGGCCATGCTGACCGTGAACATGACGGGGAGAGCGACCGGCACCGCGCTCATCAACAGGACGAGCATGAGCGGAACCATCTCCAGGAGCGGCGCGCCGCGGATCAGCGACAGCACGATCACCACGCCCAGCAGCGCGCCGACGATGACGAAGAGCCACCGGACGACCTTGGCCACCACCGCTTCGATGTGAAGCTTTGGACGCGCCTCCTGTACGAGTTCCGTGGTGCGGCCAAAGTAGGTCTTTGCCCCGGTCAGCATCGCCACGCCGTTGCCTTCGCCTCGCCGGACGACGGATCCCGACGAAAGCACCTCGCCGGACGCCTTGTCCGCGTCCTTTGATTCGCCGGTTAGCGCCGACTGGTCCACGGTCAGTGCTCCCGTGAGAAGTTTCACGTCCGCCGGGATGATGTCGCCGGGTCGCACGCGAACGATGTCGCCGGGGACCAGATCCCGGGCGGGAATGACCTGCCAGATCGAATCGCGCCGGACGCGCGCACTGACCTGCAATCGCCGCCGCAGTGTCTCGACGACGCCGGCGGCCCGATGCTCCTGCATAAAGCTCAACACGGCGTTGACGACCAGCAGCGCGCCCACCACCACGAGATCCGAGAATTTCCCGAGCACCGCCGACAGCACCATGATCAGTTCGAGCATCCATGCCGACAGGCCCCAGAACTTGCCGAGAAACATGCGGACCGGGTGCCCTTTTTTTTCAGCTACTTCGTTGTAGCCGTTCTCCTTCCGGCGAACGTCCACCTCCACCTGCGTGAGCCCGAGGTCTGGGTTGACTTGGAGCGCTGCAAGCGTGTCGGGAACCGACGCGGAGGCGATGTCAGGGGGCTTGGCGGTTGCTGGCTTCGAGGGCGCCGGCTTGGCTTCGGGATTATTTAGGGGCGTTCGCATAACGAACCTACTCCCCGGCACCTTCCCGGCTTACTCCAGCTTGCCTGCGTTGGTCGCGCTCCACCAACTCGGAATCAAGAAACGCAGCAATCATCGGCCTTTCATCTTATAGCACGGTCGGCTCAGGGTCAGTTTTTTCCACGGGCTCGTGGGATTTACGCCCATAAACTCGTTCGTATGCGCGGCAGAACGGACAAAGTCGGCTTTCTACCTTACTGGTGAGCCAGAAGGCTGCGCCCCTCTGCTTCCTCCGTGCTGGCGGCATATGGGGCAATTCAGGCAGACCTTGGCGAGGGCCAGATCGATCTGGCTGGGAGTTTTGGGTTTCACCTGGCGGTTCGCACCTTGAATCTACTAGAGAAGAAACCATCAAACACCCAGCGCGGCTGCGCTCAGCGGAGCGAGCCGGTCTGGAAGCTCAGGGCGGAGCGCTGGACCAGGTATTCGTATTGGGTGTTGGCATAGGTGATCTGCGCCGAAAGCAGGTTGAGCTCGGCCTGGTTGAACTCCACGATCGAACTGATGCCAGTCTTGTAACGCGCCTGGGCCAGGTCGTAGGATAGCTTGGCGTTATCCAGCAACTCGGAGGTGATGCGCAACCGGTCGAAGGCATTTTGAGCGTTGAGCCACGAGATCCGCACATCACGAATCACGTTGTTCTCCAGGTCACGCAGGCTCTCCTCCGCCGCTCTGGCGCGCAGCTCCGCTTCCTGTTGGCGCGCGGAATAGAGGCCGCCGGCGTAGAGTGGCAGGGTGAGGCTCAGGCCGGCAGCGGCGTAATTGTCCGGCAGTTGCGGATCGCCAATGGGAATCACCCCGGCGCTGGCAATCACTGACAGGGTGGGATAATGCAGGGCCTTTTCCGCCCGGGCGAATTTGAAGGCCGCGTCCCGGGAGTTCTGGAGGCTGAGCAAGTCGGGCCGGGATTTCATGGCCTGCTCCACAAGCCCCGAAATATTGGTTGAAAGCAGTGGCGGTGGCGGTTCCTCCACCAGCCGGTAGATCTTCGGTTCGCGCAAGCCCATCAGGTTGGCCAGCCGGGCAAACTCGGCTTGCAGGTCGTTCTGTGCTCTGCTCAATAGCAGTTTGCCATCCTCGACATTGACCCTGGCAAAGCTGACATCCAGGTCCGAGCGAAGCTTGTTGCTGGCCAGCGCACTGACCTGCTCAAGGAATATCTGCCGCGTGGCCACCGTCTGCTCCGCGACGCGAGTGACCGACTGGGCCTGCTGCGCGGCGAAGAAGGACGCATCAACTGCCAGCAGAATCTGTTGGCGCGTCGCTTGCGCGCTGTTGGCGTCGGCCTGCGCCCGGAGTTTGGCGCTACTGGTCAGGTTCGCCGTCCGGCCGAAATCGGTGATGAGCTGGGAGAGGACCAAGCCTTCGGCGTTGCGCTCGTAAACGGTCGAGTTGTTAAGCCCGCCAATGGCGGCGAGGCGGGTGTTGGTGTTGGCCGTGCCGACCGACATGACGCTGGCGCTCAGGGCGGGGAAGAACGCCGACCGAACCTCCCGGGTTACCTGCCGGGCCGCCAGGGTCTTCAGATCGGCGACGATGATTTGCGGATGGTTGCGAATCGCTGTTTCATGGGCCTCCTGCAAGGTCAATTGCGCTAAGTCCTCTGCGCCGCCGATGGTGAACGCAAGGCCGAAACAGACAGTGCAGGCAAATTTCTGAGATGCTTTGGTCATAAACAGCCTTAGTCATCGTGCTGGTTGTGGTGCTCCACTGTCCACCGCCTGTGGGCGTCTGGCACTGGCGCGAGCCTCCTGCCAGCAGTGAATTATATAGTACGCCGCGGGCACAATAAAGACAGTCAGCACCACCGACACCGCCAGACCACCGATGATGGCCCGCGCCAACGGCGCATAGGCCTCGGCGCCCGTGCCGAGCTTGGTTGCCATGGGCAGCAGACCGATGAGCGTCGCCAGCGAAGTCATCAGCACCGGCCGCAGACGCACCCGGCAGGCTAGCCCCACTGCCTCCCGCAACGCGCGACCCTCCGCACGCAGCCGCCGCGTGAATTCCACAATGAGGATGCTGTTGGACACCACAATGCCCACCATCATCACCACCCCCATCAGCGACATGATATTGAGCGTGGTGCCGGTGGCGAAGAGGATGAGCAGCACCCCGGTCAGCCCGGTTGGCACGGCCAGGAGGATCAGAAACGGGTCCAGGAAAGACTCGAACTGCGCGACCAGGATCAGATAGACCAGCAACGTCGAGAGGAGCAAACCAAAGCCGAAACTGCGGAACGACACCTCCATCGCGCGCGCCGAGCCGCGAACTTCCGCCCGGACATTCTCCGGCAGCATGACCTCCCGCAGGATCTTCTGGACGCCACTAAGGACCTGGCTCAAGTCCTCCCCTGTGGGTGACACATAAACGTCCATGATACGCCTGAGCTGGTAGTGGTCCACTTCTGTCGGAGCCTTGAAGTGCGTGATCCGGCTGACCGCATCCAGGCGTGTCGGCTTGACCGAGCGCGCGCCCCGTAGCGGCACGGAGGCCAGATCGGCCATGTTCTTCACGATATTCTCGGGATATTGGACGGTGAGGAAGTAGTCGTTGCCGCTCTTGGGATCCACCCAGTAGCTGGGCGCGATCATCTGGTCGGAGGTCAGGGCGGTAATGACGTTGCCGACGATTTCCTTCTCGTTCAGCCCGAGCTCGCTGGCGCGGATGCGGTCAATGTCAAGTCGCAGCGCGGGGTAATCAATATCCTGTGGCACCAGCACGTCGCTGACGCCCGGCAAGCTCCGCACTCTCTGCGCGATTTCCATGGCCGCCTTGTGGGCGTCTTCGAGGTTCATCCCGCTGACCTGAATGTCCAGCGGGGCGGGCAGGCCGAGGTTGAGGATGGCGTCCACCAGGCCGCCCGTCTGAAAATACGCCGAGACCTGCGGCAGCTCCCTGAGCAGTTTCGCTCGCACGCGGTCCATATACTCGAAGCTGCTCACGTGGTGATCGTGTTGCAAACCCACCAGGACGAAGGCGGTGTGCGGACCGGAATTCGGCGTGTAGATCGAAGAAAAGCCCGGCGTGACGCCGATGTTGGAGACCAGGATTCGCAGGTCACTGGACGGCACGACTTCCCGGACGAGGTGTTCGACCCGTTCGACCAGTTGATCAGTGACTTCGATCCGCGTGCCGGTGGGGGCCTTGAGGTTGATGACAAATTGGCCGGGATCGGTGCGCGGGAAGTAGGCTTTGCCAATTAGCGGGTAAAGGGCCAGGCTGAACAGGAACAGGCCGGTGATGCCCAGCACCGTCGCCAGCGGGCGAACCAGCGCCAGGTTTAAGACCCCCTGGTAGCGGTCGAGCATCTGCTTGAACTTCCGGTTGAACCACGCGTTGAACCGCCCGCCCGCCCCTTGGGCTTGGGCGTGCTCGCTCGCGCCTTCCGCTGAATGGCCTTTGATCAACTTCGCGCAGAACAGGGGCACCACGGTCATCGCCACCACATACGAGGCCAGCAGGGAGAGCACCACGGCCAGCGCCAGCGCCGCAAACAGAAATCGGCTGACGCCATAGAGGAACACCACCGGAAAAAACACCACCATGGTCGTCAGCGTCGCCGCCAGGACCGGCAGCGCGACTTCTCTGCCGCCCACTTCCGCGGCGACCTCAGGCGGCTTGCCCATTTCGAGGTGGCGGAAGATGTTTTCCAGCACCACAACTGAGTTATCAATCAGGCGCGAGAAGGCCAGTGCCAGCCCGCCCAGAATCATGACGTTGACCGTGCTGTTGCCGGCGGCCAGCGCGATGAACGCCGCCAGGGCCGACAGCGGAATCGAAAGAAACACGGCCACTGTCGCCCGCATGCTCCCCAGGAACACCAGAATCATAATCCCCGTCAGGACTAAACCGATGGCGCCCTCATGGATCAGGTTCTCGATGGCGTTGCGGACGAATATAGACTGGTCGAAGACCACTTTGGTCACCAGTTGCCTGGGCACATCGAGCAGGCCTTTGATGGCCTCCTTGACGCCATCCACGACCGCGATGGTGTTGGCGTCGCCGCCTTGCTTGAGCACCGGCAGATAAACGGAAGGCTGCCCGTCCACGCGCACGACGTTGTACTGGATTTCCGAGCCGTCCTCGGCTTTGCCCACGTCCCCGACGAGCACTGAGGCATTGCCGACCGTCTTGAGCGGCAGTTGGTTGATGTCCTTCATCGCGTTGATCTGACTGTTCGCGTAGAGGTTATAGTCAAAAGGACCGATCTTTACGTCACCCGCGGGGAGGATCAGGTTGGCCTCGTTGACGGTGCGCACGACATCCATCACGCTCAATTGATGGGCCTCGAGCTTGAGCGGGTCAACATAGACCATGATCTGCCGGTAGCGCCCGCCGAAGGGCTGCGGCACGGAAGCGCCGGGAACACTGGCGACCTGGTTGCGCACGTTGTATTGGCCCAGGTCGCGCAACTGCGCTTCGTTCAGGCCTTCGCCTTTCAGGGTGATGAGGCAGACCGGGAGGCTGGACGCGTCGAATTTCAGCACGACCGGCGGCAACGTGCCCGGCGGCAGCTTGCGCAAATCGGCCATTGCCAGGTTCGCGATGCTGTTCACCGCCGAATCGGAGTTGAAGCCGGGTTGGAAATAGACCTTGATCAGGCTCACGCCCGGCAGCGATCGGGATTCGATGTGATCAATACCGCTGGCCAGGGTGAAGAAGCGTTCGAAGCGGCCGGTGATGTCCGTCTCGATTTGTTCCGGCGGCATGCCCGAAAAGAACGTGGCCACCACGACGACGGGGATGTTGATGGGCGGAAACAGGTCCACGGGCATCCGCACCAGGCAAGTCACCCCCACGACGCACACGATCAGGCAGGTGACGATGACCAAGTAGGGATAACGAATGGCAAGGCGAGACACGGGGTGAACGAGTTAAATGAGTTAAAGGGGTTAAATCAGTTACATGGGCGGAGGAGCTTCATGCGGTTGGTTTAGCCCCTTTCTTTGGCAATGGTGGAGCGGAGTTTTTTCAGCGTAAATCCAGAAGATTGACAAAGCGCAATCAGCTCCTGTTTCCTCACGGCAATCTGCGCGGCAACGGGCGGAATCCGGGCCGCAATTTCCAGCGGGATGGACTGGACGCCGTGGAGGTCCCCGTGCAGCAAATCCTCGGACTGGAGCTTTAGCCCCCCGATCTCGACTGGGGTGCCAATTTCGACAATGTGAACGTAGGCGTGTGAGACCGAGACACCGCCGGCAAAGAGATGAAAGCCGGCACTTTCGGCCGCCGGGAGGCTGCGCACGGAGCCGTTGGTGACCACGCCCACGCACTGCAGCGCCCGGAGGATGTTCATATGCACCGCGCCAATCAACGCACCCGCACCCGGCTCGGTGGCGATGTCCTGGACCGCCACTACCCGCGGCCCGGGCACGGAAAGGATGTATTCCCACCAATCGGTGCGGTCGGGATACAAGCTGTCGGCGGTCGGCGGCGCTGAGCCACGGATTTTAACCGTAGCCGCGTAGCCGACCATCGGCTGCAAGCGGGGGAACAGGCAATGGACGGTGTGGTCAACAAAGCCTTCGTTGCGCAAACGGCGGTGAAAGGTCTCGATGGCATTGGCCAGCGTGCAGGCGTCCAGCCGGCGCAAGGCTTCCAATTGTTCTGGAGTCAGCGGGGGATTCATGGTTGCGCCATTGGTCCGATGAGTTTCGCTTCCACCTTCTGGCCAGGCTTGACCTTCGACCGGTCGCTGATCAGCACCAGATCGCCCTCGTTCAGCCCGGAAATGACCTCGTAACTGGTCGCCGTTTCCAGGCCGGCCACCACTGTCCGCTCCTCGATTTGCTGGTTGGCGTTGACGACATAGACTGTTGCCTTCTTGTCGCTCGCAATGGCTTCGGTCGGAATGGCCAAAGCCTGTGGCCGCCTTTGGACCTTCAAGGCCACCGTGGCATACATGCCCGGCACCAACTCCAGCTTCGGGTTGGGCACGTCGATCTCGGTGGTCATCGTCCGTGTAGCGTCCTCCACCTTTTCGGTGGAACGTGAAATGATGCCGGTAAAGACCTTGCCGCCGAGCGATTCGACGCGCACCTCCACGGCGTCGCCCATGCGGATGTCCTTCACGTAAGCCACCGACACATCAAAATCCAGCCGGAGATGGTAATTGTCCGAGAGGCGGACGAGCGGTAGGGATTGCGTGTCTGAAGCGGTGCCGGCCTGGATAAGCGCGCCCGGGTCGGCATACCGCTTGGTGACCACGCCGTCAAATGGCGCCGTGATTCGCGTGTAGTTCATAAGCGTCTTATATCTGCCCACCTCGGCTTTGGCGCCGGCTATGGCGGCAGTCGTGGTGCCGTCCTTGGCTTCGGCTGTATCCAACTCTTGCTGGGCGACCAGGTTCGGATGCTCCCGGTTTACCGCCACCAAGCGGGTATAGTTCAGATGCGCGTCCTTGTAATCCGCCTCGGCCTTTTGTTCCGCGGCAATCGCGCGGTCGAGTTCGTTCTTCAATTCCGGCACTTCGAGCCTGGCCAGAAGCTGGCCGGCCTTGACCCGGTCGCCGATATCTACGTTGATCTGCTCCAGGTAACCGGACACTTTGGCGTGCAGCTCGACCTGGAGATAGGGACGGAACTCCGCCGGAATGGTCACCTCGGTGTAAAGGTCCTGCCGCGTGACGCGGGCGACAGCGACCGACAAGCCCTGAAGTGCCAGGACTGGCGCCCGCGGCACTTTCGCGCGGGCGGTGACTGCCCGCCAAACGGGAATCGAAAGGCCGGCGACCAGCATCAGCCCGGCGATTCGCCAATCTACCCTGCGGACTAGCCCAACCACCCGTCCGCTCAACTGCCGGCAGACGCCCGGAATTCGCCATTGGAATAGCCCCCGGGGCGCCGCCGACTGCTCTTCAACGGCATCAACGGACGGTGGCTGAGGCTCTTGGTTTTCGGTGGTCATGATTTGTGCTCTTGGGCTTGTTGGGTTGGTGCCGGAGCGAGCGGCAACTCCACTCGGAACCGGCTCCCCTGCCCCGGTGTGCTGCTGGCCTCGACGAGTCCATGGTGGGCTGCGCAGATAGACTTTACGATTGAGAGGCCCAGGCCCGCGCCGCCCAACTCCCGCGACCGCGCCTTATCCACCCGAAAAAACCGGTCGAAGATGCGCGGCAGCGCTTCCGGCGGAATTCCCATACCATTGTCCGCCACGTCGAGCACTGCTTTGCTGTCTATGGCGCTCACGGTCACAGTCACCGCCCCGTCCTGCGGAGTATATTTGATCGCGTTGTCGAGCAGATTGACCACGACTTGCTTCAACCGCGCACGGTCACCTTCCACCCACACCCCTTTGGCAGCAGTGCAGGCCAGAGCGATCTTCTTGTCCTCCGCCAGCAGGAACATCTGATCGGCCGTCGAGGCCGCCAGTTGCGCCAAGTCAAAACGAACCCATTCGGCCTGGGCCTCGCCCGCATCAAGCCGGGAGATGGCAAAAAGTCCCTCGACTATGTTCGCCAGTCGCACGACCTCCTCCAACGCGCTCCCGAGCCGTTCCTGCCATTCGCTTGGCAACGGAGTTTCCTCGACGAAACTCTCAATTTCCCCTCGCAAAACGGTAAGCGGCGTGCGGAGTTCGTGCGAAGCGTCGGCCACAAACCGCCGCGAGTATTGGAAAGCCTGGTCCAGGCGTTCGACCATGTGGTTGAGGGCGATGGACAGACGTTCCAGCTCGTCCCCCGTCTGCGCGACCGGCAGGCGCTCGCTCAGGTTTTGTGAGCTGATCCGTTCCGCGCTTGCGGCTATCTTATCCACGGGCGAAAGCGCGCGCTTCACCAGAAAGAAGCCGCCCGCTACGGCTGCCAGCGCCGCCAGGGGAAGGCCGAAGACCAGAAACATCAACCACTGACGCAAATAAGCCTGCACATCGTCCATCGGGGCCCCGGTCTCGACCAAGTACCGCGCGCCGCCCGGCGTTCGGATCTCGTGGCTGGTCAGCAGCATCTTTCGGCCGCCTGCCAGCGGCGTCTGGCGCGCCGTCTCTGCGCCAGTCAATCCTGCGACGAGCGGCAGCTCCGCCGGAACGAAGTTCCGGTCCTTCGGTGGCCTTGACAAGTAAAGCAATCCGCCGTCACTACGTGTAATCCGTACGAAACGGTCGTTCATGCTAGGCGCATAACGCGTCTCGATCTCATCCCCTACGCGCCCCTCGTTCTGGTGCTCGACTTCCTCCAGCAACAACTGCCCGATCTGCCTGGCCCGCCGCAATTGGTTCTCTTTGAGGGCCCCAACCAGGGAATTCTGGAGCACCGCATAGGTCGCCACGCCAATCAACGCGAAACACCCCGTCAGAAGGCCGGCATACCATGCCACCAATTGGAATCTGAGCGAGTGGGTGTTCATGCCTCTGGCTGTTCGCTCACCGAATAACCCACTCCGCGCACGGTGTGGATGAGTTTGGTCGGGAACGGATCATCCACCTTGGCGCGCAAATGGCGCACATAGACATCAACAATGTTGGTGAGGCCCTCGAAACTCTGGTCCCATACATGTTCGATGATCATGGTCCGGGAGAAGACCCGGC
>Ga0182021_10008839_pt1 | contig 11920 bp, 11 predicted proteins | sample 612E3MmetaG_FD_120493 | JGI IMG/M metagenome (GOLD analysis project Ga0182021, IMG submission 120493) | Permafrost microbial communities from Stordalen Mire, Sweden - 612E3M metaG (Illumina Assembly) | ecosystem: Environmental > Terrestrial > Soil > Wetlands > Permafrost | place: Sweden...
GCCACAGGACGCCCCCTCGCAGCCATGGCGGGTCTCGGCCTAGGGTCGGTGCATGCTCTGTGCCTACGCCGCCAGTCAGTCATTCTCGGATCCGTTGTCAGGATTGGTCATTGGCCAGCGACCCGACCCGGTCGCGCGGCCGGGGTGGTCGCTGGTCACCTTGGCAGCCGCGGGGCTGAACCACCACGACGTGTGGTCCCTTCAGGGGGTCGGCCTGGCCGCTGACCGGCTGCCGATGATTCTGGGCTGTGACGGCGCCGGAGTTGATGCAGGCGGTCGTGAGGTCATCATCCACGCCGTGGTGCCCTCCGATGGCTGGGCCGGCGACGAGACTCTCGACCCGGCGCGCACGCTGCTGTCCGAGCGGTATGACGGGACCCTGGCCCAGCAGGTATTGGTGCCTTCGCGGAACCTGGTCCCCAAGCCCGCAGGGCTCTCGTTCGAACACGCGGCCTGCCTGTCAACCGCGTGGCTGACCGCCTACCGGATGCTGTTCGTCAACTCCGGGCTCACTCCCGGTGCCACTGTTCTGGTCCAGGGTGCCGGTGGCGGAGTCTCGACCGCACTGACCCAGCTGGGTTCGGCGGCCGGTTACCGGATCTGGGCTACCTCACGCGATGAGGACAAGCGAGCCAAGGCTCTGGGCATCGGGGCCGATCAGGTATTCGCACCGGGTCAGCGACTGCCCGAGCGGGTCGATGCCGTGATGGAGACGGTCGGGGCGGCCACCTGGTCCCACTCGATCAACTCCCTGAAGCCGGGCGGGACCGTCGTCATCTCCGGAGCCACCTCCGGTGACGCGCCGGCCAAGGCCGAGCTGACCAAGATCTTCTTCAAGCAACTGCGTGTGGTCGGGTCCACCATGGGTAACCGGACCGAGCTCGAGCGGTTGGCGAACTTCGTTGTCAACAAGGGGATTACGCCGGTGATCGACTCGACGTTCGCGCTGGGCGAGGCGCGCGCGGGATTCGAGAAGATGGCAGCTGGGGACGTCTTCGGCAAGGTCGTATTCACCATCTGAGCACGCCTGGTAGGGCTCGCGGCTACGGGCGGCGAAGGACCGTGCGGATCCTGATCGCTGCATCGGTCAGGATGTCCAGGATCTCCTGGCGCGCCGAGTCGTCGCCGACGCGCCGTACCGCATCTCGCACCTCGAAGCGGAACGCGTTGATGGCGGACTCGACTTCACGTGCTGTGGTTCCGCTGTCGCCCGGACCGCCTGCGCTGGGCCACTGCCGCACGTATGACGTGCCCGCGGGGGTGGCGTTGGCACGTGCCTGCTTGGCCGCCTCCTTCAGCTCGGCGCGCAGATCGGTGGCGCTGCCGTGGACGCGTTGGCGCACCTGCTGGGCCAGCTCGCGCACCGAGTGATCGAGGTCCTGCTGCAGGTCGGCGAGGTCCAGCTCCCTTGCCGCCACCTCGGCCCGACCGGCATCGGTGATCCGGTACGTCGCCTTGCGGCCATCGTCGGTGCGCTCAACCAGACCTTCCTCCTCCAGCTTGGCCAGCCGCGGGTACACGGTGCCGGCGCTGGGGCAGTAGAGCCCGTTGAAGCGCTCCTCGAGGGCTCGGATGACCTCGTAACCGTGGCGCGGGCCCTCGTTCAGCAGGGCGAGCAGGTACAGGCGCAGCTGACCATGGGCGAAGACAGCCATCCCTAGTCCTGGATCTTGTTGTCGGCCGCCGTGTCTTGGACATCGGTGGTGCGCAGGACGACGACATTTCCGGACACCGAGTTGGCCTTGATGACAAGGGCCTTGTCGCCGTCGCTCAGTTGCCCGCCGCGCTGATGGGCAGCGTTGGCGTTCATTGACTGTCCGTCGATCACGACGTGTCCCGAAGCAGTGTGGGCGGAGACGTCGTAGCCGCGGCCCTGGGGGATCCTGACCGTCACGTCACCGGAGACGGCGTTGGACTGGATCCGGGCTCCGCCGTCGGTAAGGTCCAGAGTCACGTCGCCGCTGACGGTGTTGAGCTTGACCTGGCGCAGGCGGCTGGCCTGCACGGTCAGTGCCCCGGAGATCGAGTTGCCGGTGAAGTCACCGTCCAGGCCTTGACACTCGATGTCTGCGCTGACGGTGTTGGCGTCGACGTCACCGACGATGTCATCCAGGGTCAGAGCGCCCGTGACGGTATTGGCCTTGACGCTGGCTCGGACGCCGTTGATCAGGGCCTCTGCGCTGACGGTGCTTGCATTGATCTCCGTGCGGGCCGGCACGGAGATGCTGATCCGGGCTCTGCGCCTGCCCTTGTCCTGCCCCAGGGACATCAGGCCGTCCCACCAGTTCCCGTTCTTGTCCTTGAGGTGGTTGATCTTCAGGGTCCTACCATCCCAGCTGACCAACAGGGGTTGTCCGGTGACCTCATGTACCTCAAGACGGGCGGTGGGGGAGTCGTCATGGGTGACGATGTCCACCCGCCCGGCGACCAAACCCAGCCTGAGCTTTCCGACGGTCTCGTTCTCGTTGCCGATGTCGAGCACCTTCGGCCCGTCGATCTGCCACTCCTGCGCCATGATGGCTCCCTTTGCGTCTCTGGCGGTAGCGAACACTCGCCACACGCGCTATATCGCGTTGTGTCCATTCACGATATAACGCGTTTATGTCAGACGCAATACCCGGCTCACTTCAGCGCCCGAGGTCCAGCCACCGATCCCAGCCACCGTGCAACACCAGCCACGCGATCAGCCCGTACCCGGCTTGACCGGGGTGAATGCCATCACCGGATGCGCCCAGGTCTGAGCGGTACTGCTCGTGACCGTTCAGCGGCCGGTAGCAGTCGACATAGGGCACACCTCGGCGAGCACACACGTCAGCCTGAGCCTCGACCACGATCTCGAGCCGGCCGTTCAGCTCAGGATCCAGCGTCGGCGGTGGCCCCACCGCGAAGGCCGCGACCCCGCTAGCGGCGGCGTCGTCCAGGATGTTGGCCAGGTTCAGCCGAACCCGCGCCGTCGACATGAACTTGACGGCGTCGTTGTGCCCCACCGCCACGACCAGGCGTTTCTCCGAACGACCCCTCCACCGTGGCGGACCCTCGACGCGCCAGCGATTGAGCACGTCTGCGGAGGTGTCGCCGCGAACTCCCAGTTGGTATGCCGTGATGTCTACGTCCGGATGCTCCGTGCGCCCCACGACACGCGAGACCCACCCAGAGCCCTTGGGGTCGCCGTACCCGGCGACGTAGGCGTCTCCAATGAACACGAGCGCGATGTCACGCGGCCCCTCGTTCACCTGGAACTGCGCGCTCGGGTTGAACTCGGTGGGGACGTCATGGGCGTCGACGTCCGCGGAGTTGACAGTGGTGTTGTCTACAGAGCTCACACTGGTTCAGTCCTCATCATCGTCGAGTCGGGCGAGCCAGGTGGCCAGGCGCTCGATAGGTGTCTCGAAGTCGGGGTGCAGGTCAACGAAGGTGCGAAGCTGCTCGGCCAGCCATTCAAGAGTGACCTGTTCCTCGCCTCGGCGCGCTGTCAGCTCCTCAATGCCGCGATCGGTGAAATACACGATTTGCATTCTGCCCTATAAGGGGTGTGTTTTGCCCATGTATACGCCGTGGCTAGCGGGTTTGTCTGCAACCTTCGGCTGGCAGACATCTGGGCGTGGCTGGTGCTGGGTAGTTTGAGCGTCGGCCCAGACCTGAGGACAACTGGTCGCCGTCGCACGCGGCATCTCAGTAACGCTTCACGATCCAGGCCAGAACAGAGCCTGACACGAGTCCACCGAAGCGATGGAACCGCATTCGGTCAATGCCGCACATCTTCATGGTGCACGGCTTCTAGCTAGCGGCGCGGCTCAGGATCTGAGTGATGACCTCGGACTTCGCCACGGCGTCGTAGTTCATGTCGTCCCACTGCCGACCGGCCAGCTCGCGCTTCTTCGCTTCGTATAGGTCGCGATCCTCGGGGTGCGAGCGCAGCCAGTGACGAAACTTGAGGTAGTCACCGATCGCGTCGGCATGAGGATCGTAAAGTGCAGGTGCACATCCCTGGTGGAGGTGCGCATCACACGGTGGCCGGTTCACGGACACGCAGAACGAAGCCAGCATCTTGCAAGGGCGTGACCAAGCCTGCCTCGTCGTTGACGTCACCCACGACAGCAAAGATGTCGATAATGGGCTTGGCGGCCAGGTCGGGCACTGCGGTTGAGCCGATGTGCTCAACGATGAGCGCCTTGGTGCCAAGAACCGCGCGCACTCGTACGGCGAGTTGCTCGAAGCGGCGGGGCCACAAAGGGTCATAGTCAAGGACCTTGACTATGACCGGTTCAAGGCCACCGGTCAGGACGGACTTCCACTCTTCAGAATCCATCCGACCCCCTCTTCGCAGATGTCGTTTCTCAGTTGACTTGTCGCCTTCTCATCTATTTGGCGTGGGGGTGGACACTGCGGATATGGCCGTCCCACCGGTTGCGCGCAGTGCTCGGCGTGCGTGATGGAGGCGGGCGTACGACCTTTGACACGCAACCCCGGACCAAACCTCTGGGACTGGACGTCCGCGGGCGTGGTGGTCGAGTCGGCTCTGTGGTCGAGGCGTCTCACTTCGATGTGAGACGCCTCGACCTGTCCGTACGACGCCCGTGTCCCGGTGAAAGCTCACTGGCTTACGGGAACTGGGCCTGCCCAGGTTCTTCCGGAGATTACGCGTCGCGGGAATGATCGGTAGACGTTCGCTCAGCGGGACGCAAACGCGGTGTGGCAAGGGGTGCGCAGGCGTTGATGGGTGCATGCTTGCCACCGCCCGAGGGCGCCGCATCGGCTGGGAGCGGTGAGGCTGCACGCCGCGCTGTGGTTGAACGCCTATGCGAGGGGCGGAGGGGGTGGGAGACTCCTTGGGATGTCCTGTTTGTCCCTTTTCGTGGGTCGGGCGTGCCCGATTTGTGAGTTTGGCGTTCGCCTACGGGACGGCGGACGTTCGGCAAACACGACCGGACAGAGCCGAAATGAGTGTGTGCGAGCCAGCTGCATGACCCGGTTGGCAGAAGGACCCGGTGGCACTAACGACCTATAGAGAGGGAGTCGGATTATGACCGAATCAAGGGGCGCGCATACGCTCTTCACGAACGTCCATGTCTTCGACGGAGTGCACGAGACGCGCATCGAAGACGCGAACGTCTTGGTCGAAGACAACCTTGTTCAGCGCATCTCGTCCAGTGCGACTCCGACTGATGGCGTGACGGTGATCGATGGTGGCGGGCGCACCTTGATGCCCGGAATCATCGAATCCCACGCGCATCTCTCCCTGGCCGCTGCGAGCGTGATGGAACTGCTCACCCAGCTGCCTTCCTATGCCACGATCCTCTCGGTGCATCAGGCCGAGATCATGTTGATGAACGGCATCACCTCCGCGCGGGACCTGGGCGGAGAGGTCTTCGGACTCAAGCGCGCGATTGACGCGGAACTGATCCCTGGGCCTCGCATCTACCCGTCGGGAGCGTTGATCTCCCAAACCAGCGGCCACGGCGACTTCCGCTTCCCGGACCAGAGGAACCCGGTCCTGAACGGGCCGGTCCCAGTCTCAGATCTAAAGCACTACACCGTGCTCGCGGACGGCGTACCCAGGATGCTGGCCGCGGCTCGCGAGCAACTACGCATGGGCGCAACACAACTCAAAGTCTGTCTCGGTGGAGGCGTGTCCTCACCCACCGATCCGATCGACGTAACCGAGTTCACGACCGAAGAGATCGCCGCCGCAGTCGCTGTTGCGCAGAACTGGGGAACGTACGTCACCGTTCACGCCTACACCATTCATGCAGTCAATCAAGCGCTCGATGCCGGAGTAACAGTCATCGAACACGGCCAACTGCTAGACCAGAAGACGCTACAGCGCATGGCCGATGAGGGCATCTGGCTAAGCTTCCAGCCCTTCACCAGTTGCCACGAGCCGAACCTGACGGATGCCCAAAACGAGAGGCAAGCCATCGTTTGCCAGGGGACTGCCAACGTCTACGAAATGATCAAAGCCATGCCTGACCTCAAGGTCACGCATGGAACCGACACCTACCTGAATCCCCCCAACGGGGCGAAGGACGACGTCAAGCAGATGGAGCGCCTCCTCAAGTGGTTCACGCCCTACGAGATCCTCAAAATGTCTACCAGCAACGTCGGCGAACTCGTGAAGCTCACCGGTGCGCGGAACCCGTACCCGAACGATCTGGGTGTCGTGAAGGAAGGTGCATATGCTGATCTGCTCCTGGTCGACGGAAACCCCTTGGAAGACCTGACACTGATCACCAACTCCGACCACCTCAAGATCATCATGAAGGACGGCAAGATCTACAAGAACACGCTGTAAGGCCACGGTCAGCGAACGGCAAAGCAACTGCGACGGCTACCGAAACCGGCCCTTTCTGGCGACTACCAGCCAAAGGTCTGAGCTAGTTGTAGTCGGGTCGGATCACGCGGCGGGTGGGGTCGTCAACGATGGCCGTTCGCAATCGGGACGGTCACACTCGACGAAGCACAACCGGATGTCCGCCGATGTTGGCAACGGCTCCGGTGAACCAGGATCGCCAGGTGGCTGCCCGGTCAACCGCTCGGATCGCCACCTGGCTGAGTTCGACCCGGCTGCTGATACAGGCACAGACCCGTGCGAACCGGGCTCGCGGGTGAACGCTGACCCGTCCGGATTGCCGGTCGCTGAGTGTGTCCGGCTGCTCGTGGTCGGCGCGACCCCAGGGTTTGCCAGCTCCATATGGCCCGGGTGAACCGGGTAAACCGTTGGCGGCGGGAGCATCAGCGTCGGTGTGCGCTATCAGACCGCCACGAACTTTCGATCAGCACGCGTTCGAGAGTGCCCGATCACGTTTCGGATCGCCGCAGTACGCCGAGCGCCGAAGGTCGGGCCACAAGGGAAGGAAGTCCGTCAATGTGCCGTGGTCGAGGAGCCTGCCGGTCGCACACAAGTCCAGAGCCACCATGATGGCCTCGCTCACAGACTGTTTTGAGTGACCAGCAGTTCGTCAGTTCAGGCGCCACCAGTACAGAACACTTGCGGATCCTGGCTAGATCGTGTGGATTTGGGGTAGCAGCAGCTTCCCGCCGTGACATGGATGCCGGTAATCATTTGATACCAAACACCGGCCAGTGGCTCGTCACATTCTTCACGGCTGACCGATTTTGGCGCAAACGATCATGACTCTTTCGGCTTGCCCGACACAGTCTTTGTCTGAATTCTCCAATGCAATGTTGCGAACCGCAGTGTGACGACGATGCCCACGCAGGCGAACGACGCCAGGCCGCCGGAAACCTGTGCTAGCGCCAGATACGTCAGGACGCCCGCAAGGGCGAGCAGAGCGTAAGGAGAACCTGAGACGATGATCTGCGGCGTCTGCTTCCGCAATAGCGCGACGACGACCCCGCCGGTGAGGCTGGCGAAGAGCCCGACGATGATCGCGCCAACTATCGACACTTTGAAGTCTAGGGCGTACTGCACGCCGATCCCTGCGTAGAGGCCAAGCGTGATCGCGTCCAGCAGAATTGTGCTGCGTGCGTTGGTGGATGGCATGTACTTGCTGCCTAGGAGAACGACCCCCGTGCAGACCACCACGACCAGCAAGTACCAGGGGGTTCTCAATGCGACGACGGGGTCATTTCCGAGCAGGATGTCGCGCGCCAGCCCTCCACCGAGCCCGAGAAACAACGCGAACACGAAAGCGCCGACGACGTCGAGCTGGGCGGAGCGTGACTGGCGGGCGATTAGGGCACCTTCTAGCGCCCCGACCCCAGTGGTAAGCAATGCGAGCCATTCAGGAGTTTTGATGACAATGTTCGGCAGGTCAACGGCTCCTATCAACGGAAAACGTTGCTTTCTAACAGCGGTGCCCGTGCACGACGGAATGCGCCGCCGCGGCCAAATGTTGCTCAGTCGGGTCGATCGCGCGGACTTCATCGAGGAACGCGTCAAGGTCGATCGGCTTGCCGCCGAGCCAGGTCTGCTGGACCTCAACGTCGGTGGCGAGTCGGGTTGGATCAACCTCGTACGGGTCACGGGAAAGCACGGCGAAGTCCGCGAACTTGCCGACCTCAATCGACCCGATTTCGTGGTCACGGTGCAGTAAGTAGGCAGCGTTGATCGTTTCAGCCTTGATCGCGTCGTCAAGGCTGATGATCTGTTCCGGGCCATGCACCTGCCCGGACGGCGTCATCCGGGTGATCACCGTCTGGATATTCAGAAGCACATTCGGCGGGCTGACCAGTCCGTCGTTATGGAATGCCACAACTGCGCCCTGCCGGAACGCATCCCCGATCCGCTGCCACTGCGATCCGATCGAGCTATCGAAGATCTGGCCGTCAAGCAGATCCCCCCAGTAGATGAACTGATAGGGGCCCATGGAAAGCCCGACGCCAAGGTCGGCTGCCCGTTTGAACTGGTCGCCCCGGCACCCTCCCAAGTGCTCGACGCGCCAGCGATGGTCAGTGCCCAACAGACCGTTTACCGCCAACGCATGGGCATATGCATCCAAAACTATGTCAAGGCCGACATCGCCGTTGACGTGGAACGTGAACTGCTGGCCGGGCTTCACATTCGCAGCAAGCGTTTCGTCAAGTTCAGCCCTCGTATAGTTCATCATCGTCTCGAAAGTTGCACCGGGTTTGATCTGGGCATTCCTGGTCGTGGCAGTGTCCAGGTAGGGGAACGAGATAGCGATCGTTCCCACCCACGGGGCACCGTCAGCCCACAGTTTGATCCCTTGCTTGCGCAGCATGGTGTCCGGCACAGAACTCTTGAACGGCTCACCGCACGTGGACTCAGTCGACACGTGATACAGCGAGATCCGCAGAGGGCAATCGGTCGCTGAAGCGAGCGCCTCATAGCCTTGCTGACTCCCGTCTGAGTAGCAATGTTCAGATGACGCCGTCAAACCATTTCGCGCCATCAACGCGAACCACTGCGCCGAGGAGTGCAATGGATGTCCAACGATCTTGGGAAGCAGCGGAACCAGAACCTGAGCAATCGCGGAGGTCTCGTACGCCAGCCCGTTTGAGGTGCCGTCGTCATCGCGCCCGAAGCGCGCCCCGGCAGGATCCGCTGGCGGTTTGCCATCCGGCCAGCCCAGCAGCTCAACTGCTCCAGAATTGAAATAGACCTCATGGCCGGAGTTATCAAAGACCACCGCCGCGCGGTTGGGGAAGTACGTATCTAGGGCAGTTCGATCGAGGGCTGGCGCTCCCTGCAGCATCCGATCAAGTCCGTTGAAAAGGAGTGCCTGCCCTTCGGCCGACTCAGTGTCGGCCCTGTGGAAAACCGCCTCAACGTCAGCGAAAGCAGGGAACCCGACGTAGGGTGCGATCCAGTATGCCGGCGGCTGCGTTACTAGGCCCGACATCATCGGGTGACTGTGAGATTCAACGAACCCTGGGACCAAGACGCTGTCGCCAAGATCGGTAATCGTTGCGTCGGGCGCGCTCGCCTTGCAGTCAGCCAGGCTCCCCACCATTGTGATGAGACCTGTAGCAGTATCCACAGCGACAGCTTGAGCCCGCGGATTTGCCGAATCAACGGTAATCACCGATGACGCTTTGACGATAATGTCGGCCACTGCGGCTCTCCTTCTGTGCGTTGGCAAGTTCCGGGTAGCTCCAAGGCTCGTTGGCAACGATTCAGTTTCGTAACGCAGATGCGGCCTCATTGATGTCGGTGATCTTGCCCTCAGGGTTGAGCGCGACCAGTCAGTCCTGACTCGTCGCGCCCATAACCGAACACCGATTCCGCTTGAGGATTGATGAACCGGATCGGCAGTGCCTCTAAGAGGCCATCGAACATCTTCCCATGCGAAGGCATCTGGTCCCCCCTTGAACAACAGCAGATAACTCGCAACTGCAGACGCTCAGAACACGCAGAAACTCTACGCCGGAACTTCTCCCAGAGATATGGTGAGAACTTCCATATCGGCCGAAATGGTTACCGCGCCGATCAGCCGCCAACCCCGTGACAGTCGATTATGCGCGGGCGCAGAGGACCGGCTCAAGGCGATGTGGCATGTCGCTTTCTCTACGAGCGGATGGCTCTCGATTCTGGTCTTGCCGCGGCGGTTGGTTACACCTCAGCCGGCGGCCACCGCAAACCTGAGGTGGAACCTTTGTCACATTCACCTTTGGCCCTGCATCCGAAGCGTGTCTGGACCTGTACTCTCGGCGCGCCCCGGGGAGGGGCCAGTAGCCGGGAGGCGCCATGAATCGGACTTGCAAAGTCGTCCTCATCATCGTCGTGTTGGTAGCAGCGGCGGTGGCTGCGGTGATCCTGTTTCATGGGCATGACTATGTCCTGGAAATGCGCGACGACCCTCCCATTCTTTAGGCGAGCAGGAGTGCTGTCACTTGGTGCTTGGAGGCACTCGATGTTGATCCGTAGACACCGATGCCGTTGTGGTCGAGGCCCGGTTGCTTGTTGGTGAGTTGAGGTGCCCTTCGTGTGGGTGGGGTGTTGCGGCCGTGGGGTCATGCTCGTTGGCGGTTTTCCCGCCGGCACCGACATCGCTGCCTCGGGCCGCCGTCCCGCGGCACGGGACGGTGCCAGCCGCTGCCCGACCAGCGAGGAGTCTGGCAAGACCACTCGCGTAGCGCCAGATGAGGATCTACGGGACGACCAAAGCGGCAGCGAGCATCGGCCAGGTGATCCGTTGACCGTTAGACGGGTCCTGGCGTCGGCGTTCGGTTATGGTGGGAAGCGCTTTGGTATCACCGATCGGCGACGTCGCCGATTCGATGAGGGGAAGGCGGTATGCACCGAAGTCGGTGTTGGGGGGAAAGGCAGCATCGATCAGGTCATGGCGGCTCGGCTAGCAGGTCGCCGGCCGTTCTGGATGGTGATTGGGGTGGGGGTGCTCCTGATTTCGTCGTGCACCTCGGGTGGCAGCGGCGTGAACAAGCCCACCCCTTCGGGATCGGGTGCCACCGGTTCGAAGGCTCTGACACCAATGATGCCGAGGGGACTACACCGCTGTGGCTCTAATTGAGCGGTATTGACATTAGGAGGACACATGATGACTGGCAGGCACGGCATCACACTTGGTTCAGCCGCGGCATTGTGCGTGATTGCGCTACTTGCCGGGTGTACGAGCCAGCCCGCAGCGGCACCCTTGGCCAGCACCTCGGAGACGACCAGTGCCCCCGCCCCTGACTACGCACAAGCGTCCAATTGGCTGTCGGAGCCGTCGTCGAGCGATGCCTCTAAGCCGGTGGACGTCTTCTACCTCTATCCGACCACGTATATGCCGTCCAGCCCTAGCGACCCGCTCGTCTGTTCGGCGGACAATCCGCAGATGCGCAGCGGCGCCAAGGCCGCGTTGTCCAGGACCGCTACGGCGTTCTCGCCACTTGCGAACATCTACGCGCCGTACTACCGGCAGGCGACGATCCAGATCGTCTCAATGCCGTACGCGAAGCAGGCACCGATAGTCGGAGGCGAGCCGACGACGGATGCGCTCTCAGCATTCGACTACTACATCAAGCACCTGAACCACGGGCGGCCGTTTATCCTTGCGGGTCACTCGCAAGGCTCCCAAATCATGATCAACCTGATGGCCGACTACATGAAGAAGAACCCCGAGGTTTACAAGCACATGATCGCGGCGTACGTGCCGGGGTACTCCATAACGCCGCAGTACCTGCAGCAGAACAGCGAGCTCAAGTTCGCCGAGAACGCCGACGACACGCAGGTGATCGTCTCCTACAACACGGTTGCGCCGACGACCACGATGCCTGACCCCGTGATACTGCCCGGCGCGATGGCCATCAACCCGATCACGTGGACGAGGAGCGAGACGACCGCTACGGCCGCCCAGAACCTTGGGAGCATCTCGCTGGATAAGAACGGCTACGCCGTGCTCGACCCCCAAGGGCAACCCCAGAAGGTGCTCGGCGTCGCCGATGCGAGGGTCGACACAGCCACGGGTAAGTTGATCGTCAGCACGGTGGACCC
>Ga0182021_10008841_pt1 | contig 11919 bp, 8 predicted proteins | sample 612E3MmetaG_FD_120493 | JGI IMG/M metagenome (GOLD analysis project Ga0182021, IMG submission 120493) | Permafrost microbial communities from Stordalen Mire, Sweden - 612E3M metaG (Illumina Assembly) | ecosystem: Environmental > Terrestrial > Soil > Wetlands > Permafrost | place: Sweden...
CAGCGCACCCGCTTGGGTTGCGACAAGCTGGCTGCGCGCCACCACCGAGATGAACAGACCCTGGCCCAGCATGCCGGCGAGAAACAGAAAGCCGACGAAGAAGAGCAGGGCCACGCTGCCGCGGATGGGCACGTCGAAGATCATCGCGCCGACCGCCACCACCAGAAGCAGTTGCAGCATACCGAGGCCGAGATAGGGCAAAAGCTTGCCGAGAACGATCTCCAGGCGGCCCACCGGCGAGGCAAAGAGCTGTTCCATGGACCCGCGTTCCCATTCCCCGGACACGGTGAGCGCGGTCAGCAGCACGGCGGCGATGGCAAGCAAATACACCGCCAGACCGGGCACCATGAACAGGGCCGAGCGGGCCTCAGGGTTGAACAGGGTGAACACCTTCACCTGCAAGGGCGGCTCGGCCGCGACGTCGATGCGGCGCAGGCTCTCGGCGCGCACCAGGCCGTCGATCTTGCTCAGGATCTGGTTGGCCACCACTCCGTCAGCCCCGTCGACGATGAGCTGGACCTCGCCGTCGCGGCCAATGGCAAGCTCACGTTGATAGCCCGCAGGAATGGCCAGCGCGGCCAGGGCCTGGCCCCGGCGAATCATGCGCAAGGCGGTCGGCTCGTCGCTGTCGGCCGCGACGACGAACTCGTGGCCCGCGCTCACGGCGCGCACCAGGCTGCGCGAGGCCACGGTGCGATCGCCGTCGAGTACCACCAGCGGAATCCGATCCATGTCGAAGCTGACGCCGAAGCCGAAGATGAGCAACATAACCACCGGCATGGCCAGGGCCATGTAGAGCGTGCGCGGATCGCGCCGGATGTGCATCACTTCCTTGGAGGCCATGGCACCCACCCGAACCAGAAAACGTAGCGGTCTGGTCATGGCGCGTGCGCTTCACCATCTCGGGGCCGGGCCACCACGGCCAGAAAAACGTCTTCCAGGGTCGGCTCGCCCGCCTCGACTTCGACCGCTTGCGCGCCGGCGTTGGTCAGCGCGTGCGTGATCGAGGCCAGGTCCCAGTCGGCGGCTGCCACCTGCAGATGCAGGCCGGCGCCAAAGGGCTCGACCGCGATGATCCCGGAACGGCTGCGCAGGCTGGCGGCGGCCGAGGCCAGGTTGCGGCCGCGCACCGCGAGCACCCGACCAGGGACGTAGCGGCGCTTGAGCGCAGCGGGCGTGTCGAGCGCCACCAGGCGGCCATCGACCATGAGGCCGATGCGGCCGCAGTATTCGGCCTCGTCGAGGTAGTGGGTGGTGACGAAGATGGTCGTGCCCTCGCGGGCCAGGGCACGAATGAAGCGCCAGAAGTGGCGGCGGCTGACTGGATCCACGCCCGCGGTGGGCTCGTCGAGAAACAGCACCGCGGGCCGGTGCAGAATGGCGCAGCCCAAGGCCAGACGCTGCCGGATGCCACCCGGGAGCGAGCCAGTGGTCGCGTAGCGCTCCGCTTCGAGGTCGCACAGGCGCAGAACCTCGTCGGCGCGGGCCGCGAAGTCCGGCCCGGAAAGCCCGTAGGCGCCGCCGAAGAAGTCGATGTTGTCACGCACCGGAAGATCCAGGTAGAGCGAGAACTTCTGCGACATGTAGCCGATGGAGGACTTGACCGACTCGGGCGCGGATTTCACGTCGAAGCCAGCCACGCGCGCCTCGCCCGCCGTGGGCGCGAGCAGGCCGCACAGCATGCGGATCGTGGTGGACTTACCCGCCCCGTTGGCGCCCAGGTAGCCGAAGATCTCGCCGCGGGCCACCGAGAATGACACGTCGTCAACTGCCAGGAACGATCCGAATCGGCGCGAGAGATGGACCGCTTCGATGGACGGCTCGCTCATGCGGCGGCCTCCGGACGAACGCGTGCCAAGAACAGGTCCTCGAAATTGGGCACGACAGGACGAAGCGAAGCGTGAAGCGGCGTCAGGGCCGTGGCCACGGTGCCTGCGGATCCTCGGGCCACCGTGATTCGCAGGGTGGAACCGGCCGGCGAGGCGGCGTGCACATCGGACAGGCTGGACAGGCGCTCGTCGACTCGATCGCGCTCGCCACCTTCGACTTCGTAGGTCTCGTCTTCGAATTTGGCGAGCAGGGCACGCGGCTCACCGTCAAGCAAGAGCCGGCCGTGGTGAATGAGGCCTACGCGATGGCAGCGCTCGGCCTCGTCCATGTAGGGCGTGGACAGCAGCACGGTCATGCCGTCGTGGACCAGCTCGTACAGCAGCGCCCACAGTTCGCGCCGGCTGACCGGGTCCACGCCATTGGTGGGCTCGTCGAGCAGCAGCACCTCGGGGTGGTGGAGCAGGGCGCAGGCCAGAGCCAGCTTCTTGTACATCCCGCCCGACAGGGCGTCGGCACGACGGTCGAGAAACGGCCCCAGTCGCGTGATGTCGAGCAGGCGCAACGAACGTTCGCGGAAAAGCGCGCGTGGCAGGCAGTATAGGCGGGCAAAGAAACGCAGGTTCTCGGCCACCGAAAGGTCGGGATAGAGGCTCGCCTGCTGAGGCATGAGCCCGAGCGATTCGCGCACAGCGGGCCCGCCCTGGGCCGGATCGCGCCCCAACACCAGCGCGCGGCCTTCGTCGAGGGAAATCAGTCCGGACAGCGCGCGAATGGCGGTGGTCTTGCCTGCGCCGTCCGCGCCGACCAGGCCGAAGAGCTGGCCGCGATCGACGGTGAAGCTGAGATTGTCGAGCGCCTGCGTGGCGCCGAAGCGACGCACGAGCGCTTGGGCTTCCAGGGCGGCGTCGGGTTGCAGCCCCAGGGTGGCCCCGCTGGGAGCGGCAGCGGGCGCCGCGCCCATCAGCGGCGCTCCGTTCCCGGCAACGTGACCTGCACCGGCATGCCCGCGCGCAGCTTGCCGGCGCGATTGGCCAGCACGATCTCGACCGGATAAACCAGGCGATCTCGATCGCTGCGCGTCTGGATGTTGCGCGGGGTGAACTCGGCCTTGAGGGCCACGGTCGAGACCTGGCCGAGAAATTCCTCGCCCGGATAGGCATCAGCCACCGCCACGGCCGGCGCGCCCAGCTTGACCGCGCCCAGTTCGGCGTTGGGCAGGTAGAAGGTGGCACGCACCTCGGAAAGGTCGAGCAGGCGCACCAGCGTGGTCCCGGGCGCGACCAACTCGCCTTCTTCATGGGGCAGCTCGGTGACCCAGGCGTCACGGGGTGCCGCAATCTCGCACTCGTCGACCAGCAGGCGCACGCGCGCCACGCTGGCCGCGGCCGCGCGGGCGCTGGCGTGGGCAGCCTGCGCTTGCGCTGCAGACGCCTTCCAGGTCGCGCCCGCGGCACCGACCTGAGCCTGGCTGGCCCGAGCCTGGGCGCGCAGAGCCTCCACCTGATGGGCAAGGCCGTCGGCGCTGGCGCGGGTCTGGTCGCGGCTGGACAGGGCCACGTCGTCAGTCAGCCTGTCCAGCCGGCTGGCTTGCCGGAGAGTGGCGTCGCGTTGGGACGAGAGCGACGCCGCCTGCGCCTCGGAGGCGATACGGGCGGCGCCCGCCACTTGCTGGGTGGCTCGCGCTGCGCCGATCGAGGCCTCGGCTGCGCGGGCCTGATCCTCGGCCGCTGCCTGGCGCTCCTGGGCTTCGGAGAGGGAGGCTCGCGCATCGGCGCAGTCTAGGCTCACCAGCAGGTCGCCCTTCTTGACGGCCGCGCCCTTCTTCACGTGCAGGCGGGCCACGCGCGCGCTGATGCGCGACGAGAGGTCGACCTCGGTGCCCTCGATCTCGCCTGCGCCGCCCGTGGGCCCGCGCAAGGCGCGCTCCTGCATCCGCAGGCGCGTGGCTAGCAGGCCGGCGAGGGCGAGTACAAGGACGATGAGAACGATGGCGACCCTGCGCATGAGGACTCCTTGCTGGTTTGCGAATGAGCAAGTCGCGTGCCGGGGATTGCCGCGCGTTCTCGTGGAGGGCGCGCCAAGAACTGTAAGGATCTCCGACACCACGTTCGGCTTTCCGACGGGCAGAAGAATGCGCCGGGATTGTTGGGAGCGTGCGCGCTCCTCTCGAATCACGTTTTGCATAGGGGCGACCTGCGGTCGCCCCCGAGGGCCAGCGCCGGCTCCCCACGGGCACCAGTCGTTTCGTCGCAGAAACTCGGCGGATCGGGGCACACCCAGGTAGACCGCAGGGCGCCGCTACAAAGCGGTGCCGGCTGGCGCCCAATGCACCGCCTCTGTAGCGAAAAGGGCACTCTGTTTCCGGCATCGATTTTGCTCTCCAAGGCGAACGGACGACAACCATGAGGACGAGCAGACCTGCTGGAACCTTCCTGGCCCTTGTCCTGTGCCTGGCACCTGAGGCATGGGCCGAGGACGATCTGGCCCCAAAGGCCCTGACCCTGGACCAGGCACTGGCCGAGCTGGATAGCCAGAGCCCCAGCTTGGCCCAGGCGCGCAGCCGCGTGGGGGAGGCGCGTGCGCTTGCCACGCAAGCGGCGGTGCCGCTGGTCCCGACCGTCGTGGCTGCAGGCGGATACACCCGCAACAGCGCCGACGCGAGAGTGGATTTCAGTAGGATTTCCGTGCCCGGAATGCCCCCAGGCGCGTTGCCCTCGGGCCCGCTGGTCATCCAGCCGCTGGGTGTGTGGACCGCTTCGGGCACGGTGCGTGTTCCCCTGGTCATTCCCAACGCGTGGGCTGACTGGGCGGCTGCCCAGCGAGCGGCCGACGCGGTGGCGGCCAGTGCGGAGTCTGCGCGCCTGCAACTGCGCGCATCGCTGGCTCAGGCCGCCTGGGCCGCAGCCGCGGCCGAGGAGATCGTGGCGGTCTCCGAACGCGCGGTGATCGTGGCGGAAGAACATCAAAGAAGTGCTGCCCGCAGCGTGACCGCTGGCACGGAGGCGCCCCTGTCGGTGCTCAAGGCCGAGACCGAGGTGGTCAAGCGCCAGAGCGATCTGGCGCAGGCACGCGCCAACCGCGAACGCAGCCACCTGGCGCTGGGCGTGCTCCTGGGCAAGACGGAGCCTGTGCGCGTGCTACTACCGCCGGTCGCGGCGGGCGAAATCCCGCAGCAAGTGGAGAGCCTGGTGGCCGAAGCGTTGCAGGGTCGGCCCGAGCTTGTGGCACAAGAGGCACAGATTCGTGCTGCCCGCGCGCAAATGACTGCCGCGCGATTGCGCTGGCTGCCGCAAATCTCTGGTAGCGGCACGGTCTTCGCCGCGGACGTGCCCTATCCGACGGGGAAGAAAGAGGGCTGGCGCCTTACGCTCGACGCCCTGTGGCCGCTCTACGACGGCGGGCTGGCCAGCGGCAAGCGGGATCAGGCCGAAGCAGCCTCGGTCACGGCGCAGGCTGCTGCCGAGACGCAGCGACTCAGTATCGTCCAGGAGGTGCAGGACACCCGTCGCGATGTCTCGGTGGCAGGCGAGCGCCTGCACCTGGCCGAACAGCAGCGGGATCTTGCCACTGCAGCGGCGGCCTCGGCCAAGCGCACCTTCGAGGCAGGCGTGGCCAGCTCGCTCGACGTGCTGGATGCGAACGACAAGTTGTACCAGGCCGACGTGGCCATGGCCGACGCACGCGGCAGGCTGGGCATCGCGCGCGTGGCGCTGGACAGGGCCCTGGGGCGGATGCGCTGATGAGCGAGCCCGGTTCCGCCAATCTCGCCGAGGGCGCGCGCGCTGACGGGGGCACTCCCGGCTTTGACGAGCTCGAGCGCGAGGAGCTGTCGCGCCTCTTTGGCCGCGTGGCCTGGGCGCGCGTGGCGGTGTTGCCGGTGCTGGTCGGGTTGGTCATGTGGCTGCTGGTCACCGACGAGACACCGTGGCGACGCTGGCTGCTCGGCACACTCATCGTGTTGGCGTCGGCGTTCTTCCTGGTGGAAGCCGGGCGCCACCGTGGATCGGGTTTTCAGCGCGGCACGATTCGCATCAACCTGACCTTTGCAGTGCTGGCGCAGGCGGCAGCCACCTTTGCCACCGGCGGTCTGGGCAGCCCACTGCTGCCGGTCATGTTCCCCATCGCCATGATCGTGGCCATCACCACCCGGCCACCAACGTCCGTCGTTCTGGTTGCTTGCCAGATTGCAGTTCTGTGGGCCATGGCCCTGAGCGAGGCCCAGGGGTTGGTGCCCAATCTGAATCTGGTCGCCTTCGGGGGCGGCTCGCGTGCGGGCTGGAGTGATACGCACCTGTGGGTCAACGCGGCCTTTGCCAGCGGCGGTTTGCTGGTGGTCGCCAGCCTGGGCCGGATCATTCGCGGCGCCTTCGACGCGATGATTCGGCGGGCGCTGCGGGCGCGACAGGAATCGGTGCGGGCCCATGCCGATCTGTCGGCGCTGGCCGGTGAGATTGCGCATGAGTTGAAGAACCCCTTGGCCAGTGTGAAGGGCCTGGCTGGCCTGCTGGCGCAGGATGTGGAAGCGGGTAAATCAGGCGAGCGGCTCGCCGTGCTCCGGCGCGAGGTGGACCGGATGCAAGGGATCCTGGAGGAGTTTCTCAATTTTTCGCGTCCGCTGGTGCCGGTTGCGGCCGAGAGCGTGGACCTCGATGTTCTCTGTCGTGAGGTGGCGGCTTTGCACGAGGGCATGGCGCACGAGCGCAGCGTCTCGATCGAGGTGCGCGTGGCAGACACGACTGCGCTGTGCGATCCGCGCAAGATCGAGCAGGTTCTGCTCAACCTGGTGCAGAACGCGCTGGAGGCGAGCCCAGCCGGCACCACGGTGGAGATCGAAGCCAGCCACGATAGCGAAGGCGTGCAGGTTCGTGTGCTGGATCGGGGTCCGGGCGTGGCTGCCGAAGTTGGGGCCAGGGTCTTCGAGCCAGGCGTGACCAGCAAGGCGCAGGGCTCGGGACTGGGCCTGACCATCGCGCGCGCCCTGGCCCGCCAGCACGGCGGCGATCTCGATCTCGGTGGCCGCGACGGTGGTGGCTGTGTGGCCGTGCTTCGCCTCCCTGCGGCTCACTAGCTGCCTGGCCGCGCTGGAAATGAAGGGGCGATCGTGGGTACCATGGCCGCCATGGCGCAGGTTCACGCCGACCAGACCATGTTGCTCGACGGCGACTCATGTTGAAGCCACGTGTGTTGGTGGTCGACGATGACGCCGGCGTTCGCTATACGCTGCGCGAGATCCTGGAGTCGTCTGGCCTGGAGGTGGACGTCGCATCCGACGGGGTGGAGGCCATGGAGCGTCTGCAGCTTCAGCCAGCGCAGCTGGTGGTGACCGATCTGCGCATGCCGCGCATGGACGGCATGGAGCTGCTGCGCAAGTTGGTGGCGCAGAATCCGGCCCCGCGGGTGGTGGTGATCACCGCCCACGGTTCGGAACGTCAGGCGGTGGAGGCGATCAAGGCCGGCGCGTACGACTACTTCCGCAAGCCCTTCGAAGCCGACGAACTGGTCGCGGTGATCAAACGGGCCACCGAGACGGCGCGCCTGGCGCTGGAGAACGAGCGGCTGCGGGGCGAGCTGGCGCTGGCGCGCACCCTGGTCTTCGCTTCCGAGGCCATGGGCGCGCTGGCCGTGCTGGTGGGCCGGGTGGCCCCGCGCGACAGCACGGTGTTGATCACTGGCGAAAGTGGAACCGGCAAGGAGCGTTTGGCCGAAGCCATCGTGCGGGCTTCGCGGCGCGCGGCCAAGCCCTTCGTGCGCTTCAACTGTGCCTCGCTGACCGCGGAGCTGGCCGAGGCCGAGTTGTTCGGTCACGTACGCGGCGCTTTTACCGGCGCGGTGCGATCGCGCGGCGGCCTTTTCGGCGAGGCTGACGGCGGTAGCGTGCTGCTCGACGAGGTGAGCGAGTTGGCGCTGCCGCTGCAAGGGATGTTGCTGCGGGCGCTGCAGGAACGCGAGATCCGGGCCGTGGGCGAGGATCGGCCGCGCCACATCGACGTCCGCGTGCTGGCGGCCAGCAACCGCGATCTGAAGACCGAGGTGGCGCGAGGCAGGTTCCGGGAGGATCTGTTCTGGCGCCTGGCGGTGGTGGAATTGCATATCCCACCGCTGCGCGAGCGGCCCGACGATATACCGGTTCTGGCCCGGCACTTTCTCGACCGAGCCGCCGAGCGCCTGGGGGTCGCGCCCTTTGACCTGTCGGACGCGCTTCTCGCGCGCCTGGCGGCCCACAACTGGCCGGGCAACGTGCGTGAATTGCAGAACGCCATCGAGCGCCTGGTGGCATTGTCTCCCGAGGGAGAACTCGATTTGTCACTACTTGCGCCGGGCCGGTCGTCGTCTTCATCCGATGGTCAGTCACGTCTGCGCGACAAGGTCGACGCTTTCGAGCGCGGGCTGATCGTCGATGCCCTGTGCGCCTGCGCCGGCAATCGCAGCGAGGCCGCGCGCCAGCTTGGCATCTCGCGCGTGACCTTGCACGACAAGCTGAGAAAGCACGGAATCGGCAACGACTTGTAGGCATAATGGAAACCATGGCCGTCCGCCATGGTTTCCATTATGCCTACACCCGGCGTCGACAATAGGGGCGACCGGCGCCTCTATTGTGGCAGTTCGCCGCTATTTCTTCGCCGGAGCCGCGCCGCCGCCTTTGCGGAAGCGTTTCCACACCACGGCGTCCAGCGCCCAGCGACCACAGCCCAACATCAGGATGGCGAGGGTTCCGGTCAGGTAGAGCACCGTGGTCTCGCGCTGTCGCCAGGGCAGGCCGGCCTCACCGGCGAAGAACGTCATTCCCAGGCTGAAGGCGAGCAGCAAGGCGGCCAGCCGACCCGCAAGGCCGAGCGTGACCAGGATTCCGCCGGCGAATTCCGCTGCCACGGCCAGCATCAGGCTGTGGCGGTGGCCCATGCCAAGGTGCTCAGGGAAGCTGGCCGCACGCTCGCTGAAGTGGCGCACCTTGTCCAGGCCGTGCAGGAGAACCACGTTGACGCCCACGCCGAGGCGCAGGACGAAGAGTCCTAGGTTGACTGTGCTTTCTCTACTGAAGACCGACACGGCTCCAGCGTGGCACATCTGCGTGAAAGACCCAAAAAAGCAGCCAGCTTTCGCCTACCCGCGCTTCATCGCGTCGGCGATCTCGTCCATCGTGGGCATGCCGGAACGCGAACCCAGGCTGCGGCAGGCGAGCCCGGCGGCGGCGTTGGCAAAGGGCAGGGCGCGCTCCAACGGCCAGCCCTTGATCTGGGCGTAGGCGAAGGCGCCACAGAAAGCGTCGCCAGCGCCGGTAGTGTCTTCCACGAAGACGTCGATGGCGTCCTGCTGGACCAGCTTGCTGCCCTCCAGGGCAACCGCACCGGCCTCGCCCATGGTGATGACGGCGATACGCGGGCCCAGACGCGTGATCTCGCGCAGGCTGTCGGCCAGCTCGTCAGAAGGCGCCAGCTCGTTGGCAAATCGCTCCGAGCCCACCACGATGTCGGACAGGGTGAGCAGTTCGCCCATGCCGCCCGAAAGCTGGCTGGCGTTGAGCAGCACGGTGATGCCTTTGCCCCGCGCCTTTTCCGCGACAGCGGCCTGCAAGGCCGGCTGCGATCCATCGATGCACAGCAGCCGCGCACCGTCGAGCAATCGGTCGGGCAGATCGCGCGTGGACAGCGGCGTGACGTTGCCCCGAGAAACAAAGACCTTGCGCTTGTGACTCAGTTCATCGATCTGGATGATCGAGACCGGCGATACCTTGCCCTTTTCGATCGCCAGCACCGATGTGTCGATGTGCAGCTGTTCCAGGGAGCGAAGGATGAAGCGGCCGAATTCATCGTCGCCCACGCGACCGAAGTAGCGGCCGGCAACCCCGAGCGTGGACAGCACGGCCAGGATGTTGGTCGCCGACCCCCCCCCTGCATGCTGAAGACCGAGACCTCCACCAGCCGCTGTTCGAGGCGCGGAACTACGCACAGCAGGTCCACCGTCGCCAGACCAACGCCCACCGCCAGATCGTCGCGTGGCGCAGCCGCGCCTCGACTGGAAGACGGTCGGCTCGCAGCAGGACGCATCTTCTTGCGGAGGGGTTTGCGGGGCGGGCGCGCTTTCACCACGGGCTCATGCTACCACCCAATGGAAATTTTTCTTCTTCCACCTGGTAGTCTAGTTGGATTCGCGAACATCAGCCGACGCCGGCAGTAGCGGCCGACCCAGCGCACCCTGTCCATCGATGAAGCGCTCCAGCGCCGCCACCGCTTTCGCGCAGTTCGCGTTCGCGTAGTACGAGCGCCCCAGATAGTAGAGCAGCTCGGGTCGTCGCTTGACGTACTCGGCGTTGTCAGCCAAAGGCTTCAGCTCGTCGATGGCGTCACCGTAGAACTCGGCCTTGTACTCGAGAACGCCGGTGAGCAAGGCGACGTCCTGGCCCAGCTTCCCGCCCCAGGTCTCTTCTGGCCAGTCGTCGACCACCTTGAACGCGCTGGCGTACTTGTTCTTGTCCACCAGCGCCGCGATCTGCTGGTAATCCACGCGCACGCGCTCGGCCACCGCCGGCGCCAGTCCTGGCGGCGGTACCGGCGGCTGCAGACCGTCGTCCGGGGCGAGGGTGATCTCGGGATCGCGATCCTCGCGGGTGGCCACCAGATCGAGCAGCAGGCGGCTGTGCGCCACCTCGGGGCCGCTACCCGCGGCCTCGGCCCGGCGCTGCCACAGGTGGGCCTCGCGTGCCTTGCCGTGGGCCAGCAGGCTGCGCGCCAGCCGCGCCGTGGCCAGCGCGCGGTCAGGGCCGTCGTAGCCCGCCACCAGCTCGCTCAGTCGGCCGTAGGGCCACATCGGGCCGTAGATCTTGGCCAGGTAGGGATCGAACTTGGCGTAGCCCAGCAGATCGCGCGGGGCCGCAAACTCGATAAGTGCGTTGTCGTCGGTGTTGACCGCTGCGCCGGCGGTGAACGAGCGCAGTTCTTCCGGGCCGAGCAGCAGGAACGCGGGCACGTCGTGGGGCGAAGCGAAGCCAGCCCGCTTGGCCTCGGCCGCGGTGATCGGGTTCTCAAAGGCGCGCGCGATCTGGCGCACGTCCAGATTGATAGCGTGACGGCTGGCAATGACAATCGTGTCGGACGACAGATCCTCGGCCGCGAACACCATCACATAGGGGAATTCCTCGACCAACGTGCGGTAGATGGCCTTGATGTTCCAGGGCGCCATCTCATAGAGCTGTGCCCATTGGCAGAAGATGCCGTCATCGCGCAGGCGCGCCTTGACGTCCTGGAAATACTCGCGTGTGAACAGGTTGGAAACCCCGGTGATCCACGGATTGGACGGCTGGCTTATGATGACGTCGAACTTGTCGCTGCGCTGGCTGAGGAAGTTGCGACCGTCGCCGGCCAAGGCGCGCACCTTTGGATTCTCCAGGGGGCGCCGGTTGACGTCGTCGAAGAAGTGCGACGCTTGGTAGATGGCGGGCTCCAGCTCCACCACTTCCAGCGAGGCGATCGGGTACTGGGTGATGGCCCCCGCGGTCACCCCCGAGCCGAACCCCACCAGTGCGACCTTGGGCGGGTGATCGTTCTGGTAGAGCAGGAGCGGCAGAAGACCGACGCTGATCTGAGTCGGCATGTCGGCGTCGTTGGAGGCGTCGACCTTGCCGTTGTTCTTCATGGAGAACACCTTGCCCCACTGGTCGACCGACACGGTCGTGGCGATGCCGTCCTTGTAGTAGACCAGCTTGGGCATCTGCCATTTCTTCTTCTGGTGGCGATGCTCGACGATCTCGATGTAGTCGCGCGCCATGGAAACGCGAAAGAAGCCGATGGAGAAGTCAGTGAGATTCCAGCGCGGCAGGGCCAGGGCCAGCAGGGCCATGCCGGCCGCGCCCGCCATGCCTAGGATGCGGCGCGAGGGCGCCAGGCTGCTGGAGACTGCGAAGAGAAGCGCGGCCAGCCCCAGATCGAGCACCGCGGAGACGTAGATGCCCTTCTGCAGCCCGAGCTGGGGCAGGACGACGAAACCCGACAGGAACGATCCCACGATGGCACCCACCGTGTTGAGCGCGTAGGCCGAGCCCACGTCGCGGCCCACCCGGCCGATGTCCGCGGTCACCACCCGCACGGTGATAGG
>Ga0182021_10008842_pt1 | contig 11919 bp, 10 predicted proteins | sample 612E3MmetaG_FD_120493 | JGI IMG/M metagenome (GOLD analysis project Ga0182021, IMG submission 120493) | Permafrost microbial communities from Stordalen Mire, Sweden - 612E3M metaG (Illumina Assembly) | ecosystem: Environmental > Terrestrial > Soil > Wetlands > Permafrost | place: Sweden...
CCTGTTTCGCAAGAAATGCCTGCATCGTCACCCTTCCTGCGAGCAGTTCCGTGAGCGCCCGCGCAGATATCTTGATTGTCCCTTTTCCCATACGGCATCCTCCCAATGGTCTTCCCCATCCATCCCTTAGGCCAGTCAGCCTTTGGAGGGCGTTGGTCGGCGTGACTTCGGGCTGTGGTAGCCAAGCGAGCATTTGTTTGAGCACCTCCGAGATGTCGGAGAAGAGAGATTTCTCCCGGCGCTTGTTCCAATAAAGCTTCGATCCTGGCGATATCTGGGGAAGACCGAGTGGATGGAGTGACTCACGAACCCGGATAACAAGGACCCAGAGTATCCTTGAGCGCGTTCGAAGGAACTCCTCGACTATCTGTTCACATCCAAATGCTACGGATCCAGACCTCTCAGCCAACGAATCACAACCATCATCGCATACGATGATGCCCTTTACGCCGCTGTAACCGCTCTTTGCCAGTTGCTCTCCTTTATCTTTCAACGCGTTAGCCAGTGGGTTGCGACGAATGGAGCACGGAATGGTGTACGCGGGGTGATTACTGGAGCAATAGCGATTCTCTTTAGAGTTGTAGCGGATCGTGAATCTGACATCCTTCGTCTCATAGGAGGTGTCCGCGTCCTTCGTGGCGTCGCCCGCAATCCCTAAGAGAAACCCGCCGAGTTCCTTCTTCACAAACGCATCCAATTCGCTCTTCCGAGGCAGCGCAAGCAGAACCTTCCGATTTCGATAGTCCCCTTCCGTATTGCCATCAACATGCACATTGATGCCAGCTGACGAGTGTCCGTATTTCAGCAGGAACCGCCGAATTGCTCCGTGAAAGTCGGCGATGGGATTCTCTTTGTGGGCATTCACATCCGACACAGCTAGAATATCAGCTACGAATTCGAGACGGCTGGAGCCGTCGAGTCTGAAGAATATATCCGGCCTCGACTTGCCACCAAGGTCGTCCTTCTCGTATTCAACGTGTCCACATTTTCCGAGCGCACCCAGAGTCACAAGCTCCCACTCTGCAGCAAGAACGTCAGAGGGCTTGCGGCGATCATGAGGCCACCCCGCTGCGTCATCCTGCCTCGACGAGGGCTGTGTTCCGTTTAGTCTCCCAACCAATTCGTCAAGTTGCCTGAAAGCTAGCCACGGGCTCAAGCTATCGAGGGCGGCTTGTATGTCTCGTCTTGAGAAGATCCCCATGTTCGGCGTGATTGTTTCTAGAGCTGTTTGCATGCAGCCGCATCTTGGCCGTGCTCTCCCAGGATAGGCCCGTCCAGCGGTACTTTCCAGGGCCCGGTGTAGGTTCAAAGAACCTATTGAGTTTCGCCTGGCCCTACCTCGCGAGTCCTAGGCCTTATAGGTGCCAGGCACCCATTCGCGGGCGGCCCCGACAGCGACGCAGCCCTGCCCGCCGGCCACCTGACAGCGGCGAAGAAGAGGAGTCTCTGCCCAACGTTCGCCTTCGCCCCTGGCCCTGCAACCGCAATCCCCAAATCCTCGTCGCCACAGCCAAGATCAGCGCCGCTGCGCTGCCACCACCACTCGGAAGACCAGACTCACGCCGTCAGGCCACGATTCTCGCGATTCCTCGTCCAGCTTCCTTCATGCCACGGCACCGTATTTCGGCACCGTACGTCGGGCTTTGACTGTGGCGCTGGCGGGTGAGATTCTTATGCTGGCGTTGAGGCGCGCCCTCCTCGCAAATTAAGGGGACCACATGCAAACGTTCTCGTCGATGCTCGCGCTACTGGTGCCGATGTTCCTGTTCCTGGCCATTGTTCTGCTAATCTTCCTGATCTGCCGCGAACTCGTCTGCTGGTACTGGAAGATCAACAGGGGCGTGGCGCTTCTCGAGGAAGGCGTGCAGCTACTCCGCCAGCTCCGCGACGCGGCGAACAGGGCGGAGCAAGATGCGCTCGAAGCGCGGGCCGCGGTCTTGCGTCGTGGCCCCACCTAGGGCGGCGGTCATCCGGTGGAGGTTCCTCCGGTGGAGGTTCCAGGAACCTATTTAGTTTTGCGTCAGCGCCGCTATGCTGCGGCCCGATCGAGCCCTCTACCTCGAAAACAAGTCCCGCTGTCCCTCGGCGGCACCCGCTCGCTCCGCCTGCTCCCCATCCCGCCTCCGCACAAGCTCGAACAGCCGCGCAAGGTTCGCCCTCCCCGTCGCGCGGCTCTGCCTCAAGGCGACGCCGCCGCGCTCGAGGAGGATCCGGTTGCCGTCGTTGCTTTCGAGCTTGCTGCTGTAGTCCGCGGTGAACAACGGCACGCCCATGGCAAGGGCGGCTTCGCCGGCGGCGAAGGTACCGCCGCTGGCGCGCGCCTCGATGAGGACCAAGGCACGCGACAGCGCGCAGATGGTCCGATTACGCTGCATGGCCCGACTGGCGATCCAGGCGACGTCGGGGAAGAACTCGCTGACCACCAAGGTGCGGGCAGGATCGAAGATCGCGCGCAGCTCTTGTCGCATCCGATATTGCAGAATGCCTTCCGCCAGGACAACGGTCGTGGTCCCGCCGTTCGTCAGCGCCGTCCTGTGCGCTGTGATGTCGACGCCCTTGGCCCCGCCACTCACGACGTTGAACCCCTGACCGGACACCTGCTCTGCGATGTCGGCAGCAACTTCCAGGCCGCGCCCGGTCGCACTCCGCGATCCGGAGAAGCCGACGCTCGGGGTGGCGATGAGGTAGGTCGGTCCAACCGCGAAGAGCACCGGGGGCAGATTTCTGCGTGCGCTTTCGGGAAGGGCCAGATCGCTGAACGGGGCAACGAGGCAGCGCACGCCCTCACGACCAAGCTCATCGGCCACGTGGCCGATTGCAGCCTGCGGTGCCGACGGCGATACGCCACTGTCCGTCAGCAGACTGCGGCCGCTCGCGCTAAACGCCTCCTCGATGGGCATCTCCGCCACGCTCAGAACCGCCAGCGCGCGCCGGATTCGCGCCGGCCCGACTCCAGGGAGTCTCATGAGCGTGAGAACGGTCTCGAGCTTGTCCATCGATGTGCCAGTTGGAACCGAAATCACTCGTCCGGGACGCTTCCGCGGAAGCACCCCGCGGCTACAGTAGTTGCCGAAGCTCCTCGACGTCGAGCTTGGCCCCGCGCAGGATCGACCGCAGAGTACCCGGCGGGATGTCCTTGCCAGGATGCACAGGCACCGTCGCACGCCGGGTCGGATCATCGCGGTGGCGCAAGGCCACGTGGCTGCCGATCTGGCGCAGTTGCACGAAGCCCGCCTTTTCCAGAGCCCGTACCAGTCGAGTTCCGTTGACCTGAGGCAGATGGCTCAAGCCGCCTCGACGTCGACCATCGTGAAATGGGCACGAGGCGGTGGCACCGGAAGCCCGTCCGCGCGAAGGCCTTCGAGATGACAGGTCACGGCTTCGCGGATGTTGGCGAGCGCATCTTCGTACGTGTCGCCCATCGAGGCGCAGCCGGGCAGATCTGGGACATAGACGGAATACCTCCCGTCTTCCTCACGCTCCACGACAACAGGATAGGCAACTGTCATGGCGAAAGGATACCACGATCGTGCGAATGGGCAGGAGAACGACACGAACTCCGTTGTCTCGGCCTCCAGGCCGCGAGGGTGGTGCCAGGGACTTCCGGCTCCCAGCGCGGACCGCTGGCAGCCTGGCCTTGCGCGCTGAAGGCGGCGCCCCCGCTCACGCTACTACACCGGCCAGGAGGCGGTATCACCGCCCTGTCGGGCGGTTACGCTCGCCCTACTGCATGTACGAGCTGTTCGGGATCTTTCGCCGCTGGGGGATCGGGCGCACCAATTCCTAGTGGCCGAGCACGAGGACCCCTGCCCCGAAAGGAAGACGCAGGTAGAACCCGAGAAGAGCTGCCAGGTAGTCGCGGCCGTCGAGCTGCGCATAGTTGCCGGTCAGCGAGAGCCCCCATCCCCATTCGCCGTAGCCCGCCCCAACTACGCGGACATCCCCATTGCGCTCGGCGGTAAGGCCACCGACGGTATTTGAGTACTCCCACAGCAGGCCCGTGGTGATGCCTGGACCAACCTTGGCGTCGTCTTGGAAGGAGGTCAGCACACCCTCCGCGCTCCCCAGAACCCCCAGTCGCCAAATGGGACCTTCGCTGCTGCTGCGGAACACGTAGTACGTCCCTTCAAGAAGAAGGCCATGATGCCCGAAGCTGTTCCGGCCGAAGGTGTGGTAGCTGTCATACTGATACCCCAACCCGACGTCGAAGCTCCGCCCGTGCAGTTGTTTGGCTCCTCCCAGAGGGCAGATTGCAACACGGAAGCGCATGCCCCTGGGCGCATCCGAGCCGGCCGACCCGTCAGGGGCACGAGTCACCAGCGCCTGCATGGGCGCCAGTTCGACACGTGCCGGAACGCTGACCCAGGGAATACAGCCGGCTGCTGGAACGACGGCCAGCACCGACAAGAGGACCAAGCGAAGTGACTGCTGCATGTGTCCAGGATATGCTGACTCGTCTCCCTGGCACAGATACTGATCCTGCCCGAGCTACCTCTTGCCAGCAAGTTCCTCGAACTGTCTCCGAACGACTTCGTCGATCTCACCGGTTTCCAGGACGTCGCTATCCTTGGTGAGGCGTTCGTAACGGGTTTGCAGCAGCAAGGCCCCGCGCTTCGGTGGTGCCAGGGACTTCCCGCTCCCGGCGCGACGGTTAGGGGTGCGGGGCGGGCTCGATGAGCACGCGCACCCATACCAGCTCCGACCCGAACCAGCCCTGACCGTTCGACCGGGTGAAGCTCACGAACTGCACGCGCCCGCCCTCGCCGGCGTACTCGGCGTGCGGGTAAGCGTCGTAGGTCCAGCCGCCGGTTCCCTTGCGGTCGGCCGTGAACAGCCCGGCGGGCGCGGACCAGGGGCCGGTCAGGTCGGGGGCGGTGCGCATGACCACGTGGTCCGACAGGTCCTCGGCGTAGACCGCGGTCCAGCGGCGCAGGTAGTCGTTGTAGCCCACGCGCGCGTAGGGCGCGTCGAAGAGGGCGCGGGCGTCGCCGATCTGGGCCGACCAGGCGGCGCCGTCCCAGTAGGTCCAGGCGGCGCGCTCGAAGACGTGGTCGAGCGGCACCTTGCCCAGCTTGCAGCTCGGCCGGCAGGCGAAGGCGTAGAGGTCATCGCCGACGATGGCGCTGCCGCCGTCGCCGTAGCCCGGCTCGTTCTCGAGGAAGAGCAGGGTCGGGTGGTCCTGCGCGGGGTCGACCACCGGGCGCTCGGGCAGGGCAGCGTAGTCGGTCCACACGGCGAAGGACTGGCCGACGCCGTGGAAGTTGAAGTCCCCCGGCTCGGCGTAGATCAGGCCGTAGGGGATGAGGGCGCGGCTGCGAGCCTCGTCGAAAACCGGCGCCCCCGGCCAGGCTGCCCAGCGCGCACCGCAGGGAGGCTCGGCGCAGGGGTCGCCGCGGTGGGCGGCGTTGAACGCCTCCTCCTCGGCGGTGGGCGCAATCAGATAGCGGGGCGCGCCCGCGCCATCGAGGCGTTCGGGCAGCCAGGTAACGCCGTCCTCGCCGTCGAGGTCGTCGCTGGCCGTGAAGGAGTTGTGGTGCCAGGTGACGCCGTCCACGTCGGGGACCGACAGCACGGTGTCGCCGAACGCCCACACGCTGTGCCCCCACAGAAGGGCGCTGTCGCCGCCGTCGCGGCCGATGATGAGTGGCGACTGCGGCAGCACCTCGACCTCGTGCGCCTCGACGACCTTGACCTCGGGGCGCGGCGCGATCCCGCCGCAGGCGCAAAGGACAAAGGCGAGGAGCATCGCGCGCATTGTCCTATTGTAGCGCCTGCCGCAGGTGCCAGAGACTTCCCGGCGCGACTTCCCGGCGAGCCGATCGTCGCCGTCGCTCAGCCGTGCCGTGGAGGCATGTCCGGCGCGCCCACGCGCGGTTGTCCTTTGCCGCCGTTTTTGGCGCCGTTGTCGAGGATGAAGTAGTTGACGCCTGGGGTGCCGCACGCGTCGCCGTTACGGTGAAACTTCCAGTGGAGGTAGACCTTGCCGTTGCTTGACAGAATCGCGGTGGGCGGCACGGGGAAAGGCGCGGCATCGTACACCGAGTTGATGGCCGCAACGTCGAACCCGGTATTGCCGGACGTGCGCACCATGGCGATCTTGTCCACGTTACCCTGTTCATCGAGGACGATTTCCAGCTTTGCCACCAATTTCATGTCGTCCATCGGGCTATTGCGGAACGAGGTGTCCATCTGCGTGAGGAACCCGAACGCGAACTTCTCGTGAATCTGCCGGTGCATGCGCGTGACGAACTGGGCAAACGGCGCCGCGCGCGTGTTCAGCTCGGTCTGGTTGCTCGGCGTGACCTCGTTGATGAAGTTCTCGAGCGCCGCCAGCACCTTTTCCTTGCGCTCGCTGAATCGACCCTTGTGCTTGGACTTGTCCTGCTTGGCCACTGCCGCAGCCAGTTTGCTGTCATCGCCGAAGGCCGAGGCATAGCCCCGCCGGGTAAGGTGGGGTGCGGCCGGCGTCTCCGGAACGCTGTCCCGTCGATCGACTTGTCTTGCGGGACGACCGGGCGGCAGCTTGGATAGTAGGCCGTCAGGTGATTCTTCGAGCCTCTGGTTCGGCATCCCCGTTCGCTCGACCCCGGGGGTGCGCATGGACAACGTCGGCCGCGGCTCTTGCATGGGCCTCGAGCGCTCCTCGCCCGACTGCGGGCTGCGCTGGCCGGGCTTTCCCTCGCGCTTCTCCGCGTGCGCGACCTTCTCCTCCTCGTCGGTGGGCTCGGCCGGCTTGCCCTGCTGCTCCCGGTCGAGGTTGGTGTCGCGCGCGCGCGTCTCGTGGTCGGTGCGGTTGTTGCGCTGGGCGAGATACTTGGCGTCCTTGGGCTCTTCCACGTCCTTGCCCATGTCCAGGTCGACGATCTTCTGGTGGAGAAGATCCACCTGTTCCGCCTTGGGCTTATCGTCGGGTCTGGGTTTGTCCTCGGGCTTGAGTGCTTGCGGCGTTGGCGGCGGTTCGGACTCGCGTTCGGCCAGCGCGCGCGGCTTGGGCGGCGCGGTAAGCTTCGGCTGCGCCCGAGGCGTCACAGCCGGCTGCGGCGGCTTCTCGACCAGGGGCAGGTCGGGCGGCAGCTCATCGTCCTTGACCTCCTCGAACGTCACCTGCACCTCGTCGTCCCCGGGCCGGCCCCACCAGAACAGCCACGTGACGAGCGGCACCAGCAGCTGCGCGTGCAGATACAGCGAAAACAGCAGGCCCCGGCCAATCCGGCCGGGGGTACGACTTCCGTGCTGCTTCGCCATCGTCGGCGGTGAGGTTACACCGGAAGACGGCGCGGGGCAGGTCGGTTCGCATGACCGTCACCGCCAGCGAGTAGCGGGGTGGTGACAGAGACCTGCCGGGCGCGCGGCTAGACGCGGCCGTCGCAACGGTCAACAGTCCCTGAGATGATTGAGCACACGAACCGCAAGATGGGCGTACTCGGCGCGTGACGAAATGGCAGAATGATACCCATGCACAGGATTGCAGTGCATTGCGTGTCACATCGACAGGAATGGCGTCGGGCCAGTCGTGGATTCGTTGTTCTCCTGGCCTGCGGAATCGGGGGCACGGCTTGTGATCACTCGGGTCTGCACCCGCCGGTGAGGATGGACGCTGCGTCTGCAGCGGGGAGCGATGCTGGCGCCGATGCCTTGCCAGTGGCAGCGGATGCGGCGGTCGATGTCAGTGCGGCGGTCTCGGACGCCGCGCCGGATGACTCGCCGGCCGTCACGGACGCCGACCAGGACCGCGCCGTGGTCGATGCGGCACCGGCCGAGGTTTGGGGACTCGACGCCGCCTCGGACCTCGCGCCGGTGGCAGACGGTGGCGGCGATGGACCGGTCGCGATCCCGTCCCGCCAATCCGTTGGCTTCTACGTGATGACCGAGCGATCCGGCTGGGTGGTGACGGAGGGTTGGCTTTGCGCGCCCCTGGTCATCGAGCGCCAAGTCGGCCCGAATCAATGGGAGACGGTGACGCTTGGCCTGCCTTTCCAGTGCGGCTGCGAATGTCCCAGCCCTGGCCAGGCAGGGCCCGCCCAACTCGGCACGCTCGTGACTCCGAACAATCTTTGGGTTTGGGACGCACGTGAGCTTGTCGTGGTCGAGACGACAGTGTCCTGTTCGATGGGCACGGGAACCCCCAACTACTCGGTCACGGTGTTGACTTCGGTCGCACGTCCGGTAAGCGCCGGGCACTACCGCGCGACCATGACCTTCGACAACACGTTGCCCGCGGCTTGTCAGGATCCTGGAAAGACCGGCACCGCGACCTGCACGCACCCCATGAGCGGCATGCCGCCCACCACCTACAGCCGCTGCGACGGCGACCTCCCGGCCAGGGCCGAGTTCGATTTGCCCGACTCCGGGGACATCGTCGTCTACCTTCTGACTGCCTAGAAGGCGTCCCTGCGAACATGACTGCGCCGCAAGCTGGCGAGAGACCGCTCGACGACGACGGCAACGCTATCGCCGCTTGGCTTCAGGCGGCCCTGCGCGAGCCCGTAGTATAGTCGGTCGGTGATGGCTCCCTCCGCCGAACAAATCATCCGCCTGCTCGCCCTGCGGCCCCATCCCGAAGGCGGCCACTTTGCAGAGCTGTTCCGCGCCCCTCTCACCGTTACCAGCACCGTGCTCGCTTGACACGTGCGGCGACTCGGCCAGAGACTCCGTCGGTCGCCATGAGACACGCGCTCTTGCCAACGGTTCTCCTGCTCGCGGTCGGCTGCGGCTCGACCGCGGGCAAGACCGCGCCTGGCCTGCAGGCGGCGACCGATCCCTTGCATGACGTCAAGGCAGTGTCGCGAGGGCAGATCAGTGCAGTGGTGCGCAACAAGGCAAATCAGGCGGCGTTGAAATCGTGCTACGAGCGTGCGCTGAAGATGGACAACCACCTCACCAGGAGTCGCGTGGACGTGACCGTTTCCGTCGGAACCTCGGGAGCCGTGCAGCGGGTCGTCACCAAGGCCCCGTCAAGTTTCATTTCGGTTGAATCCTGCATCCAGCGCGCGGTCAAGCATTGGGTGTTTCCACGCGGCGCAGAGGAATACGCGGTCAATTTCCCGCTCATCATGCAAGGTGGGATGTAGTTTGCCCGGAAGCTAAGGCCGAAGAACAAGGACAGGATCTTGAACACCTTCAGGAAGACCTGGCGAATCCCGGGCGGATAAGCGTTGAGAGCCCCAAATACCCTCGGATGGGAGTGCTCTAAATACCCTCGGATAGGACTGCTCTGTGATCCCCAACCCTCCGGAGCAGGGCGGATCTTCCCCGGCCCGCTAGAACTTCACGCCACCGCCGATGGCGAGGGTGGTGACAGCGCCCACATGGCGCCATATCGGGGCGCGACGGGGTCTGGCATAATGCCAACTCATGCAGCGCCCTTTTGGTTTCGCGATTGCTCTGGTGTTCGGACTTGTCTTCGCGCGGGAGGCGCGCGCGGCCGAGCGCGAGATTGCGCCCGCTTCTGCCCGAGTGGAGCAATCGCCAACACCGGCCGGCTTGCTGGCCGCAGCCGATGCAGCCGTCGGTGCGGGCGATTTGCCGCTGGCGCGCTCGCTCTTCGAGCAGCTGGCCACCCAGTTCCCCGCCACGCCCGAGGCGAGCGAGTCCCGTCGCGCGCTCGCGATCATCGCCATGCGTGTGGCGCCTACAGGCCACGCGCGTGCGCCGGCCTCGGCACCGGCGGCGGGTGGAAAATCCGCGGCGTCCGCCACCCAGGACGACGAGGTCATCGTCCGCAACGAGCCCTATTCGCTAAGAACCAAGGAACGTCTGCGCCTGACGATCTGGGAGAAGGTCGATTTCAGCGTCACGTCGTTTCTCTACGGCATGTCGCTCGGTCTCTCCTTCGCGCTCAGCCAGGATACCCACAGTGCCTCGGACGTGCTGACGCCGGTCGCGCTCGGCGCCATCACATACACACTCGGTTCGGTGGCCTTCCTCAAGCTGGCCAACCCCGATCGCGGCGATCTGCCGCTCGCCCTCGCTATCACGTCCTTCGTTCCGACGACCACCTTGTTGGTCATGAGCGCGGCCGATGCGAGCTCGGATGGCCGCACCACCGGCATGGCGACCACGATCGCCGGATTGCTGTCGATTCCCATCGCGGTCGTGGCTGCCCGGCATCTCGACCTCGATCCCGGCGACACCCAGCTCGTGCGCGACGCCGGCTTCTGGGGCCTGGCCCTCTCGACCGTCGGCATGCTGGGCTTTGGCGGACACACGGACCCGTACTATGGCTCTTCACAGTACCGAACGCCATCCGGGCGCGAGGTCGCAGTCGCGGGCCTAGTCGGGTTGTACGGCGGTCTCGGTCTCGGCTTGCTCGGCGCGAGGGTCGGCGAGGTCTCGCTCGAGCGCGTGCGGGTGACGACGTGGGGAGGCTACGGCGGCGCCGTGGTCGGCCTCCTCCTGGGCGCCGCTGCCAACAACGGCCGCGAGCAGGACACCTATCGCGGCGCAGCCATCGGGGCGCTGGCGGGCCTAGTCATCACCTTCATCTCGACGAGCAGTATCGACGGCATTCCGGACGAGGAGCCGGCGCGCTTGTCGTGGCATCGACGGCTCACGCCGGTAATGGTGCAGGTGGCCGGTAGGGAGGGGAGCCTCCATCCCGGTCTGGGCGTGGGCGGAACGCTTTTCTAGCTGCGAAAGATGGCCGGCAACACGACGACCAGCGGCGGCTGCGCAGCCGGCACGCGCAAGGTTGCGGTGATGGCCTTCGTCGGCACGGACGACAGCCTGTTCACCAGTCACCGGCAAGCCGTCAGCACCTACGCCACGCGAGATGGGTGCACCACGACGACCCAGACGATGAGTCCTTCCTGGTGCGATGGGCTCAGCTCGACAAATCTGCCCTGCACCTGCGTGAGCTACCAGGGCTGCAGCGAGGGCTATCCCGTCATCTCGTGCGAATACGAGGCGCCTCACCAGCAAGCGCCGAATCCGGGCCCGATCTGGGACTTCCTCGCGCAGTTCTGAGCCGCACGCTGGCTGACGAATACCGGCGTCAGTCGCGGCTGGCGCCGGCGTCTGCGGCCCCGCCGGAGCATATGAGGGTCACGGTGTCCGACGCTCCATTGTCGTCCGTCCTTCCGGTCGTGTACATGGTTTCGCCGCAGTCCGTGCGCAGCAGTCTGACCGTGAGGTCGGTGGTTGCCTGCCGGCGCTACCAGGGCCCGCTCAGCGGCCGAGCTCTTCGTCGATCCAATCCGTCAGACCGGCGATGTCGAGCTCGTCGGTGTACCTACGGGCGTTGATGAAAATGGCGGGCGTCCTGTGGATCTCCAGGGCGCGTGCTTCGGTTTTGTCTCGTTGCACGTGCCCCCGGACCTCATCCGACCCGACGTCGCCGTACCAGCGCGAGAAGTCGAGGCCAATTTCCTTGGCGAGTCCTTCCAGCAAGGCAGGCGTCAGGTTCTCCGAGTTTTCCCAAACCTTGTCGCTGAACTGCCAGAACTTGCCCTGATTCTGCGCCGCAGCCGCGCCGAGGGCAGCATTGAGGGCGTTGCGCGAGCTGATGGGGAAGTGCTTGAAATACAGCTTGACGTCGTTGGCGTACTTGGCCAGAAGCGGCGGCATCAGTGTCTGCACCTCTTTGCAGTGCGGGCACTCGTAGTCGGCGAACTCCACGATGGCCACGCGGCCGGCCGGGCTGCCTTTGCTGGGTGCCTGTGACACGTCGATGTACGGAATACGGGGCACACGGAAACGCTGCTCCAGCTTCTCGCCGATTTCGGACTCCGGGAATCCCGAGCCGGCCAGACGCGCGACGTAGCGGACCGCATAAAACGAAGCCCGGCAGGAGCTGTCATGCTTGACCGAGTAGAGCAGGCTGTGGCCCTTGCCGCACGCCGAGGGTTCGCGGTTGACCACTTGGTCGAAGACCTTGCGTTTGAACGCGTCCAGCTTGCCAAGGTCGATGCCGGCGGGGAG
>Ga0182021_10008843_pt1 | contig 11919 bp, 13 predicted proteins | sample 612E3MmetaG_FD_120493 | JGI IMG/M metagenome (GOLD analysis project Ga0182021, IMG submission 120493) | Permafrost microbial communities from Stordalen Mire, Sweden - 612E3M metaG (Illumina Assembly) | ecosystem: Environmental > Terrestrial > Soil > Wetlands > Permafrost | place: Sweden...
AACGCCGTCAGCGCCGTGGTGGTGGTCTTGCCGTGGGTGCCGCAAACGACGACGTTGGGGCGCTGGTTCAGCACCAGATCGTGCAGCACCGCCGGTAGCGATTGGAATGGAATCGCCCGCGTATCGAGCAGCCATTCGACCTCGGAATTGCCGCGGCTCATGGCGTTGCCGATGACGACCAAATCGGGCTTGAGGCGGGCGAGCCGGGCCGGGTCGTAGCCCTCATGCAACTCGATGCCAGCCTCGGTCAGCACGGTGCTCATGGGCGGATAAACGCCCGCATCGGCGCCCAGCACCTCATGACCGGCGGAGCGCAGGAGCAACGCCGCCTGCCCCATTGCCGTTCCGCAAACGCCCATGAAGTAAATCCGCATGGGCTTCCGATTTACCCGCCGACCGCCGCAAGTCGATGCAAAGCTGGTCCGTGTTCGCAGGCTCCGACCAAGGAGCGCGGACGTATCGCCGCAGGCGATCGTCCGCCCAGTGCGGAAACCTGGATGCGGCCGCACGCGTTAACGTGCGGTCCGGCCGGCCGACGGTCTGACCGTCCGGCAGTCCGACCGAGTGGCACGGGCGTCTCGCCCGTGGGTATGATGACTTTTTCGAAGAGTGAGGCATTGATCGGGGCACCGAACTCGCGGGCTTCGGTGGCCGTCCCAAACAGCCCACGGCGGTAGGCAGCCAGCGACTCGGACCACGAACCGCCGAGGATTGAAAGCAACCTGGCATGTATCAATCAGTTTTTAACCTGTCCCTTTTAAACGGTTTTAAACCTTAGCCCTTTTAAACGGCTTTCGTTTAGCGTCATTTCCAGGCTCCTGCGTTGCCGACGTCGAGTTTTATGACTTCAGCATCCCTTTCTATCACCAGCATGGCTGGAGAGTGACTTCGATCACCCGTTGGGGAAGTGTCAGCGAAGCGCTGCCACATTTCGGAGGCCGGTTGGCCATTCACCGTGACGATCAGATCTCCGCTGCGGAGGCCCCAACCATATAATATGCTTTCCTTCGCCACGGTGGTGAGCTGCACCTCGGATGCCCCTATTTTTCCCTCCCATCCGGGGCCGGCGATCATTTTCGGTTCGATCTTCTCCCATGCCGTTTCGGTGCTTGGCCCAACAAAGTAAACCCAATGCTTCTGCTGGTCGAAGACGAGTTTCCATGCGTCGATGGCGCGTACGCCCACTCGCCCGATGCCCGTGACGACCGGCGGATTCGTCAGCGCGATCGGCCCCACGCTGACTTTTCCGTCAAACAAGACGCCCATCGGATTTACCGGTGCTTTGACCGTTGGCCCCAAGGCAGAGTCGGACTTGAACAATTCCTTCGGGAGGACGAGATAACCTTCGTAGCCGGTGTCGAGCATCAGCCACTCCTGATGCGTGTCGATCACGGCGGGAAGATAGGGTACTCCGCCCGTTAGGCGGTACTCACATTTTGGGCTTTCGCCCAGATCCGCCCTTGCGCTCCGGGCGACCGCAACTTTGGTGTCCGGAAAGTTCATTTCCACCACCAGATCACCGAAAGCGACCAGCCCAATTAGTCCGTCGACCCGACGGTCATTGGCCATGAGCGCGCGGAATTCAGCTGAATCAACAACTGCCACATTGATGTCCTTGAGCGTTAAGTCCCCAGATTGCACAGTCCGCACCGTCGCAAATTTTATCCCCACCCGGGACCGGACCCCGGTCCAGCGCGTGCTCTTGCCGAGAAATTCCACCTTGGCGGCCGCCGCTGCGTCCGAGCTGAGAATCAGCCCCGTTGCCCCGGTGTCGACTGCAAGAAGAAACCGACCCGCGCCGTTTACGGTCGCGGTAATACACAGACACGAATGTAGCTTTCTCGCCGGGAGTTCCACTGTCTGCGCGGTCAGATGCGTCTCGGCTGGCATAAGCGGCAAGTAGACGCATCCAGTCACAAACCACGCCAAGCCGAAGGTCACAAGCATTGCCGCGATCCGATAGCGTCGACGGCCAGCGCATTGCCCGCAGTATTTCATATACTATTTCTCAGCCAGATGTTATTAACCCGTCCCTTTTAAATTGCTCTGCGTGACGCTTTCGCCGAGTCCCCAGCAGCCTTTGTCGAAATTTCTCTCATGTTGAATCCATAGATGAATGGCCAGAATCATTCCGGCCAACGATAGAAAAAGGATTACACGATTAAGCATGGCGATGGAATACTAAATGTGGTAAAAAGGCGGTGTGTCGGCGAGAGCTTAGCCGGAACGATGCAGTCAATTCTGTGCTTCGAGGGAAAACGCGGAGACTAAAGGTGTAGGGCGGCATCGCCGAATGCCGTCGCGTTTCTGGAAGAAGGGCGGGGTTCGGCGACCCCGCCCTACATTTGCGACTGCATCGATACGGCTTGGTAGGCGTCAACCAACCAAGAATCTATGGTCCAACAAAAAATACAACACTCCGCGTACGCACAGATTGCGCGAAGTGGAACTTGCAGCAATTGCTTTCCGTTCACGAGCGGGGCGATAAAAACAACGGAAATCAGACGGGATGCAACCTGTCGACGGCATCGAAGATGCAACCCGGCTACTGTTGCTTGCTGGGGGAATATTTATTAGCAATAGCAGGAGAATACTTTGCTATCGAATGTTCTTTCACAACTATCCCAACACGCCGCCTGCGCGGTCGGATTTTCGCCGGGATTGCAACTTATAATGCAATCGATGGAGTCGGCAAGCGCCTGGTCAAAGCATGATAATGCCCCCCAAGAGTCATATGCATGAAGTTTAGGCGTAATGAGTGCAACGGTGCCGGCTGATACTGCCAGCAGTTTAATTTTTGTGCTAGTTGACATTTTGTTATTCATTATATTATCGGGGTTTTTTGGTTGTATTTTGTTTTGAAAGATCCATCGAAGATGGATCAAGGTGAATATTGGGGAGAATGGTTACGCTAACAAAGAAAACCAATTTATTGGCATTGTATCGGGTGGCATCGAAACCGTGTGTGGCCGGTGGACAGGTAATTGGCTGGGGTGGACAATTGGCTGGGGTGGAAAATGTCCTTGATGGCTGGTCGATTGACTTGGAGTAGTTTATCGGTTCGAAGCAATAGCCGTGTCAAGAGCGATTTATGAAATTCTATATGCTCGGGAGCCACGCCTGTCTGGTGAACGGCAATTGCCCGGCATGAACTGGGGAAAAACCGTGCTGGCGCAGATCCTCGCCGGCATGAGTAGCGAAGAGCTTGCGCACTGCGGAAAGCGGTACGCCGTTCCTTCCCCTTCGGCATTCGCTCGGCTCATTCGTGAAGGTTGGAAGCACGCCCGAGCCGCCCGAATCGAAAAATTCTATCGACTGCGAGCCCGCGCAGGACAAGTCGAAGGGGTAGTCGGAGTTTTTCATGGCGGCACCATGGGCGTGCAGTGAGCGACTCTGGCGAATCAGCCAGCCAATGAAACACTTATCTGGTTAAAAAAAATCAAAAAAACTCGCCACCGGTATGGCCCCCGCCCAAGCTGTCGCGCGAGACCCCCGTCATGCCACGCTGACGTAAAAGATACCCCCCATGCTCAAAAAAGCCCTGCTAATCGTCGATCGAGACCCCGCGATCCGTTCCCTGTTGCGCACCGCACTGGGCCAGCGCTTCTCCAAATTACAACTCAACAGACGTGTGTCGTGACCAAGTACCGAAAGCAGAAATACGGGCAACCAGAATCGTTGCATGGCGCAGGTCGCTCTGCGCGAGCAAATGTGCCGTCAAGAATATTCCCAAGAGGGGCATGCCGATCACACCGCTGCACCTCTCCGGTCGGAGAAATCCTGACGAAATCAACCCCCGCACGACAAATCTTGCCTGTAAAACCAGGGAAGCCAATTCCTACAAACAGTTGGTCCAGAAACGGATTCACGGTCGGCACGACGCCTTCAATCCACTCGCGGTAATGACTGTACGAGATTTCAACCAGCGCCCGGAATTGCTCACATTGCGAGTCTGTGTACCCCGCCGGATATTGGATACGCCTGTCTCCAACCTGTACAATACCCCTAAACGCCTTAGGTATCAAAACGATACCATAGTCCTCCCGGTATCGTTGGATTTCTTGCGTCAGCCATTTGAACGAAAGAGGGCTCATGACGCAGCTTGGAAAGACCCGATGCCCGATACTGGTCAGCACGTCAATGGTATCGCGCAACTCACCAGGCCCACCGTGAGCCGCTCGTTCTTCCGGATGAACCCCTACGTGTATATACCGGAGGTTTCTCGGAACGATCAAACGGCCGATCTTGCGGGCAGGTTGCGGGGGCAGGTTCGTGTTCAGGCTGAGCTCATGTTCCTCCGACAACAGCGGGAACAACTTGAGCGCCCAGGGATGCAACAGAGGCTCACCGCCAGTCACATGTAGGTGCCAACGAACCCCCGTGCGCCTGAAGGCCTCCACCCAGCGTTCTGGCTGGATCATCTTTACGCTTTCAAGTTCATGGTCCTTGCGCGCAGAGCAATAGGCACAATGGTATTGACACATCGTGGTGGCCACCCAGTCGGCCTCGATTTCCGTCGGTCTTGTGCTGTCGCAATCAGGCTTCATTGGGTTCAAAGTTAAGATGCAAATGTGAACCGTTCCAGGCGGTGGTACGTCCACTCTAGCCATTCAAGGTCTTGCGCAAGGCATGGAAGTCCGGATACACGATGCATAGCCTATGCGCCCGACAACCTTTTACAAGACACAAATGAAACAGCGAGCGTAATCGATCAAGGCAGGCAGAAAATCATCGACATAGAAAATCATTTACCTGATTAATCATTAAAGCCCCTGCAATTGTGCGATGGACAAGTTCACTGTTGTAACGTCTGGCATGGATCGTCGGTGCCTGCTCCGCGAGGATCAGAATGCTACCGATGCCGCTTTTATCGCGTTCGTCGACCGCCCCCAGCGGTCGAAAATTTGGCAGCAACGTCCTGTTTACAATCAGTTCTCCGCCCCTGAGAGGAATCATGTCGCCCACAAGATCCTTATACATCAATTCGTCGAATCGAATTACTCTTTGTGGCTGGACAAAAACATCTCCCTAAAAATCCCGGTCCAGATTCTCGTGGGACACTGGCTTGCGCACCACGACATCGCCGTCTTCGCCAGCCGGCGTTGGAATTGTATTGGCGATTATGCCTGCGTCTCCGCGGCCCGACGGCACGACGATCCCAACAGTATCATGGATCAATTCTTGATGTGTGTCCGGGGCGGACTGTCCGAGGAGTCCGGGATGGCGGAATCCTGCATCGTCCTGCGACGGCATACCATGAATATCGAAGCGTTCAACAGCCATTGGTGGAGCGAGTTTTGCCGGTATTCGACACTCGACGAATTGAGTTTCATGTACGCCGCCCATCGGACCGGCATCAAAATCAATGTCGTCCCGCACGACGACCGGAATGATGCTTTCTTCTCCTTCGGCGGCGAATCATCGCAATCGAACATGCCCCCCGCGTGATGCACAAATCATTTTCCGATAGCTGGCTGCAAACTTGTTGAAGGCGCATGGAATTGAGCAAAGTAGCATTTATTGGTGGCAATGGACAGCTGCCGAGTGTACTGGTGCGGTGTGTCGATATCGCCACCGAGTTGGGGTGCGCCCATTGGCTGAACGTGAAATCGGCAAACGAAATACCCGATCGTTATGCTGTCTATTTCTGCATCAAACCACTGCTCGATGCCGGCGAATTGTACAAACTGGCAACCCGCGGTCGGGTGATTTGGGATATCATCGATTTCCCGCCCCTGGATACAAGGGCCATTTCGCTCTATTTGACTAGTACGTCTGCGGCCCGAGACTTCTTCCATCGGCTCGGATCCATCGAGGTCATCCCTCATCATCACTGCAACATCAGTGGTGTGCCAGGTTTCCCTGAGCACCGCCGGCCGGGTTGGGTCGGTCATCCGTACTGGTGCCCAAACATACCGAATCTCTCGTTCGATCGCTACAATGCTGTAGGTATGAATCGTGACGACGTGGTGAGAGCCCACCGACGGATTGGGATCGGTCTCAACCTGCGTTCACATAATGTTGGCCACGATTTTCACGCGCTCATCAATTCGGGAATAAAGCTGATTAACTGCATTGGCTTTGGTCTGCCTTCGGTTTCCGCGCGCGAAGCGCCTTATCTCGAGATAGATTCCGGCTATACGTGCTTTACTGACGAACAGGACTGCGCCCAGTCGGTACGCCGGCTCGAAAGTGACCATGGTCTATATCGTGAGCTTCGCCAAGCATGCGTCGCCAGTGCCAACCGATTCCATATTGGCACAATTGCAGACCAATACCGAAGGCTGATTGAAATGCTTTGACTATTTCAGCCATGGGGAGACCGCAAACTCGCCGTGGGATCATTTGGAGATGCCTAGCACGATGCCTGCGGCGATATTGGCGTTGCAACCTCGTGCCGACCCCAGGTGAAATGAGGATTGTTCAGGATGGTGCCGTCAAGGTGCGCATAAGCCAGTCCGAGATTGGTGGCAACGTAGTTAAAACTCAATTGATCCCGACGGGAGTGCTTACAAACTTCATCGTACCACCTGTTATTAAACTGAACGACCGCATCTGAGTGGCGGCGAACCAGGCTCGTGGTTTCGGCCAGTCCGTTCTGCCGGGGATAGCCCTCATGCCAGTATTCTTGCATTTGCCGGCAAATCACCTCCGGCAAGTCTTTGCCAGCCTCGATGCACGCCATTGCTTCCGCGTAAACACAAGTGCGTCGTCGATGTTTGAAAACCGCGATGTCATGATCGGCCAGATATTCACAAATCAAATCCTTGATTGGTACGGTCGATTTAATTGCGATCGAACCATCGACCCATACGCTGTATTTGGCGTCTGGGAAACATCGGTGGCTGAGAATCTTCAACATCCTTGCATTTCGGCATGCATCGGAGTGCCTGATATCGATGGGACGTATCGTCCAGCCGGGGCCGTGGGCCGCGTCCGCAAAGGCGACAAAATCAGCGTCTCTCGCCCAAAGTTCGCTCACCGGCTTCAATGAATCGTAACTTCCGGTGATCGCAGTATAGACCACAATGTCTTTCATCGTCTTCGCGATGGGACCGGATCTACGATGTCGGCGCCATGGGGGCGATGCGGTCAGTCCCGGCAAAGTGTGTAACTCGAACAATTTCTTCCGCAATGATCTTGGCGGCCCTTTCTGTGCTGCCTTCCAGGCCCAACGGCGCGGGATTGCTCAATTCCGGGTCCGAAAGAATCTGCTCAATATACTGACGGAGAGTCGGACCGTCGGTCGCGTGTGCATTCAACTGCAGATTGGACCGAAGCCGGGTGACGAGAATATCGTCGATCGGATTTAGCCCATAAGATAGCGAAATGGTGGGCAATCCCATATTCGCCGCTTCCATCACCGTCCCACGGTTTGCCTTCGTAATCACAAGATCGCTCGCGGCCAGGAGCACATCCATCCGGTCGGTTTGCCCCAACAGTCGCACGTCTGGCATACCGGCGGTCATGCTGGCCAGAGCCTCATGCTCCCGGCCCGAAAGCCACAATAGCAATTTGCCCGGGTGATTTAGCTCGCGAAAAGCGGACAAGATCGTCGCTGCGGTTGGCGCTTTCGCCTCGGATGCCCACCCTCCATTTGCGACCAGAACAACCTGGGCATCCTGCGGAATGGCCAGATCGGAACGAGCCTGGGCACAGTCCTTCCGGGTATAGTCCATTTTTCGTACCAAGGGGCCGGCGAAACGCAGGCGCGCTTCCGACGGCTCCAGCGGCGGAAATATGCCCGGCCGTTCCAGCAAAACAATCGAATCTGCATAGGAAAGTGAAGCCCCGCCGATTGAAGCGGCCGGAGGCAGCCACGCGCTGACGAAGATGGCAGGAATGCCGGTGATTTTCGCCGCTATGATCGCAGCGAATTCCTCATGCGCCAGCACGACATCGGGGCGCAGATCGAGAATCACGTTTTGAGCGGCAAAGAGAGTCGGAAAATAACTATTTTCCTCCGGCAGGCGCATATCGACGACTGCGCGTTTTCGAGAGCGAAACGTTTCCGCTCCGGTCGCATATGACGCGAAGTGCACGTCGATATTTGGGATAAATCGCGGCAATTCCGCGGTGATCGCCATGTCCGGAATTGCATGTCCGTGACCCCGGCCGCGTGAAAAAAAGACACAGGAGATATTGCGGGTCATATCAGAGAATAGAAAAACTGGAAACGAAATGACGGATAATCACCATTCAATCTAGCCACCCGGAGTACCGTCGGTCAGCGGATTCTTCGATTTGGCCTTCGGGTTGGCGACAGCCTGTTCGATCAGTTCGGCCAGGGCATTTTCACCCCGGTTGGTGGCCGCGACTCCATCGATGAAAATCGAAGGCGTGGAATTAATGCCGGCGGCTTTCGCCCTATTCAGGTCGCTAGTCACTGTGGGGAGAACAGCGCTCAAACGTTGCTCCAAGTCTTTAGCGTCCATGCCAAGTTCGCGAAAAATGGACTCTAGGTCATCTATGCGCAGTCCTCCTTTCTTCCCATGTTCGAATTGCAGACGCCACATATCGAAATATTTACCGTTTTGCTTCACCAACTCGAGGGCCTGCACTTGAAGCATCGAATAACTCCATAATGCGCGTGGAATGATGTAAAATCCGGCTTTATCATGGTATTGGGCGGATAGCCGCATCATACTTGCATAGGTTTCCTTGCAGTGAGGACAATTGGGGTCAAGGAATCCGATTACGGAAACTCCGCTAGATGCTCCCAATACGGGGGTTTCTGGTTTGATCCAATCCTCCACTTTCAAGTGCGCGGCGGAAGCACTTGGGCGCGCTGATAAACCCTGGCCCAGCCCGCGGGTGGCGATTTGGTCCACAAACAACAGCACCGCGACCAGCAACCCCAAGGCCCCGAAAACCATGCCCGATGCACAGCCAACCTCACGTACTTGCGCGGAATCCGGGACGGGCACGAACCCGCCGCGCTTCCATTGGATCGCCTTGATGGCAAATAGCGCGATGATTATGGCCGACGAGACCAGGCAAAGCGGGCAAAAGGCCTTTGCTATAAATGCTTGAAAAAATAGCAAATACAGCACGCATATGAATCCCATGCCGACCAGCACATCGGAGATGTCATTGCATAATTTGGCAAACCGAAGGGTCAAGATTGTCTTGAAGAACGCCAGGGTTGCTATCGCAAAATAGAATGCATAGCCCAATGCCGCAGTTGATATCCCGTATATGGAGCTTGCCGACTTGAGCGCTGGATCGCGGCATCCTTCCAAAGCACCGCCCTGCGTGACGCTTTCGCCGAGCCCCCAGCAGCCTTGATCGAAATTTCTCTCATGTTGAATCCATAGATGAATGGCCAGAATCATCCCGGCTAACGATAGAAGGAGGATTGTACGATTAAGCATGGCGTTGGAAAAATGTATCTTACGAATACAACCGCGTGTCAGTGAGTGCTAAAATTGACTTAACGAGACAATCAATTATTTTCCGGTCTATTTATAAAACACCCCGCGCAGCACAGACTGCGCGAGGTGGGACTTGTAGCAATTGTTTTCCGTTCACGAACGGGGCACTAATAACAACGGAAATCAGACGGGATGCAACCTGTCGACTGCATCGAAGATGCAACCCGGCTACTGATGCTTGCCCGCGAAATGATCATCAGCAAAAAGCAGCATAGCACGCCATTTGTGCATTAAAGAATGCGTTGTCGCAGCGGTCGAAGCAGTCACCCAATTCTTTCGAACCAGCGGGGTTGCTACTTATGCAATCATCGACACAATACAAGGAGTCGCTTTCCGCTTGATCAAGGCACTCACAATATCCGAAATAATCTAATGCATGCAGTTTAGGCGTGATGAGTACGAGGGTGCCGGCTGTTGCTGCCAGCAGTTTAATCTTTGTACTAGTCGACATTTTGTCTTTCATGATTTTATTGTATTGTTTGTTGTTTTGTTCTGACAGATCCATCAGAGATGGAGCTGGCTAAATAATGGCGAAGATATATTACGTTAAAAAAAGAAAATGTGTTTATTGGATTCATTCCGGGTAGCATTTTTGTTTCGGAATCCAACGTGGCCCGTGGACAGACAATTGGCTGGGGTGGAAAATGTCCCGGATGGCGGGTCGACTGGCTCAAAGTAGCTTGGTGGTTCGAAGCAATGGCCATTTCAAGAGCGATTTATGAGATTTCCTATGCTCGGGTGCCACGCCTGTCTGGTTAACGGCAATTGCCCGGCATGAACTCGGGAAAAACCGTGCTGGCGCAGATCCTCGCCGGCATGAGTAGCGAAGAGCTTGCGTACCGCGCAAAGCAAGCGGTACGCCATTCCCTCCCCGTCGGCAATCGCTCGGTTCATTCGTGAGGATTGAAAACACGCCTGGACCGGCTGAACCGAAAAATTCCTTAGACGGCGAATCCGCGCAGGACAAGGCGAAGGGGCGATTGGGGTTTTTCGTAACCGCAACATGGGGTGCGGCGGGCGACTCTGGCGACTCAGCAAGCCAATGAAACACTTATCCAGTTAAAAAAAATCAAAAAACTCGCCACCGGTTTGATCCGGGCCCAAGCTGTCGCACGAGACCCCCGTCATGCCACGCTGACGTAAAAGATACCCCCCCATGCTCAAAAAAGCCCTGCTAATCGTCGATCGCGACCCCGCGATCCGTTCCCTGTTGCGCACCGCCCTGGGCCAGCGCTTCTCCGTCGACGTTGCTGCGACGATCGCTGAGGCCATGGCCGAATGCCGCCATCCCAAACACGCCGGTTTGGTCATCGATATCGGCGCCACCGCCGAGGCCGAGTTGAAGTTCCTCCGCGAAATTCGCGCGGAAGGGGACCATCGTGTCGTGATAACGATTTCGGCCAATCGCCACCGCGATCTTCCGGCACTGTGCTACGAGGCCGGGGCCGACGGACACATCGACAAAACCGGGGCGTTGATCCGGGAGCTACGGGCCTTGCTGCCTCGTCTCTTGCGTCGGGCCGGCGGTGCCGCGAAGGGAAATCGCCGAACCGACGGCGTGCTTCTGCCAACGAAACCGTTTTGTTTTGCGGGTGCGGCCGTGGACCCGGGAACGATGAGGGCAACCTTTGGGCGTAAAAGGCCAAGGGTGGACTTGAATCCCAAGGAGATTGGAATCCTCCATCTGTTTGCCCGTCACCAGGGGACGTTGGTTCGGCGCACTACCATCCTGGCCCACGTGTGGGGGCCCAACGCGACCCCCACCAGCAAGTCGCTCGACACCTACCTGGTGCGCCTGCGCTCCCACTACCGGAAAAATGGCATCGATTTGATACGGATCGTGCGCTGCAAGCCCAAAGTCGGTTGGTGGGTACTGGACGCCAAAGCATGAGCACGACGATCGAGACAATGAAGACGCCGCGAATCCTCGTCCTCGACGACGAGGAAGTACAGCGGATGAGCACGCATATCCAGCTTTCGGATCTCGGCACGTTCGTCGATTTCGGCGATCCCCGGCCGGCGCTGGAATACCTCGCGCAAAACGAGGTCGATGCGGCGGTGGTGGACATGCGCATGCCCGGCTTGCCGGTGGACGGTGTTTGGTTCCTGCAGGAGCTGCGCAAGCGCGACCGGGAACTCGGGGTGGTTTTGAGAACGGCCGACGATGGCGTCGAAATGGCCCAGGCCGGGATCGAGGCGCGCGCGGTGCAGCGCGTGATCAAATCATCCCCGGACGCCAGGGTCCGACTGCGGGCGGCCGTCCAACTGGCCATCAAAGAAACGCGGGAACGTCGCCGCATGCTGGGGGCGGAGGCGGAGGCAGAACGAACCCGTCAGCAGTTGCTGTCGGTGCTCGGGCGCGTGGATGATGAAATCACGGTCGGTGAGCTGTGCCGCGGTTTCGTCCAGGGGCTGACGAACCACGTGGCGACGGTGGCAGGATACTCAGAACTGCTGGTGGAGTATCCCGGAGCCGTGGACCCAA
>Ga0182021_10008844_pt1 | contig 11919 bp, 9 predicted proteins | sample 612E3MmetaG_FD_120493 | JGI IMG/M metagenome (GOLD analysis project Ga0182021, IMG submission 120493) | Permafrost microbial communities from Stordalen Mire, Sweden - 612E3M metaG (Illumina Assembly) | ecosystem: Environmental > Terrestrial > Soil > Wetlands > Permafrost | place: Sweden...
CCGTGGTGGTCCCCGCGACGGCCGTGGGGGCGGTACCGCCGGGCGGGACGACCAGCGTCGCCGCACCGAAGCGCGCGCCGCCGTACGTCGGGCTGAAGTTCTGTACGAGGTTCGTGCCGTACGAGTTGTAGTAGATCTTGCCCTTGAGCTGCCCCGGGGCAAAGCGGAGGTTGCGCGTCGTCTCCGCGCGGAGGACGCCTCCGACGATGCGCTGGATCGCGATCTGCGCCGTGTCCCCCAGCGTGCTGCGGCTGGCGTTGACGGACTGCTCGAGGGCGAACCATGCGCTCTGCGGGAGCGGCGCGCGTGGCTGCGCAGCGATGAGCGTGGCCGGCGTGGTGGTGTTCTCGGGAATGATCTCCGACCAGCTGAAGAGCACGGGACCGCTCGACGGGTAGCGCAGCGTGACCTTCACGGCGTTGGCCGTGGTGCCCCCGTTGCGCCACTGCGGGAGCGGCGCGACCTGCCCGAGCGGCAGCATGGTGTTGGTGTACGGATAGAGAATCTCGATGTTGTCAGCGGCGCCGTTGCCGACGAAGAGCGCGGCATTGGTGTACCCGGCCGGCGCGCTCGAGGTGTCGACGACGTTGACGATCACCGTCACGGGGATGGTCGGCGCGGAGAGCGAGCCCGCGTAGGCGTTGACGGCGATGTTGCCCGCGATCGGCGTGACGAGCGTGAGCAGGCCCGTCGCGGAGATCGACGCGATGTCGAACCTGTCCACGGTCCAGAGCGCGGGGACCGGACCGACGTAGCAGCCGTTCGGAAGGAGCGACGCCGTGAACTGCTGCGTGTTGGGGCCGGCCATGTTGGTGACCGTCATCGTCACCGGCGTGGGCGTCGCCGTCAGGCTCGTGCAGACGGTGTTGCCGTTGCTGACCACACCCTCGAGGGTCACACCCGCGTCCGTGACCTTGATCCCGTTGCCTCCGTCGAGCCCCGCGGGCGTGTCGACGAAGTTGAGGCAGTCGGGATCGCAAGGATCGTTGAGGCACACGGTCGATCCGCCGAGCCCCTGCGTGGACGTCGGGAGGCTGTGCGTCAGAATGTGATCGCCGATGCACTCGCCCCACTTGCCCTCGGAGCACGTGCGCTTGCCCATCGAGCAGGTCACGTAGCTGCCCGAGATCCGCTCGACACTTCCGCAGTCGACGACCTGCTCATCGACTGCGCACGCACAGCCCGTGTTGGGATGCGCGCACTGATCGACGGGCGCGCCGGCGTCGAGGCCGCCCGCAACGTCGCCGAGTGAGGGAGGTCCGTTGGAGCAGGCGGCGATCGCGCCCGCGGCGCCCAGCGCGACGAGCAACCACACCGAGAGCCGACCGGGCATCGTGGAAAATTGCATTCGGGGCATAGCCATCCAAGATCAAAGATAGCGGGTCGCTGGAGTAAGGTGAATGAATCCGCCTAGTAGCCTCACGATTGGTGAGGCAAACACTTACGCGCGGCTACTGACCGCCACCCTGGGAGCCAACGTGCGCAGACCGGCGCGACCTCGACTCTCTGAAGGGGAGGTACGGCTCGTCGGGCGCCATCGTTTAGGTCGCGACGCGGTGGACGCCCTCAGCTGCCGAGGCGTTTCACCAGCAAAACGGGCCGTCCCGCGAGGCGCGACCCTTCCAGATCGACCGTCCCATGGATGGCCCAATCGTTCGCCTCTTCGGCATCGAGCAGGATCTGCGTGAACGTCCACTGCCACTCGCCTCGGTCCAGCCGCAGGTTGGCGGGACTTCGCGCCCCCGGATCCGTGCGCAGCGCCTGGTGCTCCGCGTAGAACGGCGCGAAGGCTTCGGCGAGCTTGGTGGCGGTCCACTCGCCTCCGCCCTCGCACACGCGCGCGGCCTCGTCCCAGTCCTTCTTCGCGAGGGCGCGCACCAGCCGATAGAGCTCGTTGCGCACGAGGACCGTGAAGCCTTTCTCGTCCTTCGTGACGTCCTGCGAGCCTTCGGGCTCGCGAGGGACGTCGGTCGCCCCGGCGCCGGGCTCCGGCGCGGTCTTCATGCGCTCCCACTCATCGAGGAGGCTCGAGTCCACCTGGCGCACGATGGCTCCGAAGTAGACGATCAGCTCGTCGACCTCGGGCGTCTTGTCCGCCGTGGGCACGGTTTGCACCAGCACCTTGTAGACGTCGGACAGGTACCGGAGCAGGAGCCCCTCGGCGCGCTGCAGCTCGTACTCCCTGATGTACTCGGAGAACGACAGGAACTTCTCGTACATGTCGCGCGCGATCGACTTGGGCCGGATGTTCTCGGTGCCGACCCACGGGTGCTTCGCCGAGAAGGCGTTGAAGGTGTCGTAGATGAAGTCCTTGTTGGGCTTCGGGTAGTCGATCTTCTCGAGCTCGGCGATGCGCTCGTCGTACTCGACGCCGGCGGCCTTCATCTCGCCCATCTTCTCGGTCTTGAGGCGATCGACCTGCTTCATCAGGACCAGATCCGGGCTCTCGAGGATCGACTCGACCAGGGTGAGCAGCTCGAGGGCGTAGGTCTCGCTCGCGTCGTCGAGCAGCCCGATGGTCTCGAGCAGGTACAACGACAGCGTCTGGTTCAGCGAGAACGCGGTCTGCAGATCGGCGTGGAGCACGACGCGCTTCGAACCCTCTTCGCTGCGCACGATCTCGACGATGTTGGCGTCGATGAGGGACTTGAACATCGCCATCGCGGTCCGCGCGTGGCGCTTCTTGTCGACGGCGCGCTCGTGGGACTTCTTGATGAGGCGCCCCATGGCCAGGCACCCTCCCCCCTCGCGCTGCAGCACGTTGAGGAGCATGCCGTGGCTCACCTGGAAGCGCGACACGAGGGGCTCGGGCGGCGCGGTGCAGAGGCGCTCGAAGGTGGCCTTGTCCCAGTGCACGTAGCCCCTGTCCGGAGGCTTGCGCCTGACGATCCTCTTCTTCTTCACGGGATCGCTCCCGGCCTTCGCCTCGAGCCGAAGGTTCTCGATCACGTGCTCGGGCGCCTGCGCGACGACGCTCCCCTCGTCGTCGAAGCCTTTGCGCCCCGCGCGGCCGCTGATCTGCAAAAAATCGCGCACCGAGAGGATGGCGGTCTTCTCGCCGTCGAACTTGCACAGCTTGGTGAAGAGCACGGTGCGAATGGGGATGTTCACGCCCACGCCCAGCGTGTCGGTGCCCGAGATGATCTTGAGGTAGCCCTTCTGCGCCAGCTTCTCGACGGCCAGGCGATACTTCGGGAGCAGCCCCGCGTGGTGGAGGCCGATGCCGTGGCGAAGGAAGCGCTGGATCTCCTTGCCGTAGGGGCTGTCGAAGCGGACGCCGTAGAGGGCCTCGGCGATGGTCTTTTTCTCCTCCTTCGTGCAGTAGTCCACGCTCATCAGGTTCTGCGCCTCTTCGGCGCACGCCCGCTGCGTGAAGTTCACGAGGTAGATGGGCTGGCGCCCCTTCTTGACGAGATCGGCCACGGTCTCGTGGAGCGGCGTGTCGCGATACGAGAAATCGAGCGGCACGGGCCGGTGCGACGAGCGGACGGTGACCGCGGGCTTGCCGGTGAGCTCGGTGAGGCACTTCTCGAACGGCGCCGTGTCGCCCAGGGTGGCCGACATGAGCAGGAAGCGCGCGTGCTTCAGGACGAGCAGCGGCACCTGCCACGCGGTGCCGCGATCGCGATCGGCGTAGTAGTGGAACTCGTCCATGACCACGTGGTCGACGTCGGCGCGGTCACCGTCTCGCAAGGCCATGTTGGCGAGGATCTCGGCGGTGCAGCACAGGATCGGCGCGTCGCGGTTCACCGTGGCGTCGCCCGTCATCAGCCCCACGTTGTCGGGGCCGAACTCGCGCGAGAGCGCGAAGAACTTCTCGGAGGCGAGCGCCTTGATGGGGCACGTGTAGATGCTGCGCTCGCCCCGCGCGAGCGCGAGGAAATGGAGAGCCGCGGCGACGAGCGATTTTCCCGACCCCGTGGGGGTGTTGAGGATGACGTTCTTGCCGGACGCCAGCTCGAGCAGCGCCTCTTCCTGCGCCGGATAGAGCTCGAGGCCGGCCTCCTCGACATACGCGAGGAAGCCCGAGAGGAGCGCGTCGTCGTCGGCACCCTCCGGAGGAAGGTGGCGCAGGAGCGCGCGCTCTCCGGAGGGAACCGTGGACGTGCTCACCGGCCTAGCTCAGCTGCTTCAGCATGGTCTCGGCATTGCTCACCTCGAACTTGCCCGGAGCCTCGACGTTGAGCTGCTTGACCACACCGTCGTCGACGAACATCGAGAAGCGCTGCGACCGGAGCCCCATCCCGCCGCCGGTGAGGTCCACCTCGAGGCCGAGCTTCTTCGTGAGCTCGGCGCTGCCGTCGCCCAGCATGCGGATCTTGCCGATGGCCTTCTGATCGCGACCCCAGGCGGCCATGACGTAGCCGTCGTTGACCGAGACGCACCACACCTCGTCGACCTTCTTCGCCTTCAGCTCGTCGAGGTGCTGGAGGTAGCCCGGGACGTGCTTCGAGGAGCACGTCGGGGTGTACGCACCGGGCAGGGCGAAGATCACGATGCGTTTGCCCTTGACCGCTTCCGCGACCGAAATCTTCGTGGGCGACACGGGACAGGCCTCACCGAACTCGGTCGACTCGGTCAGGGTGGCGTCCGGGATGCGATCACCGATCTTGATGGTCATGGCAGGAAATCTCCTCGTTTTGGGGGGTGGCCAGCGTACCACGCCGGCCCACCTTCGATGCAGCGGCTCAGAAGCCCGTCGACGCCGCGACGATGCTCGACGCGATTCGCGGCGCCCTGCCCGGCTAGTCGCGGAGGGCTTCCACGGTCGCGTGCAGCGCCTCGAGGGTCGACGCGGCGAGCCCGCGGCAGCGATCGGGGCTCCAGCCGCGCTCCTCGTCGGGAGCGTTGGCGTTGTCCTTGAAGGGCATCTCCAGGGTCATCGAGAGGCAGTCGAACGCCTCGCCCACGTAGTTGCCGGCGCAGCGCAGATCACCCTTGCCCGGCGCATCCTTCGGGTAGCCCTCTTCGGTCTGGTAGTCGCTGCTCGCGTCGAGCATGGCGTTCTCGAAGTACTCCTCGAGCGCCTCGATGCGGTCGTTGTAGTGAGGGTTGCCCTCGGCGCCCGCCAGGAAGACGTAGGGCACGTGCTCGTCGCCGTGCACGTCCAGGAAGAAGTCGCAGCCGCGGTCGTACATGGCCTTGCGGACGCCGAACACCTCGGGCGCGTCGGCCTCCGAGCAGTCGAACCAGGCGCGGTTCAGATCGAGCCCGGCGGCGTTCGTGCGGTGGTTGCCGAGCACGTGACCGTCCGGGTTCATGCTCAGCACCAGGTGGATCGTGGCGCGCTCGCGCAGATCGTTGGCGACCTCGTCCTCGGCGTCGAGCAAGCGCAACGCGACGCCTTCCATGTACCAACCGGCCATGCTCTCGCCCGGGTGCTGCTGGCCCACGATCCACAGCTTGCGTTCTCCCTTGCCGAAGGTGAGCAGGTGCATCGCCTGACCCTGGACGCTCTCCCCGACGCGCGAGGCGCGGGCACGCCCCGAGGCCACGGCTTGCGCGAGGAGCGCCTGGCGGCGCACGCGCGGGTAGGGCGCGAAGTATGCGTACATGACCGCGTCCCGCTGGGGCTCGTGGAAGAAGCGAAGCGCTTCGCCGTCGAACTCGGTGGGCACGCGGAACCAGTCTTCGCCATCGTACGACGCGCAGACCCGGTAGTCCTCCCACGCGTCGCCGTAGGTGCAGCGCCCGGCGTTGGCGATGGTGAACTCGCAGGCATCCCCGCCCACGCCCCGCGCGACGAAGGAGAACCACTGGCGATACTCCGGCGCGGCCCGGTCGGCGCGAATGGCGACACGCGCTCGGCTCCCTCGCTTGTCGAGGAGCTGGATGCGGCCCGCGTCCTTGGGCGTCAGAATGCGCATCGCGAGGTCATACCTTGGAGGAAAGGTAGGCGGGAAGGAAAAGCCCTGGGCAAGGCTCGTCGACCCACGTCGTGCGCGCGCGTACCCGCACCGACATCCTTCCGTCCGGAACGCAATTACAGCGTCTTTTCCCGTATGGAACGTTGACCCCGCATGGAAGCCCGGTAGTCTTTTCCTGAGGCATGGCGATCCACACTCCCAAGCGCAACGACGATCTCTCCCTCGATGGGGATGACGACGAGGAGATCTCGTCGATGCGCTTGCGGACTCCGACCTTCAAGTCGGCCGAGCTGCAGACGCCGCGCTTCGACGACTTCGGCGAGCTTCCCGAGCTCCTCCCGATGATGGAATCCGAGTCGTCGGAGGTGCGACGGATGGCCACGCCGCCGGAGGTCGATCGGACCCTCGTGCAGCAGATGCTCCACGCCTTCTCCGCCGACGATCACGCAACGGCGCTCGAGCTCGCCGAGGCGATCCTCGCGACGAACCCCGAGCTCGTGGTCGTGCAGTCGTGCGCCAAGGAGTGCCGCATCGAGCTCGCCGCGGCCCACCTGCGCCGCATCGGCGGGCCCGGGGGCGTGCTCCTCGTCGCCGGCACCGCCCCCGAGCTCAGCGCGGCCGGCATCACGCACCGCGAGGGGTTCCTGCTCTCGCAGATCGACGGCGTCCTCACGAACGAGGAGCTGCTCGACGTCTGCGGCATGGACGGCACCGAGGCGCTGCGCATCCTCGCGAAGCTCGTCGGCTCCGGCATCCTCTGTCAGGCCTGAGGCGAGGCCGCCTCGGGCGCATCGCTCGCGGACGGGCCTTCACCCGAGGTCGGGAGCCACAGCGAAAATGACGTGCCGCTGGGCGACGCGTCCAGCTCGACGCGGCCCGCGAGCTGCTCGAGGATTCGCTGGACGACGGCGAGGCCAAGCCCGGTCCCCGTGGCCCGCGTGGTGAAGAAAGGCTCGAAGATGCGCGCGGCGATCTCGGGCGGAATCGTCGGCCCGTCGTTGTGCACGCGGGCGACGACGTCCAGCCCGACCTCGCTTGCCGACACCGAGACCCCACCGCCCGCAGGCACGCACTGGAAGGCGTTCACCAGCAAGTTGACGAGAGCGCGACGAAGCAACAACGGGTCGGTCAGGACCTTCGCGAGGTTCGAGGGAACCTCGAGCGCGACCTGCGGCAGGGAGGTGGGGCAGCTCGGATCGAGGCGGGCCGCCTCGATCGCCTCGCGGACGATGGGCACGAGGGGGACGGACTGCAGGTGCGCTACCGCAGGGCGCGAGAAGTCGAGGAGGTCGGTGACGAGCCTCCGCAGGCGCTCGGCCTCCTCGTGGATGATGGTGAGCAGCTCCGAGGCGTTTCCCGTCGCCATCGGCGTTCGCTGCAGCCCCGCGAGGGCGTTGAAGATGATGCCCAGAGGGTTGCGGACCTCGTGCGCCATCACCGCGGCCATCTCGCCCACGGCCGCGAGGCGCTCGCGCTGCACCAGCTCGGCGCGCAGCTCGCTCACGCGCGCGGCTGCGCCGAGCTGCGCGGCGAAGAGCTGGATCGCGGCGAAGTCGTGCTCGGTGAGGTTCCTCCCCGTCACGGCGAGAAGGTGCGTCAGGCGCCCGTTGCACACGACGGGGACCCAGGCGCTCCGGATCACGTGCGCATCGCTCATGCTCGCGCCGAGCTCCGTGGCGTTGCGCGGCGGGCCCGACAGCGACGTGGGCACGTTGTCGAGGAACATCGGACGACCCGTGCGCACGACCTCGGCCACCATCGGGGTCCGGTCGAACGGCAGGAGGAGATCGACGATCGAGCGCCCGTAGTCACCCACGGGATCGCCCGGCGGCGCGACCACGCGTCGGGTGATCGACCCGCCCTCGACGACCTCGGTGTACGCGACCCGCCAGCCCAGCGCCTCGAAGATGGGCTCGCTGGAGTCGAGCAGCGCGCCGGCATCGAACATCGCGCCCCCGCGCGCGAAGAGCTGCGCAAGCCGCCCCATGAGCTCCTCGGCGCGCTGCGTCTCGGTCATGTCGCGGCAAGCGAGGACGAGCGTGGGCTCGTCACCGCGGGCGGCGTGCCCGAAGCGGACGTCCGTCGCCACCTCGGTGCGGTCCTTGACGCGCACGAACCGCAGCCGGCACGTCGCCGGGATGTCCCAGCTCTCCAGGCGCTGTGTCTCGAGCAACCGAAGACGCTCTCGCTCGCCCGGCGCGAGCAGCTCGCCGAGTGCGTGACCGACGAGCCCTCCCGCGCTCGCGTCGAGCATCTGCGACGCGGTGACGTTCGCCCACACGACCACGTCGTTTCGCACGACGAGGAACGCGTCGGGCAGCGCGTCGAGGAGGGCCGAGTCGATGTCCATCCCAGGGTGGATTGTAGCACTCCGGCGCGTCACCGCTCAGAGCCGGCAGCACACCGTCCGCTTCGTGCCCAGGTCGGCGGTAGGAGCGGAGGTGCCCGCGTTGCACTGGACGTTCTGGACCGGGTTTTCGTAGGTGAAGTGGGTCGTGCTCACGCTACCGGTGGCGTTGCAGTTGCCATCCGCCGCGACGCTCCCCTTCGCTTGGGTGCAGTTCGCGTCGGCCCAGAACTTCACCGTCGCAGCCCCGCACGCCGACTGCGTGACGTTGCACGTGCTGCACCCGGCGCACGAGAGCGTCGTGGTGGCGCCGATCACGGCGGCCTTGTCCGAGAACGGCCCGGCCGGGCACGCGACGTCACCGGCCGTCGCGATGCATGCGCGCATTCCCGCGGGCACCGCGCCGTTGCACACGTCCTCGGCGCACGCCACCGACGGAACGCACGTGCGCATCGGCGTCGACCCTACCTTGCTGCCGTCGGCGACCGCAGCCGGGCTGTTGCACGTGCCCGGCGTGAGGCCGAGCTTCGTGTACGAGTTGTGGCTTCCGAGCGCGAAGTTGGCGCCCATGCCGTAGTCCATGCACTGGCCGACCGCCGTGAAGGTCCACGTCTTCCACGCGTTGCCGCAGTTGGCGTCGCCCGACCACGTCCCGGTCACCGCCCCCAACGCGCAGGACGGCTGGGTCGCGATGTTGCACGAGCAGGTGCACGCGCCCGCCTGCAGCGTGGGCGCCGCGACGACGTCGGTGGCCGTGAAGTTCCCGGGGCATGCCGTCGTCCGGTTCGGCGCGAACGCCGTGAGGGTCCAGCCCGCGGGAACGGCACCGGAGCACGCGCTCGCGTCGGTCGAGCAAGCGAGCGGCGGGCCCGGCTCCTCGATGGCGTCCGTCGCGACGTCGGGGGCGACGACGTCGTTCGTGGTCACGTCGTTCGAGGTGACGTCGGCCGCGATCACGTCGGGGGTCGCAGCATCGGGACCTGGGGTCTGGCCGAGGCTGCCCTCGTCGAGCGAGCATCCAGCGCAGCACACGATAAGGAAGGCGAGGCGACGCACCATCCCCGTAGCATATCAGGCGTAGCGACAAGCGCGAGCGCGACCCTCAGCGGCGCTTGCGCCGTACGCCGGCGGTGACGCTCAGCGCGGCGTTCGCGCTGTTCTTCGGTACAGGATCACGAACGGCAACACCGTGACGAGCCCGATGGCACCCAGCCACGGCCGCCCCACCATGACGGCGAGGAGCGACGCGTTCGCCCAGAGGTACACGTAGAAGACCGCCTCGAAATGGGCCGCGAGGACGCGTCGAACGAGCTTCACCATGGCAGCCTCATGACCACGGTAGCGATGATCAGATCGCACGCCAGAAACAACCCGAGTCGCCACCACCGCTGCGCGCCCTGCGACCGCCGCTCGACGACGCGGAGCTGCCAGCCGCACGCAGCCACGAGCAGGAACCAACCGACGAAGTTGAACACCGGAACACCGAGCAGCCACGCGCGGTACGGCGTCATGCCCTCGCCCCGCCACGTCCACATGCGCAATGGCTCGCCCGACACCGCGGGATCGATGACGAGGTCGACGCCGACGGCCATGGCGCCGTCGAGCGCCGCGAGCTTCGCCGCCGGCGCGGCCTGCCCGAGGATCCGCTCGGACATGCGCATCACGACGGGCACGATGGCGGCCCACCCGAGCCCGACGCCCAGCGGCACCCACTCAGGATGCGGTGGGAAGTAGACGAGCCAGTCCGGGTAGTCGTAGCGACCATGTTGCACGGCGAGCAGCTCGACCGACTGCGACAGCGCAAAGCCGAAGGCGAGCTCGCGCACCGTCGGCCCGGCGCCGCGCGTCCGCCACGAGCGCACGGCCACGACGGCGAAGAGCAGCACGATGCCGGCTTCGTAGAGGCGCCGGACGACGGGGAGTGGGAGGAGCACCGAGAAGAAAGATATCAGCAGCGTATGTCGCTCACTGGAGAATGCCGCAAGCGGACGTACCTGCTCCCAACCTGGTACCCATCCGGCCCAAGTAGGGTCGAGGGCCCTCTTTCCGCACACACGAAAGGCTCTTAACTCGGCGCGATGCTGCGCCGTAGGTTGGCTGGAGGGGGCTAGCCCACCCTGGGACACCCTGTTCGCCATGAAAGAACCGAAACCGATTGCGCCTTCGCGTCCTGGCATGGACGATGCCGTCTCGCGACCTGCCGATTCCAGCCTGGCCACAGGGGCGCGGCGGTACGCAAACGAGGAGCACATGGCGGAGCCAGCGAAAATCATCGAGCTCACGGACGACCACATCGTCGCTACATGGCAGAACGTGGTCATCCTGGTCTGGAAGCGAGAGACGACGACGGCTGCGCTGGACGCCCTGCGGAAGGCGCACGATCAGGTCGCTGCCAAGCACGAGGGCGCCGTGTTCCTCCTCACGATCGTCGAGGAGCGCGCGCCGATGCCCCCCTCGGCCACGCGCGACGCCCTGGCGGGCTTCCTCAAGATGCTGGAGCGTTCGGTGGAGCTCTCCGCCGTGGTCCACGAGGGCGCCGGTTTTCGTGCCGCGGCCGTGCGAAGCGTCGTGACCGGCGTGAGCCTCGTCGCGCGCCTGCCCTATCCGCACAAAGTCTTCGCGACGGTCGCCGAGGCCGCCGCCTGGTTCGGCCCCAACTCCCGGAGGAACCTCAAAGCATGGCATCCCAAGGCGCTCATCGATTCGGTGGCAGAGCTCCGAGCACGCGCGGCAGCGGAGCCATCCCCGCGGTGAGAGGGAGCCGGGGCGGCTCGGAATGGAAGACCATCGAGCAGCCCCACAGGATCGAGCGCGTCCTCCGCGCGCTGGCGAGCGAAGGCGCGGTCGGGCGACTGGTGCACGAGCCGCTCGCACACGCGACGTTGCTCCCCATCGACGAGCCGGGCGTGCTCCGCTTCAGCTACGAAGGCCCGCCGCTCGCGAGCGCCGACGTCGAGCTGGCGAGCACCCACGCGCTCTATCGCGTCACGCTCGGCCCGAGCGACGGCTCGGGAACGTTGCGCTCGGAGTTTCCGGCGACGCTGCTCCGCCGTTCGGCCCGTCGTGAGCGCCGCGTGCAGGCGCCAGGCGGCGTCTTCTTCTGCTTTCACGATCAGGAGGGCTTCCTCCAGCGGCGGCCGGTGTCCGACGTCTCGACGCGGGGCCTCGGATTTCGCCCGTTGCCGCGCGATCTCGATGCCGCACCCGGGACCCTCGACGACGCGTGGATCGACTGGATGGGACTGCAGCGCATCGCGCTCGCGTTCGACGTGCGCGCGGCGCACGAGCTGCCCGGCACCGGAGAGCTGGTCCTCGGTGGACGCGTCACGGCCGCGACGCCCATCGACGGCGCCCGCTGGGAAGCGCTCGTCGAGGCCCAGATGTACGCGCGGACCGTGAAGAGCGGGGATCACGCCGAGGACCTGTGGAGCCTGTACGCCGAGTCGGGCTACTTTCGCCTCTCGGGCAAGCAGCCCGAGGACTTCGGCGCGCAGCAAGAGGCCTTCCGCACGGCGCAGCCTCGGCTCGCCGCCGCTCCGGAGCTCGGCATCCAGATCCTCTGGCCGTCGAGCCGCGGCGTCGAGGCTGCGGTCACCGGCGCCGTCCCGTACGAAGGGGCGGCCTTCCTCTATCAGCTCGCCCGCCGCCCCGGACAACCGCCCGAGGGCACGGCGAAGCAGCTCCTCCGCGAGGGCTACATGCGCG
>Ga0182021_10008846_pt1 | contig 11916 bp, 9 predicted proteins | sample 612E3MmetaG_FD_120493 | JGI IMG/M metagenome (GOLD analysis project Ga0182021, IMG submission 120493) | Permafrost microbial communities from Stordalen Mire, Sweden - 612E3M metaG (Illumina Assembly) | ecosystem: Environmental > Terrestrial > Soil > Wetlands > Permafrost | place: Sweden...
CCTGAAATTTGTAATTCATCTGATTTAATATTTGTTGCTGTACCGGCTCCATTTACTACAAGGTACATAGCACGTCGAACTATATCGAATGACCTTTTACTAATTCCAATATCATAGGATTGTGGTTTTACTTCTACATATTGATGGGTATGCATATCGGTATAACCTTTTAAGAAATGCGGTCTGGCAGATTTTCCAGAATTAGCAAAGAGTGCTGCATACTGTGCAAGTTGAAGCGGTGTAACATTTAATTCGCCCTGACCTATTCCTAAACTAATTACAAATCCTTTTGTCCAACCGCTCTTACCATAAACTTTATTATAATAATCTGTTGATGGAACAATTCCAGCAGCTTCTTCCGGAATATCTATCCTTGACTTACTTCCGAATCCAAATTTCTTTGCGTATTTAGACCAAAGATCAAGACCGATTTTATTAACCAGAGTATAATAAAATGTGTTGCAAGATTTTTCAATCGAAGTTTCGACATTAACTGTTCCGTGAACGTGCAAACATTTAAAGTACCTGTCTCCAAATTGATAACCGCCGCTGCAAGTAACTTTATAGTTAGTATCAATTATTCCTTCTTCAAGAGCCGCAATTGCAGAAATCATTTTGAAAGTAGAACCCGGTGCAAAAGTTGACATTGAAGCTCTATTGAACATCGGCTTATCGGGATTATCATTTAATTCTCTCCATACTTCATTTGTTGTTACTTTTGCAAAATCCTTTAAGTCATATTGGGGCGCACTTAAGAAAGCTATTATCTCACCGGTAGATGGTTCAATAGCAACAACAGCACCTCGTTTATCCTTAAATGCTTCTTCAGCTACAGTCTGCGCATCTTTGTCTATTGTGAGAACTAAATCATCCCCTTTTACAGTCGTTTGATCTTCTTCGCCATTCTTGTATCTGCCAATAGTTTTTTGTTTTGAGTCAACAAGCATGTACTTGATTCCTTTATCGCCGCGTAAATAATCCTCGTAAGTTTTTTCGATTCCTCCAAAACCTATGTTATCACCAATGTCATATTCATTTTTTCTATGCAGATAAATTTCCATAGGAATTTCTTTTGTATATCCGAACATATGAGCACCTATAATACCAAAAGAATAATCGCGTTGAGTTTCCATTACATAATCTACACCCGGCAGTTTTGAGGAATTTTCTTCATACCAAGCTATAACTTTGAAACTAACATCTTTTGCAATTCTACGCGGTATAAATTTTGAGTATGATTCATTTTGTTTCAAAATCCGGTCAATGTAACCAGGACTCGTTCCAAGTATAGCTTCAATGTATGGAGTTAATTTTTTATCATATGTTGAAGGTGTAATACGAAGAGTAAACGATGGTTTATTCCCAACCAAAACTTTATGGTTCCGGTCGAAGAATACTCCGCGCGGTGCTGTTTGATAGATCGGTTTAACACTATTCTCATCTGATTTTTCTGAGTACGCGGGTTGTTCAAGAATCTGCATGTTAAACAACTGTGTAATAGAAACGGCAAAAAAGCCAATCATCAATACAAATATTATTCTTCTTCTAAAATAGGATCCGAAATTATTGTCGTCCATTAAATACCTTCTTTCGGATGGAAAATTACAATTGGCAATCCAAATAGAGTTGTATACAATCCCGGTAATATTCCCTCTTCGAGCAACATAAAGAATAAGCTTACATTCGAATTTGAATTGGATACTACTGCATATAAAAACGAATTGATACTTCCGCAGATAAATAAAATAAATAAGAAGAAGTAAGAAGAAATATTAATATCCATTTTATTCTCGCCATAAAAATATCCTACTACAAATGCCGATAAGGTGAATGAGAACATAAATGCACCGATCAATCCTCCCGAGATAATATCAAGAAGAAGACCCAATATAAATCCAAGAATTGTTCCATACACCTGCCCGTGTTTCAATGTAAAATAAGTTATTAAAATAAAAACTAGATTCGGGGCAATGTTACTAATCGAAATTAATGGGATTATTACCAGCTGAATTACAGCCAACGGGATAAAAAATAAAATTGGTTTTAAGTTTTGGATAATCATTCAAATACTATTTCATTAAATTCATTTCAAGTTGATTAATTTGTTTGCTAGGAACAATTTTTATAATAAATAAATTATTCGCGGCAGCAATTTTAGCAAATGGTTCAACTGTTAAGTTATGAAGTAATCCCAGTACGTTCGATTCCTTCTTAGACACAATGCCAATTGGAATTGAAGGAGGAAAAAGAGAACTAAAGTCTGAAGTTTCTATAATATCTCCGATTTGAACTTCATAAGTAGTTGGTATATCCTTAATAATAAGATTGTTACCATCATAACTTAAAATACCATCTACATTGATTCGTTGAAGTGTTATTGCGACACTTAAATTGCTATTATTCAAAGTTTGAACAACAGAATAATTTTCAGTTACATCCATGATCAATCCCACTAAACCTTTATCATTTACAACCGGCATTCCTTTTTTAATTTCATTATCTGATCCTCTATTAATTATAAAATTACCCTGGCTTTTTGTTACAAGTTTTGAAATAATTTTAGCGGGCACAAAAGGATAAATACTGGTATCCTTAAATGTAATCAAAGAGGTTAATTCTTCATTCTCGGCTTTATATTTGCGTAAACGGTTTAACTCAAGCATTAAATGTGCATTTTCATTTCTTAATTCATCTCGTGATTCATCGTTTTTAAATATTGATATTATCGAGTTTGTAATTTCATTTAATACTGCAAAATTACCGAGAGCAAATGTCTTCAAATGTTTTGCCGCCGGTTTTTCATTCTGAGCTAAAATTGTGAGACTAATTACGGATAGAACTATGAGTAGAAGATACTCTTTATAAATTGAAACAATTCGTCTTAAAAATTTTCTCATTAATATGTTCTTTTACGAATGAACACCTTAGAGTATTTATTTAAATTCTCGATAGCACGTCCAGCACCGCGAACAACTGCAGTTAATGGATCATCGGAAACATGTACTGGCAGATTTGTTTCCATTCTGATACGCTCATCAAGTCCTTTTAACAATGCCCCGCCGCCAGTTAACATAACACCTCTATCAAGAATGTCTGCTGAAAGTTCGGGTGGAGTTCTTTCAAGTGTCTGTTTAACGGCTTCAACAATTTGGGAAATGTTTTCATTTAATGCTTCTCTAATTTCAACAGAACTAACTTCAACTGTCTTAGGAATGCCGCCAACAAGATCCCGCCCCTTAACTTGTATAGTAACTTCTTCTTTTAATGGAACAGCACTTCCAACTTCGCATTTTATTGATTCACCTGTTCTTTCACCAATTAACAAATTATAATTCTTTTTAAAGAATTGCATGATAGCATTATTCATCTCGTCTCCTGCTATACGGACAGATTCTTCATTTACGATCCCTGCAAGTGCAATAACGGCTATCTCAGTTGTTCCCCCACCAATGTCAATAATCATATTTCCGACCGGGGCTTCAACATCAATACCGATTCCGATAGCAGCAGCCATTGGCTCTGCAATTAAATGAACTTCTTTTGCACCGGCGTGTTCTGCTGCATCACGCACAGCTCTCTTTTCAACTTCAGTAACTCCGCTTGGAACTGCAATTACAATTCTCTTGCTAGTTACAGAATTAGGCGTGACTTTTTTGATAAAAGCTCTAATCATACCTTCTGCAATTTCAAAATCAGCAATTACTCCGTCACGCATCGGTCTAGTAACACGGATTTCCCGATGCTCTCTTCCTTGCATCTCTTTAGCTTTGTTTCCAAGCTCAATAATTTTTTTTGTGTTCCTATCGAAAGCAACTATTGAAGGTTCATTAAGAACAATCCCTTTACCTTTGATATAAATAAGAGTATTCGCAGTGCCAAGGTCAATTGCTATGTCAGTCGAAAAGAAATCAAAAATTCCCATTTTTCCTCTTAGTGTTTAAAATTTCTAATCCCGGTAAATACCATTGAAATATTTTTTTCGTTTGCAGCATTAATTACATCATCATCTCTTACTGATCCCCCGGGTTGAATTATGGATGTAATTCCATTAGAAATTATTTCTAATAATCCATCGGCAAATGGAAAGTAAGCATCGGAAGCGGCAACAGCTCCGTTTAGGTCATGCCCGAATTGTTTCGCTTTGAATGCGGCAATCTTTGATGAATCTACACGCGACATTTGACCGGCTCCTACGCCAACTAACTTTTTATCTTTAACATAAACTATGGCGTTAGATTTTGTATGCTTGCAGATAATCCATGCAAATTTTAAATCTTCTAATTCCTTTTCAGAATATTTTTTTGTTGTTACTAACTTTAATGAATCATCTTTTAATTTAGAATTATCTTTCTCTTGAACCAACAAACCGCCGGGTACGGATTTAATTTGTAATGAATTCTCCAATTGATTTTTTTTAACGCTGATTACTCTTCGGTTCTTTTTGGTTTTCAATAATTCCATCGCCTTTTCGGAATAAGAAGGCGCAATAACAATTTCAAGAAAAATTTCATTCAGTTTTATTGCTGTGCTTTCATCAACTTCTTGATTGAATGCAACAATTCCGCCGTATGCAGAAACCGGATCGCAAGTAAGTGCACTTTCATACGCATCCAGAACATTTTTCCCTATTGCAGCACCGCAAGGATTTGTATGTTTAACGATTGTACAAGCGCAGCCGTCTAAATCATTTACAAGATCATAAGCGGCAGTAAGATCAACAATGTTGTTGTAAGATAATTCTTTACCATGAAGAATGTTGAAATAATTTTCAAAATCACCAAAAAGGTAAGCTCTCTGATGAGGATTTTCACCATACCGCAGTTCAAATGATGATTTATAGTTTAACCTTATTGCTGTCTTAGGTTGATTAAATTCCGTCTCGAAGTAATTTGCGATTAGAGTATCATAATATGAAGTATAACTGAATGCTTCATAAGCTAATTTTTTCCTTGTCTCTTCACTTACTTTTCCTTTTTTAATTTCGCAAATAAAATCGGAATATTGAGATGGGTCAGTCAATACTGAAACGCATTCATAATTTTTTGCCGATGCGCGAATTAAACTTGGCCCGCCTATATCAATATTTTCGATCTTCTCTTCAAGCGAAATATCGTTTCTATTGACAACTTGCGGAAAGGGATACAGGTTAACACAAACTACATCAATCGGGTAAATATTATTTTGTTCAGCTTGATGTTTATCTGAATCATTATCGGTACGCATTAATATTCCGCCAAAAATTTTTGGATGCAGAGTTTTAACCCTGCCGTCAAATATTTCTGGAAATCCGGTAAAATCTTTAATTTCAATACAGTTAATTTGATTAGTCTGTAAAAGCTTATAAGTATTTCCGGTTGCAATTATTTGATATTCAAGAGAATTTAATTCGCGGGCAAATTCTACAATGGCCGTTTTATTAGACACACTGATTAAGGCAAATTTCTTCACACAATCCGTCCACTTAATCCGCTATTATTACGCGGTTTTGATTTATTACAATTTTGTGATCAGCAAATTTTTCTACTACAAAAGGAAGAAGTTTATGTTCTGCAATCAAAACTTTCTCTGCAATTTCTTCCGGACTTTTTAATTCTGAAATATCAACAAAACTCTGGGCTATTATTTTACCGTTATCATAAATCTTATCAACTAAATGAACAGTTGCACCGGATATTTTTTCTGAAGAATCAAAAACAGCTTTGTGGACATTGATTCCAAACATCCCTTTTCCGCCGAACTTTGGAAGTAAAGCCGGATGTATGTTAATTATCCTATTTTCAAAATCATCAATAATGCTGTCCGGAATTTTTTTCAAAAAACCTGCTAAAACAATTAAATCAATTTTATTTTTTTTTAACTGATCTACTAATTCATTATAACTAAAAAATTTATTCGATTTATTTTGACTTACAAGAAATACAGGAATTTGGTTTTCAACAGCGTAACCAACTGCTCCACAATTTTCTTTATCGCTTACAACTGCATTGATTTTAATTTTTTCTTTAATTTCTAATTCGCTAAGCGATTTTAAATTAGAACCTCTGCCAGAAACGAAAACTGCAATATTTAACATAAATTAATTGTTTTGGTGGAAAAAATTATCTAAATGAGGGTAAATAATCAATTAATAAGTTGATCTTTGCTAAGATTTATGAGGTTAATCTTCCCTTTTACTTACCTAATCTTCGTTTTAGCCATTCTATCCGGGACTGAATGTAATCTTTGAATTCAAAATCGTTATTATCCTCAGCCTCTTCTAAAATATCTTTAATATTAATTCTATTACCTGAAAAATATTTCGCCTCCGCCGTTAAAAGTAAAGCCATCACCTTAGTATACTTTTCCGAATTAATTTTTATGTTTTTAATCTGCTCAGCAAAATAAATTGCTTCAGAATATTTTTTAAGATTCAAAGCAGCTTCACTTAAAAGTACATACGTTATTGCTTTATCTTCTCTCGAATCAATTTTTTCGGCATAGGTTTTTAAACTGTCATAAACTATTCTATACCTCCCTGCATCAAGATCATTTTTTAGTTTTATTAATTTTAATTCTAAAGGAGTAATTCCACTACTTAAATATTTTTCACTCTTTTGTTTAGCATAAGAATCTTCAAAAATATCCTGGTTGCCGCCTTTAGCCTGCTGAAGATACTGTTGAAATTTTTCTTCGTGACCGGTTTGTTTGTAACAAAGTGCTGTATTAAGAGCGGCAAAACCAATAAAATCAATCTCCTTTGATGTATCTAAGAATTTCTCATAATTCCTGATTGCTGACTTAAATTGATTTTTCTTAAAATAAATTTCACCTTTTCTGTAATAGGAAAGTGCTGTAATCTGCGGTAATTTTTTATTTTGTAGACTAATTACATGATCCAGCATATCGTTCGCTCTATCAAGTTGTTTATCTTTAATCAAACTAACTGCATATTGATAGATGAAAAGAGTATTGCTTGGATAGCGGGAACTTAAACTTTGAAGTAAGTAAAAAGCGCTGTCATACTCTGCAAGATAATCGGTATAAATTTTAGAAAGATGAAATGATGCTTCGGTTTTTTCTGTTCCTTTTCTGAACGCAGTTTTGATATAATTAAATCCGCGTTGTTTATCCGAAGAAAGCCCGGTTAGATTAACAGCCCATTTTAGAAAATCCGGTACAAAGCTCATTGCGTAATCGAATAATCCTAAACCAAGATAAGCGTTATAAAATTTCGGATTAAGTTCTAAAGTTTCTTCATAATAGTTTACAGCCTTTTTGCTTGACCAAAAAGCATCAACCGACGAGTTATTTGTTGCTTGTGCCATTGCTCTGAAAGAAGCCAAATTACCTGCAAGATATTTAGTTAGATAATCCTTGGGATTTTTATTAATAACTTTTTCAGCACGTTCTTGAGCCATATCGGCGTATTTCAAAAAAACTTGATATTCTCCTGAATCTCGTGAACCTAAATAAATCCAAAAATGGATCTGAGCAATATGATAGTATCCGAGCGGTGAATTGGGTCTGAGTACTAAAATCTTATTGAATGTTTTCTCTGCGGAATTTAATTCCATATTATAAGCTTGATCTAATCCTTGCCTAATAAGATCCTGTACTTGCGATTGACCAACTGACACTGCATTAAAAATTAAAAGAACAATAACCAAATTTTTCAGTTTCAATTTTGGTTTTTCCTTTGAGAATATTGAACTGCAGCCTTCACAAATTCACGAAAAAGTGGATGAGCTTTTGTTGCTCTTGATTTCAGTTCAGGATGGAACTGGCATCCTACAAACCATGGATGATCACTAAGCTCGATCATTTCTACCAAATTTTCATCCGGTGATGTACCGCTCATTACCATCCCATACTTTTCTATTACTTCTCTAAATTTATTATTCACTTCATAACGATGCCTATGCCGTTCAGAAATCTTTTGTTTTCGGTATGCATCATAAGATTTTGAATTTTTCTTCAGTACACAAGGATAAGCGCCTAACCGCATCGAAGCGCCTTTATTTGTTACCTTTAATTGCTCGGGCATAATATGAATAACATTCCATGCATTCTTTTCAAATTCTTCACTATTAGCTTTTTTAATTCCGCAAACATTACGGGCAAATTCAATTACGGCGCATTGCAGACCTAAACAAATTCCGAAGAAAGGAATTTTATTTTCCCGCGCAAATTTTATTGCCTGGATTTTACCTTCAATTCCCCTTTCGCCAAAACCTCCGGGCACCAATAAACCATCATAACTTTTTAAGAAATGCTCTGCTCCTTTGTCTTCAATATTTTCAGAACTGATAAAATCCGCTTCAACTTTCACATTATTTTCTGCACCGGCGTGAATAAAAGCTTCTACAATACTTTTGTATGAATCTTTATTTTCTACATACTTACCGGCGATTGCAATCTTAATCTTTCCAGAAGGATTTTTAATTGTATTAACAAAATTTTGCCAATCATCTAATTTGATATGTAATTGGGGTAATTTTAATCTATCCAAAACAAATTCATCAAGTTTTTGTTCGTAGAGAACAATTGGTACTTCATAAATTGTTGAACAATCATACGCAGAGATCACTGCTTCTGTTTTCACATTTGTAAAAAGTGCAATTTTTTCTCGAATCTCTTTAGATAATTTTTCTTCGGAACGGCAGACTAAAATATTTGGTTGGATTCCAAGCTCAAGAAGATTTTTTACAGCATGCTGAGTCGGCTTGGTTTTCATTTCCCCGGCAGAACTGATATAAGGCACAAGTGTAACGTGAATACTCAATGCATTCTTTCTTCCGATCTCCAGCATTATTTGTCTCATCGCTTCAATAAACGGAAGACTTTCAATATCACCAACTGTACCGCCAATCTCGGTAATAATAATATCATACTTACCGCTTTCGCCGAGTAATTTCATTCGCTTCTTGATCTCATCTGTTATATGCGGTATTACCTGAACTGTAGCGCCAAGATAATCACCGCGCCGCTCCTTTGTAATTACTTCGTAATAGACTTGTCCGGTTGTAGTATTGTTTGCGCGTGACATATCAACATCCAGAAAGCGTTCGTAATGACCAAGATCAAGATCGGTTTCAGCACCATCATCTGTAACATAAACCTCTCCATGCTGAAACGGATTCATTGTGCCCGGATCTACATTGATGTATGGATCAAATTTTTGGATAGTAACGCTGTAACCGCGTAGTTTGAGAAGTAACCCGATCGAAGACGCAGTAATTCCTTTACCAAGTGATGATACTACTCCCCCGGTTACAAAAATGTATTTAACTTTTTTCTTGAGAGGCATTTGATGACAAATAATTGGTTGGACATTCTGTTTGTCAAAGATAAAAAAAAATCTTTATATCACAGCAAATAAATTATGTCATTTTAATTTTTTTCTTATTCTTTCGGCAATGCAATTTCGCCGGATTTAGGAATTTTAATCAGGTAAGTCTTCCTGGCCTTGTTTTTCAAATAACTTTCTCTCAGCCATGGATTGAAAATTTTCAAAATTTTATAGCTTATTCCGTATTGTTTGGCAAAATCGGCAAAATCACTGATTGAGTAGTTTACTTTAACATTATAAGTTTCAATGTTTGGATATAGATCATAATCTGAAAAGTAAAAACCATATTTATTTGGGTCTTTGAAAATCTCTTTCAATGTTACAATTCTAGATACAAACCGGTAAGTCTCATCATTTAAAAACATATTATAATAATTTTTTGTTTTCTGCCGCTCAATCTGTTTTTCAATTCCATCAATACCCATATTATAAGCAGCCGCGACTAATGTCCAATTGCCGAATTTCGAATAAGCTTCTTTTAGATAATCACAAGCCGCTTGAGTTGATTTTTCAATATTAAACCGCTCATCAATTTCTTTATTAATTTCGAGACCATACTTCTTTGCTGCGGGTTCCATCAACTGCCAGAACCCAGTTGCACCATCCGGTGATACGGAATTAATAATTCCGCTTTCGGCAACCGACATATATTTGAAATCTTCCGGAATACCATTTTTCTTTAAAACATTTTCGATAATCGGGAACCATCTGTTTGCTCTTTTTAAGTAAAGTAAAGTTGCGGAATGCCAGTAAGTATTAACAAGGAATTCCCTATCAATTCTTTCACGTACATCAAAATCCTCAAGAGGAATCCGCTCGCCGCAAAATTCCAATTTCTCCGGAATAGGCGGCGAAGAAACTCTTCTTTCATTTTCAGTTTTTATAACAGGCGTTTGCCGTAAAGCTTTTTCACTTTTGATATAAAAAAATATCACAAGGAAAACCAATACAGTAAACGATATTGGAATTGCTATAATTAAAAATAATTTTTTCTTGTCTATCACAATTCAGTCTTCCGAATCTTTATATGTAAAAATAAATATCCTAAAACAAAAAGCCCCGATAATTCGGGGCTAAAGTAAAATACTTTTTAAAGAGTTAACTCTTTTTGGCAGCGGCTTCTTCAAGCATTGCTGTTGTTAAAGATTTCGGCCTCTCCAGCGGATAACCTAAAGCCCTTGCCCAAATAATATTTGAACAAACACCGAGAGCACGTCCAACACCAAACAATACAGTATAAAACTCATATTCTTTAACGCCATAATGCCATTGTATTACACCTGATTGAGCATCAACATTCGGCCATGGATTTTTTGCTTTTCCTCTTTCCAATAAAATTGGAGGAACAACTTTGTAAAGAAGATCTACATATTTAAAGATTGGATCATCAGGTAAATGTTTTATACAAAATTCTCTCTGCGATGTATAACGGGGATCCGTTTTTCTTAGAACAGCGTGTCCAAATCCTGGGATAACATGACCGCTATCCAATGTATCATATACAAATTTTTTCATTTCCTCTTCTGTCGGTATCTTGTTCCCCATAGATTCCATTACACCATGCAGCCAGCGTAATACTTCTTCATTTGCAAGACCGTGCAGCGGACCGGCTAAACCGGTTAACATTGCGCTGATCGCATAATAAATATCAGAAAGAGCGCTTGCCACCAAATGTCCTGTATGAGCGCTAACATTTCCGCTTTCATGATCACTATGAAGAATGAAATATAATCTTGCAATGTCATCATAAGGATGTGGAATGCCCATCATATGAGCAAAGTTTCCTCCAAAATCTAAATGCGGATCACCTTTAATGATGTCTTCGTTTCTATATTTGAATCTATAAATGAATGCAGCTATCTCGGGAAGTTTGGCGAGAAGATTCATTGAGTCTTCATAATATGGATCCCAATAATCTCCTTTCTTTAAATTTTTATGATATTCTTTTGCGAAGATTGATTCTTTCTGCATTGATAAAATTGCAGTTGCAAACATAGTCATCGGATGAGAATCTCTTGGCATTGAACGAATTATATCAAAGACATATTTTGGTACTTCTTTTCTACTATTAAATTCTTCGTGAACATCATCAACTTCTTTTTGAGTGGGAATATCACCTGTTAAGAGAAGATAGAAGAATGCTTCTACTGAAGGCATTTCTTCATTTGGTACTAATGGAAGTTTTTCAAGGACTTCAGGAATTGTGTAACCGCGAAAACGTATTCCTTCAAAGGGATCGAGATAAGAAATATCGGTCACTAAACTTTTAATATCACGCATTCCTCCAATTATCTGCCCGATCGTAACATCATCAACCTTAACATTACCATATTCTTTAAGTAATTTTTCGGTTCTAGGACGTTCTATTAGAATTTTTTCGCGAAGTTTTTGTTTTAGGATGGACATAATTCCTCCGTTTTGTTTATTGCAGTATTTGTTTTCTATATATATTCTCAAAAAATGAGTTCAATTTCATTTCAGAGAAGACATCACTTCAGTTGCTGCAATTTTACCACTCAATACCGCACTTTCTATGGTTGCAGGTAAACCTGTATTTGTCCAGTCTCCTGAAAAAAGAAAATTTTCAA
>Ga0182021_10008847_pt1 | contig 11916 bp, 10 predicted proteins | sample 612E3MmetaG_FD_120493 | JGI IMG/M metagenome (GOLD analysis project Ga0182021, IMG submission 120493) | Permafrost microbial communities from Stordalen Mire, Sweden - 612E3M metaG (Illumina Assembly) | ecosystem: Environmental > Terrestrial > Soil > Wetlands > Permafrost | place: Sweden...
AGACCAGCGAGGAGGACGGAAGATGGCCGCAAAGCCAAGTAAGGGTGGATCGTCATTCGCGAGCATCGGCACCCCTCACGATAAGACGCAGATGGTGAGTCTGAAGGTGAAGAAGCACAAGAAGACCTCGCGCGGCAAGTAGAGCCGAGCGAGTCGTCAGAGGATGCGGGCGCCGAGCGCGCTCGCAACCAGCTCGACCGCCAGCTTCGCGGTCGCGTTCTCGCGGTCGAGAATCGGGTTGACCTCGACGATGTCGAGCGAGCCGGCCAGCCCCGACTCGGCCACCAGCTCGAGCGTCAGGTGCGCCTCGCGGTAGGAGAGCCCGCCCCGGACGGGAGTCCCGACGCCAGGAGCCGTGTCGGGATCGACCGCGTCCAGGTCGAAAGAGACGTGCACGAAGCCCGCGCCGGCGACGTCGTCGAGCGCGCTTCCCATCACCTGCTCCAGCCCCAGCCGGTCGATGTCGTTCATCGTGTAGACCTTCACGCCCAGCTCGCGCACGAGCTCGCGCTCGGGCTCATCCAGCGAGCGCACGCCGACAATGGCGATGCGACCGGCCTCGACCATCGGCAGCGGCCACTCGGGGCTCTCGAAACCACTTCCCGCCAGCCCCAGCGCTGCTGACAGCACCATTCCGTGCACGTTCCCGCTCGGGCTCGACTTGGGCAGGTTGAGATCGCCGTGGGCGTCGACATAGAGGACGCCGCCGGGCCCATACACCGAGGCCAGTGCGCCCAGCGAGCCGAGCGCGATCGAATGGTCGCCGCCCAGTACGAGTGGGAAGGCGCCCTTCTCGATCGCCTGGCGCACGCAGCGGGCCACCTCCTCGCAGACGGCCTTCACCTCGGGCAGGAAGCGGGCGTGCTCGTCGCTCACACTGGTCGCCTCGGGCACCGGAACCTGGATGTTGCCCCAGTCCTCGACCTCGAGGCCCATCGCGGCCAGGCGCTTGGCCAGCCCGGCGTAGCGAATCGCCGAGGGGCCCATGTCGACGCCGCGGCGCCCGGCACCGAGGTCGAGCGGGGCGCCGATGACGACTACGGGCTGGGTTTCGGTTGAGCTCATCCTGGAAGTATCGCGCAGTTGCGCAAAAACGAAGCCAAATGCGTGACGGCAGCGGAGGAGTCGTGGGTCTAAAGTTTCTCCGCGTCCGAGCTGAGATGAGTCTGCCAACCAGAACTAAGGAGAACAGGCGTGACGACAAAAACGGCAAGCCCTGAAACGATCACGGGAGACGCGCTCGTAGGCCGACTACAAGAGCTCGGTACACACGGTGTCCTCGTTCAGATGGCGCAACGTGGCCAGATCATCGAACTCCGCTGCGAGATGCCGAAGTGCTATTGCCCCAAGGGGCGGGGCTATTTCGATCCTACATTTACTCCTGTGCCGGATTGGGCACCCTCGCCGGACCACTACCCCAGGCTCAGGAAGGATGGTGGGCATCTTGTCCCCTGGAACGTCCGGCTCGCGCACGTGCGCTGCAACCAATTGGACTATGCCTGGCGTGTGAGAATCAATCGGATGCTCGAGAAAGGGTTGTCACTCGAGGAGATCGCCGAGGATCTGAACCACAAGGGGATAAAAAGGCCACACGGTAGCGCCACGTGGTCAGCTAGAAATGTGCGGAAAGCGTTCGTGTCTTAGTGACACGCACGTCGCGGCTACCGCCCAGAGTCGCAGCGCCGCGGATTTTCGGTGGCGGTCCCAGTGTGATGGTCGGGCGGTGAGGACGATAGCGGCCTCCTTGTTCGGCGTGCGGCGACCGTTCGACTCCCAGTCGTTGAAGTTCGCGGTGGTTCGACGGCGAGGGTAGCTCAGCCCGGTACGTCTCGCGCCTCTGGCGAGTCGTTGGGCGTGCTTCGCCGGAGGAGACAGTGCTCCGCACGGCTCCGGAGAGCGAAGTGCGGTCATCGGCTCGAGGCGGACTCCGGTATGCCAGTCGCGCCTGGCCGCACGGAGCCCGCCGACCAGTGACGCGAGTGAGTAGAATCTGGCGCTGCTTGGCGAGGTAGCTCAGTTGGTAGAGCACACGGCTGAAAACCGTGGTGTCGCCGGTTCAATTCCGGCCCTCGCCATCTCGCTTTTCTCGGGCGGACGTTCCGCTGGGGCGGAACGTCCTAGCGCTGCTGGCCGCACGTCACTCTACGGAGCCGTGTACCGAGCCTCAGGCCAACTCGGCGAAGTCGCGGGCGACCACGGTGTCGTATAGGCCGTAGCGGGCGAGGCCGGAGTGGGAGTCGATGCCTGTGTAGCGGAGGGAACTATCTTCGTAACGGCGAAAAGCGAAGACGGCCTGGTTCATCTGCTCGGTGTTGAACACCCTCAGCTGCACGAGGAGGCGGAAGTCCTCGACGGTGAGTCCTGTGACCGTGCGGAACAGATCAGGCTCCAGCTTCGTGATGACGTCCTGAAGCGTGTTCTCGCGGAAGTCGGTGAGGTACATGAACGCAGGAATCCGAGTAGCGAACTTGATCAGCTTCTCCTCGATCTGCTTCCGCTTGGACTTGTACTCCTTCTCCTCGTCGGTGAGTTCCTTCTTCTCTTTCGCTGACAGGTCATTGTCCTTAGCCTTGTTCTTGAGCTCTTTGACCTTCTCGCTCTTGTTGATAACGGTCTCGATGATATTGTCGCCGAGTGCGCGGAAGCCCTCGATCCGCATCACCGCTTCCATCGCGTCCGCATTGTCAAGAATGCGGCGCAAGGTGTCGTTGTCGACATTAACCAGCAGCGCGCTCTCCCACTTGCGCGCCAAGAGGGTGGCTGACGTTCCAGCCATGGCGATGTCGAGGATGCCGCCGACGTCGATCTGAGTCATGTGTGAGCCGTCGTAGGCGAGCACAGGCAGGAACGAAACCAGCTCCTCGACGGCCTTCTCGGGATTGGGCTCATCCGGCGAGAGCCCAACGCCGTACTCAGCGAGCTGGCGCAGCGCCCGCGTAGGTGCAAAGTCGAATACGAAACAAACCGGCTTGAGGATCTCCTCTTCGTTGGGATCGTCGCCATTCGGATTCTTGATCGACCATGGCGACTGCACACGGAACGCCGCCTGGAAGTAGGTCTCAGGCGCCTTGAGATTGCGCAGCATCAAAATCGACGACCACTGCGGCACGGTGACGCCGGTGGTGAGCTTGCCGCACGAAAGCGTGATCGTCTTGGTCTCGAAACCGCTTCCGATCGCCTGCCGAACTGGCGGTAGCGCATCCAACCCAGTCCCAGCCGAAGCACCGGCCACGGTGAGCACCTTGTAGTCGTGCCAGAAGATGTTGTGCTTCTCCGCGAGCAGGTTCGCCATCGCATGGCAAGCGGCGACATTGGGCAGGAACCAGAACGAGTGCTGCAGGTACGGCAGGAGCCGGACATCGGAGTACGGAAACGGCGGGCGCTGGGCGCCGAGCTTGAGGTTGTCAACCTGGGTCGGGGCGTAAGAGCCACGGATGATGTCGATCCACTTCTGAACTTCGTTCTCGTGCTTGAACACCGCGCCGTCACCCCTGCCCGTAGCGGCGAAGAACTCGTTGAGGTCGAACTCATCGAACTCGCCCTGACTGGCGATCGCGAGCAACTCGTCGGGCATCTGATACGTGAGCAGGCGCATCTGCGGGAGAGCGCCGTAGGGGTTCCACTTGGTCGCGCTCTTTGAGGGGAACTCTTCCTTGGCTCGCTGTTCGTCGGTGTAGGTCCAGTTGAAGATCTGCTCTTCAATGAACTCCCCCGTCGCCAGGGCCCTGAATGGCGTGCCAGAAAGGTAGAGGTACGCGTTGGTGGTAATGGGCAGGAACTCGCTCTCCTGCTCGGAGAGCTCACTGAGGTCCTCGTTAACGCCTTCGAGGCCGGGGGCATATTCGAGCTTGGCCTCCTTCTTGGCGACCGTGTCGTCCTCGCCCTCGAACAGCTCCTTCGCGGTGTCGCGCCACGCGCCGAAGTGGTACTCATCGAAGACGACGAGGTCCCAGTTGATCTCGTGTAGCCATTCGTTCTTCGGCTTGATGTTGCCGGCGCTGTCACGACCGAGGAGGTCTTGGAAGGAGCCGAAGTAGACGAGCGGCGTGTGGCGGTCGATCGCCCTGGGGTCGCGATCGGACAGGCGGGAAAGGTACTCCCAGCCGTCGAAGTCGACATGCGATTCGAGGTCGGTCTGCCACGCATCGGCGACGGCCGGCTTGAAGGTCACCACCAGCACCCGTGTCGCACCGAGCTTCTTTGCGAGCTGATAGGCGGCGAAGGTCTTACCGAAGCGCATCTTCGCGTTCCACAGGTAGCGCGGGACGGCGTGCAAGTCCTCCGTCCAGATCGAATGGAAGTAGGCATGCGTCTTGTTGACCGCCTCCGCCTGCTCGCGGCGCATCGGGAAGGTCTCGTGATGCGTTCCGGTGAGTTTCAGCCCAGTGCGTAGCTCGATGAGCACCGTCTGAACGTCAGGAACCGAACACCGCATCCACTCCAGCTCTGTGTTCTCGAAGCCCTTCGTCACCAGGGCCGCACGCACTTGATGATCGGAGAACACCGTACCGTCGCCACGTTCGGCCACCTCGTCGAGCACGACTGTGTAGTTCTTGATGCCTGCGGTCTTGAGCTGCTCGGCAACGCGTTGCCTGACATCCCGCGTTGTCTGACCGACCTTGAGGAGCCCATTGTGCGCTTCGTCGTCGATCGAGTAGGCGTAGATGCGCGGTCGAGCCTCTGGCTTGGAGGCGAAGATCTCACCGATCGTCTTACTCATCGTCCTCCGCGTGTCCCGCTCTCAACGGGCGGATGATCGATTCGATGAGCGCCTGCTCGTCGTCCGTGATGCCGTACTTCTCGTAGAGGGCGGCATCTGTCCAGTGCTGATCCCAGGTTTGCTGTGGAACCCAGGCGTAGGTGGACCGGGTTGCGTGTTGACTGACCTTGCGCAACCAGACGAGGAATCTGAAAAACCGAGTCTTAACGTAACTTTCCATATAGTCCGCTTCGGCCTCAGAGGATGCTGCCAAGAACAGGTATGTCTGGGTGCAAGCCGAGGGATTTGGCGCACGTCTAATCGAGCTCAAGACGAGGGTTGGGAAGATCTGCGACTCGAACCCCGCCGCAGGTATCAACACTTTCCATGTGTCAATGAGGTGAGCGCTCTTGGTGATCTTGTTCCTAGCGATCCAACCAACGAGTCGCTGCCCTCGTTGATATGCGTAGAGCGGAATCGCCGATGGAAAGAGATCGGCTTTATAGTCGGCGAAGTTGCTGGTCAGACCAAATTCCTTGTCCGCAGAGAGCACGTCGAACATTGACGGCTCCTGGCGGTCGCGCACCTTCCGGAGGATGGCTAGGGCGCGACTGTCACGCACGAGAATGTCAAATTCGTCAAGGTGTCGCTCGACGGTTTCAAGCTCTTGGCCTGCTCGCACAAGCGTCGTCTCGCACAACCCGGGACTGTCGCGATCCCAAAGGAAGTAGCACGCGCCACCCATCAGCTTCACACCTGGGAACAGCTCGCTCGAATCCGGGTAATCGACAAGCTTCCTTATTCGCGGATCACCGAGCATCGCCGCCCGGAAGTCGCTGAGACCCAGGCCGGCCGCCATCCATCTTGAAGGGATGACCATCGATAGGAAACGGGGTTCGAGTTTCTTCGCCTGCTCGACAAAGCGCTGGTAGATCGGAACGTCGCGGGTGCCCCCGGCCGATCCGATCTGGTACGGCGGGTTTCCAATGATGATGTCGAACTGCATTTCATCTCCAAATAGCTCGGCGAGCCGAGCCTTGATGTCGTCGGTGTGGATGAACGCGTAGGCGTGCGTCTCGAGCTCTGCTCCTCGATCGAGGCTTGTCTGGCTCGCCCCGCAATACTTGCACCTACCGTCGATGAACTTCTTGGTCTGCTGGCCGTTCTCATCGCTCATGAGCACCCACTGGGTGCCGCCGACCCAGGTGTGCTCCGTCCGCTCGAACCAGATGTTGCCTTCCTCGGTGGCGAAGGATCCGGCGATCGAGTGAGGGCTGTTCGCCGACTTCGAGCAATAGACGCTCCGACGGGCCAGCAGACTAGTGAGGTACGTGATGCCGATCCCGAAAACTTGCGTTGTTAGGACGTGAGCGACCCGCTCCTGTAGGTCGGGGATCTCATTCGCGAGCCCTTCCGTTAGGCGTCTCGTGATCTCACGGAGGAACACGCCCGACTTGGTGAACGGGTCGAGAAACCGGACGGTTGAGTCGGCCCAGATACTCGCCCCGCCGTTGGACGCTGCCCATGACTCGGCCACGATGTCGAGCATCCTGTTGGCGAGCTCGGGCGGCGTAAAGACCTCGTCGTTGGAGAGGTTCGCGATACAGGTCAGCACGTCAGGGTTGCGACCCCGTAGCGAGAACGCGGCCTTCTCAACCACCGGCCAGATCCTTCAAGGTCAGCGGCGGATAGCTATTGATCGGAGTGAAGATCTCGTGCTTGCCGAGGTTGGCGAAGAGCGTGTCCTTGCCGAAGGACGACATCTGCGTGAGCGTGTCGTAGCGGAAGTCGCGCCGCTGGAACTTGCCCTTGCCCAAGTAGCCCCACTCGGGAAACGTGATCGGCTGGCTCGTGCTCGTGCGCATCGTGAGTGCGTCACCATGGACGATGTTCTGTGAGAGCACATAGGCGGCGGCTCGGTGGAGGTCGTCCTGCTCGTCAAGACCGATGTAGTCGGCGAGGATCTCGAGCATGTTCTCACGGCACTCGGCGACGTTGTCGTCCAGCAACTCGATGCCGTAGACACACATGAGGCCGAAGAGAGCGTAGTGGCGCTTCTCGAAGTCGGACTTCCCGAACTTAAGTTCAACGGCGGCCAACTTGCGCCGGAGCACCGGGATGAGGAAGTTCCCACTCCCGCACGCCGGCTCAAGAACGCGGGAGTCGATGCGCTCGGTCTCGGCCTTGACGAGATCGAGCATCGCCTCGACCATCCACGCGGGCGTAAAGACCTCACCGTGGTCAGCGACCCGCTGCTTCGACTTCACCAAAGGCACGCGGTCAGGATACTGCTCGGCGGCGACTGAACGGAAATCGGGGCGGGCTTGTCGCTTGGCGGCAACTCGGCGTAGTCATGTCCATGATGCAGGTTCCGCCGCCTCCGAGACTAAATCCGAGTCGAGCTTCTGTAACAGGCTCGTGACTTCGCGACCCGTTGCTTGATAGATCCGGGAAAGGTCCTCGGTCAACAACTTGAGATCGTCCACTCGCCGACTCCTCTTCGTCTGAGGTCTGGCCGGGAGATTGCGCCCTCAAGCTCTCGAATGTATAGCGCGGCTCATGCCCGTAGAATCGGGCCATGACCGGCGGCATGTACCTCCTCCAGGGCGATGACAACCTCATCGCCATGACCGAGGCGCCGTACGACAGCGAGGACGTCCTCCAGTCACTGCTCGCCAAGTACCCAGACCTCCTCGCTGGCGACCAACTCCCTGGATCCGAGCCACGACGATGGCTGCTCATCCGCCGCGAGGCGCCGCTCGGCTCGAATGATTCAGGCGCGACGAAATGGTCAATCGACCACCTCTTCCTCGACCAGGACGCGGTTCCGACGATTGTCGAAACCAAGCGCAGCTCCGACACGCGCATCCGCCGCGAGGTAGTCGGTCAGATGCTCGACTACGCCGCGAACGCGGTCGTCTACTGGCCGATCGAGGAGATCCAGTCGGCACTCGAGCGGCGCTGCGAGAAGGAGAACCTCGACTCGGAGACCGAGGTCACGAACCTGATCGGCTCCGATTCCGATCCAGAGGAATTCTGGAAGCGAGCCGCCGTGAATCTCCAGGCCGGGCGCGTCCGCCTTGTCTTCGTCGCCGATCAGATTCCACGAGAGCTGCGGCGAGTCGTCGAGTTCCTGAACGAACAGATGACTCCCGCCGAGGTGATCGCCATCGAGGTCAAGCAGTACGTGGGCGAGGGAGTGAAGACGCTAGTCCCGCGCGTCATTGGCCAGACCGCCGAGGCCGAAACGAAGAAACGGGCAAGCAGTCCGGGCCGCCAGTGGGACGAAGAGTCGTTCTTCTCCGTCCTCTCGGAGCAAGGACCGGACGCCGTGCGCGCTGGGAGAGACCTGTTCGAGTGGGCAGCGAAACGCGGACTGCTGGCGTGGTGGGGCCGCGGAAACGTCTATGGCACATTCGTTCCAGTGCTAGATGTCGCTGGACGCCGACACTATCCGATCGCCATTTGGACGTCCGGTAGCGTCGGGATTCAGTTCCAGCACATGAACCAGCCTCCCTTCGATGCTCTCGAGCTCCGGAAAGATCTCCTCACGCGTTTGAACCAGATCCCCGGCGTGGCTATTCCCGAGGACTCGATCAGTGGTAGGCCGTCGCTCCCGCTATCCGATCTCGGCCGAAATCCGAAGATGCTGAATGGGCTAAAGGCAGCGCTCGACTGGTTCTGCGCAACAGCCAGAGGCTCGAGCTAGGTCTGCTCGGGGACTTCCTGCGTCTCGGAAACTTCCTTCAGATCCCGAACTGCCTGCGCGACGGTTTTTCGCTCTCGCTCGGAGAGACGCCCGGGCTTTTCGCTTAACCAGCCGAGCAACTCGTCACTCCGGAGGTAGGTGACCTGGTTCTCCTCGTATCGTTTCTGTGGGAATTCGCCCCAGATCACAATCGCAGCATTGACGTATTGCTTTCCAACCTTCGGCTCTAGCGCCTCTTTGAGTGAGATCGCTGCGCCGCGAATATCGGATCCGCGGCATATCAGCCTGCCCGAACGAAGCGCATCGTCCTTCGCCTTAGAAGTCGAAGAGTACGACTTCGAATCTAGTAAAAAGACGCCGGCAGGGCCGATCAAGACATGGTCCCAGTTGCTCTTCCATTTGCCCCTCCCACGTACGATGTCGTGCACGCACTCCCACGAATCGTCGAGTAACCGGAGCAGCTCTTCAGTCTGGCGTTCTCCTACGAATCCCCAGAGAAACCTGAGGTTTCTGGCATTCCCGCCCATCTCCCAAGCGAAGAGTGCGGACGTGACGAGAACTCCGAGAGCGAAACTCGAGGCGACTCTGAGAGTCCCGGTTGTGAATCCAACCGCGGCAGCTGCGCCGAGACTCAACACGGCGAGCGCAACCCAAAACCGCCATTCCCGACGAATCGTCTTCTCGCGCTCAAGTCCGAACTTCGCTAGAGCCGCTTTCCCGGCTTCGTATGGCTCCTTCCGGCGAAGACCTAGACGGCTCACACCGAGGGATTCTCTATAGCGCCCGTCCCCCCTTCCAACGCACAACGACCTTCGCCCACGCCCCCACTATGAAAAACTGCACGGGATGACCGACCACCAGCCCAAACGCAATCACCCCGCGAAGCCCGACCACCCGCTCGCCTCACCCGCCCGCCCCTGGACCGCCCTCCTAGCCCTCGAGCCCCCGAGCATGACCGGCTTCGACGATCCGCTCGTCGAGTGGCGGCGCCTGTTCGCGGAGCTGTTCGGAACCTTCCTGCTGGTGCTCGCCGCCTGCGGCGGCCCTGTAGTCAACGCGCTCAGCCCCGGCTCGATCAGCCGCCCGGCTGCGGTCGCGGCGCCCGGTCTGATGGTGATGGCGATCATCCTCTTCATGGGCGCCGTCTCGGGTGCCCACCTGAACCCGGCCGTCACGCTCGCCTTCACCCTGCGCCGAGACTTCCTCTGGCGCCGCGTTCCCGGCTACGTGCTCGCGCAGCTGGTCGGGGCGACGCTGGCCTGCCTCTTTCTCTGGGCCGCCTACGGCAAGGTCGGGGCGCTCGGCGCGACGGTGCCCGGCGCCGGCATGGCCGACTGGCAGGCGCTGCTGACCGAGCTCGCCCTCACCGTCGGCCTGGTCAGCACGATTCTCGGCACGGCCTCGCGCGCCCAGAACGTCGGCCCGCTCTCGGCGCTCGCCGTCGGCGGCTACATCATCCTGGCCGGGCTCTGGTCGAGCCCGCTCAGCGGCGCTTCGATGAACCCGGCCCGCTCCTTCGGCCCCGACCTCGCGCTCGCCAACTTCGACCACTTCTGGGTCTACCTCGTCGGGCCGCTCGTGGGCGCCGCGATCGCGGTCGGTTTCGCCTGGATCCTGCGCGGGCCGGGCGGAGACGTCGGCGGTCTGATGGCCGCCCGCGGTAGGCTCGATTAGCGGGCTGTCGTAGTTACCGGAATACCACCGAGAAGCCGTTTACTTCGCCGCAGGCGCATCGCTGATCCGCCATTCGATCCGCTTACCGAGCACCGCGGCGAGCTTTTCGATAGTCGAGAGCTTCGTGTCGACACTCGCAGACTCGAGACGCGCCACCTGCGACTGAGAGGTGCCCATTGCGGCCGCGACTTCGGTCTGGGTGAGGCCGGATGCTTCGCGCTCCTTGGCCAGTGCAAGTAGAAGTTTCCGGCGCTCTTCGGCCGCCTTCACGAGCGCGGGAAAGCGAGGATTCCTGGCGCTTCGCTCATGGATCACTTCGGCGAGAAAATCTTGCTCCATCTTGCTCCTATCCTTCTCTACACCAAATATGGTATCTCATCTATTGTGAGTCTAGCCTCTGCGCGGAAGGGCTTATTCGCCTTCGGGCGGTGTGAATCCGACCGCGCGCTCACTTCGGAGGACACTAGAAAGCATCGCCACACCTTGCTCAGTGAAGACGTAGGGCGCAAAGCGACGGCCACTGTGCGCCTCGCTTGAGATGCCAATTTGGCATCTCAAGCTGTCCCACTCTTCAGCGCTTAGTTGGAAAGCGAAATCTTCAGGGAAGCGCTCGCTGTTTCGCTTCATCGCTCGGACGCATATCGATCGAGCGTGATTCGACCTCTATCGCGCCTGGCGCCGCGGGTGGCACGAGGCCGGGCGGTTAGCGGGCTTGGGCAGCAGTTTCACTATCCGATCGGGCTGGAGCCCGTAGTTCTTCACGCCGCGCCTCCTCAGGCAGCGGTAGATCGACGGGCTGGCGATCAAATGCCGCTTCCCGCCCGAATCCACCAGCCAGCGCACGACCGACCCGTCCCAGTCCGTCGACGAGAAGATGACGTCTCTGAAGGAGCGCGGCCACTGCGGTCCCTTGTCGGCGAAGTGGATGAAGTGACGCGGCCAGTGAGCGCTTCCCCAGGCGATCGTCTGCCTGGTCGTCCGGTCGTAGCCGTAGTTGTCGTCGCTGATCGTGATGCCCGAGGCGCCGACCGACTCCACGTAGGCGACGTGTGTGCTCCACTCCGCGATCGCGCCGATCGCCGGGCGCCCGTTCACGCGCCGGCGCGAGACGTGCCGGTACCAGCTGCCGGCATTGTCGTACCAGCCCGGGAACTTCAGTCCGTTCTTCTCCAGCCGGTAGGCCGCATACAGAGTGCAGTTGTGCGGCCCGGCCGAGTTGTAGCTGGCCTGCGAGCCGCCGTATCTGGCCCAGGGCCAGCCCGAGGCCCTTACGGTCGCGTAGCGGTAGCCCGCGCCCGCGCACTTGTAGCCGGTGGAGATGCACTTCAGCCTGTTGCCCTCGCGCGGGTAGCGGCCCGGCATGCTCCCGCTCGCCCCGGTCGAAGTCGGAAAGATGGCGACGGCGACCGTGGCGGCGCAGACCGCGGCCATGAACATGAACGTGAGGGGCTTTCGCCGCTCTATTGCCTTCAGCGCTATGGCCTGCCTCCGTGTCGGGATCAGGGCCAGGGGGATGCGGCGCGGATATTAGCTGGAAGCTCAGACGCGGTTGGGTACGTTCTTCACACGAGCGTCTGTTGTCGTAATCGACTCTCCTCTAGCGAGGCCCGCGCCAAGCTCGACTAGTTCGGAAGGGCTACTCGCCTTCGGGCGGCGTGAATCCGATCGCGCGCTTCTTCGGGGGAGGAGGCGGCGCGACTAGCTCTCGCAGGACCGAGAAGACCTGAGCAAGCTTGGCGTCGTGCTCGGCGAGCCTGCTCTCGAAGTGCCTCTCCAGCTCGTCGAGCTTGCACCGTAATGCGTCTCGGACCTCGTTCACCCGCCGCAGCGCGAC
>Ga0182021_10008848_pt1 | contig 11915 bp, 13 predicted proteins | sample 612E3MmetaG_FD_120493 | JGI IMG/M metagenome (GOLD analysis project Ga0182021, IMG submission 120493) | Permafrost microbial communities from Stordalen Mire, Sweden - 612E3M metaG (Illumina Assembly) | ecosystem: Environmental > Terrestrial > Soil > Wetlands > Permafrost | place: Sweden...
GCAGCAAAGGGAATGAATGAAAATTATGTGGAGTGCAAGTGAATGATGGATCTGGATTTATCGGTGTCAGAAAAGAAGCAGCAGCGGTTACTTCACATTACGTAACGCTTCACATTAGACCCGCATTTTCATGTCCTCGCGACTATGTCGCCAGCGACATAGGGGCGACTATGTCTGGTTCCGGACTATGTCTTCAACATTTATTTCAGCTTGACTGACCTTGTTGAAGCCGTACGTTAAATCGACATAGTCTTGGCTCCTTAGATCAACCCAATTAAGGGAAAGGAGTCAAGCATGAGATACATCATCAACGAACAACTGTTCATGAGGCGGCCGCCAGAAGGTCCACTCGCGGCGCACGTGCGGCCGTTTGGCAAGTGGGCGTTTGAGCAAGGGTATTCGAAGTATCGCGTAGACCAACGCGTCGTGTTGGCCGCGGGATTCAGTCAATGGCTTGGGCGAAAAGGAATCCGCGCCCGAGAGGTCAGCGGAGAGCATCCGGCACAATACTTGCGGCATCGCTGGCGTCAAAAGCAGGTGGACCGCGGAGACAATCCCTCTCTGAAGCAATTCCTGGAGTTTTTGCGGTGCGGAGAAATCGTCGGCCCAGAGAAGGTAAATTCTGGACGCATCACGCCGGTCGGGCAATGTGTGCGGGAGTTTGAAACATATCTGCAAGATCAGCGCGCTCTCGCGCTGACAACTGTATCTCAATATGCGAGATACATCCGTCTATTTCTGACAAAGCGCTTTGGAAAACGAACAGTGAAACTGGAAAGCTTACGGGCCAAGGATGTTTATAGCTTTGTACGGCAAGAATCGCTGTCCACACATTTCACAAATGCGAAGCGAATCACGACTTCGCTACGATCCTTTTTTCAGTTCGCTCGCTACCGTGGGGTCATCACGGCAGACTTGGCCGCGGCTGTCCCGAAGGTGGCAGGTTGGTCGATGAGCGGCATTCCAAGAGCTATTGCTTCCGATGAGATCCGCAAGTTGCTGTCCAGCATCGATCGGCGTCACGCTAAAGGTCGTCGTGATTATGCGATTCTGCTCCTGCTGGCAAGGCTGGGGCTGAGATCGGGCGAAATCACGCGCCTCGACCTGGACGACATTGACTGGAATTCCGGATCTCTGAAGGTGTGCGGTAAAGGCCGGGATTCCAGACTTCCGCTGCCCCAGGACGTGGGCGAGGCTATCGTGGCGTACCTGAAGCACGGACGCCCGACTACGACAAGCCGGCGAGTATTTTTGCGCAGCAAAGCTCCTTTTCGCGGTTTTCAAGACTCAACCGCGATCGCTGGCATTGTCCGGTATGCCATTGAACGCGCGGGAGTGCAGTCGCCTACGCATGGGGCTCATCAGTTTCGGCACGCGCTGGCCAGCCAGATGCTTCGCCACGGCGGCTCTCTGAAAGAGATTGGCGAGTTGTTGGGTCATCGAAGCATCCAAGTCACAACGATTTACGCAAAGGTGGATATCCCTGCCTTGCGCACACTCGCGCTGGGCTGGCCCGGAGGTGCGCAATGAACACACTTCGAGAGGCTGTGCAAGAGTACCTGACTCTGCGCCGCAGTCTGGGATTCAAACTGCGCGAGGACGGCGCCCGATTGGCCGACTTTGCCACCTTCATGGAACAACGCAAAGCTTCCTATATAACCCATAAATTGGCGCTCGCCTGGGCACAGGAGCCCAAGGCGCTGCCTTCCGAGTGGGCACGGAGGTTGGGCTTTGTCCGCGTGTTTTCCCGTCATCGGAGCGCAACCGATCCGCGCACCCAGATCCCGCCCATCGGCCTTTTGCCGTACCCGGCCACGCGTATCCGGCCCTACATCTATTCCGATCTTGAAATCCGGGCCTTGCTTGATGCCTCTCTCAAAATGCGTTGCCGAACGGCACTCCGTCCGTGGACCTACTATTGCCTGATCGGCCTGCTGAGCGTGTCGGGCCTGCGTCTGGGTGAAGCTCTCAATCTTGAGCTTCAAGACGTCGATCTCCAGACGGCGGTGTTAACGATTAAAAGCGGCAAGTTTGGGAAGTCCCGGCTCGTGCCTTTGCACCGATCCACACGCGATGTGCTTGCCGATTACATGGCGCGCCGCAACCGATTTGCGACGGGAAGGTCTATCTCGTCTTATTTTTTTGTTTCTAGCCGCGCCTCCACGATTTCCGTCACCGATTTGCTTTTAAGACGTTGTTGAATTGGTACCGCAGCGGAAAGGATGCCGAACGGATGCTGCCGGTTCTGTCGAACTATCTCAGGCATGTGCACGTGAGTTGCACCTACTGGTATCTACAGAGTTGGCCGGAGTTGATGCAGGAGGCGATGGCCCGCCTTGAGCACCGATGGGAGGAACAGCCATGACCACTCCTGCCAGTCTCGCTCCGCTGTTGGAGCGATTTTTCACCGATCGTTTGATGCAACAGCGTCAGGCCAGCCCTCACACTGTCAGTTCCTATCGGGACACCTTTAGACAGTTGCTCAAGTTCACCCAGCAGCGACTGCATAAAACACCATCCAATCTTACGTTCGAACAAATCGATGCGTCCTTGATTGTGGGATTTCTCGATCATCTGGAGAAGAATCACGGTCTGAGCATCCGGAGCCGCAACCTACGGCTGACTGCAATTCACTCCTTCTTTCGTTACGCAGCTCTTGAAGCCCCAGACCATTCCGCGCAGATCCAGCGCGTGCTGGCTGTTCCCAGCAAACGCTTCACCCGAACCCTTGTCCGTTTTCTGTCGCGCCCCGAAGTGAATGCGTTGCTTGCAGCGCCCAACCGGGGGACCTGGTCCGGCCGCCGAGATCACGCGTTTATTCTCACGGCGGCTCAGACCGGGCTGCGCCTTTCTGAAATGACCGGGCTTCAACGCCAGGACATCTTGCTGGCAACTGGCGCCCATGTCCGGGTGATTGGAAAGGGCCGCAAGGAACGTTGCACACCGTTAGCGAAAACGACCGTCTCGGTATTGAAATCCTGGTTGCGAGAGTGGCAGAGGGGCAGTCAGCAAACGGTCTTTCCTAATGCCAGGGGGGAACGTCTCACCGTCCACGGAGTTCAGTACATGCTGTCCAAGCACAGCGCCGCAGCGTCGAAGGTTTGCCCTTCGCTGAAACAAAAACGCGTGACTGTCCATGTGCTGCGACACATCGTGGCTATGGATCTTCTTCAAGAAGGCGTTGATCGCGCCGTCATCGCTTTGTGGCTCGGTCACGAATCCGTGGAAACAACTCAAATGTATCTGGAGGCAACACTCGCCATGAAAGAGAAGGCGCTCGCTAAAACGACACCGCCCCATGGCAGATCGAGCCGATATCGGCCCGACGATCAGCTCCTCCATTTTCTAAACGGGCTGTAGTCCCACCAGACTATGTCGTGTGATCGGTTGCTTTCGTATTTGTCAAATGCCGGGCTACCAAACCTAAAATCAATGAACTCCCACATCGCACGACATAGTCCGGAACCAGACATAGTTGCTTTGGATAGCATCTATGTGGTTGACGGCGAGGGTGAACCGGTATTTCGTCGCCTTCCCCCGCCAAGTGACGCTGAAGTCGCTCGCGTGGCGGAGCGCATTCATCGCCGTGTGGCAAATCTCATGGAACGACGGGGCTTGGGCCCGCAAGCCGATCCGGACGAGGCTGATGCGCTTCGGCGCGACGAGGTGGATTCCGAAGATGGCGCCCTGCCATCGGGCCGGTGCTGTGCGTCGGTTGCTGGCTTCAGCGTTCATGCCTGTGTCTGCGTCCCTGCTCGCGACCGCATGCGGCTGCAGCGGCTGGCACGATTATGCAGACCTCCGCATAGCGCGCTTATGCGGACCCCGGCATTATGCGGACCAGTTGAATTGCTGGATTTACAACAATGGTCGTGAATCGTGTGACTTAGAGGGACTCGGCAATCGAGTAGTTGTCCGCATAATAATTATGTGAGCAGATAGATGTCCTCAACAATCGGGCTCAGCCCAAGGAGGACATCAATGAACAAAGACTGTTTGACAGAACCCAATATGGGGGAATGTATCGCCGAGGTATTGACGGCGCCATTTCTCGCCGGCTTCGCTAAGTTCTTGCTTGCCGAGGGATATTTATCCGATACGATCGAAAGGTTCGTTTCCGCCGCTGCTCATCTGACAAAATGGGCAGAGCGCCGCGGTACGGAGATCGCTGATTTCGATGAGGGCCTGCTTAGGTCCTTTAATCGACACTTGATCCACTGCCACTGTCACCCGGGAAGCCGTCGCGGCCGCAAACGAGTTCCTTTCAAGCTTCTGCAATTCCTGCGATACTTGCGCAAGACGGGAGCGGCACACACATCTAAACCTGAGACGCCGCGTTCGCTTCTAATCACCGAATACGATGTTTGGATGCGGGCCCATCAAGGGTTGTCCGCGTCGAGTATCTCACATGCTCTACGAGTTGTCAGTCCATTGCTTTGCACTGTGGCTGACGACCCGGAAAAACTCGATGCATCGGTCGTACGCAGGTTTGTGTTGGAGTACATTCAACAGCACGCGCCAGCATCAGCTGGGTTGGTGACAAGCATCGTCCGCTGCTTCCTGCGTTGGCTCGTGGCAAAAGGCCGCTGCACGACGGATCTCACAGGGGCGGTTCCCAAGGTTCCCACGTGGCAGTTGGCGAAGCTGCCCAACTATCTTGCGGACAGTGATGTAGAGCGCATCATCGAAGCGTGCGTTCGGCCGAGCGGGATGGCGCAGCGCGATCGTGCGATGCTACTTCTGCTGGCCCGCCTTGGCCTGCGCGCGAGTGATGTCGTCGCGCTCCAGCTTGACGACATCGATTGGAAGCAGGGACGAGTTCGTGTTGTCGGCAAGCAACGGCGCGAGACGCGGCTGCCACTTCCCCAGGATGTTGGCGACGCGATTCTCAGTTACCTCGAGAGCGAGCGTCCCACGACCGCGACGAACTACGTTTTCCTGACGGCTCGTGCGCCGATACGGCCGATCGGCACGAGTGGCTTACGCGACGTTGTTCGGCGGCTGATCGAGTGTGCAGGCGTCCAATCGCCGTCCTATGGGACCCATATTCTTCGACACTCCCTTGCGACGCGGCTGCTCCGTGAGGGCGCAACGCTCGACACCATAAGCGCCGTGCTGCGCCACCGCGACATCAATACAACAGCCATTTACGCAAAGGTGGATATTGGTCTTCTTCGCCAAATCGCACAACCCTGGCCTGGTTCGGAGGTGTCACCATGCTAAGAGCGATTATTGATGCCTTTCTGGCACTTCGTCGAGCCGCCGGTTTCAATTTGAGGACCGAGGGGCAGCTGTTGCACAACTTTGCGCAATGGGCTTCCGATCGTGGAGAGACTCACATTCGAACAATTATGGCCACAGAGTGGGCAGCGATGGCGCGTAACCCTTGGCAACGGGAGCGGCGGCTGCGGGTGGTCGCCGGTTTTGCGCGATACGCGCGGGCTGAGGACTCACGGCACGAGTCGCCGCCGATCTGCGTATTCTGCGGTCGCAGGCCGCGTCCGACCCCCTACATCTATTCTTCGGACGAAGTGCAGAGTCTCCTCAATGCCGCATCCCGGCTCGCTTCAACCTGGCCGCTTCGGCCCGAGATTTTTACCGCGCTGATCGGACTGCTGGCCTCAACCGGATTGCGCATCTCCGAAGCGTTGGCGCTCCGGTTCGCTGACGTCACAAGCGACGAGCTTCTTATCCGCAAGACGAAGTTCAACAAGAGCAGGCTCGTGCCCCTTCATCCAACTGCAGCATCGGCGATTGGACGGTATCTTGAGATCCGGCGCCGCGGCAGTGCCGAGAGCGATTTCATCTTTATCTCGCCCAATGGAAACAGGCTTTCCGACACTACGGCGCATCGAACGTTCCGACGTTTGGTGAACCAGACCAGTATCGGCTCCGTTGAGAAAACACCAGCGCCGCGCATTCACGACCTCCGTCACACATTTGCCACAAGGGTCCTGGAGACTCCCCCCCAGGAGGGTGGCGCTGCCGGTTGGCGCGTTCGCGCATTGTCGACGTATCTCGGCCATGCAAACATCGCCGACACGTGCTGGTATCTGCACGCGACGCCGCAATTGATGCGGGGCGTTGCCGATGCGTGCGAGCGATTGCTCGATGGAGGTGTACAGTGACTCCAATTGCTCCTCACATCACTGCCTTCCTTCAGCAACGGCTCCCGATAGACCAAGCGTGCAGCCCGAACACCTGTGACACCTATGCATATACATTCCAGCTTCTCTTCAAGTTCATGAGTTGCACGCTGTGTGTCGCTCCCTCGGATCTTCAGTTGGAGCAACTTGATGCGCCAATGGTTCTGGATTTCCTTGACCATATTCAGAAGGAGCGGCACAACTCGGCGAACACCAGGAATGCCAGACTGGCCGTTATACGCTCCTTCGGAGAAGCTCGAAGCACTCGCGGCATTGAAGATCCCAACTCTCCGGCCAGGCAAGTTCCGTCCGCCGGACCGGCTCATCGCCTCGCTGCGGCCGTCTACAGTTATGCGGAGTCCCGACGAGATCAAACCCTGATCACCACACAGCAAGGACCTCGGGGATCCGCATAATGCCGGGGTCCGCATAAGCACGCTATGCCGACCGCCCGCCACCGAGCGCCTGTCGCTTTTGCCCGATGGCAGGCTTCTGTATCGCCTCAAGCGCCGCTGGCGCGACGGCACCACGCACGTGATCTATGAGCCCTTGGAATTGATGGAACGGCTCGCAGCGCTCGTGCCTCCTCCGAGGTTCAATATAACCAGATACTATGGAGTGCTGGCGCCCGCTGCGGCTTTCAGGTCCCTGATCATTCCCCAACCAGAAGCTTCAATCCCGCCGCGACATGCGGGCTGTCAATCCGGAGTTGGAACTCCGGAACCCGATCCAGGAAAGATCAAGAAGAAGCGTGGCTGCCAGCCGAGAAACTTTTCATGGGCTCAACTGATGGCTCGGGTGTTCGAATTTGATGTTCTCGCATGTCCCCGCTGTGGTGTACGGATGAGGATACTTGCTGCGATCAATTCACCCGATGCAATCCAGAAGATTTTAGCCTGCCTTGGCCTCCCCACGAGGGCCCCGCCAATCGCCCCGCAGTTATCGGACACGGAGACAGCATATTCATGGTAGCAAGGCGGCCAATCCGCTCTGCAATTAGGTGTGCGTGTGCTCAAAAGACTGAGTGGAGCGGCTAATCTGCCCTGCAATCAGGCGTAGGTGCGTCAAAATAACTGGATCCAGCAACACGGTTTAGCTGTAAAATGCTGTTTGAGTTGGGCGCAAGCCCCGAAGTTAACATATAAACCTTTATCAGCAGCGACAGGGAGTCTGGGGCGGGGAGGAACCGGAACCAAAACGGCAGTTTGTCCTACCTATCCGTCCCTCATACGGTGGGACGCCCTTCCGTCATGGCTCGTGGTCGTGAGCGTAGTCGTGATCGTTTTTTTATATTCATGCACTACCGATCACGATTACGACCACGATCACCACTTTTGTGGAAACGGACAGAAAAAACTTAAAACTTCAGACCTGATCCTCGTATAATTGGGATGTCGCTTGGATCGATTTTCGACCGAGACGACGATTTTCCTCCTCTCCATTTGGCTGAGAAGAGGCATCTTACTCGAAGGAGAAGATAGCCATGCCCGACTCCACTGCTCCTCAACGTCAAAAAACTACAACCCTCACGCTGGCTGCCAAGAAAAAGCGCGGCGATCCCATCACGATGCTTACCGCCTACGACTACCCTACAGCGCTGCTTCTCGACGAGGCGGGAGTCGATTCAATTCTGGTCGGCGACTCTCTCGGCATGGTGGTGCTTGGTTACGAGAACACGCTGTCAGTGACCATGGAGGACATGCTTCATCATTGCAAGGCTGTAGCCCGGGGTGCGCGTTTCGCACACTTGATTGGCGACATGCCCTTCATGTCTTACCAGGTGTCGCCGGCCGATGCGGTCCGAAATGCCGGCCGATTCCTTCAGGAGGCGGGGATGGATGCGGTAAAGCTTGAAGGCGGCCGCGAAGCGGCGCCCGCAATCGAGGCGATCGTGGGTGCAGGGATTCCGGTGGTGGGACACATAGGATTGACGCCGCAGAGCATTCACAAGCTTGGGGGATGGAAGATCCAAGGGACTTCGGCTGCCGCCGGAAGGCGCCTGGTGGAAGAGGCTCAGATTTTGGAAAACGCGGGCTGCCATGCGCTCATCGTTGAAGCAATTCCAGACCGGGTGGCCGAGTTGATTGCGCTGCGGCTGCGCATCCCGGTCATCGGCATAGGCGCGGGCGTGTGCTGCGACGGCCAGGTGCTGGTCAGTAACGATCTCTTGGGATCCTTCGACCGATTCACTCCTAAATTCGCGCGGAAATATGCTGATCTGAATGCTGTGATGAAAAAGGCGTTCGGCGCCTTCCTGGCCGATGTGGAGGAGCGCCGATTTCCCGCTCCCGAAGAGACTTACCACATTACGGACGAGGAATTTGACGCGCTCCTGCGCGAGCTGCACGTGAAACCTCGCAATTGGCGGCTGGCGATCTGAGGACGTCGTGGCGGAAGATGAATCCAAGAGACGGGTGACGATTGTCGGAACGGGCGCGATGGCGTGCCTGTTCGGAGCGTTCCTGGCGGCCCGCTCGAGAGTCACTTTGACCGGCACGTGGAGCCAGGGGCTTGCCGCAATCCGTGCGTCTGGAATCTTGATCGGCAATTCGCAAGGAGATGCGCCGAGGCGCGTGAACACGGCTGCGTGGGCTGATCCCATCGAGCCGGCGGACCTTGTGCTCGTTCTCGTAAAGTCCTGGCGAACCGAGGAGGTCGCCCGGCGCCTGCCGCAGCTGTTGAATCCTGGAGGCGTGGCGCTTACGCTTCAAAACGGTCTCGGAAACCTCGAAGCGCTAGGTCCCGGCGCCTGCCTGGGAGTGACATACTTGGGTGCGACGCTGCTCGGCCCGGCGCGCGTGCTGCCGGGCGGCAGCGGCACCACTTTTATTGCAGGCCCCGAGTGGATCGTGGATTTCTTTCGCGATGCGGGGATAGAGGCGGAATGCCGCGATCCGGAACAGGTCGACAGCCTGCTTTGGGCCAAACTTACGGTCAATTGTGGCATCAATGCCTTGACCGCACTCCTCCGGGTGCGCAACGGCGAGTTGCTGCTGCGACCTGATGCGGCCGAAATCATGGAGCGGGCGGCCATGGAATGCGCCTCGGTCGCTGCCGCGAAAGGCATCTCTCTTCCATTTTCGGATGCGGCGCAGAAAACGCGCGAAGTGGCGCTTTCTACCGCCGACAACCGCTCCTCAATGTTGCAGGATATGCTGCGCGGCGCCCCCACAGAAATCGATGCGATCAATGGCGCGGCCGTACGCTGGGGCAGCCGTCTCGGCGTCCCAACACCCGTCAACGAGATCTTGTTCCGACTTGTGCGCGCCGCAGTGTCGGCGCCGCGCACCACGCGGCTCAGAAAAGTCGAAGACATATGCAAATAGTCACCAACATTGCCGATCTGAAACGGTTGCGCACTTCGTTGCGCGGCACCGTTGGGCTTGTGCCCACGATGGGAGCTCTTCATGAAGGCCACCTCTCCCTCGTGCGCAGAGCCCGGTCGGAATGCGACCACGTTGGCGTGACCATTTTTGTCAATCCGGCACAGTTTGGCGCGAACGAGGATCTGAGCCGCTATCCCTGCGACCTGGAGCGTGATCTAAGGCTACTCGAGCCGTTAAGGGTGGATATCGTCTGGGCGCCCAATCCGGAAACGGTCTATCCGAGCGGCTTTCAAACCTGGGTTAGCGTGGAGGAAGTTTCCAAAGGTCTGGAAGGAGGGCAGCGCCCGGGCCATTTTCGAGGCGTCGCCACGGTGGTGGCCAAACTCTTCAATGTGTTCGAACCCGATCGGGCCTATTTCGGCCAGAAGGACGCCCAGCAGGTTGCCGTCATCAAGCGCATGGTGGAGGATTTGAACTTCCCTGTTGAGATTGTAGTGTGCCCAACAGTGCGGGCGGCGGACGGGTTGGCGTTGAGCACCCGCAATTCGTATCTAAGCGCCGAAGAACGGCGCGCCGCGACTGTGCTGTTTCGGTCGCTCACAGCCGCCCGCAAGGCGTACGAGCATGGCGAGCGCAGCGCCGGCGCTTTGCTCGCCGTCATGAAAACGGTTCTGGAGACTGAACCTGTGGCTCGGGTCAATTATCTGGCCGCTTCGGATCCCAGGACTCTGGCGGATCTGGATTTCGTCGACGACGGCATCCTTTTGTCGCTCGCGGTGCGCATCGGCAATGCACGGCTTATCGATAATCTGCTGCTTCCGGAGGATGACTATGTTGCTCGCGATTGACATCGGCAACACGAACATCGCGCTGGGACTCTATGAGGGCGACCGGCTCGGACCCCGCTGGCGTCTGGCTACAGAACAGGGGCGCATGCCGGATGAATATGGAATCATGCTGATTCAACTCCTGCAACACGCCAGTCTGGCACCGGGCGACGTGCACGCGATCATCCTGGCATCCGTCGTGCCGCCTCTGACGGGCACCATAGTACAGGCCTGTCAGGACTACCTCGGACACACGCCTCTGGTCATGGACGTCGGCACAAAGACGGGAGTGCGCGTCCGGGTTGAGGATCCCCGCCAGGTGGGAGCAGACCGGATCGCGGATGCTGCTGCAGTCCATAAACTTTACGGCGGACCCGCCTGCATCGTGGATCTCGGCACCGCGACCACTTTCGATGCCATTTCCGCTGAAGGTGAATATCTCGGCGGTTCCATCTCGGCAGGACTGGTAATTGCCGCCGAGGCGCTATTCCAGAGCGCGGCGAAACTGCCCAAAGTGGATCTGCAGCGCCCCCCTGCGGCGATCGGACGCAACACCGTTCATTCCCTCCAGTCAGGCCTCGTGTTCGGCTACGTAGCGCTCGTGGAAGGCATGGTGGCCCGCTTCCGGGCCGAGTTGGGTCCCAAGATGAAAGTGATCGGGACAGGATGGCAGGTGGAACTCATCGCCAGGGAAACCAAAGTGATCGAAATTGTGGCTCCCTGGCTCACTCTGGATGGCCTGCGCATCATCTACGAGCTCAACCAAATTCAGTGACAGGCTACTCAACCTCGGAATGATTCTCCACCCGCAGAGCGGGCGGCTTCAGGAAGCCCCTTAAAAGGCGGCATTGTGATGGCTCGCCCCGGAGCCAGAGACAATAGCTCCGGGCAAGCGAAGCGCAGCCCGGAGTTAGGCGTGCGAGCAATTCAAGAGCCCTGGAAGGGCGACAGACAACTCTGTCGCCCTTCCAGGGCTCACTCCATTGATTGCGCGAACCCCGGGCTGCGCTTCGCTTGCCCGGAGCTACTCTCTCTCCGCCCTTCCAGGGCGCGGGTCGGTCAGCATCGGTCAAACGGTTGTTTACAAACTTTCCAAATTCTTGACCGACGCTGGAACAACAGAGCATTTTCGTGTCTCACCGCCAGAGGCGGTGGTTTACCTTATCGGAATTATTCAGGAAATGTGGATATCTGGTTCGCGGGGTTTCGAGGTTGACTGGTCCGCCCCCGATACCTCGTTTTCTGAGAATCATGCGGCGACCGCTGTGGATCTAATCCGTTCAAGTACAGCGACCAACTCGTCGACTTGTTCGGAACTGAAAAGGCTTTCGGGACCCTGCGGCGTCAGGTCGGTAAACGGGGACTCATAGAGCAACGCCGCTTCCATCACGCCGTGCTCGGTGAGGTGGTTCACGATCAGGTTTACGAACTCGATCTGGTTCGCGGTAAAAGTTTTGCCCGATAGGAAACCTGCAAGTGCTTGCTTGGCAGCTTCTCGGTCCATGCCAACCAGAGAGCGCACGAACAAACCGAGCCCCTTTGACTCCATCTTTGCTACAGTGATGTCCTTTGGCCGGCCCACCTTGCTTTCGGCGAGCATGCGCTCCAGCTCAGCC
>Ga0182021_10008849_pt1 | contig 11915 bp, 12 predicted proteins | sample 612E3MmetaG_FD_120493 | JGI IMG/M metagenome (GOLD analysis project Ga0182021, IMG submission 120493) | Permafrost microbial communities from Stordalen Mire, Sweden - 612E3M metaG (Illumina Assembly) | ecosystem: Environmental > Terrestrial > Soil > Wetlands > Permafrost | place: Sweden...
CAATCGCAATCTACCCATACAACCGGGCAATCCCCGGAATCTCATCCCTGTTGGGCTTTGATTCTGTCAGTCGACCCGGCCAGGCAGTAGTACCACGGCCGGCAGATGGCGTTCCCTTCCTCAGCCGGGCGCGGCGTGAAGGTCGATCTGCACGGCCAACCCCATACCGGGGGTGTTGCTCAGCTCGATCGTGCCGCCATCGACGGTGATGAGGCGATGCACGATGGCCAGCCCGAGTCCGCTGCTGGAGGTGGTGTCGCGTGACGGGCTGTCCCCTGGCTGGGTCCAGAACCGGCGGAAGGCCTGGTCGCGTTGGGCTGAGGTCATACCCGGTCCGCTGTCGATGACCTCCAGCCGGACGCGGTCGTGATGCTGGCGAACCGAGACGGTGATCTGCCCGCCATGCGGGGTCACATCCAGGGCATTGGCCAACAGGTTGTCGAGAACCTGCTCCAGGTGTCCTGGGGTGGCCGCGACGCTGGCCTGGCTGGAGGATGTCAGGAGCTGGATGTGGCGTTCCGACGCCAGCGGCGACCAGACAGCCACCCGCTCCGCGGCGAGCTGGGTGAGGTCGACGGTCACGGGGGCGGGTTGGGTGTTCTCGGCCCGGGCCACGGCCAACAACCCGTCGACGAGCCTCGAGAGCCGCGCGATCTCGTCGAGTGCACCGTCCAACTCGTCTGCCGCAGCCGGGTCTACGTCGTCGTGCAGCAGCTCGAGCCTCAGCCGCAGCGCCGCCAGCGGTGTCCGCAGCTGGTGGCTGATATCGGCCACCAGGGTTCGGTGGCTGCCGACCAGGGCCTCGAGGCGGCCGGCCATGTCGTTGAATGTGCCCGCGAGGTGGCGTGTCTCGGGCGGTCCCATCTGGGTGGAGGCACGCACCGTGAGCTCACCGGCCCCGAGACGGTTGGCGGTGGCGTCGAGCCGTCGCAGAGGACGCCCAACCCATCTGGCCAGCGTAATGCTCAGTGTGGTGGCCAGCAAGATCGCGGCCAGTCCGGTCAGAGTGAGCCCGAGCCAGAGGCTGGCGATCTGTTGGCTGAGGGGCTGTGCGGCTCGTTGCACGACCGCCGCTCCCACGATTCGCGAGCCGGAGTATGCCGGTCGCAGGACGAGTAGACCGTCTTGCGGATTCTCCTGCCACTGTTGAACGGTCTGGCCGGACAGGGCCGCAGCTACTTGGGCCGGGGTTACCCGCAGCTGTGCGGGGCCGCGGATGACAACATGTCCGCTCTTGTCGTAGACGGCGATCTCGTCGTTGCCGACCAGGGCCGGGCGATAGCCGAGTATGCCCGAGATCAGCGTCCCGTGCTCGTGGTCGGCGAGCTGTTCTTCCGCAGCGCTAGCCAGGGCTGCGGAGGCCGAGACCGTCTGGTCAGCGAACGTCTGCCTGTCATGTGTGGAGGTCATCACGCCGAGCGGCACAACCACGCCGATCAGCAGGGCAAGAGTCAGGCCGAGGAACGCCGCGAGGATACGTCGGGTCACGGTGGGATGCTAGTCGATCGACGCGAGTCGATAGCCGATTCCGTAGACGGTCTCGATCAGAGCAGGATCTCCCAGTTTGCGCCGCAGGGATGCGACATGAACGTCGAGCACCTTGCTCGGCCCGTACCAATGCCCGCCCCAGGCTCGTTCGAGGATCTCCTGACGGGTCAGCACTCGTCCCGGGTCCTCGGCCAGGCAGGAGAGCAGGTCGAACTCCTTGGGCGTCAAAGCGATATCGCGGTCCCCCACGAACACCCGACGCGTACGCGGATCAACGGTGAGCGATCCGTGGCGTAGCTGGCCGCTCTCAATGGGGTTGATGCGGCGCAGCACCGCCCGTATGCGCGCAAGCAGTTCCACGAAACCGAACGGCTTGATGAGGTAGTCATCGGCGCCCGCGTCCAACGTGGCCACCCGCGTGGCTTCTTCGCTGCGGGCCGTTACTGCAATGATCGCCGCTGATGAGCGTGCACGGAGCCGTTGGCAGAGCTCCAGCCCGTCTATGTCTGGGAGCCCTAGATCAAGCAGGATCACATCAGCGGGGTCAGCCAGGAGAGCCTGGCTGCCATCAGCGGCCCTGCTCACGCCGTATCCCGCGCGAATCAGGCCACGCTCCAACTGTCGCCCGATTGCTGGGTCGTCCTCGATCACCAGCACGTGCAGCCCGGTCGGAGGGTTCTCGTTGGCGCGCGGTACCGCTGTTTCGTCCGGGCCTACGGCCACGAGGAGTCCCTGATCGTGACGGCCGGGTGGCCTACCTGTGAGGCTCCACTGTGGCGGATGGGCCGTGAGGTCCACGGCGACGCGATCGGTAGCAGTGCCACCGCGAGCGCGAACCCGGCCACCAGCGAGACCAGGACAAGCCCGCGTCGCTGCCCTTTCCCGCGGGGCCGCGCTCGGTCCGCGCGCGGCCACCAGTCCCACCGGGACAGCACCAATGCGTCCTTGATGTGGCCCAGGACGTGCACCGCCATTAGGACGAACCAGATGGCGAAGGTGGCCTTGTGCGCGAAGAGGATCAGCCCCGGCCTGGAAGGCGTTACAGCTAGCAGGGCTACGCCAGTGGCCAGGAGCGCCCCGGTGAAGATGATCAGCAGGGGTGCGGTCCAGCGCAGCAGCGAGGCAGGTGGCCCGTGGCGTACATATGCGGGGTTGTTGGTGTAGTAACGGATGAACCGGTAGAAGGTGCTGGCGAACTTGAGCGCGACCGGCGGGATGAGCACCAGTCCGATGAAGATGTGCAGGGTGATCAGCTCGCGAACCTTCAGGATGGTGATTCCCTCAACGAACAGCGCGACCAGCAGAACCACCCCCACAGCAGCGGTCAGGCGAGCATTGCCATCGGCGCCTTCGGCCCCCTGTTCGCGCGTCGAGTCTTTGCCCCAGATTCGTGTTAGTGCCATGACCTCAGTCTTCCGTAATCAAGAGCGCAAGGGTCGGGCAGTCGGCAACTGCACGGCGGGCGTATGCCATCAGCTCGCTGGTGACCGGCCGGGGATCAAGCACGGGGTAGCCCCACTCATCCAGAGCGATCCTCTCGGGCAGGAGTTCGGCGCATATCCCGTGGGCTTGACACGCAATCGGGTTCACCCGCAGGTGCGCGCTCATGAGCCCCCCGCATCATCGGGCAGGGGGAGCACGGGGTGTCGGGTCGGCGGACATGGGTTGCCACGTTGATGGCGGGCCAGGTCCTGCGCGAATGTCTGCAGCGCGCTGGCCACGAAGCGGGCAGTGCCGTCGGGGTGGTGGCAGGCGCCGCGTCCCTCCACCAGGCTCAGCCGGCGATCCAGGCGATGGCGGACGTTCGTGGTCTTCCCGCCTCGGCTCAAGACGGCGAGATCTTCGGCGATCGCAGGCAGGCCCAAGGTGCAGGGGCCGCACTGTCCCGCGCTCTGGTTGGCCAGCCACGTTGCCACCCGTTGGCTCTCGCCCAGCCCGCACGCCGATGCGGGCAGGGCTAGAAGTACCCCGGCGCCGATTGCCGCGCCTGCAGCTTTCAGGTCGGCAGGGGTCAGCGGCAGGCCCAACGCGGTCTCAGCCGGGAGCCATGCCCCGAAGTAGCCGCCGACCAAGACTGCCTGCACCGGTTCGGTGAAACCGCCCGCGGCCTCGAAGGCGGTCTTCAGGGGCGTCCCGAACGCCAACTCGTATACTCCCGGTTGCTGCACGGCACCGCCGACCGTTACGAGCAACGAGCCAGGCGCCTCGGGTGTGCCTACCGAGCGGAACCATTGGTCGCCATGGCGGGCGATCAGCGCCAGGTGTGCGAGTGTCTCCGCGTTCTGGACGAGCGTTGAGCGGCCATTGACACCTCGTTCATACGGTCGGGGCGGGGTGAACGTGGGTAGTGCGGGGGCGCCGGACAGGAACCGGACCAGCGCGGACTCCTCGCTGGCCACATATTCTTTCGGCACCTGCACCACTTGGATGGAGACTGGGTCAAGACCGGCAGCCGCCCGCTCGGCTACCGCGGCATGGGCCGACGAAGGCCCGCCATGCAGGGCGACGATGACCTCACGGGCGCCGACGGCATCGGCAGCAAGTACGGCGCCGTCCAGCACCAGGTGTGGCCGGATGCGCATCAGGAGTGCGTCCTTGTGTGAGGCGGGTTCACCCTCGGCCGCGTTGACCACAACCACCGGGCGCCGGCGCCCGGCAACGGCGCGCATCTTGCGCGCGGTGGGAAAACCGGCTCCACCATGGCCGGTCAGGCCAGCCCGTTCGACCGCGTCGATCAACATCGTGGGGGCGCCCTCACCCCCGAAACCCTGTAAAAGAAAGCCTCCGTGCCGTTCAAGGTGCTCGGCCAGGGGCATCGGTCGTGCCGGACCGGGACCGCCGGCCATGAGCCGGGGCAGTCCTTGCGGGGCAAGCTCGACCGGCGCGGGGGCGGCCGGCACCGTCGGAGTCACTGTTGGCTACCTGTGGTCCCCGCAAGACCGGCCTTGGCGGATACCTGGCCGGTGGCCTTGGCGCCGTTGATGTTCAGGGTGACGGTCAACGCCAGCGGCTGGCCACTCTTGTCCTTTGTCGCGATCTGCAGCACAGAGCCGTGCAGGCCGTTGAGGTGGCCGGTGTATTGCTGAGGTTGGGACGCAGTCCCGTAGCTGACCTGGCTTCCTGTCAAGCTCACTCCACCCCCATCAGATGGAGTGCCATCTAGCACGATGTCAAGAACGCCGTTGGTTCCTGCGCTGGTGGTTGCGACCACGCGAATGGCGATCTGCCCGCTCTGATTCGGTGCGCTCTGAGTGATAGAGCCGACCAGTGGCGCTGTAAAGGGTGGTTTGGGCAGCTGCGCTGCCGACGTCTGACCCGTAGAGGTTGATGGCTTGGCACCTACAGCGGGCTTGTTGTGGGCCGTCGGGGAGCCGGGCGTGCCGGCCTTTTGTGCCCAGCCCGGCTGGAGCGGCCCGCCGAGCCACCATCCGAACGCGAGAAGCGGCAGCACGACCGAGGCCACCGCCGAACTCACCCGAACACCGCGATGCTCCGGCCAGCCAGCTCCGAGTCGGTACCACAAGGCGATGACGACCGACCCGACGCAAACGGCGCTCACGGCCACAAACAGTGGCAGCTTCGTGTCGGTGCCGGTGCCCAGAGCGTGGATGACGGCGGTGGGCCAACATGCATACGATGCCCAGTGGATCCAACGCCAGGTCTGGTAGCCCAGCCTTGCCCGCAACAGGCTTGTCACGGTCAGCGCGATCAGCAGATCGAACGACAATGCTCCCAGTCCGAGCCACAGCGGCCGGTAGGTGCCCGCGAACGGCAGTATGGCATCCGTCCAGGCCACCGGCGCGAACGAGTCGACGACGGTCGTGATGATATGCATTGCGAGGAACACCAGGACCAGCAGCGACACGTTGCGGTGCAGGCCCATGGTGACAAAGCGCGGCAGTTTCGGTCGTGCGTACCTGCTGGAGGTGAGGATTCCCAGCACCATTGACGCCGTAAGCAGAACGAGTGCGGCGATACCGGTAGCGCGGGTGGCGAACCACCACACCTGACTATTCATTCAAATTCTCCCGAGTAACTAGCTCGAGACTAGCCAGATCAGGACCCACCCGAAACCGCCGCCGGCGGAGCCTGTTGTTGCGGGGTGCTTGCCGGGGGCTGCTGCGGGGCAGCCAACGGAGCCTGCCCGCTGCCGTCGTCTGGGGTGGCTTGCTGGTTGCTGTTGTCCGGGGGCGGGGCGGGAGCCGCCGGCTGGGCGTTGCTCGTGCTCGTCGTGGCAGTTGACGCGGCCGAGGACTGTGCAAGCGAAACGCCGAGCGCGATGGAACCCAACGCCGCCGTCACTGCGACACCCTTGGTCAGTGCCCGGATCCGTAGCAGTCCTTCGTCACGGGACATCGTGCCTCGTGACGCGCCGGTCCGGTTGGGTCGATCAGGTTGATGACTCATGCCTGCAGACTGCCCCACGATCTTCACAGGACCCTGTGAAACTAGTTCAGAACTTGTAAAGATCGTGCCTCGGCAAGATCTTCAGTCAATGGCGGCCCGCTCACGTCAGGGGTTCGGTCGTGTCTGTGGGCGAGACGAACAGGGACCTGCCCTGATGTCCGTCAAGGGCGATGCTGAAGCTGTGCAGGTCGTCAACCTCACCTACGACCTCGTCGGTGAACATGTCGACCACCACAGACCCGGGGTCCAGGTGCGTCGAGTTGATCGTCCCCACAATTGCATCCGAGCCGAAGTTCAGGACGGTGACCTGATGCTCGACCGGGTTCCTGAGCCGGTGCACCATCACGAGCATCGCCTTGTTCGACACGTCCGGTACATCAACTTGTTTGCTCGTGGCAATGCCGTAGCGCTCGCGAAGCGCCAGGATGCGCCGAAGCTGTGAGACGAACGAAGCCTGGTCCTTCAGCTGTTCGGGCAGCGTTCCGTACATGCTCACTGCCTTCGGCATCCCGATCCGAGGCCTATTAGACTCCGGCTGGTACCCCATGAGGTCGTAGGCGGATCGGTGGATCCAGCGGGTGTCACCTGTGGCCAGAAGTGGCGCAATCACTTCAGGGTCGAGGGTCAGCATGCCCAGCAGGTCCCAGCCGGACAGCGAGAACACACCCGGCTGCAGGGCATTGAACATGGCCAGCAGTAGGTGGGCCTGCCTGATCTTGCGGATCTGCTCGTCGCTGAGGTTGTCGATGCTCTGGTACCCCAGCGCCGCCGCGATCACGGTGCCGGTGGTCGAGGCGATCCCGTTCGTCGAGAAGATCTGGTTGTAGGGCGCTGCCTCACCGGTCAGACGATCACAGAGGTCCCCGCGGATCGTCACGGCCAGATCTCCGCCGGTGATGTCCTCACCGTGGTAGCTGTAGACGTCGTTGTTGTGCAGGGTCGTGAAGTGGACGAGTTCGTAGGTCAGCTCGTCATGATTCTGCAAGGCGTGGACCAGCGTGATCGGGTCTACCCCAAGGGTTAACGAGGTGTTCAGAGTTAGCCGCAGGAACTCGGTGTCGGCCATTGCCAGGGCGTGGTGATATGCGGGACGGTTGATGAAGTCGTATGACAGGTCGGCGCCGGCCTCTGAGGTGATCTTGATGTCGTCAATGGTCAGGTTCAGCTCCTGGAAGGTGAAGCCGCCGACCTTGCGAACCATGCTGGCGATCAACTGGTTGGCTGCCTCCGAGAGGGGGTGGCCCTCCGACCAAGCAGGCAGTCCGACGGTGCTCTTCTCCACGCCCAGGAACCCGTTGGCATCCAGGCGCAGGGCGCCCGACCCCAGATCGGTGAGTGAGTGCAGCGCGTCGCCGATGACCATGCGTACCCCGGCAAAGGTGGGATCGAGCCAGTTGATCGACGGCTGGCCCTGCTTGAAGTAGTGCAGATAAACCCATCTGCGCTCGACCCCATCTGGGCCTATAACGGGGGCAGTTGTGCTCCAGTTCGTGTCCTTGACTCCGGGTTGGTGGAAGATCACCCTTTGCAACTTGCCGATGATGTAGCCGTACTTGCCGAGCTGATCTTCGGTCTCGACGTCGATGTTGGTCGAGTCCCGGCCCTCCGGTACCTCTGGCAGGAGATGCCAGTCGGCCGGGTCGATCTCGACCATGTGGTAGATGCCGGGGTAGTTCGTCACCTTCATCTCGGCTAGCCGGAAGTCGGCCCCCTTGCCTGTGTGCCCCGGAACGATGTCGTCGATGATGATTCCGCCGTGCTCTCCGGCGATTTCGCACATCGTCCGGAACTCGGCCTCGGTGCCGAACGCCGGGTCGATCTGGGTGCTGATGCGGTCGAAATGTCCATCGACGCTCGGGGTCGTCGACCAGCCGCGGATACCACCGGCTCGTTTCACAGGGCCGGTGTGCAGGCCTTGGATACCGATGCTCTGAAAGGCTTTCCACAGTTCTGGATCGCCAAGGGTGGCCAGGAACGAGCGGCCCGGCTTGCCTATGACCGAGATGGGGTAGGCCGTGAACCAGACCGATGCCGTTTCGATGGCCGCGCCGGGGTCGGGCCTGGCGAACGGGTTCTGGAACATGCTTCCGCGGCCGACGAACTGCCTGGCGATGACGTTCGCGTCGTTGAGCATTGACTCCTGCCGCAGCCACGTCACGTATGAAGGGTTGGAGCCGATCGGCTCGCCGAGCTGTTCTGCTGTGGGGACCTGCGCGCTACGCAGACGAGCCTTGGGCCGCAGGTGCCGTGGTCGCGCGGGATAGAACTGTTCCGCGAAGGTGATCTCGCTCGGTTCGTGAGGTGCGGGCTGAGTCGCTTTGCCGTCGTTCGCGCTTTCATCGGTCACGTCGTCATCGCTCACGCCAACCTCAGTCATTCGACATCCAATTCTCCTGATAGGAACGCCGCAGTCTCCCGTCATGGGGCCCGGCGCTTTGGTCGAGCCTACGTTGGCTTCAAGGGCGATATGGCCAGGTCCCCCTAACCTGGGAACGCGGGCAGAAGATGGCGCGGGGGCGCCATCTCAAGGCCCTGCACCCAACTTGGCCAGCCCGACCTTGCCGAACAGGGGGCGTCTTCGAGGGACGCATCGCGCTTGGCACTGGATATCGCCGCAGCGGCTGGCGATGTCCAGATGTGGCATGCGGGCACCCTGGTCACACACGTTGACCAGGGTGCCCGATGCCATGTGTCACGGGGTACCAGGACTTTGCGGCGATGCACATCAACCTGCTGCAGACGCGCGCGGCTGCTGGGAAAAATGACCCTGATTTCAGCTCTGAGCCTGGGAGCGTGTATCTTTCTGGACGCATCACCGGGCGTGGAAGATGTCGCCTGGATGCCCCTATAGCTCAGACGGTAGAGCGTCTCCATGGTAAGGAGAAGGTCAACGGTTCGATTCCGTTTGGGGGCTCCGTTCGGAGTCGTCGGTCGACGTGAGCGTCAGCTTGGCGGCGGCCGTCAAACCTTCGGATCCCTTGGCGGGGTAGCTCAGGTGGTTAGAGCACACGACTCATAATCGTGGTGTCGCGGGTTCAAGTCCCGCTCCCGCTACTGACGCGATTTCGGGTTTGTCCCGGTGTCGCGTATTCTGGAGCGTCGCCGCGCGGGAGCGGGCGTCCACCAGATCTTTATCCAGTTCAGCCCTTCCTTGAGTTCCGAGAGCAGGTTTCCCCCGTGGCTAGCAAGAGCTCCGACGTCCGTCCCAAGATCACGATGGCGTGCGTGGACTGCAAGGAACGCAACTACATCACCAAGAAGAACCGTCGCAACAACCCTGACCGGTTGGAGTTGGCCAAGTTCTGCCCGCGCTGCACCAAGCAGACCACTCACCGCGAGACGCGCTGATCCCAGGCTTTGCGACCGTCTCCGCCACTGCTGGGGGCGGTCGTTGCTGAGTCTGTCGGCTGCAGTGTGGCCCGGTCGCTAGGGTCGTGGCCAGCCGTCCGGCCCAGCCCCTAGGGTGGTCGCCATGGCCGTCAATGCAAGGTTCACCGGGCACACCTACCCACCTACTGCGCCGTATGTCGTGGGCCGGGAGAAGATCCGCGAGTTCGCCGAGGCGGTGGGCGCCAAAGACGTGGTACACATCGACAAGGTGCAGGCTCGTGCTCGCGGCTACCGCGATGTGATCGCCCCACCCACATTCGCCGTCCTGATCGCCCAGCAGTGTGACCGGCAGTTCATGGTTGACCCGGAAGCTGGGGTCGACTACAGCCGGCTTGTCCACGGCGAGCAGAGGTTCGTCCACCACCGTCCGATCACCGCCGGCGACGAGATCGTCGGCGTCCTGACCATTGACTCGGTCAAGTCTGTGGGTGGCAACTCGATGGTCACCACCCGGAGCGAGCTGTCCACCGTCGACGGCGAGCCGGTGTGCACGGCGACCTCGACCGTCGTGATCCGCGGGGGTGAGTGAACAGATGAGTAACCCCGTGCTTTCTGTCAATGACGTCCAGGTCGGCCAGCACCTGCCTTCGCGCATCATTCACATCGACCGCGCGAGCCTGGTGGCGTACACCGGTGCCAGCCTGGACCGTAATCGCCTTCACTGGGACGAACGATTCGCCAAGTCCGTGGGGCTTCCCGATGTCATCGCCCACGGCATGTTCACCATGGGTACGGCGATCAACGTCGTCAGTGACTGGGTCGGTGACACGGGTCGTGTCGTGGAGTACGGCGCCCGGTTCACCAAGCCTGTGGTCGTGCCCTATGAGGACGGTGCCGACGTTCAGGCCACGGGAGTGGTCAAGGCGGTTGATGCCCAGACCAAACGCGCCACGGTCGAGCTCAGCGTCACCTGCGGCACTGACAAGGTGCTGGGGCGCGCCGTGGCCGTCGTCGTTCTCGACTGACCCGCCCGATGCGTGAGGAACATGGCATCCCCCTGTCAGGGCTGACCACGATGCGGGTCGGCGGCCCAGCTGAACGGCTGGTCACGGTCGAGACCACCGACGAGCTGGTCGATGCCATTCGCGAGGTCGACGACGCCGACGGACCGCTGCTGCTGGTCGCAGGAGGCTCGAACCTGGTCGTCTGCGACGAGGGATTCGCGGGTTCAGTAGTCCGCATCGCCACCAGCGGGATCTTCGTTGAGGCGGTCGAGTCCGGCGCAGCGATGGTCCGCGTCGCTGCAGGGGAGGTCTGGGACAACGTGGTCCTGGAAGCGGTTGCGGAAAATTGGTCTGGCATCGAGGCGCTCTCCGGGATCCCGGGCTGCGCGGGTGCGACCCCAATCCAGAACGTCGGGGCCTATGGCCAGGAGGTCTCCCAGAGCATCGCCTCGGTCCGCGTCTGGGACCGTCGAGAGCAACAGGTCCAGGTTTTCGCGAATGCCGACTGCCAGTTCACCTACCGTCACTCGCTGTTCAAGGCGGAGGCGCGATACGTCGTCCTCGACGTGGTGTTTCAGCTTCGTCTGACCAAGCTCTCCGGCCCTGTCGACTATGCGGGCCTCGCGCTGGCTCTTGGCGTGAACGCGGGGGAGCGGGTGCCGCTGGCGGACGCGCGTGAGGCCGTGTTGGCGCAGCGACGTCAGCGAGGCATGGTCCTTGATGCCACAGACCACGACACCTGGAGCTGTGGGTCGTTCTTCACCAACCCGATCATGTCTGCCGGTTCATATGCCGCGCTGCAGGATCGCGTTCAGGCCCGACTGGGCTCCGGCGGCGCAGCCGCCCTTCTACCTCGGTTCGAGGCGCCCGGCGGTCAGGTCAAGACCAGTGCGGCCTGGCTGATCGACAAGGCCGGCTTCGGCAAGGGCTACCGCATGCCTGGGCCGGCTGCGCTGTCCACCAAGCACCCCCTCGCGGTGACCAACAGGGGCTCCGCTACCGCCGCCGATATCCTGGGGTTGGCCCGTGAGATCCGCGACGGCGTCCACGATGCCTTCGGAGTGAACTTGGTCAAAGAGCCGGTACTGGTCGGCGCCTCTTTGTGAGCGAGGCAGCCCCGTGAGCCCGAGGTCAGTCGGCGAGCCATCCGTCGATGCCGGCGAGCATCTGGGTGCGTGCCTGCGCGGTTGCTCGCGAGCCTCGGACGGAACCTCTGGCCAGCTCCGCAAGCTCGCCGTCCGAGAGGCCGTGCACTTGGCGTGCGGAGTCGTACTGCGCGTTCAGGCGTGAACCGAACAACAGAGGATCGTCTGCCCCCAGTGCGATCTGTGCACCGGCCTGAATCAGCTGGCGCAGCGGAACATCCCCGTCCGCCTTGTACACGCCTAGTGCGACGTTGCTGCCCGGGCATACCTCGAGTGTGACGCCGCGGCGCACCACCTCCTCCAGCACCCTCGGGTTCTCGGCGCTGCGGATGCCGTGGCCCAGCCGGTCGGGGCTCAGGGCAGCCAGGGTCTCCCACACGGCGTCGGCGCCCAGCAGTTCCCCTCCGTGGGGCACGGAGGCTAGCCCGGCCCGCCGGGCAATATCGAAGGCAGGGCCGAACTCCTGTGTGGTTCCGCGACGTTCGTCGTTGCTCAGCCCAAAGCCGACCACCTGCCCAGAGCCGTCACCGGCGTGGCGCGC
>Ga0182021_10008850_pt1 | contig 11914 bp, 12 predicted proteins | sample 612E3MmetaG_FD_120493 | JGI IMG/M metagenome (GOLD analysis project Ga0182021, IMG submission 120493) | Permafrost microbial communities from Stordalen Mire, Sweden - 612E3M metaG (Illumina Assembly) | ecosystem: Environmental > Terrestrial > Soil > Wetlands > Permafrost | place: Sweden...
CTGAAAGACTTTGGCGATGCACCGATGAACCGGAAAATAACTGAATGAAGGGCAATTGCAATTCTTTGGATGTTTTGGTTTGGAACGGGAGGGGTATCGTTGTGATGAACAAGAGGACAGCACAATCATCCCCATACATGCAAAGATGACTAAAAACCACCGGTTTATTAATCTCAGCCCCATAAATTTATTAACAGGATAAAAATAAAGGATATTTTAAGATGGAACGTTAATTTTAATAAAAATGGTATCTTAGCACTCATGATTATGTTCAAACCGATATCCACAATAGGCAGTTATGTCCTGCTAATGAAACGGGTGTTCACCCGGCCTCAGAAGGGTAAGATTTTTAGGCAGCAGCTGTTTTTTGAAATCGACCAGCTGGGGCTTGATTCCATCGGCTTTGTCGGTTTTATTTCCATCTTCATGGGGGCAGTCGTTGCCATCCAGACGGCCTATAATATCGACAACCCCTTTATTCCGATGAAAATGGTTGGCTGGACCACCCGGCAGTCGGTAATCCTGGAATTTTCACCCACCGTGATCAGCCTTATCCTGGCCGGAAAAGTCGGCTCCCGCATTGCTTCCCAAATCGGCACGATGAGAGTTACCGAACAAATCGATGCCCTGGAAATCATGGGGGTTAATTCGGCCAATTATCTCATTTTACCCAAAGTTGTTGCTTCCATCCTTATAAACCCGGTACTTATAGTTTTCAGCATGTGGCTAGGAATTATAGGAGGATGGGGCGCCATGCTGTCATCAAGGCTGGTCACTTCACATGACTATATCCAGGGTATCAGGGTCGATTTTGATTCATACATAATTTTTTATGCCCTGACCAAAACCCTGTGTTTTGCATTTATTATTGCCACAGTCTCCGGATTTTTCGGGTATCAGACACAGGGAGGCGCTCTTGAAGTCGGCCAGGCGAGCACCAAAGCGGTAGTCATCAGCAGTATTGTGATTATCATGTTCAACCTTGTCCTCACTCAACTTCTTCTCGGATGATCGAAGGCAGGAACATCGAAAAGTCTTTCGGGGAAAACCATGTTCTTCATGATATTTCATGCAGGTTCCATACGGGAAAAACAAACCTGATCATCGGACAGAGCGGGTCGGGGAAAACAGTACTGATGAAATGCCTGGTCGGGCTTTTCGAAGTCGACAGCGGACAGGTCCTTTACGACAACCGTAATTTTGCAGCGATGAATATCGAACAGCGCAAGATGATCAGGCAGGAACTTGGTATGCTGTTCCAGGGAGCGGCTTTGTTTGATTCCATGACCGTGGAGGAGAATGTAATGTTTCCCCTGAACATGTTCACCAAAAAATCAAAGGAGGAAAAACTTGAACGGGTTAACTTCGTTTTAAAACGGGTTAACCTGATAAACACCAACAGGCTGATGCCATCCGAACTGAGCGGGGGCATGAAAAAGCGGGTGGCCATAGCAAGGGCAATTGTCATGAACCCCAGATACCTCTTCTGTGATGAACCAAATTCAGGCCTGGACCCCCAGACTTCAAGCGTCATAGATATTCTGATCCAGGAGCTGACTTATGAATACGGCATCACCACAATTATCAATACTCATGATATGAATTCCGTGCTTTCCATCGGGGATTCCATTGAATTTATTTATTCCGGGCGGATCTGGTGGTCAGGCAGCAAGGAAGAGATCCTTCATATGGGGAACAAGGAATTGAATGAATTTGTATTCGGTACAGAGTTGACCAAAAGACTCCGGGAATGAATTTCTATGATGTCCTGATCCTCATCATTATATCCCTTTTTGTAATCAACGGATACAGAAAAGGATTCATCATAAGCCTGGCAACGTTTGCTGCCCTGATCCTGGGAATTTACATAGCAGTCCATTTTTCGAATTTAATCCAGGGTATATTACAGGAAAATTTTCATCCGTCCAGGACCTGGCTTCCCATTCTCTCATTTGCTGCAACTTTCCTGATCGTTCTTATCCTCGTCTTTATTGTTGCAAAACTGATGGAAAAGCTTTTTGATGTGGTCGGGATGGGGTTTTTGAACAAGCTGGCCGGTGCCGTTCTTGGATTCATCAAAGGGGTGATCTTTGCCAGTATTATACTGTTTATCGTTTATAGTGTCGATAAAGATCAGAAATGGATCACCAGGGCAGATAAACAAGGATCCTACACCATGAACCAGGTGGAGAAAGTATTTCCGAAAATCATGAATTTTCTCGGCAGCGAGATTAAATTTCCTTTTAAGAAAGAATAGCCTTGATCCCTGGCAGCACTTTCCCTTCGATATATTCCAGCATTGCGCCTCCGCCTGTAGAAACATAACTGACTTTTCCGGCGAGGTTATATTTGTTTATCGCGGCAACGGAATCCCCTCCTCCGATAAGTGAAAATGAGCCGTTTTCAGTTGCTTCAGCAATGGCCTCAGCTATATTTTGTGTTCCTTCTTCAAAATTGTTCATTTCAAAGACTCCCATAGGGCCGTTCCAGAGGATTGTTGCAGATTTCCCGATCACGTGCCGGAATTTCTGAATTGAGGAAGGGCCGATATCCAGTCCCATCCAGGGAAGAGGAATATCATAGGCGCTGGAAACCTTTTTATTGGCATCATTTGAAAAGGCATCGGCGATGATGGCATCGGGGGGAATGTACAGGTTTACACCAAGTGATTTGGCTCCTTCAATGATATTTTTTGCAAGTTCAACATATTCATCTTCGACCATGGAGGCCCCTGTTTCACCACCCAGAGCTTTGATAAAAGTGAACATCATTCCCCCGCCGATAATCAGGTTATCCACTTTATCCATCAGGTGGTTGATAATCTCTATCTTGGTGGAGACTTTTGCTCCGCCAAGAATTGCTGTGAAAGGCCGCTGGGCGTTTTTCATGCATTTGTCAAGGTTCTTGATCTCATTGGCCATCACATATCCGAACATTTTATTCTCGGGGAAGAACTTAGCAATGACAGTGGTCGAAGCATGGGCACGATGGGCGGTTCCGAATGCATCATTAACATAAACATCTCCCAGGGCTGCAAGTTTTCGGGCAAAACCTTCATCTCCTTTTTCTTCTTCCTTGTAAAAGCGAAGGTTTTCAAGCAGGAGGACTTCTCCCGGTTTCAGTCCGCCGGCAAGCGTTACTGCCGACTTACCGATACAATCATCAGCAAAGAGAACCGGATGGTTTAATTTTTCGGATAAATATTTTACAAGGTGGTTCAGGGAAAATTTTTCCTCCGGGCCTCCCTTTGGCCGGCCGAGATGGGACATCAGGATTACCGAGCCACCTCCGTTCAGTATTCTGCTGATGGTCGGAATGGTTGCATCGATCCGGGTGGTATCGGTAATATTGAATTCCGCATCAAGGGGAACATTATAGTCGACCCTGATCAATGCTTTCTTTCCTTTAAAATTAAAATTATCAATTGTTTGCATAATACACATATAAGTTGACCCGGCAAAGATAAAATTTTTAACCAGCACAATGCATATCTTTTTAATTTTACGCTGGAATTCAACCTGATGACTATGCATGAATTAAAAGTGGCATTTTTTCAGACAAACCTGTTCTGGGAGGATAAAGACAAAAATCTGAATCATTTTGACGAACAGTTTTCCCTGATCAGGGAACCGGTCGATCTGATCATTCTTCCCGAAATGTTCAACACCGGATTTTCGATCAATCCCGAAAAATGCGCTGAAGAGATGAACGGAAAATGCAGTTCCTACCTGGTTGATAAAGCAGAATCGCTGGATGCTGTGATCATGGCCAGCCTTTTGATCAGGACTAATAAAGGTTCTGTCAACCGGTTAATTGCTGCACATCCGGAAGGCCTGATGGAAATATACGATAAAAGGCACCTGTTCCGTTTAAGCGAGGAATATAAAATAATCAGCGGTGGAGATCGCAGGCTCATTGTGGATGTCAAAGGATGGAAAATCCTGCCGTTGATCTGCTATGACCTGAGATTCCCGGTCTGGAGCAAAAATACATTTACGGAAGGGAAATATGAATATGACGTGCTTGTCTATATTGCCAACTGGCCGGAAAACCGTTCAAAGGTTTGGAAAACCCTGCTTGCGGCCCGTGCCATGGAAAACCAGGCATATACGATAGGGGTAAACAGGATAGGGGAAGACGGTTTCGGAACCTATCATTCGGGAGATTCAATGGCCCTGGACCCCAAGGGAAATATAATTGTCCCGGCTCCGCGAGGTACAGAATCCATTAATTTTGTCACACTTTCCCGCCAGGACCTTGATCTTTACCGTGAATCCTTCACAATCGGATTTGACTGGGACCATTTTACGATTGATCTAAATCCATGATATGCCTAAAATTTCCGTCATCATTATCACACACAACGAAGAAGATAAAATCCGGAATTGCCTGAATTCTCTTAAATCATTTGCTGATGAAATAGTGGTAGTGGATTCTTTTTCAGGTGACCGGACTGTTGCAATATGCCGGGACTTTGGTTGCCGGGTCATTGAAAGGGTTTTTGATGGCTATGGGGCCCAGAAGCAGTTTGCCATGGATCAGGCGCGTAACGACTGGGTCCTGTCACTCGATGCGGACGAAGTGCTTTCACCTGAACTGCAGAACGAGCTGTCGGATTTCAGCCTGGGCAATAAGATCCGATTTAACGGATATAATATTCCTTTTTCATTGTATTATATGGGGAAGATACTTAAGCACAGTGGAGTAGGACATGAATTTCATATTCGCTTGTTCAACAGGCAAAAGGGCAGATTTACAAATTCTGCCGTGCATGAAGGTATTGAAATCGAGGGACCGGCTGGAAAGCTTAATCACAGGATCATCCATTATTCATACAATGATATAAGCCATCACCTGGGGAAGATAAACCTTTACACCTCGCAGGCCGCGGAAGACCTTGTAAACAAAGGAAAATCCCCCAAAGGAATTTCCGTGGCAATCAAATTTCCGGTTACTTTCATCATATATTATATATTCAGGGGAGGGATACGTGACGGGTATCAGGGATTTATATGGTCATATATGGCCGCCGTTTATTCCTCACTGAAAGTTGCAAAAACCATTGAACTTACCAAAAAGCAATGATTTTATTGGAAATCATCATACCATTTTTATTTTTCCTGGTCATTATCTTCCTGATACTCGAATACAGCTTGTTTATCCCGTCAAAAAAGGGATTACGTGTCTTAATGTATCATAATATTTCGGAAGGATTGTACGACGGCCTCAATATCCCTGCTGATAAATTTGAGTTGCACCTTATGTATCTGAAGGAAAAAGGATATCAAACCATTTCAATCAGACAGCTTTCTGAAATAACCAGGAATGAAAGCAGGTTGCCGGAGAAGGCGGTAATTCTGACGTTTGATGACGCTTATACAGGCATTGAAAAACCCCTGCTTAAATTACTCGAGAGGTATCAGTTCAATGCCGTGATTTTTGTCCCTGTCGCTTTTATCGGGAAATCAAACATTTGGGATGACGGAAAGCTGGAGATACTTTCGGCGGAATCATTGCAAAAGCTGTCCCATGATAAACATATCGAGATCGGCCTCCACTCATTTCTGCATCGCAGTTATAAAGACCTTGCCCCGGAGGACATACAGGAGGATCTGAATAATTGCCAGGAAACGCTGAACTATTATAAAATCCCGTATGTGAAGGCACTCGCATATCCTTATGGAGGATATCCGAAAAAGGACATGAAACTTAAGCAGGAAATGTTTGAACTTCTCAGAAATTCAGGAATAGAGTTTGCATTCCGGATCGGCAACCGCATCAATTCATTTCCTTTAAGGGAAAACTACGAACTCAGGAGAATTGATATCAAAGGCACGGATTCTTTCTTTATCTTCAGGACCAAACTAAAAAAAGGCAGGGCAAAGGTTTTTGCCTGAAAACGGGATGTCAGCTTTTTTCAAAGATTTCATAAGATTTGCTTTCCTGCTTGGACTTGCAGGCCTGATCACGATGCTGCCTTTATCCAAGATCGTGATCAGCATTTCGGAGATGGTAATGGCCGGAGCATGGGTCCTGGACCGTTTTGACCTTCAGATGTTCATCCAAAAGATGCTGGGGGATTCAAGGGTTAAAGCTGCCTTAATGTCGATCCCGTATGCTTTATTCTTAATTTTTAAAGCGATAATCGATGGCTTCAGGGAAATATTAAAGAATAAACCGGCACTTATTTTTTTATCCATATTTATTCTGCACCTGGCAGGATTGATCTTTACAAGCGATTTTGAATATGCATGGAAAGATCTCCGTACCAAGTTGCCTGTGATCCTGTTGCCTCTTTTTCTGGGGACTGCAAAGCAATTGAACAAAAATTGGTTCCGGGGATACCTGATCCTTTTCCTGGCGGCGGTTCTCCTGAGTACATTTATTTACTCCTGGCGGATTATCTATATGAGGTACATTGACATACGGGATGTTTCAAGGAGTGTCTCCCATATTATTTTAGGGCTTGAGCTGGCCCTTTCGCTGTTTATCCTGGCCTGGTTCATGTTAAGGCGTTCGTTCCCATTGTGGAGCAAGTTTATTTTCCTGCTCTGTTCAGCCTGGTTCATTATCTATATTCTTTTCAGCAGGAATTTTACGGGCCTGGCCGTTTTTGCCATTACTTCGCTGATCCTGTTGCCTGTTCTTGTCTTCAGGCAAAAACGGCCAAACCTGAAAATATTGCTTGCTGTGTTAATGATCCTGTTAACCGGAAGCGGAATCATTTACCTCAGGAATGTGGTAAAAGAATTTTATATTGTGAAAAAGGTGGATTTCAGCAAGCTGGACACCTATACTTCCAAGGGGAATCCATACATCCACGATATTCATAGCAAAATGACCGAAAACGGGAATTACCTTTATCTTTATGTTCAATGGGATGAATTGAGGGATGCCTGGAACAGGAGGAGCAAAATACCATATAACGGGAAAGGGATAAGCGGGGAAAAAATCGAATACACGCTGGTCCGGTTTCTTACTTCCAAAGGACTGCGAAAAGACGCCTATGGGGTAAATGCCCTCAACGACAGGGAGATAGGGGCAATTGAAAGAGGGGTGCCGAATTATCTTTTTATGGAAAGATTCAGTATCCGTTCAAGGATTTATGAACTCCTTTGGGGCTGGGAGATGTATAAGAAAACCGGCAACCCGACAGGATTAACGCTGATGCAGAGGGTGGAATTCTGGAAGGCTTCACTGGGGATCATTTCCGGCAACTGGCTTACAGGTGTGGGTACAGGCGATATGAACGAAGCCTTCCGGCAGCAATACATTAAAATGGATTCAAAACTGGCCCCGGGTCAACGCTGGCGTTCCCATAACCAGTTCCTTTCCATTTTTGTCGCATTCGGTATTTTTGGCTTTCTCTGGTTCCTGCTGGCTTTGTTTTATCCCCCCTGGAAGCTGAAAGGATATACTGATTATTTTTTCCTTGTTTTTATCATCATCGGCATATTATCCATGTTGACTGAAGATACGCTGGAATCGCAGACGGGCGTGACATTCTTCACATTCTTCTATTGCTTTTTCCTGTTTGGGAGGAAGGAGTATGACAGGATCTGATCCTTCAGGGGAAATCGACGAGGATCTTGAACCCGGCAAAGTTAAGGCCGATATCCTGGTCAAATTTTTGTTTATAGGAGTGAAGCGTATCCGAAGTAGTAATTGAATAATAACTGGTTTTCAGTGCCTGGTACTTGTAAAAGACTTCATAGCCGAACCTGAGGTTCTTTGCCACATTCATCCTGTAACCCACTCCGATGATCATTGAAAATGCGCCTGTCCCTTTCTGGTAAAAGCTTGTGGAGTCCCTGGTCCCGAACCCGTACCCCACGTAAATATTGGCATAGAAGGTATTTTCGGTCCGTTTGAAATTATAACCCAGGTAACCGTAAACAGGCCAGAACCATCCTTCCCTCCATTTTTCAGCGCCCACACTTACTCCCAAAGACCAGCGGTTATTGTACCTGATGCCGTTGACTGTTTGAAGGGCAACGACGATCTCATCATTTTTTGCTTTTTTCTGAACCCCGTTGACCATATCTGTGTTAAAGGAACCCAGCCCGAATGAAACACCTCCTTCGGTTTTGTTGAAGAACCTGATCTGGTAAGCCGTGGAATCTTTTTCCTGTGTAAACCCGTTGAAAGACAAAAGAAAAATAAAGGTCAAGATACAACAGTAAGTTCTACAAGTCATAGACCGGCAATTATTTTATAAAAGTAATATAAAATTAGTTAATTTGGCCGATTATTGATGATTTTGAAAATGAACCTTATATGTACGGGAAATCCTCAAAATGGTTCGTTATTGTAAACCCCAATGCAGGCAGCAGGAAAGGGGTCAGGGACTGGCCCCGGATCTCCGGGCTGATCATTGATGCTGGGATCGACCATGAAGCAGTCATCACAAAACACAGGGGCCATGCAATTGATCTGACACTGGAATGCATCAAAGAAGGGTATCGCAGGATTGCAGTTGTCGGGGGAGACGGAACACTTAATGAGGTATTGAACGGGATATTTCTTCAGCAGGAAGCTCAACCAGGAGAATTCCTGGTCGGGATGATACCTGTAGGTACGGGAAATGACTGGGGCCGCTCATTCCATATACCTTTTGATTATAAAAAAGCAATATCCTTGCTCAAGCAGGAAAAGACATCGGTCCAGGATGTGGGCAAGGTAACCTATTATTATAAAGACCAGAGCAGGATCAGGTTTTTTATGAATGTCGCCGGATTAGGGTATGATGCACTGGTTGCAAAAAAAACCAATATCCTGAAAGAGAAGGGGAAAGGCGGCCCTCTCACGTATTTCTATTTTGTATTTGCAAGTCTTTTTCAATACAGGTTTATGGATGCGGTCATCGAGGTTGACGGTGAAGTTGTATTCAAAGGGGAAATATTTTCAATGAATGTCGGGATTTGCAAATATAATGGGGGAGGGATGATGCAGGTGCCTTTCGCTATCCCGGATGATGGGTTGATGGACGTGACCCTGATCAGGAAAGCGCCTAAATATGTGGTCATCCAGCATGCACGTAAACTTTATGACGGATCCCTGGTGAACCTTCCCATCGTAAAGACTTTCAGGGGGAAGCAAATAAGGATAAGATCGACAGGCAGGATATACCTTGAAACCGATGGAGAATCCCTCGGCCATACGCCTTTTACTTTTGAAATAATTCCTCTGGGAATCAGGACCGTAGTGGGTTAAAATACAGAACTGCCTGGATCGACCCAATCTCCGTTATCTTTGATCAGTTTTATAAGTTCGGTGACCGCCTCATCTTCGGAAATATTTTTCCTGACCAAACGCTGTCCTTTATACAGCATGACCTTCCCTTTCGCACCACCCACATATCCGTAATCTGCATCGGCCATTTCCCCTGGTCCGTTCACTATACAACCCATAACTGCAATTTTAAGGCCGGACAGATGTATGGTGGCGGTTTTTACTTTTTCAACGGCATCCTGAATATTGAATAAAGTCCTGGCACAGGAAGGGCAGGAAATGATCTCTGTCCTTGTAATCCTTACCCCGCAAGCCTGGAGGATGCCATATGCAACAGGGATTTCATGTTCCGGATCCTCCGTAATGGATACCCGGATCGTATCCCCTATTCCGTCTGCCAGCAGGCTGCCTATACCTATGGCCGATCTCAGCCGCCCGTCTTCTCCCGCACCCGCTTCAGTTACGCCAAGATGAACCGGGAAATCCATACCTTCTGCCTTCATTGTTTTCACAAGCAGGCGGTTCGACCTGATCATCACCCTGGTGTTACTTGCTTTCAGCGAGAGGATAAGATTACAGAAACACTGATCCGCGCAAATCCTTGCGAATTCCAGGGCCGACTCGACCATACCTTCAGGGGTGTCGCCGTATCTTGTTTTAATGCGGTCGGATAAGGAACCGTGGTTGACTCCAATGCGGATTGCCGTACCGTATTCCCTGCAAATCTTCAATAATGGGGCAATCCGTTCAGCAATAATCCCCAGTTCACGTTGGTAGTTTGACTCCACCATCCAGTATGACGGATCAGGCTGCCTGCTTTTCTTATCCGTATAATTCCCCGGGTTGATCCTTACTTTCTCCACCAGCCGTGCTGCCCGTTCTGCAAGTGCCGGATTAAAATGCACATCCGCAATAAGGGGTGTTCTGAATCCTCTTTTGCGGAGCATGTCACGAATGACTTTAAGGTTCTCCGTTTCTTTCATTCCCGGAATGGAAATGCGGACGTACTCGCATCCTGCCTGTATCATCCGGATAGCCTGATCCACAGTAGATCTTGTGTCAAGGGTACTGGTGTTAGTCATCGATTGCACCCTGACCGGAAAATCCCCTCCCATGGGAACCCCGCCGATATCAACTACACGGGTCCTGAATCGTTTATATAATGCTGGGGACATGATGCAAAGATAGGGAATTGTGATCAGGCATTAGACCTTAGGCATTAGGCACCAGGTATTAGGAAATTCAACATTCTATATTCAATGTTCAATATTCGAAATTCAATCCTTCAGCCCCTTGACCCTTGGCTTCCCTGCTATGAAATCCTTGAGATAAAAGGGTTCGAAGTACGCCAGATTTTCATATTCATGCCTGCTGAATTTCTCATCGGCAAGAGGATAAAGGAAACGGGCAGAAAGTTTGAAATTATCCGGGAAAAAAGAATTCGGATTATTATCCAGAAATGGTTTGCATTTCAAAGCCCCTTCACCTGCGAAAACCAACCGGTTTTTCCCCAGGAGCTCTGAAAATGAACCTGAATTTATGATTTGAGCACAGACCGGAAAGATTTCATTCAGGGATTGGTCATAAACTGCGCAATATACTTCCATTCTCCTTGCATCCAGCATGGGGCAGATAAGATATGTGTTTAAGGCAAAATCCTTTGACTCCCTTACCGGATAATCCGGTATGAACTGGTTTGAAGGAGATTTGATTTCCAGGTATTCACGGATCCCCAGAGCCAGGGATTTCAGTGTAGGGACGGAGATCAGGGGTTTGTCAAGGGAATAGCAGAACCCTTTGGCAGTGGCAACACCTATCCTCAATCCGGTATAGGATCCCGGTCCCATGCTTATGGCTATTGCGTCGATTCCGGATAGTCCAGTTCCTGCCTGCTGAAGTGAGCGGTCAACCAGAGCCGTAAGAGCGGAGGAGTGGGCATTTTCCTTTTCCGATTCATTGCAGGCAAGAATTTGACCATCACAGCCAATGGCCACGGAACATACCCGGGAAGAAGTTTCAAGGCAAAGGATGGAGCCCATGGGCTATTTTTCCTTTTCAAAGAGGTCTTTCTTATCGACTTTCTTCACCTTGTCCCCGTCGTTAAGAGTCTTGGAGACCAGGGAATAAGGGGCGGTAATGATCTCGTCCCCGTCTTTCAGGCCCGACAGGATCTGGATATACATATTATCCTGAATCCCGGTTTTCACACCGGTCTTCTTTGCAATCCCGTTTACAAATTTAAAAACGCATTCCTTGACCTCGTCCGACTTTTTCTTCGTGGAGACATAAGTCACTTTGTCGAAACCTTCATCTTTGGTTTTCTGGTTTTTTTCATTTAGCTTGTCAAGACTGTCCTTGGCTATCCTGGTAGTAACTGCCTGGATGGGTACTGTCAGCACGTCGGTTGCAGTTTCGGTCTGGATTTCAACAGTACATGACATGCCGGGCCGGAAGGGTGAGAAATCAGGTGTTTTGGAATTAAGCAGATCCTGGTATGATTCTTTCAGGAGATGTATCTTCACATTGAAATTTGTAACCTGGTCAACACTTACCCCTGTGGTGTTTGCAGATGTTGCAATTTCGGTGACAACACCTTTGAATTTCCTGTTCAGATAGGCGTCAACTTCGATGAGGGCTGTATCTCCCATCCTGACCCTGACGATATCATTTTCGTTAACTTCCA
>Ga0182021_10008851_pt1 | contig 11914 bp, 8 predicted proteins | sample 612E3MmetaG_FD_120493 | JGI IMG/M metagenome (GOLD analysis project Ga0182021, IMG submission 120493) | Permafrost microbial communities from Stordalen Mire, Sweden - 612E3M metaG (Illumina Assembly) | ecosystem: Environmental > Terrestrial > Soil > Wetlands > Permafrost | place: Sweden...
GCCATGTCAATGTCCCGCGCGAACACAGGGAAGCCCTGGTAGGCGTGGTACGGTCCTGAGTAGTCCCAGCTGTGCATCTGCCGAAATGGCAGACCCATCTTTTGGAAGAGGTACTTCTCTTTGATTCCGCTGCCCACCAGGTCGGGCTTAAGCTCCTGCACGAACTTCTCCAACTCGTATTCGCTGGCATCGTCGTAGACCACCGTGGCGTCTGGCATTTCAGGATGGGTGCGCTCGTAGTCATCCCCGTGCGCGAATTCGTAGCCCGAGCCCACCACAACCATGCCCAGGTCCTCGTAGGCTCCCACCGTGTGTCGGGGCCGCAACCCACCCACGTACAGCATTACCTTCTTGCCCTCGAGGCGTGGACGGTATTCGTCGAGCACGCTCTGCATGATGGGGTCGTACTTGGCGATGACTTTCTCGACGTTTTCCTTGATGCGCTCGTCGAAGCGCTCGGCCAGCTTGCGGAGGCTTTGGCGAATCTTGGTCGGCCCGAAGAAGTTGAGCTCGACCCAGGGAATGCCGTACTTCTCCTCCATCACTCGCGCCATGTAGTTCATGGAGCGGTAGCAGTGGATGATGGCCAACTTGACCTTGTGGGTGGCAGCGATCTTTTCGATCTCCCCGTCGCCGGTCCAGGTGGCCTTTACATTCAGGCCACACTCTTCCAGTAACGGCTTGACCGACCAGACGTCGCCGCCGATGTTGTAGTCGCCGATCAGAGCCACGTCGTAGGGGCCTGGCTCTTCCGTGAATTCGCGTGTCTCGATGATGTAGTCACGGATCGTGTCATTTGATATGTGGTGCCCCAAGGACTGCGAGACGCCACGAAAGCCTTCGCAGTTACACGGTATGACCGGCAATTCCAGCTCCTGGGACATCCGCTTGGCCACGGCATTGATGTCGTCGCCAATCAGCCCGACGGGACATTCCGACAGCACCGAGATGGCCTTGGCCAACGGGAACAGGTCCTTGACCTCTTTGAGAAGGACGGCGAGCTTCTTGTCCCCGCCATACACGATGTCCTTCTCTTGGAAGTCCGATGTCATCTGCATGGCGAAGTTGGACACGCCGTTGATACCGGACATCAGGTTGCGCCGCGTGCCCCACGAGTACCAACCGCAGCCTACCGGGCCGTGCGACACGTGCGCCATGTCTCGAATCGGTCCCCACACGACACCCTTGGCCCCCGCGTAGGCGCAACCGCGTGCGCTCATGACTCCCGGCACGGTCTTGCGATTCGACTTCACGCACGCGCTCGTGGCGGTCGGGTCATTGGGCGCCAGGTGGGGCGCTCGCTTGCCCTTGGCCTTTTCAGGATAAACCTGCAGCGTCTGGTCGATCATGGCCTGGGTGGACTCGCGCGTGATGCCTTCGATTTTCCTGACCGTTCCTTCGGACATAGTGAGCCTCCTTTCGTGTGTGTCAGGGGCGGTTCACGCGTTGGCAGTTTTGGCCACGCCGACATTCGGGTCGTCGTCTTGGATGATGCCGAACTCCATCAGCAATCCCTCCAACTCCTCCATCTGCAGCGGCTTGGGTACGACGAACATCTTGTTGTCTGCGATCTTGCGCGCCAACTCGCGGTACTCCTCGGCTTGCTTGTGCTTCGGCGAATACTCGATGACTGTCATTCGCCGTAGTTCGGCTCGTTGCACTTCGTTGTCGCGCGGGACGAAGTGAATCATCTGTGTGCCGAGCCGTTTGGCCAAGGCATCGATGAGATCGGCCTCGCAATCGGTATTGCGCGAGTTGCAGATGAGGCCGCCGAGACGCACCTTGCCTGAGGTCGCGTATTTCAAAATGCCCTTCGAGATGTTGTTCGCCGCGTACATGGCCATCATCTCGCCCGAGCAGACGATGTAGATCTCCTGCGCCTTGCCCTCGCGGATGGGCATCGCGAACCCGCCGCACACCACGTCGCCAAGGACGTCGTAGAAGACGTAGTCGAGGTCGTGGGTATAGGCGCCCTCGGATTCCAAGAAGTTGATGGCGGTGATGACCCCGCGTCCCGCGCAGCCGACCCCTGGCTCGGGACCGCCTGACTCGACACACTTCACGCCGCCGTAGCCGATCTTGAGCACGTCGCTGAGTTCTAGGTCCTCGACCGTGCCGCGCTCTCGGATGAGGTCCATGACGGTGTTCTGGGCCTTCGCGTGGAGCATGAGCCGGGTGGAGTCCGCCTTAGGGTCGCAACCGACGATCATCACTTTCTTGCCGAGCGAAACCAACCCGGCGACCGTGTTTTGCGTGGTGGTCGACTTTCCGATGCCGCCTTTGCCGTAGATTGCAATCTGTCTCATGTGATCCTTCCTAGTGTGAGGCTTGGTAATGGCACCTCACCAATGCAAGCGACCTGCCAGCGCGGCGGCGGGGCGGACTATCCACTGGAAGTCTGCAACGAGCGGCCGTTTGCTGTGTGCCTGGTGCCACACACAGGGACGCCCGTCGCGAAGAAGCTACATCCGTGTAGGAACCGGGTTCGGCGGGTTACGCTCGGGTAGGGCCGAATCCGAAGGGTCGATTCGGCCCGCTCTGGTCCTTGCGCGGCATTGCACCTCTGACAAATGGCCTTTGGTCGCTAAGATCGCCGCGCAGCTCAAGCCGTGTCTCAAGGTGCTTCGCCACGCGTCCTTCGCTTCTCGCTGTTTTTTTCTGAGCCGGTTGGCCGTGGCGTTTGCGGATGGCCTGCGCGTAGGCAAATCATGTTGGTGGGCTGAAAGGCAAGTCGGCCATAGAAGGCCAGCGCCGGACGGTTGCGGCGATCAGCCAGTAGTTGCAATCGTGCAACACCTTTTGCTTGCGCCCAACGTGTGATGTCGGCGATCAGCAGCCTTCCGATGCCGGCTCCGCGCCGGTCTTCGCGAATGACCACGTCCTCGATCCAGCCCGAGCGCGCGCCTTCTGCCGTGGACACCACAGTCTGCAGTGTGGCCATGCCAATGACTTCTCCCTGGGTCTCCGCCACTGCCACGTAGGCGCGGCCACGACGGACCGAACCCAGGAGCAGACGGAGACCACGCGCGTGTCGGTCGGGCCTGACTGCGAAGTCGGTCTCGATGGAAAACAGCTGACAGAGCAGTTCGACCAGCACCGGCAAATCGGTGACGCGCGCCCGCCGGATCTTGAGCGGCGCTGCGTGTGGCGCAAGAGCGGCTTGGGTGTGGCTGAGCATGGTTGATTCTATACGTGGAGTGTGGGTTTGGGAGTGGCACGGGCTTCCGCCTTGCTGAGCGCCTCGCGCGGCACGAGGAAGGCGGTCTCGACAGGGAGCGCCCGCTGTTCGCCTCGCGCGCGCAGGTTGGCGTGGGCTTGGCACCAGGTTGCAAGTGAAACCCGACAATGGCCGCTCGGTCGATCCCACGGCGGTGGCGAAGTGCGCCCGCGCCGCGAGCAGGGCTCTGCTGTGGTCACGGTGGCGTTCCGATTCGGCCCGAGACCCGCCTTAGCTTGTCGAGGTCGACGTGAAAGCGCTCCACGCGCAGTCCCATGATCCGCTCTGAAATGCCGAGCTTGCGCGCGGCCTCGGCCATGTTGCCGCGGGCGCTTTTGAGGGCCTCCACGATCATCTCGCGCTCGACGGCGTCGAGGGTCGTGCGCAATTTGCCTCGCATGGGCGTGTGGCTTGCCTCTGCGGTTTGCAGGGTGGGCGGCAGATGATGGCCGTGGATCACGCCGTCGCTCGACAGCAGGACGGCGCGTTCGATCACGTTCTGCAATTCGCGCACGTTGCCGGGCCAGTGGTAGGCGACCAGCATGTCGATGGCGGGGGTGGAAATGCGCCGCACCGGTTTATTGGCCGCCTTGGCAAATCGCTCGACAAAATGGTCAGCCAGTTGCAACACGTCGGTGCGGCGATCGCGCAGCGGCGGGACGTACAGGGGAAAGACGCTCAGCCGGTAGAAGAGGTCCTCGCGGAATTGGCCCTGTTGTACCAGTTGCTCCAGGTCGCGATGGGTCGCGGCGATGATGCGAACATCGACGTGCAGAACTTCGTTGCCGCCCAGACGCTCAAATTCTCTCTCTTGCAACACCCGCAGCAGTTTGACTTGCGTGGCCTGTGGCAGGTCCCCGATTTCGTCGAGAAAGAGGGTTCCTCCGTTGGCCAGCTCGAAGCGGCCCTTGCGCCGAGCCACCGCGCCGGTGAAGGCGCCGCGTTCGTGACCAAAGAGCTCGCTTTCCACCACGCCGTCGGGCAGGGCGCCACAGTTCACGCGAACAAACGGTTTGTCTGCGCGCGGGCTGTTGTAGTGGATGCATTGGGCAACCAGTTCTTTGCCCACGCCGCTCTCGCCGCGGATCAGGGTCGTGGTGAAGCTACCCGCCACTTGAGCGATCTCGGCGAGCAAGCGGGCCATGGCAGTCGAGTTGCCGATGATGTTGGCAGGACGAAAGCGCTGGGCCAGCTCACCGTGCAGGCGCGCGTTTTCCCGCTCCAGCGACTCGACCTGCTCGTGCGCGGCCTGTCGCATGCGCACGGCTTGTGCAAGCATGGACGCGATGATGGTCAGCAGGCGGACATCCTCGTCGAGAGAGACTTCGTCGTGCGAAAGCCGGTCGACGCTGAGCGCCCCCACGACCTCCTTGCCGTTGATGATGGGCACGCAAATGAAGGAGACCCTCCCGCCTTCACTGGTGCGGTTGCGCCGGCGCGCGCATGTGCGATCAAGGAACCGCGGCTCCTCGACCACATCGGGCACAATTGCAGGCTCGCCGGTCGCGATGACCTTGCCCGTGATCCCCTCGCCCAGGGCGTAGCGGCCGCGTTCCATCTCATGCGGGCTGAGCCCGAAGGCATCTTCGATGACGATGGCGCCGGTGGCGCGATTCAGAATCGTGATAGTTCCGCGCAACATGCCCATCCGCGCCGCCATCCGTTGCAAGACCGGGCCGGTGACCTGGTTGATGGCGACGGTTCGCGTGATCTCCTCGCTGACTTCCAAGAGAAGATCCAAGTCTTGCCGGCCATGCGGATGAAGGGTCTTGGCAGTGTCGTTCATGTTGGATGGTGCGGCCGATGACAGAGCGATCTGCCGGAAGCGGCAATCTCCCGGGAGCTTGAGGAGGCACTAATTGAGGACACGCGAGAGGCTGGGTGGCGAGGGATGGGCGATCCTTCTCCGCAAGCGGTTGGCCCAGATCGAGCCGGCCACCGCGCCAACCTGCATGACAATGAAGACGGTGGCAGCGGGCCCTAGGTCGGGCGCCGCAGCCCGGTAGGTCATCCAGCAGACCAGGCCGATCGCCAACTGTAGGGCCCCTAAGGTTTTCGTGTAGTAGCGTCGCATGAGCATCTCGCTTCTGTTCTCGGACACCGTGAGCTTCACGGGGTCACAATTCAGGTGTACCAGAAACATGTGGCCGCTGTGTTTCCGACCGATGAAAGCTTGGTAAAGCCTCAACGAAGCCAGCGTCGGAGGCGATTGCCGAGGCCGCCGGTCGGCTCTGCCTTCGCCGGTGCGCGTGTGATACGGACGACGGCCGCGGTCACGTTATCGGGGGCACCGATGCTGTTGGCCGCGTCGACAAGAGCGCGACAGCCCTTGTCGGCATCCAGACTCCCTACGATGCGGGGAAACTCGGCTTCGTCGAGGGAATTGTAAAGCCCGTCGCTGCACACGATGAGCACGTCATCTTGCTCGATCTCGCGCGTGAGGCGGTCGACACCCACAATAAGTTCGCGCCCCACACTGCGGGTGAGCACGCAGCGATCGGGATGGTTGCGCAGACGTTCCTTGCTCATCAGTCCCAAACTGGCGCGTTCGGCAGCCACGGTGTGGTCCTTGGTGAGCTGCAGAACCTGTCCCTCGCGGATCAGGTACAAACGGCTGTCGCCCACGTGGGCGGCAAGCGCCTCGCCCCGATCGAGCACGACGGCCGTCAGAGTTGTGCACATGCGGCGCAGTTGCGGCACCACCACCGCGGTGTCGTAAATTTCGATGTTGGCCTGCTGAACCGCACGGACCAGCCGCTTCATGGTGACCACGCCAGGACCCTGTTCCTTGAAGGATCGCACCAACACTTCTGTGGCGCGCTGGCTTGCGACCTCGCCGCCGTCGTAGCTGGAAACGCCATCGGCCACCGCCACGAGGCCGCATTCGTCGCTCTCGCGATGGCTGACGCAGGAATCTTCGTTGTCGCCACGTTCGGTTCCCGGGTGGCTGAATGCGGCCATGTCAAAGGCATATACGGGCGCCGCTGGCGGAGACGGTTCGTTTCCGGCAGGTAAATTCCCGCTGTGTCCTGGGTCGTCTTGATTTGCTTCTTTAGCGATCGACATTCAAGATGGCCTCATGAATTGCCTCGGATCGGTCTTCTGATGCGCGAAGTGATTGTCGGCGAACGTATCGACCAGTACCAGCTGACCGACGTGCTGGCGCGCAGTGGAATGGCGTCGATTTTCAAAGCCGTCGACAGCGCAAGCGGTGCCACCGTGGTGCTGAAGATCCCCCATCCCCAGTTTGAAAGCGACGTCGTATTCTTCGAGCGTTTTCGGCGCGAGGAGGAACTGGGCTTGCGCCTGGAGCATCCCAACATCGTGCGTGTGCTGCGGCCAAAGCAAAAGAGCCGCATGTACATCGTGATGGAATTCGTCGAGGGCAAGTCCCTGCGCGCTGTCATGCAAGAGCGGAAGGCGATGACCACGGAGACGGCGCTTGGACTGGCGATTCCTGTCTGCGAAGCCCTGGCCTATATGCACGAGCGCAAGGTCGTTCATCGCGACATGAAACCGGAGAACATTCTGGTGACCCCAGCCGGCGTACCCAAGATCCTGGATTTCGGCATCGCCTTCGACGCCTCGGCGCGCCGGCTGACCTGGGCGGGCTTGTCCAACACCATCGGCACCCCCGACTACATGGCGCCCGAGCAGATCGGCGGGCGGCGCGGCGATGCCCGGACCGACGTGTATGCGCTCGGCACCATCCTCTACGAAATGCTGACGGGGGAGCTGCCCTATTCGAGCGCCAATCCCCACGCGCTCCTGCGCGCCAAGGCCAACGAGGATCCCACGTTGCCGACTTACTACGTGCCGGGGCTTGATCGTTCCCTTGAGGCGATCTTGATGAAGACACTGGAACGCTCGCCGCGCGATCGCTACGCCGGGGCGGCCGAATTGCTGGTCGATTTGCACAATCCCGCAGCAGTTGCGCCCTACGACCCGGAAAAGGGCCGCGTCCGCCGTCGCTTCTCTGTGCCGCGGCGGGTGCTCATGCCGGTGATTGTGGTGCTCGTGCTGGCCGGGCTGACCGGCTTGATCTGGTGCAGTCATCCTCACCGAAGCGGGTCGGGCCGCTCGACCCAAAGTAAGAGGAGTCTGTAGCATGTCAGCGTCTTCCCTTGAACACGCGCTCAACCTGGCCTGGGTGCTGCTGGGCGCATTCCTCGTCATGTTCATGCAGGTTGGATTCGCCATGATGGAGACGGGATTCACCCGCGCCAAGAATGCGGTGAACACCATGGCCATGAACATGATTATTTACCCGGTGGGTGTGCTGGGATTCTGGCTGTGCGGGTTCGGCTTCATGCTGGGCGGCGTACACGGCTGGCCCAGCCTGGGGGCGGCGCTGGCGCCCGCACACGAGATCAGCCTTCACTTTGGCGGACACAGCTACGGAATTCTCGGCGCCGGCAAGTTCGCCCTGGTCTCGGTTGCCCATGACCCAGTCAACCTGGCCATGTTCTTGTTTGCTGCGATGTTCATGGACACGGCCGCGACTATTCCCACCGGCGCCATGGCCGAACGTTGGAAATTCCTGCCCTTCTTGGCCTACGGCCTGTTCATGTCCATGTTCCTCTACCCGCTTTATGGCAACTGGGTGTGGGGCGGGGGCTGGCTGGCCCAGATGGGTGTGAATTGGGGCCTCGGCCACGGCCATGTGGACTTCGCTGGCTCGTCGGTCGTGCATATGACCGGGGGAATCACTGCGCTGGCCGGCGCGATTGTGCTTGGTCCGCGCGTCGGCAAGTACCGGCGCGACGAAACCATCGCGGCGATTCCCGGTCACAATTTGCCGATGGCCATGGTGGGCACCTTGATACTGGCCTTCGGCTGGTTCGGCTTCAACGCCGCCTCGACATTGAATGCCAATGACGGTCGCATCGCGATAGTGGCCAGCAACACCCTGCTTTCGTCGGCTGCGGGCGCCATCGCCGCGCTGGCCACGGCCTGGTACCTGTCGCGACGGCCCGACATTGGCATGGCGTGCAACGGGATGCTCGGCGGATTGGTGGCCATCACCGCGCCCTGCGCTTTCGTTGGCCCGGCCTCCGCCGTTCTGATCGGCGCGGTGGCTGGCCCGCTGGTGTTCCTGGTGGTGACCCTGCTTGAACGCCGCCTGCGCATCGACGATCCCGTCGGCGCCATCGCCGTTCACGGAGCTTGCGGAACCTGGGGCGCCCTGTCCCTGGGACTCCTGGCCGATGGAAGCTATGGCGAAGGCTGGAACGGTGTGACCGGCCCTGTGCGTGGCCTGCTCTTCGGGGACGTCAGCCAGCTTCTGGCACAATTGATTGGTGTCGCCGGCAATGCGATTCTGGTTTTCGTTCTCGCCTACGGGTTCTTTCGGTTCATTGATCGCGTGATGGGCAACCGGGTGCCCTCCGAAGTGGAGTGGACCGGTCTCGATTCTCTGGAAATGGGTTCGCAAGCCTATCCTCACGCCTGAAAACGCGGCACGGGCGCCACCCCGGGGAGAGAGGAGCGACGCCCGCGTTGCGTTGGCCATATTCGACTCTCTAGGCTGGCAGGTGATCTGCGCTGACCAACGGCCTTTCCACCATCACGGCACGTGCCTTGGCCTTGCTGTTGCGCAGGAAGTACACTGCCCCGTAGACGCCCCAAAGAGCGCAGGCCCCAAGCGCTATGTACGGTTCCTTCACGCTCATGCCCGCCACCATGAACGGCCCCACCAGGTAGAATAGCATGCACAGCAGATTGGCCACCAAGCCGAACAGTGGGATGAACAAGTGCTTGAACCCGTTGAATGACTGGTGTTCGCGGAACGCCACCATCGCCACAATGCAGGTCATCATGTACAGCATGAAGGTGCCGAAGTTGCTGACCAGGGTCACAATGACCAAAGTATTGGGCAATTTGGCGTAGGTCTCTGGGCTGAACACCCCAAAGCCGTACCATAGGTTCTGGAACTTGGGCTCCAAAGCTGAAGGCGTGGTCCCGCCGAGATAGAGTGACACCGTGATGATGCCGACGACCGCCGAGATTGCCGCCAGAATCCAGATCGAGCGATATGGCGTGAGGGTCTTGCCGTGCAGGAGGCCGAAGTGTGAGGGCATCTCCTCGTCCCGGCCCATGGCGTAGGTCACGCGGGCCCCCGTGCTCAGACAGGACAGGGTGGTGCCAATGAGCGCCAGGAACACAGTGACCGCCTGCACCAACATGAAGGCGCGTCCTGCTTGGTAGCTGCCGAAGAGCCACGTCCCCACTATCACCATCATGTCCCCGAGGGGCGCGCCCGAGCCCGCCGCATTGGTCATGGTATACCCCTGATTGAGGAAGTAGTTGGCCGCGAAATATTCAATCAAGTAGCAGAAGATGCCTTGAATGCCGAGAGACAGCAGCACGGCGCGCGGGATATCTCGTTTGGCGTTGCGCGCCTCCTCGCCCATCGACGTGACCGACTCGAAGCCAACCAGGATGAGGATGGCGATACAAGCCTGAATCACGATGAGCGAGAATCCGTGAGGTGCTGGCACCGAAGACGCCTTGTCGTGAAACTTGAAGTGAGGGGTCAGCGTGTTGGGATGGTCGGCATCCACCGGCTCCATCTTCATGGCCTCGCTGGCGGCGTAGGTGATGGTAAAGGGCACCGGCTTGCCATCCTTCATTTCGGCCACCGGCATGCCGTCGTCATCCATCTTTGGCGCCGTGACTGGCTCCCCGGCGGCATCGAGTTTGGGCTTGCCATCCTCAATGACGGGCTCCTGCACGACGTTGTAGTCGACCGGAATGCCATTGACAAGCTGGAAGGCGCGCGAGCCCTCGGGGTGGTGGACCCGGTAGGAGATGGCCATCACGGAAAAGACCAGCAGGGCCGTGATCTGTACGATGTTGATGAGGACGTTCACGCCGGTGGTGCCTGTCACGCCCCGGAACGCGATGTAGGCAACTCCGAAAGCAAAACCCACACAGAAGAGTATCATGAATAGGGGGCTGTTAATGGACCCACTGAACGTGTTTGGGAAAAACTGGTTGAGCAGATACCCGGTGAGCAGGGCGGTGACTCCCACCATGCAGCCTGGATAGACCCAATAGTAGAGGTGGCTCGCCCAGCCGGTCATGAACTTGGCTATGCGGGCGAAGCGATACGCCTTGGTGTGATTGAGGAAGGCCTGTTCAGCAAAGAAGTACGACGATCCCGCTCCGGGATAGAGTTTGGACAATTCGGCGTAGCTCAATGCCGTGGCGAAACACAGAAGCAAGGCCGCTACGATTCCGAACCACATCGACGAACCGGCCAGCGGCGCGCCGTACAGGGACTGCATCTGATAGGTGAGCCACAAGAATGCGCCCGGCGCGATTAGCGCCATGGCATTTACCGTGAGGCCGGTCAGGCCCAATGTGGGTCGTACCGAACCCTTTCCAGCACTGCCGTTGCTTGTTGCCGATTTGGATTCCATTTTGCGTCCCTCTTTCTCGCTATTGCGAACTCTCGCCAAGGCATTGTGTCTCAGTGATTGTTCGGCCTTGCATGGAACAACTATACTCACCGCGAGTTAACAACGTATTTCCCGACGGCCAATTTGCCGTAACACTGTGGGCCCGGTCGGGGATCTGCAGGGGAGCGCTATCTGACCGGAAACAGGCTGTGTGAAACCGCTGGTCCTTGTGGCCGTCATCTGGCCGAAACAACCCAGATCCACGCCGGAAGGATGGGCACTGGGACAGCGGAAGGCCAAGGGTCCCGGGACAGTGCGGCGCCGAATCATGAATGCGGCGCGCTCTGGGCTACAGTCGCCTGGCTATCGCGTAGATAGCGCGCTCTCAGTTCACAGATCCAGTTGGATTCCGACCTCGACCACTTGCTCGACCGGGATCGAGAAATGGTCGGTCGTGCTGCGCGCGTTGCGTGCCAGGAACGCAAACAGCGGCTCCGTTAGCCGGCCCATGTGCCCATGCCGGGTGGCGACCAGAGTCTCGCGTCCGATGATGTACGCGATCTCGCCCGGATCCCCCGCGATTCCAAGCTTGCCGAGCGTCGGTCCAAGCTCCGCAGGCACGCGAGGCACTTGCATGAAGCCGTAGTGCAGAAGCACCCGCACGAGGCCGCCTCCCAGCTGTTCGACGGTCGCCCGCCCGGAATTGGACACCAGCGGAACGTGTTCAGTCACAACGGTCAGGAGTACGACGTGTTGGTGAACCACGTGAAACCGCTGCACCAAGCGCGAAAGCGCCGGCGGTACACCGGTCGCGTTGGCGGACAGCACGACCGCCGTGCCAGGGATTCGCGCGCGAATCTCGGAGCCGAGGTGGTTGAGGAACACGTCCACGGGACCCGACTCCTTGCCTACCGCATCGGCCAGGTAGCTCCGCCCAATGTTCCACGTAAGCATCACACACGCGAAGGCTGCGCCCACCAAGCAGGGGAGGTAGCCACCATCGAAGAATTTGATGCCATTGGCCAGTACGAATGGGATGTCGAACGATAGGAACAGCAGAAGCACGCCCAGAGAACGCGGACGCGACCAGCCCCAAGCATGGCGGACGACCATGTAGTAGACGATCGAGGTGATGGCCATGGTTCCGCTGACCGCCAGCCCGTAGGCGGCGGCGAGACCGGACGATTGCCGGAAGATCACCACCAGTGCAACGCAGGCCAAGGCCAGACCCCAGTTGAGCAGCGGCACGTAGGTCTGACCCTCCGCTTGCCCGCTGGTGTGTCTGACCGCCACC
>Ga0182021_10008852_pt1 | contig 11914 bp, 11 predicted proteins | sample 612E3MmetaG_FD_120493 | JGI IMG/M metagenome (GOLD analysis project Ga0182021, IMG submission 120493) | Permafrost microbial communities from Stordalen Mire, Sweden - 612E3M metaG (Illumina Assembly) | ecosystem: Environmental > Terrestrial > Soil > Wetlands > Permafrost | place: Sweden...
ACAGGCTCTGCTGGCCGCGCCCACCAACGACCACTACCTGCCGCTGCTCTACAGCCTGGCCTGGCAGCAGCCGGGAGAGGCCGTGGAGACGGTGCACATGAGCTTCCAGCACAGCACCGTCTCCATGCGCTGCTTGCAGATCGGCGGCTAGCCCGATCCGCGGCCGGAGAACGCGCCGGGCGCTCGCACACCGCCCTTCCCAGCCCGGTGCACCGCTACTTGCCGATCAGATGCGGTATGAGCACGCCGAGCGCGTAGCCGCCGGCGGCTGACGCGGTGCCCACCAGCACGACCTCGACGGCGCTGCGCAGGAAGCTCATCCTGGCCAGCCTGCCCTTCACGGCGCCGATCACGAAGAGCACCGCCACCGTGAGCGCTACCGAGAGCGCGAACGCCGGTCTGACCTTGAGGAAGAAGTAGGGGCCGAGCGGCACCAGCGAGGCCACCATGTAGGAGAACCCCATGGCGAGCGAGTCCTTGAACAGGCTGCCTTGGGGCTCGGCACTCAAACCGAGCTCCTTCTCGACCATGGTGTTCACCCAGCAGCGCTCGCTGGTCGTGACCTTGTCGGCGACGATCTGAGCGTCGTCGGCCGCGAGTCCCTCGTGCTCGAACAGCAGCGCTATCTCGCGCCGCTCGATGTCGGGGATGGCGGCGATCTCCTCCGTCTCGTCGCTGATCGCCGCTTGCTGCACTTGCGCCTCGGACTTGCCCGAGAGGTACTCGCCGGCGCCCATGGAAAGCGCCCCGGCGAACGCCTCGGCCACGCCGGCGATGATAACGATCTTGCTGTTGGCCGTGCCGCCGGCGACCCCCGAGACGACGCCCAGGGGTACCAGCAGACCGTCGAGGCTGCCGAACATGAACTGGCGCACGCGCGAGAGGTGCGCGATGCGCGCCTTCTCGTCGAACAGGTGCTCAGGAGTGAAGGTGCGCCGCTTCTCTTCCAGTTCACTGCGACGATCCATGTGGCGCCCCCATATGAGCCGAACGTGCGCTTGCCTGCCGGAATAGTACACCGCGCCTGGCATCACGGCGGCCGCGGTGGGCGGCGCGCCGACTCTCCGCACGCCGGCCGCCCACTCGCCGCCCTTCATTGCCCGGCCCGCCATAGCGGCAGTAGACTTGCATCTCGTCCGAGCGAATCCGTCAATCCCAGGGGGACGTGCATGCGTGTGCTCGTAGTCGGCGGCGGCGGCCGAGAACACGCCTTGGTGCACGCCTTTGCCTCGTCTAGGCTCGCCGCGCAGCTCTTCTGCGCCCCCGGCAACGCCGGCATCGCCGAGGAGGCCGACTGCGTCGACGTCGGCGCCGACGACCTCCCGGCACTACTCGCCTTCGCCAAGAAGGAGCACATCGACCTCACCGTGGTCGGCCCAGAGGCGCCCCTGGTCGCCGGCCTCGCCGACCTCTTCGCCGAGAACCAGCTGCCGGTGTTCGGTCCCAGCCGGCTCGCGGCTCAGCTCGAGGGCAGCAAGGCCTTCGCCAAGGACGTCATGTACGACGCCGGGGCGCCCACCGGCCGCTTCCGGCGCCACGACAACCTCGACGACGCCCTGCGCTGCCTGGAGATGCAGGACACCTGGCCGCTCGTGGTCAAAGCCGACGGCCTGGCGGCCGGCAAGGGCGTCGTCATCGCCAACGACTACGAGGAGGCGCGCCGGGCCGTAGAGGAGAACCTCGTCGACGGGCGCTTCGGCGTGGCGAGCTCGGTGCTCATCATCGAGGAGTTCCTCGCCGGGCCGGAAGTGTCGCTGCTGGCTCTGTGCGACGGCAAGACAGTGCTGCCCATGGCGCCGGCGCAAGACTACAAACGCATCTTCGCCGGCGACCGCGGCCCCAACACCGGCGGCATGGGCAGCTACTGCCCGGTGCCGGGCTTCGAGCAGGCGGCCGTGGATCGCGTCGTCGACGAGGTCTACGAGCCGGTGCTGGCCGCCTTGCGCAAGCGCGGCATCGACTACCGCGGCGTGCTGTACGGCGGCCTCATCGTCACCGACGAGGGCGTCAAGCTGCTCGAGTTCAACTGCCGCTTCGGCGACCCCGAGACGCAGGCCATTCTGCCGCGCCTGGAGAGCGACCTGCTCGAGCTCTGCCTGGCCGCGGCCGGCGGCGAGCTCGGCGGCATGTCGCTCTCCTGGAAGCCGCAGCCCTGCGTCTCGGTGGTCATGGCCTCGCGCGGCTACCCCGAGAGCAGCTCGAAGGGCGACGTCATCAGCGGCCTCGCCGAGGCGGCAGCGGAGCCCGACGTGACCGTCTATCACGCCGGCACGGCCTTTGCCGCTCAGGCACAGGCGGCCGGCGGCGCTGCGCCGGCCGGCCGCCCCATCGTCACCGCCGGCGGCCGCGTCCTGGCCGTGAGCGCCCTGGGTCAGGACTTCGCCGCGGCGCGGCGGTGTGCCTACGACGCCCTGGAGCACATCCGCTTCGACGGCATGCAGTCACGCACCGACATCGCCGAGCGCGCCGTCAAGGCCGAGCGGCACGAGCTCGATCTCTTTCCCTCGACCCCGGCGAGCTGAGCAGCATCCGATGACGGGCGAGGCGCGCTTCACACGCTGGAACCTGACGATCCTGGTGGTGACGGCGCTGCTCGCCACCGCCATCATCGCCGTCACCGTGGTCGTGCGCGGGCACAGCAACCTGGTGGGCAAGTGGGCGCCCGTGGGCGCCGGCATCGACGTCACCCAGACGGCGACCGGTCCCGCCCTCATCATCGACGACAACGGCGCCGGCGGCGGCCTGGAGATCAAGAAGTCAGACTACTTGTACACCGTCACGCTGTACGGCTCGGCCGGCGGCGTCCTCGGGCCCTTCGTCGCCCGCGTCCTGGACGACAACCTCGAGGTCAGACTGTTCCGCCGCAGCGGCGTGGGTACCACCACCGGCAGTGTCAACGGTGCGGTCACCCTGGCGCTTACCCACAGCGGCACCCTCACGCTCACGCGCTCGGGTCAGAGTCGGCCTCTGGCAGAGCTCGAGAAGGTGACATCGATCAGTACAAGTGCCCCATGAGTCACGGCGACGTCACAGAGAGGAGATGACAGTGGAGCGCACAAGCACCGAGGTCGAACAGCTCCTGCAGAGCATCGACATGGACCCCGTGGTCGTCGGCATCGTCATGGGCAGCGAGTCCGACCGCGAAGTGATGCAGGCGGCGGTCGAAGAGCTCACGGCACGCGGCATCAAGCATGAGGTGAGCGTGCTCTCGGCACACCGCGACCCCGACAAGGTAGCCCACTACGCCAAGACGGCTCAGCAGCGGGGCATCAAAGTGATCGTCGCCGGCGCCGGCAAGGCGGCGGCGCTGCCCGGCGTCATCGCCGCCCAAACGCCGCTGCCGGTGATCGGCGTGCCCATCAAGACCAGCGACCTCGGCGGCCTCGACTCGCTGCTCTCCATCGTGCAGATGCCGTCCGGCGTCCCCGTCGCCTGCGTGGCCATCAACGGCGCTCGCAATGCGGCTATCTTGGCCGCCAAGATCCTCGACGTATAGTGTAGGTACCGTGACCGCAGATCAGGAGAAAGCGCCCGCATCGCAGCCCCCGGACGAGCCGACCGACGAGCCCTCCGGCACCGCCCACGACAGCCCGCACGGCAATCGCTGGGTGCTGCTGGTCATCTTCATCATCATCCTGATCGTCCTGCTGTTCGCGAAGTGGGGTTTCGACGTGTTCTTCAAGGGTCTGGGCATCCTCGTGTCGTAGTAGAGGCTGCAGCCGGACGGCAACGACTCGACTGGGAAGGGCAGGTGAACCAGACAAACGGACTTTGAAGACGACACCCTCGTCACCACGTCGCGGTCGCCCGCCGAGGAGCGTATAGCGCGGCGCGCCGCCGAACGGGCCGTCCGCAAGGCGGCCATCCGTCGGCGGCGCTTCGTAGCTCTGGCGGTGCTGGTCATCCTGGTCGTGATCTTCGCGTTGGCGCTGCGTGCGGCCGTTGGCGGCGGCAGCCACTTCCCCGGCACCTGGACCACCACCAACTCGCTGCTCGGCAGCAAGGTGTGGAAGATCTCGGCGATGTCCGGCAACGTGTACAAGGTCACCGGCATCGAGGTCGGCAGCACCCCGGTCACGACGCTCGAGCTTGCCGGCGGCAAACTGAAGGCCAGCGGCTCGGTGAACGGCGCCGCCTGGAGTCTCGAGCTGACCCTGCTTGGCGACAACAACCACATCTCCAGCCGCTTCAAGGCTTCCGACAAGACCACACACATCATCCGCCTGACGCGTTCGCCGGCGAACTAGAGGCGCACGAGACGCCGCGGAGGGGCACTTGATCGAGCGATACACACTCCCCGAGATGGGCGCTCTGTGGACCGAAGAGGCCCGCATGCGCGCCTGGCTCAAGGTCGAGATCGCCGCCGTCAAGGCTTGGGCCGAGCTCGGCACGGTGCCCGCGCCGGCGGCGGCCGAGATCGCCGCCAAGGCCGACTTCGACCCCAAGCGGGTGGCCGAGATCGAGCAGACCACCAACCACGACGTGATCGCCTTCCTCACCAACGTCGCCGAGTACGTCGGCGAGTCCAGCAAGTACGTCCACTACGGCATGACCAGCTCGGACGTGCTCGACACCGGACTCGCTCTGCAGATCAAGTCTGCCGGCGAGCTGTTGCAGCGCGACCTCCAGACGCTGGGCGTGGTGCTCAAGCGGCGCGCCTTCGAGTTCAAGGACGCCGTGCAGGTGGGGCGCACGCACGGCGTCCACGCCGAGCCCATCACCTTCGGCATGAAGCTCGGCCTCTGGGCCTTCGAGGTCAAGCGGCACCTCGAACGCCTGCAACGGGTCACCGCCGACGCCGCCGTGGGCAAGCTCAGCGGCGCCGTCGGCGCCTACAACACCATCGACCCGCGAGTGGAGCAGCTCGTCTGTGCGCAGCTCGGCCTGGGCATGGAGCCCATCAGCAACCAGGTAGTGCAGCGCGACCGCCACGCCGCCTTCCTGAACGCGCTGGCCCTCGTCGGCTCGTCGCTGGAGAAGTTCGGCCTGGAGATCCGTCATCTGCAGCGCACCGAGGTGCGCGAGGTCGAGGAGGCCTTCGGCAAGGGGCAAAAGGGCTCGTCGGCCATGCCGCACAAGCGCAACCCGATCTTGAGCGAGCGCATGGCGGGGTGCGCCCGCGTGCTGCGTGGCAACGCTCTGGTGGGCATGGAGAACATCGCCCTCTGGCACGAGCGCGACATCAGCCATTCGAGCGCCGAGCGCATCGTCTTCCCCGACAGCTGCATCCTGCTCGACTACATGCTGCAGAAGTTCGCCACGCTCATCGAGACGCTGGTGGTGGACAAGGAGCGCATGCTCGCCAACCTGGGCCAGTCGCAGCGGCTCGTGTTCAGCGGCGCCGTACTCCTGGCCCTGGTCGACAAAGGCATGCTGCGCGAAGACGCCTACCGAGTGGTGCAGCAGAGCGCCATGGAGGCCTGGCAAGAGGGCATCGACTTCGGCGACCTGGTCAAAGCCGACAGCGAGGCGCGCGCCGTGCTCAGCGAGGCCGAGATCGACAGCGCGATGGACCCGGCACAGTACACGGCCGGTCGCGACGTGATCTTCGGCCGGCTCGAGAAGCTCGAGTTCTGAGGCGGCCGGCGGCGCTGCCAGCACCCACGTGGTGATACATGCCTGACGCTCAACCGCCCAACACCGGACCGCCCGAGTCCCCCGAGGAGCAGCCCAATCTGTTCGAAGAGGCTGCGCCGCCAGACGACACCGCGGTGACCGGCAAGTCCGGCGGCGAGCCTACAGCGGATCCCAGCGGCCAGGCGCCCGGGAAGCCCGTGCAGGAGACGCTGCCGGCTACCGACCTGCTCGAGGACTACGTGCCACCGTTCATCCCCGAGCCGCGGCGACCGGGGGAGGGTCAAGGCGCCGCACGGGCCGGCGGTGGCGCCAGCCCGAGCGACGTGCCCGCCTTCATCGCCGCCGCGCGGCCGGCTGGCCAGACGCCGCCGGCCGGCCCGGCACCCGCCGGCCGCCAGCCCGACCCGATCGAAGCAGCCGCCAAGAGCGAGGCTGAGGCGGCGGAGCCGCAGGCGCCGCCCGCCGCCCTCCCGCCGACGCCTGCCGGCGGTCTCACGCAGGCCGAGGTACTCAAACGGCGAGCCGCCGGTCAAGGCAACAACGTCACCGTCGCCGGCGGCCGCACCTACAAGCAGCTCCTGCGTGAGAACGTCTTCAACTTCATCAACAACGTCCTCTTCACCCTCGGCATCGTCCTCGTCGCCTTGGGGCACTACCTGGATGCCCTGGTCACGGTCGGCGTGGTGGTGGCCAACACCGTCGTCAGCCTCATCCAGGAGGTCAAGGCCAAGCACACCCTCGACCGCATCGCCATCCTCACGCGGCCCAAGGCCACCGTCATCCGCGAGAACCAGCGCTTCGAGGTCGCGCCCACGGAGATCGTGCTCGGCGACCTGCTCGTGCTCGATCCCGGCGACCAGATCGTCGTCGACGGCACCATGATCGGCGACGGGTTCATGGAGGTCGACGAGAGCCTGCTCACCGGCGAGTCGGACCTGGTAGACAAGCGAGTCGGGGACGAGCTGCTCTCGGGCAGCTTCTGCGTTACCGGCAGCGGCGTCTATCAGACCACCAAGGTGGGCATGGAGAGCTTCGCCAACCGCATCACCGCCGGCGCCCAGGCCACCCGGCGCATGCTCACGCCGCTGCAGAAACAGGTGAACCTGATCGTGCGCTCGCTCCTGGCTCTGGTCATCTTCTACGAGGTGATGCTCGTCATCACGGCCGTGGTGGAGAAGCTGACGCTGGTCGAGTCTGTGCGCCGCTCGACGGTGATCGTCGCCCTGGTGCCCAACGGCCTCATCCTGGCCATCGCCCTGGCCTATGCTCTGGGCGCCGTGCGCATGGCCGGCAAGGGCGCCCTCATACAGCAGGCCAACGCCGTCGAGTCGATCAGCAACGTGGACGTGCTCTGCACCGACAAGACCGGCACGTTGACCACCGGCAACATCACCGTCAACGAGCTCAAGCCGCTGGCCGGTGCCGAGGCGGACGTCAAGCGGACGCTGGGCGCCTACGCCGCCAGCACCACGGGCACCAACCGCACCGGCGAGGCGCTCATCGCCGCCTACGGCGGCATGAAGCACGTGATCGCCTCCGAGGCGCTGTTCAGCTCGGAACGCAAGTGGAGCGGCCTCGTGTTCGACGATGCCGACCTGCCGGGCACCTACGTGCTCGGCGCGCCGGAGGTACTCGCGCCGGCGCTGGCCGACGGCGAGGCCCTAGAGCCGCAGATAGCCGAATGGACGGGCGCCGGCCTGCGCGTGCTGCTGCTCGCCCACAGCGCCCAGCCGGCGCGGTTCGCAGGCTCAGCCGATGGCGGGCCGCAGCTGCCGCAGGGACTGGCGGCGGTGGCCCTCGTCAGCTTGCGCGATGAGCTGCGGCCCAAGGTGCAGGAGACCTTGCAGAAGTTCCACGAGACTGGCATCGAGCTCAAGATCATCTCCGGCGACAACCCGCAGACGGTGGCCGCCCTGGCCGTGCAAGCAGGGCTGCAGGGACACGTGCACGTGGTCTCCGGCCCGGAGCTGGAAGAGATGAGCGAGCCGGTGTTCGCGCGCACCGCCGAGCGGGCGACGGTGTTCGGCCGGGTCACGCCGCATCAGAAGGAGAAGCTCGTGCAGGCCCTGCGCGGCAACGGCCACTACGTGGCCATGATCGGCGACGGCGTGAACGACGTGATCTCTCTCAAGGGCGCCGACGTGGGCATCGCCATGCAAGGTGGCAGCCAGGCGGCGCGCGGCGTCGCCGACATGGTGCTGCTCGGCGACTCGTTCGCGGCCTTGCCCTTCGCCTTCCGCGAAGGGCAGCGCATCCTCAACGGCATGAGCGACATCCTGCGCATCTTCATGGTGCGCATCTTCAGCAAGGCGATCCTCATCGCCACGACGCCGATCATCGGCGGCTTCCCCTTCGCGCCGCGCCAGACCTCGCTGCTCTCGTTCGTCGCCGCCGGTGTGCCGGCTCTGGCGCTGGCCGCCTGGGCGCGGCCCGGCGAGACCCACAAGGGCAATCTGTTCGCACCACTGGCCCGCTTCGTCATCCCGCCGACCGTGCTGCTGAGCCTCATGGGACTCTTCCTCTACGTCGGCTACCTGGTGCCCTCGCAGCGCTCTTATGAGCGCGCCCACCCCGGCGTATCGGTGATGGAGGCCATCAACCACGCCCTGCCGCACACGCAGACGGTGCTCGTGGTCTTCGCCGCATTCTGCAGCCTGCTGCTGCTGCCGCTCATCGTGCCGCCCACGCAGTGGTGGGTGGCGGGCGCCAAGCTACGTAAGGACTGGCGGCCGACCATCCTCGGCGTGGGCCTGCTCGCCCTCTTCCTCTGGGTCATGGCTACACGAAGCGGACGTCACCTGTTCGAGCTGACGGCGCTGCAGGTGAGCGACTACGCCATCATCGGCGTCGCCGCCTTCGTCTGGCTGCTCGCCGTGCGCTGGATGTGGCAGATCGACTTGCTCGGCCGCTTCCTGGGCATCAGGACCCAGGAGCCGGCAGAGGGGTAGCCTCACTCAGGCCGGCGCGCGGCACACCACCTCGATGTTGTTGCCGTCGTAGTCGTGCACGTAGGCCGCGTAGTAGTTCTCCCCATAGTGGGGCCGCAAGCCCGGGGCGCCGTTGTCGGTAGCCCCCTGCTCCAAGGCGGCGGCATACAAGGCGTGCACGGCCCTCCGGTCGGCACAGTCGAACGCTACGTGCGTGCTGCCGGACGCGGGGCCGGCGCTGAGCCAGAAGAAGGGGTGGTCGACGCCGAAGCCGATGGCTTGCTCGGTCTCGTACAGAGGCTTCATGCCTAGCGCCGCCAGTCCCGCCGCGTAGAGTTCCCTGCTCTTGGCCAGGTCGGTCACTTTGATGCCGATGTGGTCGATCATCGCGCACACCTCCCGAGTGGAGACGGTGGGGCCGGCGGACCCCCGCGGATTGCAGGAGGTTCCTGTCCGCATCCGGCAGCGGTCAAACCGGGCCCTCTTCCTGGTCCGGCTGGGTACCGGACCGCCGCGCAGCCCGCCTCAGGCAGGCGTCAACCGATGTACTGGGGACGAGTGCTGCGCATGGCGCTCCGCCTCACGCGGCGAGGTCGGCAGGGCCTAGCAGCTGGAGATCAGCCTCGACTACCAGGTGGCGGCGGACGGCTCCAGCTTCACGCTTGCCACCGGGCTCACAGACGGCAGCACCTACTCGTTGCCGTGAGCTCACGACCGGCGACGGGCACAAAAGGATAATGTCGCTTGGCGTCGCCGGGGACACGGATGATAGAATCGGCGAATCATGACCGACTACAGCTCCCTCAGCCTCTGGCACGACTGCCTCGATGAGCCCATCGAGCCCCGACCGAGTCTCCAAGGACCGACCGATGCCGACGTCGCCATCGTCGGCGCCGGCTTGACCGGGCTCTGGACGGCGTACTACCTGGCCAAAGCCGATCCCCACCTGCGCATCGCCGTGGTCGAGAAGCATGTCGCCGGCTTTGGGGCCTCGGGGCGCAACGGCGGCTGGTGCTCGTCGTTCTTCGCCGCCTCGCACGACGCCATCAAGAAGGAAAGCGGGCGCGAGGCGGCCATCGCCATGCAGCGGGCCATGTACGACACCGTCGACGAGGTCGGCCGTGTGGTCGACGAGCACAAGATCGACGCGCGCTGGTACAAGAGCGGCGCGCTCACGCTGGCGCGCAGCGCCGTGCAACTGCAGCGCCTGCGCGCGGACTACGACCACGAATGCGAGTGGGGTTTTGGCGACGGCGACGTGCAGTGGCTCTCAGCCGAAGAGACGCGCCAGCGCCTGAACGCCGCCGGCAGCCTCGGAGCGTTGTACACGCCGCACTGCGCCGCCGTGGACCCGGCGCGACTGACTCGCGGTCTAGCCACGGTCGTCGAGGGCCTGGGCGTGAAGATCTACGAGCAGACGCCCGCTCTGGCGATCAATCCCAAGGCCGTGGTGACACCCGTCGGCGAGCTGCGCGCCGACGTAGTGGTGCGCGCCACCGAGGGCTACACGGCCACGCTGCCGCAGTTCAAGCGGACGCTCATGCCGCTCTACTCGCTCATGATCGCCACCGAACCGTTGCCGCCGGCGTTCTGGCAGGAGGTGGGCTGGCAAGGCCACGAAACGTTCGGCGACGGCCGCCACCTGATCATCTACGCCATGCGTACCGCCGACGACCGCATCGCCATCGGCGGCCGCGGGGCGCCCTATCATTTCGGCTCGCGCGTCCTCGACAGCTTCGACCGCGAGCCAGCCGTGTTCGCCGCCCTGCGCGAGGTCACGCGCGAGCTCTTCCCGGCCCTGGGCACGGCCCGCTTCACGCACACCTGGGGCGGCCCCATCGGCGTGCCGCGTGACTGGTTCAGCTCCGTGGGCCTGGACAAGACTCAGGGCTTGGGCTGGGCAGGCGGCTACGTCGGCGACGGCGTCTCGACCACCAACCTCGCCGGCCGCACGCTGTGCGACCTCATCGTCGGCAACGACAGCGACATCACCCACCTGGCGTGGGTGGGCCATCACTCGCCGCGGTGGGAGCCTGAGCCGCTGCGTTGGCTGGCGGTGAACGCCCTGCTCAAGGTGATGGCCGGTGCCGACCGAGCCGAACTGCGCACCGGTCGCCCGGCGCGCCGCACCGCCATAGTCGACAAGCTGGTCGGCTAGACGCTCGGTTCCCCGCCGGGTTCTGCTACAAGCCCACTCTCAGATCACCGTGAGCTTCGCGCTGCCGGCTTTGGTTTACGGGTTGCCGGCCACACACCCTAGGCGCACACGGTGTCCTGATCATCCACGTCGCGCGCCGCGCAGGCGAGGCCGATGGTAAGCTTGCCCGACAGTGTTTGCGCGCGCCTATCAGATCGCCAGTCGGTACACGTTCCCCGTGGTCGTCTTCCGACGCTTCTTCGACGGCGAGGTGCAGAGCAGCCTGGCCACGTTCATCATCGTCAACGAAGAGGGTTGGCTGCTCACCGCCGCCCACGTGGTGAGCGAGATACCGCTCATCCAGCGGCATCGTGAGGCGATCGCCGCCTACGACGCGCAGGCGGCGGCGATCGCCGCCGACGAACGCCTCACCGCCAAGCAGAAGCGCACCCGGGTCGCCCACCTGGCCCACGACGACCACTGGCTCACGCACCTCTCGTTTCTTTGGGGACCGGGCGACGTCGCCGTACACGACTTCAAGGTCGACCCGGTGGCTGACCTAGCCGCCGGCCGTCTCGAGCCGCCGCCCACGTTCGCCGCCGAGGACTACCCGACGTTCAAAGACCCGCAGGGCGAGCTTGTCTGCGGCACGTCGCTCTGCCGCTTGGGCTTTCCCTTCCACACCGTGCCGGCCACGTTCGACGAGCCTGAGCAGCGCTTCGTGGTCGCGCCCGGCTCGCTGCCGGCGCCACGTTTTCCGCTCGAGGGCATCTACACGCGCGACGGCTATGTATCTGACCCAGCCAGCGGCCGTCGCGTGCGCTTCATCGAGACCTCCAGCCCAGGGCTCAAGGGGCAAAGCGGCGGACCGATCGTCGATGTCCAGGGCCGCGTCTGGGGTCTGCAGAGCCGCACACTGCACCTCGACCTGGGTTTCAGCCCCGAGGTGATCGAGGGCGGGCGGCAGATCGTGGAGCACCAGTTCATCAACGTCGGCGTAGGCACACACGTCGAGGAGATCGTGCGCTTCCTGCGCGAGAACGAGATCGCCTTCCGGATGTCCGAAGAGTGAGCTGCGGCCGCCCGCTTCTCGCGGACGGCCGCCCCCATCTCACTGCTTGACGATCAGCTTGTTGCTGCCGGCCTGCGTCTGCTTGTTGCCGGCCAGGTCTCGGGCCAGCACCGTGTAGCGATAGCTGCCCCGCGGCAGCCGGCAGCGCCAGACGAAGATGCCGGTCACATGGGTCTGGTCGGTCCGCTGCCAGCCGAGAGC
>Ga0182021_10008853_pt1 | contig 11913 bp, 12 predicted proteins | sample 612E3MmetaG_FD_120493 | JGI IMG/M metagenome (GOLD analysis project Ga0182021, IMG submission 120493) | Permafrost microbial communities from Stordalen Mire, Sweden - 612E3M metaG (Illumina Assembly) | ecosystem: Environmental > Terrestrial > Soil > Wetlands > Permafrost | place: Sweden...
AGACTACGTTACTCATCAAGTTACTAAATTTGCACTTGCCGGAGATCCATTTACAAGAACTGGATGGGTTGATGGTCTGCTTCAGACAGCTGGTGATAGAAGAAATGGTGGAGTTGCCGGTCCTTTTACATTAGCTTATGGTGATACTCAAGAAGTAGTTATTGCTCAAATGAGTGCCGGTGCTACTGCTGGTGTAGATAATATGGCTGCTCTGAAGTTATTGTATGATTATGATAAGACTGCTCAAATCGCATACAATCGTTTATTTAAATTACCTCAACCAGCCCCGACTCCAAAACTTACTGCTACACCTTATGATAAAAAGATATTATTGAATTGGGGTGCTGATCCTGTTGCAGTTAATGCAACAGAAAGTTATGATGTATTTGGTTATAAATTTCAGGGTTATAACCTTTATCAGCTGCCTTCAAACTCAGCATCAATCTCCGATGGAGTTTTACTAGCGACTTATGACCTAGCTGACGGTATAACTGCTATTCTTGATAAGACTACCGATTCGAGATCTGGTGCAATTATAGATTTTGTTGCTGCTAATGGAGGTGACACAGGAATAAAAAGAACATTTGAAGTTACAACTGATAAAATATCTGGTGCCCCGGAATTGCATAACGGATCTAAATATTATTTTGCAGTTTCTAGCTATTCTTATAATCCAAATCCTCCTTTCGGTGCAAAAGTACTTGATAATCCTTTAGCAATTATAACAGCAATTCCAGAAGCATTAAAACCAGGTGCCGTTTTAAACTCTCATTCCGGTGACCCAGTAACAGTTACAAAAACTGGCGGTAATTCTGATGGTACTGTTACGGTTACAGTTTCGGATCCTCTTAAAGTTCTAGGTGCACCTTATAAAGTTAAGTTTGCGGTAGATGCTTCGCTAAATACTACTTGGTCACTTCTAAGACGTGATACTACAATTCTTGCTAAACAAACAGATGTTTCCGGTAATGCTATTTATGTTGATGGTGTTTTGGTTACTGTTAAGGGTCCACCAGCAGGAGTTAAAACTGGTGATGTAAACAGTACTGCAGATACAACTCTATGGGGTTGGAATTTCAAAGGCACAAGAAGATTTACATGGGCCAATGGAGATCCACAGCAATTTTGGGGGCTTGAAGCATTTGGAAATGTTGCAGCAGAAGGAGGTATTGGAACAGTAGGTTATTCAAGCATGAGAGCCCAATTAGGTGATGGTACTATGCTTGTTCTTCCTACTGAAGTTAAAAAAGTAATGCTTAAATTGGCAACTGTTGATTTCACTGGTGATTTTGATCCCCCAATTAATACAGCCGATCCGAATGTTTCTTACGGCTATCGTTGGGTAAGAAATTCTCAGAACGCGCCTGCAGATCCACTTTTTACCGGAAAATATGTTACAAAACCAACATATTCGTTCCAAGATTACAATCAAAGTGTTCCGCTTTCAGCATGGAATATTGAAGATCCAGCACATCCTATACGGTTAGCTGTTGGATTTTTTGAAAATAATGTTGTTGGTGGATTAGTTGATGGAAAATATTGGCCGGGTGGTAATGCAACTATAACTGATAATGGTGCTGTTACAAGAGAATTTCTTTTCATTTTTGATGAGCCATATACCGGTGCAACACCGGACGCCAAATATGAGGTTGATCCCCGTGTTACAGATGCCCGTGCGATGTACTGGATTATGTGGAACAGAAGAAGTGGAGCTAATTCAAATTGGAATAAACCATCTGGTACAGACCAAATGTTTATTTATCCAAACCATGTATTTGGCGCAACTGATCAATTTGCATTTACAACTCCAAGTGTTGGTTATGATCTGAATAAAGCTAAAGATGATGTTGAACTAATTAATGTATTCCCAAATCCATACTATGGTGTTAATCCCCAGGAACTTACCAAATACAATAGATGGGTAACTTTTTCTCATTTACCTGCTAAAGCTACAATTCGAATATTTAATTTAGCGGGGCAGTTGGTACGGACAATTACTAAAGATGACGCCTCCGCACAATTCCAGAGATGGGATCTGCAAAATGAGAATAATCTTCCAGTAGGAAGCGGGCTATACATCGTTCATATTGATATGCCTGATTTAGGAAAAACGAAAATATTGAAAGTGGCGATTATTCAAGAAAAACAAATCTTGGATATATTCTAAAAAATAGGAGAGTAAAAATGAATAAATTGAAATTATTTTCGATAGTTGCCGCTACTATAGCAATCATTTTTAGCAGCGTTGTTTTTGCTGATGGCGGTGATCGGGTTGGTACTGCAGGTTCTACTCAATTGTTAATTCCTGTTGGTGCAAGAGGTATTGCTATGGGATTTACTTCAATTACTGATTCAAAAGGTGTTGAATCTCTGTTCTGGAACCCAGCAAACCTTTCAAGAGAAGTAGGTACTTCAGTTACTTTCTCTCGTATGAGTTATATTGCTGATATTGGAGTTGATTATGGTGCTTTAGGATTTAGCCTTGGAAAACTAGGTTCTCTTGCATTGTCAATTAAATCAATATCTGTTGGCGATATTGCAGTTACTACTGTTGAGAATCCGGATGGAACTGGTCAGTTCTTCAAACCTAGTTTTATCACAACCGGATTAACCTATTCAATAATGTTAAGTGATAGGATTTCTGTTGGTTTGACAACTAATCTCAATTTTGAAAAGTTGGGTGATGTTTCAAAATCCAATCTCAGTTTCAATGCAGGTATTAACTATACTAATTTGGCTAATCTTAAAGGTTTGTCTCTTGGTGTTGTTCTAAAGAATTTTGGACCTTCATCCAGTTTTAGTGGTTCAGGCCTAGATTTTCTTTCGAAAACTGAGTACGTATTTTTAAGACAAGGGAACCAGTACTATTCGATACAAGCCGCTGCTGAAGAATTACCTACCACATTGGAGTTAGGTCTTGGATATCATTTTTCAGTTGGTTATGATAATGAATTTCAGGTTAATGGTGTATTCCAGAATAGCAATTTTTATTATGATGAATACCGTGTAGGTGCAGAGTACGCTTTTCGGAATATGATTTTCTTACGCGGCGGTTATCAGTTCATTCCAAATGCAACTGACGATTACGCTAAACAAAACTCGCTTTCATTAGGTTTTGGCGTTAAATTTGGTATCAGTAGTGATCTAAATGTGATGATAGATTACGGTTTCCAAAAGAGAAAATTATTTGACGATAGCCATACTTTTGGTGTTACACTTACTTTTTAATCTGATTTAGTATTTACAAAAACCTGAGCTGATTTTTTTCGGCTCAGGTTTTTTTATTTTATAACAACAGTTCTTGCCCGCCGACATGCATGTTTGTATTTTTAGTTAAGTGATATTTAATAGGGTGGATAATAAGCTTACTAATAAGTAAATAGATTTTGTAAAATAAACTTATACAAAAAATCAAGAGGACTAAATTTTATGAAGAATATCTTTATCATTTTATGTTCATCATTTTTATTTGCTTCGGCTGTTCAAGCTCAAAATGAATTAGGATTTGAATTCGATTATGCAAAATTTAATTATGATTCCAACTCTGTTTACCTTGAGTTTTATTATGGACTTAATCCCAAAAACATGCAGGTTTTCAGCAGCGATAAAGGTCAGATGATCGAAGCCATAGTTCATATAGAAATGAAAGATTTAGTAACTAATGAGTTCTTTATCAAGAAAGATTGGAAAGTTCAAGATTTTGTTGCTGCCTCAGGTAATGATAGTGTACCAAAATTATTAAGCGGAGTTTTAAGCTTTGTAGTTAAAAAAGCGAAATATTCACTTCTTATAAAAGTATGGGATTCTAAAAATCCAAAGTTCAGTAAGACAATTAATGAAACACTTTTAGTTGAACCTGTGAAATCAGATAAATTTTCAATTAGCGATATTGAATTAGCAAATAATATTAAAAAAGAAGATGTTGATCCAAATTCTCTATTTTATAAAAACACATTAGAGGTAATGGCAAACCCTTCTATGCTTTATACGAATGCTTCTCCAGTTATGTTTTATTATGTAGAGTTGTATAATCTAATATTAGAAAACAAAGAAACAGTTTTTTCCTTGCATCAAATATTATATAATAGTGCCGGACTTCCAGTTTATCGAAAAACAAAAAGTATTAAACAAAGTAAAGATGCTGTAGTAGAATATGATGTTGTCAAACTTACAAAATATCCAACCGACTCATATAATTTTGTATTGAGTTTAATTGACCCGGCAACAAATCAAGCTTCTGTATCTTCAAAAAGATTTTACTTATATAATCCTGGTGTCAAAGATACAAGTTCAGTTTCCAAAGTTGGCACTGGAGTTATTAGCAGTGAATTTGGACTATTTACAAAAGACGAATGTGACAAAATGTTTTTACAAGTAAAATATATTGCCTCAGACCGTGAAGTAAATCAATATAAAAGCCTCGATTCACTTAATGCTAAAAGAGAATTTCTTTATGATTTTTGGCGAAATAGGGATACTGATCTTTCAACTCCTCAGAATGAGTTTAAAGAAGAATATATGAAACGAATTGCTTACGCAAATAAAAATTTTACTTTAATGATGAGAGAAGGATTTTTAACTGATAGAGGAAGAGTTGTATTATTGTACGGAGAGCCTGACCAACGTGATTATTACCCGAGTGATTCACAAGTAAAACCGTACGAAGTATGGTTTTATAATCAAATAGAAGGCGGTGTTAATTTTTATTTTGGCGATATAACGGGATTTGGTAATTATGAATTGCTTCATTCAACAAAACAGGGTGAGATTAAAGATGAGAATTGGATGAGAAGAATTGGCGGTCAATAATATATAATGCGCACTAAACATAAAATTGAATATTTCTTTTTTATTTCTTTCGTAAAGTATTTTCAATTAGTCGGATTAAATAAAACCCGGCACAGTGCAAATATTCTTGGATATATTCTTTATTATTTAATTCCAATACGTAAGAAAGTCGTTAAGAGCAATTTAAATATTGCTTTCCCTCAGAAATCGGAAACTGAAATAAATAAATTAACTCTTAAAACATATCAGAATATTCTAATCACTTTTTTCGAATTGATGTATTTACCATTTGTATCAAAAGAGGAAATTGATGATTCAATTATCATTACTAATATTGACTCAATTAAAGAGAAATTATCTAATAATAAATCTGCAATATTTTTAACCGGGCACTTTGGCGGATGGGAGTTTTGTCTATCACCTCTTTCTCAAAAAATGGGAAGGCCATTTCATCTATTAGCACAACCGCAATCAAATTCACTTATCTCAGATTATGTAATGAAAGCAAGAAAAACATTTGGCAATGAAATTATTTTATCAGGTATTTCTGTACGTAGGTTGTATGAAAATCTTTTAAAAGGCGGACTTGTTGCTATTGCCGGTGATCAGCGCGGATCATATGAGGGACCTAGATTTTCTTTTTTTGGCAGACCTACTGCATTATATACCGGTACAGCAAACATTTCCTTAAAAACAAATTGCTTAGTATTAATGACGGCTTTTGAACGCCAGTCTGATTTTTCATATAAAGTCCATTTAGAAGAACTTAGCTTTAATGATTTACCGGAGAGCAATGAAGAAAAAATCAGAGAGCTTACTCAACGATATATTTCTTTTTTAGAAAAATATATAAGAAAAAATCCCGAACAATATTTTTGGCTGCATAAACTTTGGAAATACTAGTGCAAGAAAAAATACTTGTAATACAAACCGCTTTTCTTGGTGATGCTGTTCTTACTCTGCCGATGATTCAAAAATTAAAGGATAAATATCCGTCATCGAAAATAGAAGTTCTATGCATTCCTCAAACAAAAGAATTATTTGAACATTCAAAGTCGGTTAGTAAAGTTATTTCTTATGATAAACGCGGCATGCAAAAATCATTTTTAAGTTTTCTAAAGCTGATCTTATTAATTCGAAAAGAAAAATATTCACATATCTATTCACCACATAGATCTTTTAGGTCTTCTTTAATTGTTTATTTATCGGGAACGATAAATACAATTGGATTTGATAATGCAAATATAAATTTTGTTTATAGTTCTCGTGTAAAATATATAAAGGAAAAGCACGAAGTAGCACGTAATCTTGATTTAATTGGGTTTGATACAAATAATAATAGTTGGAAAATATTGCCAGTGATTGATATTGATCCTGAACTTGAAAGTAATACTGAGAGTATAATAAGAAAACTTACTAACAAAAAAGTCGCCGCTGTGGCTCCCGGTTCCGTTTGGAAAACCAAAATATATCCAAGAGAAAATTATATTAAAATAATAAAGTTCTTAAATGAGAAAAATTATTTTGTTGTTTTACTTGGAGGTAAAGACGATGAGTTATTATGCAGCGGAGTTGAAAAAGAGTTTATTGAATCAGTAAAATCATTTGCGGGGAAAATGGACATTATCGAATCGATTTCATTGTTGAAAAAATGTTCAGTTCTAATTTCAAATGATAGTGCACCAACCCATCTTGGAATGATAGCTAATATACCAACATTGACAATTTACTGTTCGACCGTTCCTACTTTTGGCTTTTCACCTTATAATGCTAAGAGCAGTTATATTTCATATGATGATTTAAGTTGTAAACCGTGTGGAATCCATGGTAGGAATAAATGTCCGATACAAACTTTTGACTGCGGTTATAAGCTTTTACCTCAAACTGTTTTCTCCTCCTTAGATAAAATGAATCTGTAGTAAGAAAAAGTAACTGCAAATTCTTATATTAACTCTACTTAAAAGAGAATTAAATGAAGTGGTTTAATTTAGAGAATATTAAGAATTCATCATTTCACATCACACCTAATCTTCCAATTATAACAACTAAACGCTACAAGTTTAGCATACTTAGGGTAGCGGCATATGTAAGCATTTACACATTGGCAGTCTGGTTCCTGTTGATTATTATTTTAACCGTTACTCCTCTAAAAGATTATGTTTTTGTGATTAATAATAGTGATCTAAAAATACAAACAGAAAAAATCAAAGAATTACAAAACAGAGTTGTTATTCTCACAGATCAACTCCAGGAACTTGCTTCTACTAATGAACGGATGCGTTATGCAATGAAATTAGCCAGTAGAGATTCTATCAAACCTAACGATGCGCTTTATGATACTCTGAGAAAGAAGATAGATAAAAAAATAAACGTCGGTGGTAATATTTATGCTGTTTTTGTTTCTTTTATTGAAAAATATTTTGGTATGAAAAATAATTTTCAATCATTATTTTTTATTGAACCAACAAACGGAGTTATTACTCAAGGTTTTAATTCAGCTAATGGACATATGGGAATTGATTTCGGCGTTGCTTCCGGCTCCCCTGTTTATGCTTCTGCAGGTGGATTAATAATATTTGCAGAATATACAGTTGAATCCGGTTACCAAATTATGATACAACATGATGATGATTACTTAACTATATATAAACATTGCTCATCGTTAATAAAAAAAATCCGGGAACACGTTACTCAAGGAGAATTAATAGCACTTAGCGGAAATTCAGGTAAGAATACAACAGGTCAACACCTTCATTTTGAAATTTGGAAAGATGGTAAACCGATTGATCCACAAAAAATTTTATTAAAGTAGGAGAAATATTTCATGGCTAGTAAAAAAGATTCATTAGCGGAAGATGTAAGTATTATTAGCAACAGTGTTAAAATTGATGGAAATCTTTTTAGTGAAGGAAATGTTCGAATAGATGGATTTGTTTTTGGTAATGTTTCTGTTAATGGAAATTTGACTGTTGGAGACGGAAGTGAAATACAAGGTGAAGTAAAAGCTAAAAATATTACAATGAGCGGAAAAGTCTTAGGAAAAGTAACGGCTCAAGAAAAAATAAAATTAGAATCTAAAGGTGTTTTAAAAGGCGACCTTATCACAAAATTTCTTGTAATTGATGAAGGTGCTTATTTTGAAGGTTATAGTTATATGAATAACACCAATTCGTTAAATATTAGTGAAGGATGATTTCAGAAAACAAGTTCTCCGAAAAACTTTCTAATTCTTTGAAGGATGTTGGACCATATTTAGGTCTGGGGTCACAGCTTGCTGCAACAGTTGTGTTAATGTTTTTTTTAGGTAGATGGTTAGATTCTCAATTTAAAACTTTCCCTCTTTTACTAATTCTTTTTTCCTTTATTGGTGGTTTCGCAGCGATATATAACTTTATCAAAACCGCTCTACAATTAAATAATAAAAAGAAAGATGCAAAAAAAAGCTAAAATAGCACTAATCATCTCAGTGATTACAATTATGCTTTTATTTCTTCTAATTTTTACGGATACTCTTTCCGTTGAAACTGGTAATGCTCTTATTCTTGCTATAGTGATTTCTGTTCTTAATTTTCTTCTCTTTTTAGGTTCATTCAATTATTCGGTTAAAAAATCAAACAAAATCCTCCTCCTATTTACAATAGGAGGCATGGGAATCCGACTTTTACTAATGCTTGCTTCTGTTTTTGTAAGTATAAAATTCTTGAAAGTTGACATGGTTGGGTTTATATTTGGATTCTTTATTTGGTATGTTTTTCTATTAATTTATGAAATATCCATCGTCCGATTTAGTTTGGAAGGACGCAAAACACAACGATAATTAATGTGGATTAATAACTCTAATATTGTTACAGATACAGTCAAGACAGCTGTAGAGGTGATAAAAAAGCAAGATACTAGCTGGATTATGCATCATGTTCTTGATGCCCGTGAACTTGATTTTTCACCATTCGGAGTAATCCATTTACCACAAATTCATCTTTTTGGAATTGATATTTCGATTACGAAACATGTTATATTTATGTGGCTGGCAGTAGTTATTCTCATAGTTACATTTTTTATTGTTGCTAGATCTTACAAGAAATCGCTGATTCCCCGTGGTATAACTAACTTAACTGAAGTTTTTATTGTATTTGTTCGTGATGAAATAGCAAGACCCACAATCGGTAAAGGAAACGAAATATTTCTTCCGTATTTATTAACAGCATTCTTCTTCATTCTTACTTGTAATTTTCTTGGATTGATACCTTATGGATCTACTGCCACTAGCAACATTGCAGTTACAGCAACACTTGCTACTATTTCTTTTGTTGTTATTCAAGTCGGCGGAATGATGAAGAACGGCTTCTTCGGTTACTTTAAGGGAATGATTCCACATGGAATTCCAATATGGTTATTACCAATAATGTTTGTTGTTGAAATTCTCGGATTGTTTACCAAACCGTTCGCACTGGCAATTCGTCTCTTTGCAAACATGACTGCAGGACATATTGTTATTCTAGCTTTACTCGGCTTAATAATCATTCTTCACACTTATATTATTGTACCGGTATCGATACCATTTGCTTTATTTATCTATTTATTGGAAATATTTTTTTCATTACTGCAAGCATATATTTTTACAATGCTATCCTCGCTTTTTATCGGGATGGCAGTTCATCAAGAACATTAATTATTAATTGAACATAACAGGAGGAATTACATGGACTTTGCACACTTAGCTGCCGGCTTCGGCGCAGCATTAACAGTTATTGGCGGTGCTTTTGGTATTGGTAAATTAGCAAGCTCCGCAATGGAAGCAAGCGGTCGTCAACCTGAAGCTGCAGGCGATATCAGAACATCAATGATTATTGCTGCTGCTCTTATCGAAAGTATTTCTCTTTTTGCTCTAGTTATTTGTATTCTTTTAGCGCTTAAATAATTTTTAAAAAGATCTCTTTCAAAAACTGGATTCAAAATGAATACATTAAGTTATTTACTGCTTCTTACGCTTTACGAAGGCAGTGAAAAAGGCGGTAGTCCATTAGATGTTAATCCCGGCGTAATTTTATGGACTGTTGTTACATTTATTTTCCTTTTGCTAATCCTGAAAAAATTAGCATGGAAGCCGATTCTTAATTCCCTTAACGAAAGAGAAAAATTAATTAAAGAGTCTTTAGAAAAAGCCGATCAAGCTCAAAAAGATGCAGAGAAACTATTGGCGGAAAACAAAGTCAACCTTTCTAAAGCTGAAGATGAAGCACAGAAAATTATTGAGCAGAGCAGAGAATTAGCAGAAAAACTTAAGACTCAGATTCTTGAAGAAAGTAAATCTCAAGCAAAAAAGATGATTGTAGATGCAACTTCAGAAATTGAGAGAAAGAATGCTGAAGCTTTTAACAAACTCAAAGATCAAGTTGCAGATATTGCTGTAAATGTTGCGGAAAAAATCTTAAGAGAAAATCTTGATAAAGATAAACAAGTTAGATTGGTTAATAAATACTTGGACGATCTAAAGAATTAGAATGAGTGTCTATCGTATTTCATATCGTTATGCAAATTCTCTAGTGCAGTTAGCTGAAGAAAAAAAGGTATTTAAAAAAGTTACTGATGATGCGGAACTTATCTTCAACACTTTAAATTCCTCAAAAGAATTGAGATCGGTTTTAAGAAGTCCTGTAATAAAAGTAAATGATAAAAAATCTTTACTTCAAAAAATATTCGAGAAAAAAATCTGTAGTGAAACTGCTAGCTTTATCAACTTTGTTATAGAAAAAAACCGCGAGGATATTCTCTTTGACATATTCAAAGAGTTTATTGCACTTGCCGACAAAAAAAATGATATAGTTAAAGCGAAGGTAGTTTCTGCTTCTGAACTAAACGATCAATTGAGACAGAGAATGATTGATGATCTTAGCAAGAAAACAAATAAGAAAGTTTCTGCAAATTATAATGTTGATACAAATTTAATTGGCGGATTTATCGTTCGTATCGAAGACACAGTTTACGATGCTTCAATAAAACATCAATTAAATTTATTAAGAAAGAGGTTTTCAGAAGAAATAAATTTATCTAATAACTAAAAAATTTAATCCCGATTAGTCGGGATCCGTATTGGAGAAAAATAAAATGGCGGAAGTAAGACCCGATGAAGTTTCTGCGATATTAAGAAAGCAACTGGCTGGATTCGAAAACGAAACAGACATTTATGAAGTTGGAACAGTCCTTCAAGTAGGCGATGGTATTGCGCGAGTTTATGGTTTATCAAAGGTTATGGCAAGCGAGCTTGTTGAATTTCCTAATGATGTAACGGGAATGGTTTTGAATCTTGATGAAGATTCTGTCGGCTGTGTTCTCTTTGGTGAAAGCACATTAATCAAAGAAGGAGATACGGTTAAACGGACAAATCGGGTTGCTTCATTCCCTGTGGGTGAGAAACTTCTCGGTAGAGTTGTTGATCCGCTTGGTGAGCCTGTTGATGGAAAAGGTACTGTTCAATTTGAAAAATATATGCCTATCGAACGCAAAGCATTAGGAGTTATACAACGCCAGCCTGTAAAAGAATCTTTGCAAACTGGTATAACTGCTATTGATGCGATGATACCGATTGGACGGGGACAACGTGAACTGATCATTGGCGACCGCCAGACAGGTAAAACGGCTATTGCTATAGACGCAATAATAAATCAAAAATATACTCATACTACTGAAGCTAAAAATTATGGTGTTAATCCTGTATTCTGTGTTTATGTTGCTATCGGACAAAAAAATTCTACAATCGCACAGGTAGTTGCTAAACTTGAAGAAGCTGGCGCTATGGAATATTCAACTGTTGTTGCAGCTCCGGCATCAGTTCCTGCGCCATTGCAATATATCGCTCCATATTCCGGTGCAACTCTTGGAGAATATTTTAGAGATAATGGGAAACACTCACTTGTTATTTATGATGATCTTTCAAAACAAGCCGTAGCTTACCGTGAACTTTCTCTTTTGCTAAGAAGACCTCCAGGACGTGAAGCTTATCCCGGAGATGTATTTTATTTACATTCACGTTTACTAGAGCGCGCTTCAAAATTAAATGATGATCTTGGAGGCGGTAGTTTAACCGCTCTTCCAATTATTGAAACACAACAAGGCGATGTCTCGGCT
>Ga0182021_10008855_pt1 | contig 11913 bp, 10 predicted proteins | sample 612E3MmetaG_FD_120493 | JGI IMG/M metagenome (GOLD analysis project Ga0182021, IMG submission 120493) | Permafrost microbial communities from Stordalen Mire, Sweden - 612E3M metaG (Illumina Assembly) | ecosystem: Environmental > Terrestrial > Soil > Wetlands > Permafrost | place: Sweden...
CATCCCGCTGGGCTTCCTGATGGTGATCCTGGGTTCCCTGTTCACACGTGACAAACGTGCAGAAGAAATGTGGGACGAACTCTACGTGCGCCAGAACACCGGCATCAACGCAGAAGCTGCTACAGCACACTAAGCAGTAGTCGTTCGGTATTACCTGAACCCCGCCTTTGGCGGGGTTTTTTTATGTGGTGCAGAAAGTCAGGAAATGTAGGTGGTTTGAGTCGGATTTTGCTGGTTAAATCGATTTGCTTAAGGGTGCCTCTAGAAATTCAGATTTCGCCCAAATGCAAGGCGTGGAAAAAATTTCGCCGCGCCGCATATGCGGTCATGACACGGTGCGGCGGAGCCGGTTGGTGCGGGAATGACCGCTTGCGCCATCTCCCGCGAACGGCTGCTTCGCAGTAACGTGTCGATGGCGCTATATGTAAGCAAGAAATTTTTTCCACAACGCGGCAGTTGGGATGAAATGTGGATTTTTAGAGGTGCCCTTAAAAAGCATCCGCCGATTGGCGGCCATAACTTTATGTCTAACTGTATTGGGAGATACAAATGACCAGTTACACCCGCACTTCCCTGTTACTCAGTTTTGCCTCTGTTGTTGCATTGGTCTTTTCCACGACGGCTTTGGCGGATGTCGATGCAGTTGCCGCGAAAAATTTGGCCCGCAAAAGCGACTGCTTCAAATGTCATGCGGTAGACAAGGATAAGGACGGGCCCTCCTACCAGAAGGTTGCAGAGAAGTATCGCGGCAAGCCCGAAGCGGAGGCGAAACTGATTCACCATGTCACTGCGGGAGAAAAGGTGAAGTTCCCCGATGGTCATGAAGATGAACACAAGATCGTCAAGACCGAAAACAAGGACGAGATCAAGAATCTGGTGGATTGGATTCTTTCTCTGTAGTGTGCGGCAAGGTGCACATGCATCAGAACGCCGTCACCGGCGGGGTTCTTTTGGTGTATTTAAAATAGAGTTGCGGGGTGCGCTTGCGCACCAGAGCAAAATGGTGCGCAGGCGCACCCTGCATGAGAACCGCGATCTTATTCGTTACCGGACACGCCGCGTTGCATGGCGATCAGTGCGGCCTCGGTGCGCGAGCGGACGTGCAGTTTTTGCAGGATGCTCGTCATGTAATGCTTGACGGTTTTTTCCGCAAGATACAGGCGCTCACCGATTTCCCGGTTGGTAAGCCCCTGGCTGAGCAGTTGCAGTATGGTCGTTTCGCGTGCCGTCAGTTCCGCAAAAGAATCGATGGGGTGCGGGTTGGAGAACTCGGTCAGCATGTCCGCGGCCAGCGCGGGGGTGACATAGGCTTCGCCACCGGCCACGCGGTGCGTGATGGAGCGCAACTCGCCTGCGGACACGCCTTTCAATACATAGCCGTGCGCCCCGGCCTTGAGCGCGGCCATCAGGTTCTCGCGGTTTTCGGAGACGGTGAGCATCATGATGCGCACTACCGGGGAAGTGGCCGCGATTTTGCCTGCTGCCGCAATGCCTCCCATGCCGGTCATCGATACATCCAGCAGCACAATGTCGGGATGCAACTGCTGTGCCAGCTCAACTGCCTCCTCGCCGCTGCCGGCCTGGGCAATGACTTCGAATTCCGGGTCCACGCTGAGCGAATGGGCAACTCCTTCGCGGAACAGCGGGTGATCGTCGACAAGCAGAATACGGATCTTATTTGGCATGGATCATCTCATCTGTTGAAAGTGGAAGACGGGCGCGGATAACAGTGCCGCGACCGGGTGCGGAATCGATTTCAAAAACACCGCCAAGCAGGCGCACACGTTCGCGCATGAAAGCAAGTCCGAGCCGCCCGCCGATAGCGGCTTTTTGAGGATCGAAACCGGCGCCCTGGTCGGTGATGGTGACCAGTATCTGACCTTCGGTCCGTTGTGCGCGTACAGTGGGTTCCCCACCCTGCGCATGCCGCCAGCAGTTGTTCAGCGATTCCTGCAGCAGGCGATATACCGTGATCTTGACCGAAAGCGGTGCCTTGTCCAGGGTGTCATCAATTTCGGTGATAACGGTTTGCTTGGACACGCGTTCAAAGTCGCTCACCGCGCGCCGCACGGTATCGGCGAGTGAAAGGTCGGTCAAGCCCGGCACTGCCAGTCCCGAGGAAATCTTGCGCACATCCCGCAGCGAGGATTGCAGGGCACTGTGTATGCTGTGGAGCTCTTGTGCGGCATTGCCGGGAGTGGATGAGCAGCCGCGGCAGGTGGCGGCAAATTCATCAAAACGCATCAGGGCAAAGGCAATGGTTTGCGCCGGTCCGTCGTGCAGGTCGGCAGCAATCCTGATCAAAAATTCTTCGTTGAGCGTGGTTGTACTTACACCCGCCTCGCGCAGTTGCTCGCGCATGCGGTCGTTCTCGTCCAGCAGGGTTGTCAGTTGCTGCAACTGGTGGTGCAGGTCGCGCTGTTGCTCCTGGATGGTATTGCTGGCGCGGCGCACCAGGCTGAACAGCAGCAGGTAGAGCGCAACCGTGGAGAGCGCGACCAGTGCCCAGCTGCGCTGCTGGGCCGTGCGGATGTCGCGTTTCAGGTTCTCCATCGAAAGATAGAACTCGGCAACTGCAAAAACCTTGCCGGTTGTGGTGGAGCGGATAGGCACATAGATCTCGAGCATTTGCACCCAGCGGGAATTTTCAGGCCCGTTGTCCAGTTCCTGGAGATCGCTGATTTGGGTTTGCATCGTGCCGGCCAAAGCGGCAGCAAGCCGTCCCGCGACCGGGAAGCGGAGTCCGATTTGTTCATGGTCATTGCTGTAGTCGATACGCCCGGTGGCATCCCAGAGTTTGAAACGAAGCACTTCGCGATGCAGGGGACCATCGACGAAAAGCCTGTCGAGCTCGGCATGTGTCTTCTCATCAACTATGCCTCCGTTTGGCCATTCGTGCAGTTGTGCCGCAGACATGCTTTCCAGATAGAGCGCCGAAATCGCTGCCGTGCGGTTGAGGGTATTGGTTTCGATCAGGTGCGCTATCCAGGTTCCGATACCCAGCATGCCGAGCAACAGAACCATGATGATCGCCAGCAGGAACTGGTTCGAGAAACTCAGACGGCTGAAGGCTTGCTTCAGTTTACTCAGCATTGGCCCTCCTGACGGCATGGTCGCAAATGACATATGACAGTTTGTCGAACGATTTTTGATATCACGTAACGGTTACTCCGGCATGAGACCTTGGTCTGAAAAAATGGAACTTAAGTCCGATTCGTTTTGCGCTCATAGCCCGTATTGATTTCTTGCACGATTGTAGACAATGCCAACCCATAGAGCGATGTTTTTTTTGTTGATACAACTTTTGCATAAGGAGAAATAGTAATGAAAACCGTCAAATTGCTCGTGCTGTGCGGAATGCTTGGTGCAGCTTTCTCGATCAATGCATCCGCTGCGGTGGATGTGGATGCCGCCAAAGAATTGGCGCGCGGAAATAACTGCTTCAAATGCCATGGCGTCGACAAGGAAAAAGACGGCCCGGCCTATAAGAAAGTGGCAGAAAAATATCGCGGCAAGGCAGGGGCAGAAGAGAGATTGATTACCCATCTCACCTCCGGTGAAAAGGCCAAGTTCCCCGATGGTCACGAAGAAGAGCACAAGAACATCAAGGGCAAAGCATCGCCCGAAGCCATCAAGAACCTGGTGGACTGGATTCTCTCGCTTTAATCCGTGACGAAAACAGGGATTCCGGCGAACAGGCTGTCAGAGTGATTGCAGATCAAAGACTGAAAAGGGAAGAGCCATGAAATTCTTAAGAAAAACGATAGTGATGTGCGCGCTCATCGCCGGCATGGGAACACTGCCGAGCCTGTGGGCTGAGGAAAGCATGCCGGCTGCGCAAAACCAGCCGGCGCCGGCGACGGAAACCCAGCCGACAGCCCAGACGGCCCAGCCTGCAGCGCAACGTCAGTTGCCGGATCTCAGCATGGAAGGCAAGGCGCCCAAGACAACGCAGGAGTCCCTGAAGAAGGATGCGATCTGTACGCGCTGTCACGATGAAAGCGAGCCGTCACCGATTCTTTCCCTTTATCAGGGCAGGCACGGCGTCAGGGGTGATCCCCGTACGCCAAACTGCCAGACCTGCCACGGCGAAAGCGAAAAACACCTGCACGGTGACGCCAACGTCAAGGGACGTGCCGCACCGGACATCATTTTCAAGAAGGGCACCTTCGCGGTATCGGACAGCAATGCCCGCTCCGGCCAGTGCCTGGCTTGCCACAAAGGAAATAATCGCACCAACTGGGAAGGCAGCCAGCACCAGAACAACCAATTGGCCTGCAATGACTGCCACAAGGTGCATGCGCCCGTCGACAAGGTTCGCGACAAGAGGACGCAAACCGAGGTGTGCTTCACCTGCCATAAGGAGCAGCGTGCGGACACCCACAAGATTTCCACGCACCCTATCGATGCCGGCAAGATGGTCTGTTCCGATTGCCACAATCCGCACGGCTCGACTGGTCCCAAATTGCTGATCAAAAACTCGATCAACGAAACCTGTTACACCTGCCACGCCGAGAAACGCGGCCCGTTCCTGTGGGAGCACGGTCCCGTGTTTGACGACTGCGCCAACTGCCATACGCCCCACGGCTCAACCAAGGCGTCGTTGCTGAAAACCAGCCCGCCATTCCTGTGCCAGGAATGCCATAGCGGCGACCATGCCAGCGGTATCAACAGTGCCTCCAATCTGGCGGGCGGCAATGCGTTGACCGTCGGCGGTCTGAACACTACGGCGGTTGCACAAAACTCAAGGGCCCAGCTTGGAGCGCGTGCCTGCTTGAACTGCCATGTGCTGATACATGGATCGAATAGCCCTGCCGGCGCCAAGTTCCAGCGCTAACCGTTTAAACTGAATCGGGAGAATGTTATGAACATGAACCATAGAAGTTTTACAACCCGTGCGATGGTAGTTGCTGTACACGGCGCGCTGCTTGCGATGGCGGCCATGCCCGTCGCCTACGCGGATGAAGAAATGACCGCCGCAGAGTTGACCCAACCCACCAGCACGGTTGAGGTTGGCGTCAGAGACGTCAGCAGCGACTCCTACAAGGCCGGCGAATACAACGGTCTGCAAAAGAAAGGCGCCAGTGCCATCGTTAACTTTGATGTGCGTGCCGGTAACAGTTACGACAGCGAGAACACAACACGCATGCGCATGACGGGTACCGATCTGGGGCTGGACACGAGAAACCTGTCTCTCGAGTTTGGGCAACAGGGCAAGTTCAAGGTCAACGCCGGTTACGATGAACTGCTGAGAAATCGTTCCGACAGTTACCAGACACCCTACGATGGCGCGGGAAGCAGCAACGTTCTCACCTTGCCCAGCGCCTGGCTGAGGCCGCAACTCAATGGCACAACCGGTAGTCCCTACGGTTTTTCCCAGGCAAAAATAAATTCGCAGATTTTGACGAACGGTGTGCTGACAAATCCGACAGCTGGAAACCAGGCGGCATCCAACCTTGCACTGGGTAACGATGCCACCATGTTTCACAATGTCAACTTGTCCACCAAGCGCAGCAAGAAGGATATAGGGTTCAGTTACAACATCGATTCGCAATGGGAATTGAATGCCAGCGTTCGCAGGGAGGACAAGAACGGCTATAAACCGATGAGCACGGTCTCCCGCCAAAACGCGGAGATCGCGACCACGATTGCCGACAAGATCGATACCGTCACCAATCAGTACAACCTGAGCCTGGGCTACACCGACGAAATCAAATTCTTCAAGGCGGCGTATTACGCTTCGATATTCGAAAATAATGTCAAGACCATGTCGTGGGCTGACTGGTCTTCCACAAGTCCGAATACGCAAATGCTGACCATGACAAGCGCGCCGAGCAACCAGTTTCACCAGCTCAGTCTGAGCGGCGGCTACAACATCGACAAGACCACCAAGCTCGTCATGAATGCGTCCTATGCGCGCAACACGCAAAACGACCAGTACCTGACCAATGGATTCGGCGTTACCGAGTTGGGAATGGGCGTGCCGGTAGACTCGGCAAACGCGCTGGTTATATCGAAGGCGTTTAATGCGAAACTCACATTAAGACCGGTCAAGGATTGGGATTTTGCCGCAAACTACAAATTTGACGGTCGCGACAATCGCACTGCGGTCCACAACTATGCGTTCGGCGAGGCCGGACAAACCGTAGGCGGCGCTCCCCCTGCTGCCACAAATGCTTTGTGGAATACGGCGATGTTGGGCTGGACGCCGAATGCGGGTTTTGTTGACGGCGCCGGCAATATAACAAGTGCCGCGAATATCGAAGCCAACCGCCCGTACAGCAAGAAGATCAACCAGCTCAACCTGGATGCCAACTATGCCGTTGCGAAGGGGCAGATGATCAAGTTTGGCTACGACCATCAGCAAATTGATCGCACCTGTTCCGGGACATGGCTTGCCTGCTGGGATGCGGCAAAGAGCAAGGAAAATACGCTGCGTTTGGACTGGCGCGGGAGGCTATCGGATGACCTGACCGCCAAGTTCGGCTACGCATACTCCAAGCGCAAAATTGACGTGTACAACGAGGACTTTGCTTTCCTGTCCCTTGTCCCTATGGCGCAGTATGCTCCTGCCGGCGCAACTGCAAACAATCTTGCCGGTGGAACTGGGGGCGTGGGTGGTTTGTCGCTGTATCAAACCATGCAGGCCTTCGGCATCACTGGATTCGGACCCAATACCGGCTATATGACTGCCGGACAGCTAGCGGCAATGTACCCTACCGCTACTGCAGCGCAATTGACGGCCCTGGCCTATTACTTCCCGAACAACAACACGGCAGCCCAAGCCAAGTACGCCAGTGGCAACCGGATCAGCGAGCTCATTGGCATGAGAAGGTACAACATGGCTGATCGCAACAGTAACAACTTCAAAGCGGGTGTTGACTGGAGTGCGACCGAGCGGCTTTCCCTGCAGGGCGGGCTGACTTACAAAAAAGACGATTACCCCGTTTCGGTTTACGGTTTGACGGGTGGCAAGAGTCTGGGGGTGAATCTTGATGCCGCTTTTGCGGCAAGTGATAGCCTCACGTTTAGTGCGTTCTACAGCCGGGAAGACAGCAGTTCCACCATGGCGGGTGACGCTTTTGGAACCAATAACAATGGTACCGGCGCCAATGCCACGGTGACTGTAGGTGGTAACCAAACTGGTGCCATTATTGTTTCCGGTGGTTGTTACGCCACGGTCGCAGCAAAGAATCAGAACGCCAAGACGGATCCGTGTTTGAAATGGTCCACGAAGATGACGGATAAGGTCGACACACTGGGAATCGGCTTCAAGCAAAACAACCTGATGGCCAGTCGTCTTGATCTGTCGGGTGGCCTGACCTTTAGTCGTGCACGGAGTGACACCAGTGTTAACGGAGGGTCGTATATTCAAAATCCTCTGCTGACAAACGCTACCACTGGGCAGGCTGCGACAGTGGCATTCTATTACCTGCCTGCAACCGACCTGGCGACCATCACCACCAATACGGTCGATCTGAAGCTGAACGGCAAATACAAGCTCGACAAAGCATCGTCTGTGTATATGGGTTACAACTACCAGCACATGAAGGCGGTCAACTATGCCTATGACGGCATGCAAATGGCGACGGTAGTCGGCAATACGTTACCGACCAACGAGACTGCACCGTCGTATACGGTACACACGATCGCAGCATCGTATATGTATAACTTCTAAGGATGTCTTCTGAATAAAAATCGAGCAAGCGGTGCACGGCAATTTTGTGCACCGTTTTTTTTAAGTTGCCCGAAGCAAATTGGCTCATGGAATCAAAATTATCAAACGGAGTGAATTATGGATAACAAAAACGGAATAATAAAAAAAACGTGGGCTGTTCTGAAACAGCCAAGCGCGAAGTACTCGTTGCTGACACTGCTCGTGGTGGGATTTTTCTCCGGCATCATCTTCTGGGGCGGATTCAACACCGGCATGGAAGCGACAAACAGGTTGGAATTCTGTATCGGTTGTCATGAGATGCGCGACAACGTGTACCAGGAATACAAGAAAACTATCCACTACGCGAACCGTACCGGCGTGCGCGCCATCTGTTCGGATTGCCATGTGCCCAAGGACTGGGGCCACAAGATGCTGCGCAAGTTACAGGCAAGCAACGAGGTATGGGGGGCACTTACCGGATTTGTCGATACACCGGAAAAATTCGAATCCCACCGCATGGAACTGGCGACCCACGAGTGGGCGCGCATGAAAGCATCGGATTCGCGCGAATGCCGCAACTGCCACAACTTTGAAGCCATGAGCCCCGAGTTGCAGAAACAGACGCCCTACCTGAAGCACATGAAGGCCAAGGCCGAAGGCGGAACCTGCATCGATTGTCACAAGGGTATCGCGCACCACCTGCCGAAGGAATACCGCGACCCGGACGAGGAGTAATTGCTTTCTTTAACCTGATTTGTATTTGCATCACCGAAGATTTTCAGTTGCGCAGTTTGGAAATCATGCTGAGGTCCTGCTGTATTGATTCTTATCAGCCTGGTTAGTGTAAGAATTTAAACATAGTCATTATTGGAGAAGCCATGAAAAATCGATCAAACATCATTACGTTGTTGTTCGGAGTTATTCCCATGATGGTTGCATTCTCGGCCGTTGCCGCCGAACCCGCGGCTGTCGAGCCTGCGGCCGTGGCTGCCAAGCCCGAGGCTGTAGATGCCGATGCGGCGATCAAGTTGGCGCGCAGTTCGCATTGCCTGCGCTGCCACGGCGTGACCAAGAAGAAAGAAGGCCCCCCCTACAACGTAATCGCGGCGTTTTACAAGAGCAACAAGGAGGCAGAGGAAGTCCTGATCGAGCATGTGACCATGGGCGCCAAGGTCAAGCTGTCGGACGGCCACAAGGAGAATCACAAGTCACTCGCGGACAAGACTCCGGAGCAAATCAGGAATCTGGTGCGCTGGATTCTCGCCCAATAGTCAGTTCGGGTGGGTGGCGTCAGCGTGCGGGTTTAATTGCAGGCAAGGGCATTACGCTGACGCTGGATCGCAGCTGCATCGTTTTGCCCTTGTGCAGATCAAATGCCAATTGAACCGGAAAGAGGGAAAATAAAATGAAACGAGTATTGTCATTATCCATTACCGCAAGTCTTGTTTCCTGCGCGGTGTTGCTCCTGGCAACTCATGTTGTTCAAGCTGCCGATTTCGATGCCGATGCCGCGAAAGCCCTGGCTGATGATAACGAGTGCTCCAAGTGCCACAGTATGGATAAAACGAAGAAGGGGCCTTCGTTGAAAAAGATTGCCGCCAAGTACAAAGGCAAGGCAGATGCCGAAACCAAGCTGGTCAAGCACCTTACCTCTGGCCCGAAAGTCAAGCTTGAGGACGGCTCCGAGGAAGATCACAAGATCATCGAAACCAAGGATGAAGCACAAATCAGAAATCTGATTCGCTGGATACTTTCACTCTAGGGCGGTCCGCGCACAACAGTGCGCGGCTCTACCCTGCCGAGAAAGTTGCATGATGGTTTCGGAGTTGTCACACAGGCTCCGAATTTTGCCGCGGCATTTTCTACCTGAGTCAGAGATCATGAACCCACACAAACTTCCTGCTACCCTGATGAGATTGCTGCTCATCGGGGTTGCGTTGGCTTGGATACCCCAGGCCGGCGCCCAATCCCCCAAACTCGACAATGCCACCTGCAATACCTGCCACGACGGAAAGAAGGGGAAGCTGGAAGTTCCCGCTCCGGACGGTGCGAAGCGGGAGCTTTACACGGTTGATGTCGTCAAGTACGCCAAAAGCATACACGGCGATATGCAGTGCATCGACTGTCACAAGGAAATTACCGATGCTGTCGCGAAACACAAGATCGATGCTGCCGCGGCAAAACCCAACTGTGTAACCTGCCACGAAGCGCTGTGGGAAACAGTGAAAAAAGACAATCTGACCGAGGAAAAAACCCGGCTGGGCCTGGTGGTGAAGAACATTCAGGCATACAAGAAGTCCTTCCATGCCACTCCCGACAAGGATAATCCTTCACACCCCAAAGCGTATTGCGAGGATTGCCACAACTCTCACGCATTTCACGTGCCGCCTCTGGGTAGCGCCAAGCGCACCGAATGGCACAAGGAGATACCGAAGACCTGCGGCGAGAAATGCCACGAAGATCAATACACGGCCTATGCCGCTTCGGTTCATGGCGAGGCGATGCTGGACAAGGGCAACACCAAGGCGGCGGATTGTGCCGACTGTCATACGGCGCACGACATCAAGAACACATCATCTGACGCGTTTAAGCTCGCCAACGTAAATGCCTGTGGCGGTTGCCACAAGGAAGAGCTGAAAAGTTACACCGATACCTACCACGGCCAGGTCAATCGTCTCGGCTACACCTATACCGCCCGTTGCGTCGATTGCCATGGCAGCCACGGCATCATGGCGATCGACAATCCGAAATCCAAGGTCTCGTCGAAGAACCGGATGAAGACCTGCCAGAAGTGCCACAACGACAAGAAGCCGGGCATGCATGAAGCGACGGCCGGCTTTGCCTCGTTTGGTCCCCATGCCAACAGCCACAATTTTGCGAAGTATCCGCAGTTGTATATCGCCACAAAATTCATGGTCGGACTTCTGATCTTCGTGTTCGTGTTTTTCTGGACACATTCGATACTCTGGTATTACCGCGAATGGCAGGACCACAAGGCGGGCAAGCCGGCACCGTACATCGACCTCAAGGGCTTGAAACTGGACGAGAAGAAATACTTCAAGCGCTTCAAGTGGGGTTGGCGGCTGGCGCACCTGGTGTTTGCCATCGTTACCATGACCTTGGTCCTGACGGGGATGACCGCGCTCTTCTCCTCCACAAGCTGGGCGCCGGTCGTGGCGCAAGCAGTGGGTGGTCCGCGCATAGTCGGCATGATCCACCGCTTCTGTGCTGCCGCCTTCGTGACCATCTTCCTCATTCACTTTATCTGGGTGATGGTGGGCATATTCCGCAGCAAGACCTTCCGCTGGTTCGGTCCGGATTCCTTCATCCCGAACTGGAAGGACTTCACCGACTGCTGGGCCATGTTCAAGTGGTTCTTTGGCAAGGGTGAGAAACCCAGATTCGACCGCTGGACTTACTTCGAGAAGTTCGACTACTGGGCCGTGTTCTGGGGCGTGAACATCATCGGCTGGAGCGGTCTGATGCTGGCCTTCCCGCACATCACGGCGACTTATCTGCCGGGCTGGGTATTCAACGTGGGCACGCTGGTGCACGGTGAAGAAGGATTCCTGGCTGCCGTGTTCCTGTTCACGGTTCACTTCTTCAACAACCACTTCCGCCCGGACAAGCTGCCGCCGCCGGATGTGGTGATGTTCACCGGCACACAGTCGCTGGAAGAGTTCCGCAAGGATCACCCCGCTTATTACCAACGGCTGGTGGACTCGGGCGAACTGGAACAGTACCTGGTTGACGCGCCTGCACCAAAGATGACGCGTGTATCCAAGATACTCGGGCTGACGTTGATCGCGATTGGCTTGGTGCTGCTGGCGCTGGTGGCGATAGGTTTCTTTGGCAGGTAGTTTAAAGCGGAGTTAACCGGGGGAAAGATCACAAGGGCGGCTCCTCCCGCCCCGATCTTTCTCCCGGCTTCCGTCTCGGCTACAGTCGTTCAGCCCCGCCAGAGTAGCGGGGTTTTTATTGTGAGACTCGCTGTAATAGGCAACTGCACTTCGGCAACGAAAGTTTGTGATGAAAAATAAAGACAGCATGTTTGACCGTACATGGATTTTCATGAGCAGGCCGAGCGCGAAATATTCTGTTCTCGCGATAGGTACCGTGTGTTTTTTCTCGGGTATTCTCTTCTGGGGCGGTGCCAATACCGTCATGGAGGCGACAAACAAACTTGAGTTTTGTATTGGTTGTCACGAAATGCAAGACAACGTGTTCCAGGAATACAAAAAAACTATCCACTACTC
>Ga0182021_10008857_pt1 | contig 11912 bp, 10 predicted proteins | sample 612E3MmetaG_FD_120493 | JGI IMG/M metagenome (GOLD analysis project Ga0182021, IMG submission 120493) | Permafrost microbial communities from Stordalen Mire, Sweden - 612E3M metaG (Illumina Assembly) | ecosystem: Environmental > Terrestrial > Soil > Wetlands > Permafrost | place: Sweden...
ACCTCGGCGCCCGGCTCGACGAAGGGGAAATAGCTCGGGCGCAGGCGGACGGGAGTGCCGGGCCCGTAGAGGCGCTCGGCGAACTCGGCCAGCACGCCCTTGAGGTGCGCAAGCGTCACGTGCTCGTCGACGAGGAACGCCTCGAGCTGGTGGAACATGGGCGAGTGCGTGATGTCGTCGTCGCAGCGGTAGACGGCGCCGGGCGCGATGTAGGCCATGGGCGGCTTCATCGTGGACATGGCGCGCACCTGGATGTTGCTGGTGTGCGTGCGAAGCAGGTGCCCGGACGTGGTCCAGAAGCTGTCCTGCATGTCCGTGGCGGGGTGATCCGGCGGGAAGCCCAGCTTCGTGAAGTTGTTGCTCTCGAGGTCGATCTCGGGGCCGTCGAAGACCGCGAAGCCCATCCGCTCGAAGATCGTGATGATCTCCTCGCGGACGATGCTGATCGGGTGGCGGTGCCCCTCGGGCACGGGGACGCGGCCCGGCAAGGTGAGATCGAACGGCGGCGCGTCGAGCTCGGCCTGGCGGGCGCGCCGCTGGAGGGTGCGCAAGCGGTCGTCGAAGGCCTTCTCGACCTCGGTCTTCACGACGTTCACGCGCTCGCCGATGGCCTTGCGCGCGTCGGCGGGGACCTGGCCCATCTGCTTGAGGATGGCGGTGAGCTCGCCCTTCTTGCCGAGGATCTTGGCGTTCTCGTCGCGGAGCGCCTGCTCGGTCTCGGCCTTCTCGAACGCGGCCTTGCACCGGGTGCGAAGGTCTTCGAGGGCGCTCTGGATGGTCTCTTCGCTCATGGGGAACGCCCGAAAACTACGACAAAAAGAAGAAGGCGAGGGAGCGAAGAATTCGCCGCCTCGCCTTCCTGCGCTCGCGTGGAGCTACTTGGCGCCGGCGGCTTTGACGATGGACTCGAAGTCCTTGGGCGCGGCGATCGCGATGTCGCTCAGGACCTTGCGGTCGAGCTCGATGTTCGCCTTCTTGAGGCCGAACATGAGGCGCGAGTAGCTGGTGCCGTTGATGCGGGCGCCGGCGTTGATGCGGGCGATCCACAGGCGACGGAAATCGCGCTTCTTCCTCTTGCGGTGGGCGTAGGCATAGACCCACGCCTTCATGACCACTTCCTTCGCGTAGGCGAAGAGGCGCGAGCGCGCGCTGTGGTATCCCGAAGCGTGCTTCAGGATGCGGTTACGACGACGGCGGGCTTTGAATCCTCTTTTGGCGCGCGGCATGAGTTACTCCGATCAACCGTAGGGGATGAGCCGCTTGATCTTGCGCTGCAAGGTCGGCGACACCATGTCGTTGTTGCGGAGACGTCGAATACGCTTGCGCGACTTCTCCTGCATCATGTGGTTTCCGCCGGCCTTCGGGCGGCGGACGCGCCCGGTGCCGGAAATCCGGAACCGCTTGGCAGCGCTCTTGTTGGTCTTCATCTTGGGCATGGGATCCCTCGTCCTCGCTCCGACGAAGGCCCGCGAAGATCGCGGTTTTCTGCCGTAAAGGCAGGCCTTCCAGAAGCGGGGCGCGCGAATGTGGTCGAGCGGGGGGTGATTGTCAAGGAGGATGCATATTTCCCGGCAGAACGGGAGATTTCGCGGGCGCTTCTCGTAGCATGAGTCGATGACAGGTGGCATGAGCGCGGCCCAGACGGGCATGTTGTACGGGGTCTCCAGCGCAGTGACCGGGCTGATGGGCCTGGCGATGAGCGTGGCCTTCCTCGTGGGGGCCTTCATCGTGCGGCGGACGCGGCCCGATGCGTTCGGGATCCTCACGATGTCGAGCGGGATCCACATGGCGAACCTCATCTTCACCTGGTCGGCCAACGTGGCGCTGCCGGCGATCATGCTGCACGGCGGCGGGGGCATGGATGGCTACGCCATCACCATGGTGCTCGTGCACGGGATGAGCACGACCGTCGGCCTCGTCGCCAATGGCCTGCTCCTGGCGGGCATCCTGCGCTTGGCCAAGGGACCGCAAGTGGGCAACCCGTTCGCCGAGGGGCGGTACCAGTAGGGCTCAGGGCGGAAGCGTCTTCTCGTTCCCGTCGACGTCGAAGTGGCGCACGACGTTGCCGTCGACGATGTCGAGGCAGGCGAAGACGGTGAAGGGGACGGTCTTCCAGCTGGCGTGATGGATGACGACCACGCCCACCTTGTTCATCGTGGGAAGGTTCGCGAGCCCCTGGCTCTGGAGCGTGCGGGCGTCGTCGATCACGTTGCGGAGGAAGCCCGGCCAGAAGACCTGCTCGTCGGTCGCGATCCCACCCTCGACGAAGGTGACCGTGGCGGCGGACTCGACGACGTCGAAGCCATCGACGCGACGCGTGAGCGTCGAGGTGAAGCGCGTCTTGCCGTCGGCGCCGATCACGGCGCGCGACGTGGCCCCGGCGATCTGGTCGGAGGGAAGGCCGGCCGTGGCGAAGTGGGCGCGCGCGGCGTTCTCGTGCTGCGCGACGGCGCTGAAGCTCGCCGCCCGCCCGAGGATGGTGGCGTCGGTGACCGCGCCGTTCGTTCCCCCCGTGACGACGAAGGTCTCGAAGAAGCCCGTGGGACCCTCGACGCGATGGAGGCCGTCGAGGTCGGTCGTCGTCGCGGGGGCGCCGATGGCGACCGCCGTGGTCTCGAGGGCCATCTTGAAGCCGGGGATCTCCTTCGAGATGGGGATCGGATCGGAGCACGCCGCGAGGGCGAGCAGGCAGGCGACGCGGCGCATCGAGCTGTTCACACGCCCGCGAGCTTCACGAACGCGTCGGACACGGCTTGCATGGCCGCGGCGGCGCGTTTCTCGGCCGCGTCGAAGGCCTCGCCGTCCTTCACGTCCTCGCGCACGTCGACGTAGAGCTTCACCTTGGGCTCGGTGCCGCTGGGGCGAGCGATGACGCGGCTCGACCCCTCGAGCTCGAAGACCACCATGTTGGTCTTGGGGAGCGCGAGGTCGGTGGTCGCGCCGCCGGTCACGCGGCGCTTGCGCGCCGCGTAGTCGCTGATGGCCAGCACTTTCAAGGGACCAATCTGGGACACGGTGGCGGCGCGGAGGCGGTCCATGAGCGCGGCGATTTCTGCGGCGCCCTCCTTGCCCTTGCGGGTGACGTTCACCTGCGAGCTGACGAAGAGGCCGAATTTGCGGCAGATCGCCTCGAGCTCGGCCTGCACCGTGCGCCCCTCGGCAGCCAGCTTCGCGGCCAGCTCGGAGAAGACGAGCGCGGCGCTGATCCCGTCCTTGTCGCGGACCACGTCGCCCACGGTGTAGCCGAGCGCCTCCTCGTAGCCGAAGACGAAGCGCCAGCCGCCGTCCTTCTCGAGCTCCATGGCGCGGTTGGCGATCCACTTGAAGCCCGTGAGCGTCTCTTCGTAGCGGACCCCGAGCGCCCGGGCGATGACGCCGAGCATGGGCGACGAGACGATGGACGCGATGGTGACGCGCTTGTCCTTGGCGGCCTCGCGCGTGAGGAGATAGTGCCCGAGGAGGACGCCCACCTGGTTGCCGGTCAGCTGCTGGAAGCCGGTGGCGGAGGCGGCGCTCGGGACGGCGACGGCGAGGCGATCGGCGTCGGGATCGTTGGCGAGGACGAGCTGGGCTCCGAGCTTGCGCGCCAGCGCGAAGGACAGATCCATCGCGCCCTTCTCCTCGGGGTTGGGGAAGGCGACGGTGGGAAACGCGCCGTCCGGCTCGGCCTGCTCGGGCACCGAGGTGACGTCGGTGAAGCCGGCCTCGGCCATCGCTTGACGGGTCAAGCGATTGCCCACGCCGTGCATCGGGGTGTAGACGATGCGCAGAGCGCGCGTGGGCGCCCCCTCGGGACGGAGCTTGGCGATGGCGTTCAGGTAGGCGCGCTCCATGGGCGCGCCGGCGTCGTGGAGGAGGCCCGCGGCGCGCCCCTCTGCGATCGTGTGCCGCGGAACGTCCTTCGCGGCGGGGGCCGTGGCGATGGCCTTCGCGATCAGGCCGTCGATGGGCGGAATGATCTGCGCCGCGTTCTCCCAGTAGACCTTGTAGCCGTTGTACTCGGGCGGGTTGTGGCTGGCCGTGACCATGACGCCGGCCGCCGCGCCGAGCGCGTGGACCGCGAAGGCGGTGAGCGGCGTGGGCGCGAGATCGACGAAGAGGTGGGTGACGAAGCCCAGGGCCGTGAGCACGCCCGCCGTGTCTTCGGCGAACTCGCGGCTCATGTGGCGGCCGTCGTAGCCGATGACGACGCCGCGCTTCTTCGCGTCGGGGAACGTGGCCGCGAGGTGGGTGGCGAGGCCGTAGGTCGTGGTCAGGACCACGGCACGGTTCATCCGGTTGGGGCCGCCGCCGAGCACGCCCCGGAGGCCGGCGGTGCCGAACTCGAGGGTGCCCGCGAAGCGGTCGGCCAGCTCGGCTCTGGACGCGTCGTCGCCCTTGGCGAGCAGCGCGCGAAGCTCGGCCTGGGTGTCGGGGCTGGGATCGGCGGCGATCCATCGCTGGACCTGAGTTTCGAGGGCGGCATCCATCGATGCCCGTCGTAGCGCAAATACGCTGCAAAGTCCTCGCTTCCCGGCTTGCGAGAGTAAGCTGCCGGGGTCCCATGTTGCGGTACGCGCTAAGGCGGCTCCTCTGGGCCATCCCGACGCTGTTCGGCATCAGCGTCGTCGCGTACTTGCTGACGACGCTGATCCCCGAGCCGCCGCCGGAGCCCCTCGCTACGCAGCTGGCCATGCTGGAGCGCGATCCCGCTTCCTTCGACGCCTACGAGGAGTCGCGGCGCGAGCGGCTCCTGGACCTGCCGCGCTTCGTCAACAGCATGCCGCGCGACGTGCGCACCGTGGCCACGGAGTCGGTCGCGCACATCGTCGCCAACGATCTCGCGGCGCCTCTCGCTGCGCACCGGCTGGCGCGGATCGGCGGTGCGGTGTTGCCGTTCGTGCTGCCGGAGCTGGACCAGCTGGAGCCGGCGGCGCGAAGCCGCGTGGCGCTGGCCCTGGCGCCCATCGCCGATCGCATGGGGCAGGGGGACGACGCGCGCGTGCGCGATCCGCAGCTGGCCGCGGCCTTCTGGACGCAGTTCTGGCAGGACCGCGCCATCGAGTTCACCGGTCCGGCCGTGGCCCGCGCGGTCGCGCGCCTGGTGCAGCGCGCGACGACTCTCCGCGAGCAGGACCTGCGCGCGGTGGATACGTTCGCGCTGCCCGAGGTCATCGAGGCCATGCGGACGACCACGGATCCGGCCGCCATCGGGCGTCTGGCCGAGGTGGCGTCCACGGTGACCGGTCGTGACATCCGCGTGCCCGACGCGGCCGCCTCGGCGTCTGCGAGCGACGTCGCGCGCAACTGGACCAGCTGGTGGTCCGTGCACCGCACCGAGTACACCGCCGTCGAAGGCGGGGAGCGCGTTGCGGCCAGCCTGTCGGAGACCCGGTACGGCAAGTGGATGCTCAGCGCCAGCCGCGGGGAGTTCGGCGTCAGCGTTCGCGACGGCGAGCCCATCCTGCGGAAGCTGCGCGCGAGCGCTCCCATCACCCTGGCGCTGACGCTCGTCTCGCTCCTGCTCAGCTATCTGATCGCCATCCCGCTCGGGGTCATCGGGGCCTCGCGCCGGGGCGAGCGCATCGACACGACGATGGCGCTCGGGCTGTTCCTCTTCTACTCGGCCCCCACGTTCTTCCTGGCGCAGATCCTCCTGCACCTGGCTCCCGAGGCGAGCGGGCGCTGGCGTCTGGTCTTCGCCGTCCTCACCATGACGGCCGGCTCGGTCGCGACGCTCTCGCGCTTCCAGCGTGCCTCCATGCTCGACGTCCTCCACTCGGACTACGTGCGGACGGCGCGCGCGAAGGGCCTGCCGAAGTGGCGCGTCCTCGTCGTGCACGCGCTCCGCAACGCGATCGTGCCCACGGTGACGCTGGCCGGCCTGCAACTGCCGCTGCTCTTCGGCAGCGCCATCGTGGTCGAGGAGGTGTTTCGCCTTCCCGGCGCGGGCTTCGAGACCATGCGCGCGGTCGAGGCGCACGACGCCGCCTGGCTCGTCATGGTCGTGCTCTTCACCGCGCTCGCAACGATGGCCGGCCTCCTCGCCAGCGACGTGGCGCACGGGCTCCTCGATCCGCGGGTGCGCGAGCGCCTGATGCGGCGGGAGGGCCGGACGTGAGCGGCGAGCGTCCCGGGTCCTTCGCGCGCGCGTTCCTCTTTCTCGCGGGCCGGCGTGGGACCGCCGCGTTCACGGTGCTGCTCGGCGCGTTCGTCCTCGTCGCCGTCTTCGCCGAACAGCTGGCGAGCGATCTTCCGATTCTGTGTAAAGTGCACGGAACCGTCTACGTGGTGCCCAACGTGACGCACCCGCCGGGGCTCCAGGGGTGGAACGTCCAGCGCGTGGTCGCCGAGGGGGATTGGTCGTTGGGTCCCGTCGTGGGCTACGGCCCCGAGGACGCCTCGGCCGCGGCGCTCGTGCCTCCGCTGCGGACCGTGCACCACCCGCTGGGGACCGACGCGCGCGGCCGCGACGTCTTCTCACGATTGGTGTATGGTACACGCGTCACGCTGGGGATCGCGCTCCTGGCCGTGACGGCCTTCGTGTCCATCGGGCTCCTGCTCGGCGCCACCACGGGCTTCTTCGGGCGTCGGCTGGACTTCGCCGTGTCGCGCGTCATCGAGACGCTGTCGGCGTTTCCCGTGCCGGTCGTGGTGCTCGTGGTCCAGGCGCTGGTCGTCGATCCAGGAATCACCTCGTTCCTTGCAACGGTGGCCCTCCTGCGCTGGACCGAGGTGGCGCGCCTCGTCCGCGCCGAGGTGATCTCCGTGTCGTCGGCGGACTACGTGCTGGCCGCGCGCGCGCTGGGCGCCTCGCCGCTGCGGGTGCTTCGCAAGCACGTGCTGCCGATGGCCATCACGCCGGCCATCGTGGCCGGGGTCCTGGGCATCGGCCAGGTGGTGCTCCTCGAGTCGTCGCTGGATTTCTTGCGCGTGGGCCTGCCGGTGACGGTTCCCAGCTGGGGCGAGATGCTGAGCGAGTCACGGGACCACTTCGAGGCGTGGTGGCTGCTCTTGCTGCCCGGCTCGCTGGTCTTCTCGGCGCTCCTCGCGACGAACGCCGTGGGCGAGGCGCTGCGCGACGCGCTCGATCCTCACGGAGTCTGAGCGAGAAGGGCGTCCACCGCGTCGATCGCGGTCCGGGTCCGCTCTTCCCAGGTCCCGCGCACGACGACGTACGGGCGCTCCGCGCGCCGGAGCGCCGCCTCGGTGCGCGCGAAGAAGGCCGCGCCTCCCTCGGGGAGATAGCGGACCTCGTCGGCGACCCACGGCACGCCGACGTCCGTGAGGATCGTGAGGTCGTAGCTCCGCGCGAGCGCGAGCGCGTGGAGGTCCTCGGGGCATGCGCCGAGGAGCGTGTCGGCCCACACGGTCGTGGCGAGCGGATCCGTGTCGCACACGAGCACGCGGTTGGCGTCGCGCGCGCTCGCCTCCTCCGAGGCGATCTGCCCCCGGACGAGCTCACCCCAGTCGAGGCCGTCGAGGGACCCTCCGCGGCCCTCCAGCACCGTGCGCGCCCACTCGGGCACCCACGCCGTCGCGAACCGCTCGGCGAGGGCACGCGCGAGCGTCGTCTTTCCCGTGGACTCGGGACCGACGATGGACACCCGCTTCGCGTAGTGCGGGCGAACACATCGTGGGAGGTAGTCCCAGTGTGGGATAGGTGCGTCACGGATGGCGGTGCCGCTCACGGGGACGACCGAGCGCCCGGGATCGACGGAGACGAAGCGCGCCCCGAGGACGCGGGCCAGCTCGTTGCCGTAGGCGTCGGACGCGAAGACGACGTCGGGGAGGTGCGGGAGGACGCGCTCGAGGCTCGCCCTCCAGATGGGCCAGAATTCGGGGTGCTCCGACGGATGCTGGGGGTTCTCGTCGGTGAGGTGCACCACGCGGTCGAAGGGAAAGAGCTCGCGCATCCACGCGAAGCGCGTCGTTCCGGCGATGGGCTCGCGCGCGAGCGTCCCCACCACGATGGTCAGCTCGTCGACGTAGTTGCGCGCGAGCTCGCACAGGTAGACGTGTCCCGCGTGCGGGGGGAGGAACTTGCCGAGGACCATGCCGCGCGTCACGGGGAGGCTCCGAGCGCGTCGTCGACGTAGCGCGCGAGGAGCGCGGCGTCGGCGACCGGGCACGACGTGCCCGTCACCTCGACCGCGCGCGAGGTGTCGAAAGAGCGATCCGTGAGGAGGAACAGATCGGCGTCGCGGTGCGGGTCGCCTCCGAGCAGGCGGTACGAAGAGGAGGCGAGCGCCATGGCGACGTCCCGCGGGAGCGCAGCGCGGGCGCGCCGGCGAAACTCGGCGACGCCCACGACCTCGACGGGGCCGCGCCGGCGGAGCGCGCGGACCAGATCGGCGAGTGACGCCCCACGCGCGCTGGCCACGTGAACCCGCCGGGCCTCGTGGGTCGACGTGGCGAGCCGCGCGAGGGCGCGCGCGGCGTGGTCGACGGGCGTCACGTCGACGCGGAGGCGCTCGTGCTCGCCGTCGGGGATGCAGCCGAGCGCGGCGATCTGGCGGAGGAACGACGCGAGCTGGCAGCGCGGGGCGCAGGCGCCGGTCACCGAGTCCCCCGTGAGCAACCCGGGGCGAAGGACGCGGGCGTGAGGCACGAGGCGGCGAACGAGCGCCTCGGCGACGACCTTCGTCTGCGCGTACCCCCCGAAGACCCGTGCGCGCGGCGAGAGGGCGCTTCGCTCGTCGAGGGTGCCTTCGGCCTCGTCGGTGGCCACGAGCACGGCCAAGGACGAGACGTGGTCCAGCTCTTTCCGCGCGCCTGCGCGGATGAAGCGCGCGATCTCGAGGGCGCCCCGGACGTTCGAGCGCGCGAGCGCGTCGAAGGAGAGCACCAGGTTCACCGCCGCGGCCGCGTGCACGACGTGCCCCACCGCGCGCGAGAGCTCGTGCCACGAGCGCTCGGTCAGTCCCAGCCACGGCGCGCCCACGTCCCCCGCGTGAACGACGACGCGCGCCTCGGTCGCGAGCTCGCCGAGCCGCGCGCGCGCCGCCGCATCGCTCTCGCCGCGCACCAGGCAGTGGATCTGCGCGTCGGTGAGCCTCAACAATTCTCGCACGAGGCGCGCGCCGAGGAACCCCGTCGCGCCCGTCACGAGCCAGTCGGTCCCGTTCCGGGACATGGCCTCGCCGGAAGGAAGCTCACCGACGAGACGGTCGGCCACCTCCTCGAGGTCGGCGACGGCGCGGCCGGGATCGGCGGCGGTCCGCGCGATGGCCGAGGGGGTGCGTCCACGGAGGACGGCGCCGGCCTCGACGCTGGCGCCGAGGAGCCCGGCGTCGGACGCGATCGCGAGGGCGGCGAACGAGTCCCCGCCGAGCTCGAAGAAGTCGTCGTCGCCGCGGACCCCGGTGACGCCGAGGACGTCCTCGAACGCCTCGGCGATGGCGCGCACGCGGGGATCGGCGATGCTCGACGCCTCGCGTGCCCGGGACGGGACCTCGAGCGCGCGGAGATCGAGCTTGCCCATAGCGCTCCGGGGAAGGGCACCGACGACGATCACGCGCGGCAGCATCCAGCGAGGGAGGGAGCCGGCCAGGCGCGTTCGAAGCTCCTCGGCGTCGAGGTCGCTGCCGACCACGAAGGCCGTCAGCACGTCCCGGTCGCCGTCTCGCACGGCCACCACCGCACAGTCCACCACGCGGTCCTGCTCGTGGAGCCTCGCCTCGATCTCCTCGGGCGAGACGAGCTGCCCGCGGAGCTTGAGCTGCCGGTCCACGCGTCCCACGAACGCGAGCCCCGGCCCGCGCACGCGGTCGCCGGTTCGGTACCAGCGCGTGCCCTCGTGGGTCACGAATCGGCTCGCCTCGAGCTCGGGCCGGTCGACGTAGCCGAGGGCGAGCGCAGGGCCCGCGAGCCAGAGCTCGCCGTCGTGGATGCGCTGCGCGACGTGGTCGAGCGGCGCGCCGAGGACGGGCTCGTCCCACGTGTCCGCGTCGCAGGTGCACAGGTGCGTGCAGATCGTCGCCTCGGTGGGCCCGTAGACGTTGACGACGCGCGCGCGGCGGGCCCACGCGCGCACCACCTGCGGAGGGCAGACCTCGCCCCCGATGACGACGACCTCGAGGCACGCGGGTAGGTCCTCGGGACGGACGAGCGCGAGGAGCGACGGGGGAAGATCCGCGTGGGTGACCGCCCGCGCGGCGAGGAAGCCTGGAAGCTCCTTCGGCGACGGAGGGATGCGCGGGAGGACGAGGGTCGCGCCCGACAGGAGGGCCGTGAAGAGATCCGAGATCGACGCGTCGAAGGCGACAGACAGGTAGAGGAGCGAGCGCTTGCCGGGGCCGAGCCCGAAGGCGGCGATCTGTTGTCCCAGAACGGGCCACAGCCCGCGATGAGAGACGCGGACGCCCTTCGGTCGCCCCGTGGAGCCGGACGTGTAGATGACGTAGGCGAGCGCGTCGCCCCCGGCGCCGAGCGGCTCCCCTGGGGCGAGGGCCTCGACGTCGACGCCCTTGGCGCCGTGCGTGAGGCGCGCGCGGGCCCGACACTCGCCCAACATGGCCGCCGTGCGCGCGTCCGGTGCCGACGGATCGAGCGGGAGAAAGGCCGCGCCGACGCGCCACGTGGCCAGCACGGCCGCCACGTGCTCGGCCGAGCGACCCAGCGAGAGCGCGATCACGTCTCCGGGCCTCGTGCCGGCGCGGCGGAGGCGCTCGGCGACCCGCTCGGAGGCGCGAGCGAGCTCGGCGAAGGACCACGACGCGTCGTCGCCCTCGACGGCCACCGCCTCGGGTTGCGTCGCGACGACGGCGTCGAAGCGAGCGAGGGCCTCAGCCACCGTCGTCGCCCTCGGGCTGGACGTAGTCCGCGAGCGCCGAGCCGCGCGAACGGCCGTCGACGTTCGGCGCGCCGAGGCCGAGGGCGTGCTCGGCAAGGTGAACGAGGCGCGCGTCGAGGCTGAAGCGGGTGCGGCCCCGCGTCTGCGGGAGGGTCCGGTGGAAGTGCGCGCCGGCGAACAGGAGGATCTCGCCGCGCCTGCACGAGAAGCCCACGGCCGGGCCATAGTCCTCGGCGCCGACGACCTGCGGATAGCGCGCTTTCGTCGACGCCTCGCGGTCCTGCCAGCCGATCTTGAGGCTCCACCCGCGCGCGACCCAGGCGTCGTAGTCGAAGATCTCGGAGTCGTTGGCGACCGGCGCGCGGAAGCGCTCGGGGTAGAAGACGAAGGTCTCGTCGGCGGCCAGATCGTCGAGCGCCGTCCAGATGGTGACGACCGACGGCGGGTGCGCGTACCACGTGTCGCGATGCGCGTAGTAGACCGGTGCGGCGCGCGGGTTCTCCGAGGCGCCGTGCGCGATGACGCGGAGGCGTGCCGGATCGAAGGCCGTCTCGCGCCTGTCGAAGCCCACGCTGGCGGCCATGTCGCGGAGCAGGGTCTGCGCGTGCGCTTCCAGGTAGAGCTCGCGGCGCAAGCGGCCGATGCGCGTGAAGAGCTCCTCGTCCGTCATGCGCGCGTGCGCGCCGCGCGGATCGTCGCCCAGCTCGTCGTGGAGCCGCGCGCGCGCGAGGTCGACGAGCGCCCGGGACGCGTCGGTCGCCGGAAGGAGAAACACGGTCCCGTCGTAGAGGGCACGGCGCAGCTCGGCGTCCTCGCGAGGTCGGGTGCGCACGACGAAGCTCACGACGGCCTCCTCGCCAGGGCGATGAGCCTCGGGCTGTCCAGGGCGAGCGACTCACCGGCGGTGCTCCCGAGCAGCTCGACGTCGGTGAAGCCCACCGCGCGGAGCATGGCGCGGTTTGGTGCGCGGCTGGAACCGCCGGTGGTGGTGAGACTGGTGCGTGTAAAGCCGTCAGACATGACGTAATCCTCGTAACCGTTCGCGTGCGGAGATCGGGAGAAATCGGTGCGACCCGACCCCACTGTTATGCGAACACTTATCGCGCCGGCCATCAGATGCTGGCCGGGTTTTCCGGGA
>Ga0182021_10008858_pt1 | contig 11910 bp, 8 predicted proteins | sample 612E3MmetaG_FD_120493 | JGI IMG/M metagenome (GOLD analysis project Ga0182021, IMG submission 120493) | Permafrost microbial communities from Stordalen Mire, Sweden - 612E3M metaG (Illumina Assembly) | ecosystem: Environmental > Terrestrial > Soil > Wetlands > Permafrost | place: Sweden...
AGGCCCAGGCACACCAGTCCGACCCCCAGCCCGCCGACGTAGGCCTGGCCCTCGCAACCGATGTTGAACAGCCCGGCGTGGAACGCCACGGCCACGGTCAGGCCGGTGAAGATGAAGTTCGTCGCGTAATACAGCGTGTAGCCGGCCGCCTCCTGCGAACCGAAGGCGCCCGCCGCCATCAGCCGGAGCGCCACCCACGGATTCTCGCCGATGAGGGCGATGATCGCGGCCGAGACCGCCAGCGCAGCCAGCAGGCTGACGATCGGAAGCAGCCCGAGATCGGCCCAGCGTGGTAGGCGGCCCGGCGCGCTCATGCGGGTTCCTCCTTCACGCCGGCCATCATCAGGCCCAGCTTCCCCTCGGTGGCGTCGGCGGACGCGACTTCGCCGACGATCTCGCCGTTGAACATCACGAGAATGCGGTCGGCGAGGCCGAGGATTTCATCGAGCTCGACCGACACCAGCAGCAGCGCCTTGCCTCCGTCGCGCAGTCCGACGAGGCGCCGGTGGATGAACTCGACCGCGCCGATATCCACTCCGCGCGTCGGCTGGCCGACGAGCAGCACCTGCGGATCGCAGTCGATCTCGCGGGCGAGGACGAGCTTCTGCTGGTTGCCGCCGGAAAACGCGGAAAGACGCAGCCCGGGGTCGGGCGGCCGCACATCGTAGTCGCGCATTTTACGCTCGCAACCGGCGAGGATGGCGGACCCGCGCAGCAGGCCGCAGCGGCTGTAAGCGGGCTGGTCCTGATAGCCCAGGATCGCATTGGCCTGCGCGGAAAACGCGGTCACGGTGCCCACGCGCAGCCGGTCCTCGGGCACATGCGCGAGGCCGAGCCGGCGCCGGGCCCGTGGGCCGAATCCGCCGCGCATGAGGGCCGCGCCCTGGAAGACGATCTCGCCGCGGCTCGGGGTGAGGATGCCGGCCAGCGCCTCGAGCAGTTCCGACTGGCCGTTGCCGGCCACCCCGGCGATGCCCAGGATTTCTCCCGCGCGCAGCTCGAAGCTCGCCTGCTTGACGCGCGTCACCCCGAAACGGTCGCGCACCTCGAGGTCCCGCACCGCCAGCAGCACGCCGCCGGGCCGGGCGGCGGTTCTTTCGACCTGCAGGGAGACCGCCCGGCCGACCATTTTCTCGGCCAGTGCGCGCTCGGAGGTTTCTCGGGTGGCCGTTTCGTGCACGACGGCGCCCTGGCGCAGGACGGTGACACGGTCGGTGACGGCCATGATCTCGCGCAGCTTGTGGGTGACGAGAATCACCGTCTTCCCCTGCTCCCGCAGCCGGGCGAGCATGCGAAAAAGCTGGCCGGTCTCCTGTGGCGTGAGCACTGCGGTCGGCTCGTCGAGAATGAGAATCTCCGCCCGGCGGTAGAGCGCCTTCAGAATTTCCACGCGCTGCTGCAGGCCGACCGGCAGGTGCTCCACCACGGCGTCGAGCGGCACGGCGAGGCCGTAGTCGCGGGCGAGGCGTTCGAGTTCGGCGCGGGCGCGGGCGAGGCCGTCCGCCAGCCGCCGGCCGCCCTCGACGCCGAGCACGACGTTCTCCAGCACCGTGAAGTTGTCCACGAGCATGAAGTGCTGGTGCACCATGCCGATGCCGGCGGCGATCGCGTCATGCGGGCGGTGGATGTCGACCCGGCGGCCATGGACCCAGACCTCGCCGGCGTCGGCCCGGTGAAAGCCATAGACGATGTTCATCAGCGTGGACTTGCCCGCGCCGTTCTCGCCGACGATTCCGTGCACGGTGCCGCGCGCAATCGTGAAGGAGACCGCCCGGTTGGCGTGCACCGGGCCGAAACGCTTGTCGATGCCGCGAAGTTCCAGCGCCGGGGGCGCGTCGTTCGCCGGGCTGGCCGGTTCCGCAGGAGGGTCCATGCGCACCGCGCTCACGGCGCCTGGTATTCGGGAACTTTGACCTTGCCGCTGATGATGTCGGCGCGCGCCTGGTTGACGCGCTGCTCCATCCCGGAAGTGATGAGCGGTCGATTGTGCTCGTCGAGCGCCCAGTCCACGCCGTTCTCCGCCAATCCGAGGAAGAGCGGCCCGGCCCGCCACGTGCCGTTCCTGGCGTCCATGAACGCGCGGTAAACGGCCACGTCCACGCGCTTCACGGCGGAGGTGAGCACGCTGCCGGGGTGGAGATAATTCTGGTTGCTGTCACAGCCGATGCTGAGCCGGCCCTCGTCCTTGGCGGCCTGCATCACGCCGATGCCGGTGGCGCCGGCCGCATGAAAGATGACATCGGCGCCGCGCCCGAACTGGCTTCGGGCGAGTTCGGCGCCCTTGGTGGGATCGCCCCATGCCGCGGGAGTGGTGCCGGTCATGTTTTCATACACCTCGATGCCCGGGTTCACGTACTGGGCGCCGGCGCGGTAGCCCAGCGCGAACTTGCGGATGAGCGGAATGTCCATGCCGCCGACGAATCCGACCCGGCCGGTCTTCGAGGCCAGCGCGGCGAGCATGCCGCAGAGAAACGACGACTCCTGCTCGCGGAAGTTGACCGACTGGACGTTCGGCAGGTCGACGGTGCCGTCGATGATCGTGAACTTCACGGCGGGAAATTCCTTCGCGACCTTCTCGACGGCCGAGGCCTGCGTGAAGCCGACCGCCACAATGATCGTCGCACCGCGCCGGGCGAACTGGGTCATCACCTGCTCCCGCTGCGCGGCGTTGGTGACCTCGAACTCGCGGAAGGCGATGCCGGTTTCCTTCTTGAAGCGATCCGCCCCTTCGCTGGCGGACTGGTTGAAGGAACGGTCGAACTTGCCGCCGAAATCGTAAACGATGGCGGGCAGGAAATCGCCGGCCGCGGCCGGTGGCAGAAGCGCCAGCATCGCGGTCAACGCGACGAGCCAAGCCGGGGCGGGAAAGGATGGGTGCATGCGGAAAGGCCGTTGGGTGTTCGTGACCGTGCGGTAAAGTGGCCGATTTTTCAACCCCGGAGCAGACGGCTGCAACTGCCCTTCCCTCATCGACATGGGGCAATCCATCGTTTTTCGCTGGTAGGATGATGGCGCTCATTCAGCCAGCTGATTCTTGGCCTGCGCGGCGTCAGCCAGCTTGATCGTCGGCGGGCGTGGCCGGTAGGCTTGCTGGGTCCACTCCGTCTAAAAAAATGCCCGCCGAAAAAACCACACCTGAACTGCCCGCCCAGCTGGGCTCCTGGAAAGATGAGGAGACCGCCCTGCTTGAATCGCTCGAGCAGATCGAGCACAAGCACGGCTTCATCCCCCGCCACATCGCCGAGGAGATTTCCCGCGTGCTCGAAGTGAAACTCGAGCGCCTGCGCCAGCTGCAGACAAAGGTGGAAAGCAATGTGCGCAAGGAGGTCGACGCCCTCGTGGAGAAGTGGAAGAACGAGGAAGGCAGCCTGATCCTCATCCTGCACGAGATCCAGAACCAGCACGGCTACGTCCCGCGCGAGGTGGCCATGGAGGTGGCGGACGCCCTCGATATCGGCCTGGCACGCATCTACGAGGTCATCACTTTCTACCACTACTTTCAGCTCAAGCCTCCCGGCCGGCACAACATGGCGGTCTGCATGGGCACCGCCTGCTACCTCAAGGGTGCGCCGGCCCTGCTGACCGAGGCCAAGAACCAGCTCAAGATCGAGGAAGGCAACACCACGCCGGACCGCGAATGGCACCTCGACGTGGTTCGTTGCATCGGCTGCTGCGGCATGAGCCCGGCCATGGTCGTCGACGGCAAGGTCCACGGCCGCGTCAAGCCCGGCGAAGTCACGCAACGCCTCACCCCAGCCCAGACGACCAAGGCCACGCCATGACCAAGCTTACGCTCGCCGATCTGCAGAAACCAGCCGCCGTCACCGCCACCGGGCTCAACTGGGTCCGGGTCAGCATGGATACCGGCGGCATCGCCGCCGGAGCCGACGAGGTCTGCGCCGTTCTGGAAAAGGAGGCCGGCACCCTCGGCTTCCCGCTTGAAGTACGCCGGGTGGGAACCCTCGGCTATTCCTTCGCCGACCCGCTCGTCGAGGTGGCCCGCCAGGGCATGTCGACCGTGGTTTATGGCCAGGTCGACGCCGCCGCGGCCCGCCTCATCATTAAGGAGCACCTTATCGGCCGTCGCCTCCTCGACGATCACATCGTCGCCAGTCGCGCCCGCAGCACCACCCTCGACGGCCCCACGACCGCCATCCTCGTCAAGGACACGGCGGGCGAAGGCGGCGACAAGACGCAGTTCTTCCAGTTCTCCCTGATCGAGGACCTGAAGCGCCGCGGCCTGCAGGACAAGGTGCAGGTGGTGCGCGCCCTCGACCTGGGCGTCTACGACAAGGGCGTCGCCGTGCAGTTTCTGCCCTCGCGCGTGACCTACGTGAACGTCCTCGCCGCCGACATCGCCAAGATCGTCGACACGACCCTGCGCAGCAAGAAGCTCATCGACAACCTCCTCTACCGCGTGCCCGACAAACAGGTGCGCATCGTCCTCCGCCATTGCGGCGCCATCGATCCCGAAAGCCTGCCGAACAGCCTGCAGCACGGCGTCTACCGCGGTCTGGCACGGGTGCTCGCCGGGATGAAGCCCGCGGAGGTGATCGCCGAGATGAAGGTCAGCGGCTTGCGCGGCCGCGGCGGCGCCGGCTTCCCCACCTGGATGAAATGGCATCTGACCGCCGAAGTGGCCCGCGAGCCGAGATACATCATCTGCAACGGCGACGAGGGCGACCCCGGCGCCTACATGGACCGCAGCGTGCTCGAGGGCGATCCGCACAGCGTGCTCGAAGGCATGATCATTGCCGCCTATGCGATCGGGGCCATGCGCGGTTACTTCTACATCCGGGCCGAATACCCGCTGGCGGTTCATCGGGTGGAAAAGGCCATCGCCGACGCCCGCGAGGCCGGTCTGCTGGGTGACAATATCCTCGGTTCCGGTTTCTCCTTCGACGCCAAGGTCCGCCTGGGCGCCGGCGCGTTCGTCTGCGGCGAGGAAACCGCGCTCATCGCCTCGATCGAGGGCAAGCGCGGCAGCCCCAGCCCGCGGCCGCCCTACCCGTCGGTGCGCGGCCTCTTTGGCCAGCCGACCGCGATCAACAACGTTGAGACCCTCGCCGCCGTGCCCGAGATCATCGTCCGCGGCGGTGCCTGGTACGCCGGATTTGGCACGGAAAAATCCCGCGGCACCAAGGTCTTCGCCGTCACCGGCAAGGTCCGCAATGCCCAGCTCGTCGAGGTGCCGCTCGGCATCACGCTGCGTGAAACCGTCTTCGAGCTCTGCGGCGGCGTGTTGGGCGGCAAGGCCATCAAGGCCGTGCAGACCGGCGGCCCGTCCGGTGGCGTGATCCCCGAACCCTTGCTTGACACCCAGGTCACCTACGAAACCCTCCAGCAGCTCGGGTCGATCATGGGCTCCGGCGGCATGATCGTAATGGACCAGGACGACTCGATGGTCGAGGTCTCGCGCTTCTACCTGCGCTTCTGCGTCGACGAGTCGTGCGGCAAATGCGCCCCGTGCCGCATCGGCGGCTACCAGATGCTGCAGATTCTCAACCGCCTCTCCCGCGGTCGCGGCGAGCCGGACGACCTCGAACGCATCCGCGCCATCTGCAAGGCCATGCAGAAGGCCTCCCTGTGTGGCCTCGGCCAGGGCGCGCCCAACCCGGTGCTGACCTCGCTGCGCCACTTCGAATCCGAATTCAAGGCCTACCTCGAGGGCGGCGTGACCTACGCCCGCAAGATGTCCACGAACCGCCCCGCCGAGCCCGCGCCCGCCGCCGCCCCCGCCACCGTCTGACCCTCTCCCTCCATGGTTGCCACCGCCAAATCCCTTTCCACGCCGCCGATGCCACCGGCGCCGCCCGTCAATCTCCGGATCAACGGACTGCCTGTCGCCGTTCCGGCCGGCACCACCATTCTGGAGGCCGCCCGCCAGGTGCAGGTGAAGATCCCGACGCTCTGCCAGAACGACGACCTGCAGCCCACCGCCGCCTGCGGCCTGTGCATCGTGCAGATCGCCGGCCAGGGCCGCATGCAGCGCGCCTGCTGCACGCCCGTCGTCGAAGGCATGGAGATCACCACCCACAGCGGCGAACTCACCGAGATCCGCCGCACCGTGCTGGAGCTGATCCTCTCCAACCATCCCAACAGTTGCCTCACCTGCGGACGCAACGGCACCTGCGAGCTGCAGGCGCTCGCGTCCGACTTCGGCATCCGCGTCGAGAACATCAAGCGCAGCGTGCCGGACCTCAAGTCCGACAACTCCAACGGTTCAATCATCCTCGACTTCACCAAGTGCATCAAATGCGGCCGGTGCGTGCAGGTCTGCCAGGAGTTGCAGGACGTCTGGGCGCTCTCCTTCCTCGACCGCGGCATCGGCACCCGCATGGCGCCGGCCGGCGACATCACCCTCGCCGAGTCACCCTGCGTGAAGTGCGGCCAGTGCGCCAACCACTGCCCGACCGGCGCCATCGTCGAGAACGATGAGACCCCCGCTGTCTGGGCGGCGTTGCACAACCCGGACAAGCACTGCGTGGTGCAGATCGCCCCCGCGGTGCGCGTGGCCATCGGCGAGGCCTTCGGGCTGCCGCCCGGCACCGACCTTACCGGCCGGCTGTACACCGCCCTGCGCCGGCTCGGCTTCAAGGCCGTGTTCGACACCAACTTCGCCGCCGACCTCACGATCATGGAGGAGGCCAGCGAGTTCGTGGAGCGCTTCGTCTACAAGCGCGGCCAGCTCCCGCTCATCACCTCCTGCTGCCCGTCGTGGACCGATTTCATGGAGAAGGTGCACTACGATTTCATCGACAACTTCTCCACCGCCAAGTCGCCGCAGCAGATGCTCGGCGTGCTGGCCAAGACCTACTACGCGAAGCGGGCCGGCATTGACCCGGCCAAGATGTACGTGGCCTCGATCATGCCCTGCACGGCCAAGAAGTACGAACTGGAGCGGACCCACGAGATGTACGCCTCGGGCTACATTGACGTCGACATCGCCCTGACCACCCGCGAGCTGGCCCGCCTGATCAAGCAATCCGGCATCGATTTCCTCAGCTTGCCCGAGGGCCAGGCCGACAGCATCCTTGGCGACTACACCGGCGCGGGCATGCTGTTCGGCGTGACCGGCGGCGTCATGGAAGCCGCGCTGCGCACCGCCCATTTCTTCATCACCGGCCGCAACCTCGAGCAACTGGAGTTCGCGCCCGTGCGCGGCCTGCAGGGGGTGCGGGAGGCCGAGATCGCCATCAACGGCTCGACGATCCGCGTGGCCGTGGCGCACGGCCTGGCCAATGTCGAGAGTGTGCTGGAGGAGTTGCGCGCCGCGCGCCGCGCCGGCAGCGAACCGCCGCTGCACTTCATCGAGGTCATGGCCTGTCCCGGGGGCTGCATCGGCGGCGGCGGCCAGCCCTACGGCGTGAACGGCAACGTGCGCGCCCGGCGCGCGGCCGGCGTGTACCAGCTGGACCGCGACCGGCGCCTCCGCTTCTCGCACGAGAATCCCGAGGTGAAACGCCTCTACGACGAATTCCTCGAGCAGCCGCTGGGGCCCAAGGCGCACGAGCTGCTGCACACGCGCTACACGGCTCGCCCGCTCTACAAACGGTGACGGGCGCCCTTCTCACCGCGCTATTCTTCGCCAGCAACGCCGTGTGCGCGCGGCGGGCGGCGCTGCACTATGGCGGGACGCTGGGCAACTTCCTGCGGCTGCTTCTCGCCGTCGCCCTGCTTGGCGCGTGGGCCCACGCCGCCGGCCAGGGTGCTTCCGGTGGCGCTTTCACCTGGTTTTTTGTAAGCGGCTGCGTGGGTTTCGGCCTCGGCGGGCTCACCATGTTTCATGCCCTGCCGCTCATCGGCTCCAACCTCAGCATGCTCATCGTGCAATGCGGCTCGGCCGTGGCCGCCGCGGCCGTCGAATGGCTCTGGCTCGGCACGCGGCTTTCCGCCGCGCAGGCGGGCCTCGCAGCACTGACGCTCGCCGGGGTAACCATAGGTCTTATGGGCCTTGGAGGACCGATCGCGGCACGCCGCCCGGCGCTGCCTGGTTTTGCGGCGGGTGTCCTGTTGGCCGTCGTGTCTGCCTGCGCGCAGGGCGCCGCCGCCGTCATCAGCCGCAAGGCTTTCGCGGTACTGCACGCCCACGATTTTTTCATGGACGCGGCCACCTCGGCCTACCAGCGCGCGCTCGGCGGTCTCGCCGTCGGCGCGGTGGCGCTGATCATCGCGCTCCGGTGGCCGGCGGCAGAACGGAAGCCGGCCACGGAAAGTGCGCCGGTCCCCGCGATGGCGGTGTCCCCGTGGATCTGGGTCGTGCTCAACACGCTCCTCGGCCCCGTGCTTGGCGTGACCTGCTTCCAATGGGCGCTGCGGACGACGCCGGCCGGGCTCGTGCTGCCGATCGTCGCCACCGCCCCGCTGCTCACCGTGCCCATCGCCCGCGCGCTCGAACACAGCCGGCCCACCCCGCGCTACTGGCTGGGCGCCGGGCTTGCCGTGCTGGGAGCGGCCGGTTTGGCTGTGGTGCAATGAACCGCCGCCCCGCCGTGGTGCTCTGGCTGCTTTGTGCCGGCATGGGCTGCGCCCAAACGGCGGAGCCTGCCGCAGACGAGCCGGTTCAACTCGAAAAGCTGACCGTCCGGGGTGAAACCGTGCCGGGATTGCTGGATATCATGCCCGGTCAACTCCAATGGAGGGTCCCGTTCAACATGGCCTCGACCGTGGAGTCGGTCCCGGGTCTGGCCATGCACCACATGGGGGCCGCCGCAGCCGAGCCGCTGCTGCGCGGCCTCGGTTCCGACCGGATCGTGACGACACTCGACGGTCTGCCGCTGCCCAACGCCTCCCCCACGCGCACGGCTTCTCCGTTCGCACTGATCACCGCCGGCCTGCCCGCCGCACTGGAGGTGAGCAAATCGCTCCCCTCGGTGACACTCGGGTCTCCTGCCAACGCCGGTTATATCGGCCTGACGCTGGCGCCACAGAACAAGTCCAATAGGACCAATACGACGTATCTTGGCACTGCGTGGGACTTCAATCGCGATGGCGGCGACATCCTGGCTGGCGAAACCGCCTCGCAGGGAGCATGGAACATCCGCGCCGTGCTGGCCGCGCATTCGCTCGGTGATTATTCCGCAGGCGATGGCACGGTGGTTCCCGCCCGCGACCGCAACGTGGGTGCGGCGTTTCATCTCGACCGGCAACCGGACCCGGAGCACCGGCTTCAGCTCGGCGTGCTTTTTTCCCGGCAAGAGGTGGCGGTCAACTCCGCGCTGCCGCTCGACACGCGCGACACCAACACCAGCGCCTTCACCGCCAGTTATGGCTGGGCTGTCTCCGGCCAGACCTGGATCGACACCCGCCTCGGCCTGGGGATGAGCCGGCCGCATCTCGACAACACGGGGCGCCCCGCGCCCGCCCTCATCACGGCGGATGGCCGGACCCTGAGTCTGGCGGCCGGGGTTTCCGTCCGGCATCAAATGGAGGTCGGAGAGCTTGTGGTGGGCCTCGACACTACGCAGGAGGAGCGCCGCCTCGCCCGGAACCGCCCGGGCGCGGTGGATCTGCTCTGGCCAGACCTGCTGCAGAATGATGCCGGTGCCTTTGCGGAGTACACCCGCGCGCTGACGGCCGATTGGAAACTCCGCCTCGGCGCCCGGCTCGATGCCGCGTACAGCGAGACGCGCGCGGCGGACGGCCTCGCCTTCAACCGTTCCATTCGCGACCTCTATGTCGCCTACAACGGTCCGGATGCCGTCCAGACCAATCGGAATGAAACCGTCGGCGCGGCCAACGCGCTGCTCACCGGCCGGCTCGCGCCTGCCGTCACCACCACGCTGGGCGCCGGTTTCTCCCGCCAGCCGCCGGGAGCCAGCGAGCGGTACCGCGCGTTTTCCGACGCGCTCGGCGGCGGCTACGAGATCGGCAATCCCGCCGCCAAGGCCGAGGACAAGTATGAGGTGGATTGGGGTCTGCACTGGCAGCAACCGAAGTTCACCGTCAACGCCGATCTGTTCGCCAGCTATCTGCCCGATTACCTGCACCGCACCCGCGTGGGCACCACCACCCCGCCGCCGCCGCCACCGGCGGGAGCCATCGTGTATGGGTATCGCTCCACCGAGGCGACATTTCTGGGCGGCGAACTGGAAGTGCTGTGGCAGCCCGTCACAGATACGTGGTGGCGGCTGGCCGCGGCCGGTGTCGCGGGCACCGACCGCAAGGCCCACCGCCGTCTGCCGGAAATCCCGCCCGGATCGCTGACGCTGGCGACGGGCAGGATGTGGCCGGGCCTCCGCCTCAAGCCCTGGGTCGAGTTGGGGGTGCGTGCCGCCGCCGCCCAGCACAATCCCGCGCCCGACGACATGCCCGTCTTTGCCGACACGTCGGCTTTCACTCTGGGAAACGTGCGGGGCGGCCTGACCTGGCGCGGGCTGCGCATCGCGCTCTCCGTCGAGAACGTCTTCGACCGGCTTTATTACGATTATCTCTCGCCGCCTGCGGCCGCCATGCCGCCGAGCGGCAGCCTGCTTCCCGGAGCGCGCATCCCCGGCCCCGGCCGCACCTTCACGCTCACTGTCAGTTGCGGTCTGCCCTGAACCGCATCAAAGGGGTTACCTTGAGCGGCGTTGAAACGCCGGCCCCGAGGCCTTACCTCCCGCCGTCCGGCCCCTAATCTCCCTGAAGTCTGCCGGGACTAGTTTGAGGTCAGGTGCCATTGTCTGCAGAGCGGGCAGAGGTAGGCTTTGCGCCGGCGTTCGACCCCGGCGAGGAGCGCGGCGTCGAGGGCGTCGCCCTGACTGCGAAACCTCCGCTTGCTCGTGCACATGCGCTTTTGCTCCTCCTGGGTCGGCTTCTTCATGGTTGTGATTGACGTGCGGCAGGCGGAGCGAGTCCCGGACCGCCGGTGGTTTGTCTAGTGAACCTCTCCAGGCGGCGTGTCGGATTCGATCTTGATCGTCTGGGTCCCGGCCTGCAGCGGAAGTCTGCGGCCATGCCAGAAGAAATCACCGCTGAGGGCAGGAGGCAGCGTGATTTCCCCCTCGATTCCTTTGCCGACACGATGCAGCGCGACGCGGATGTCCCCGGCAGGATGGGGCACCGTGCCTTGAACGCGCGTCAGGTAGCCGAGATGCGGCTCAATCCTGACCGTGTGAAAACCGGGCGTGGCCGGCTCGATGCCGCAGACGGTCGCGAGGAATTCATAATTGGGTGAGGCGCTCCACGCATGGCAATCGCTGCGAGTCGGATCCGGGCGTTCGGCGAACGTCGTCAATCCTTTGGCCAGCATCGCGTGCCAGGGTTGCAGCATCGAGACATACTGGTCTCCGAGGCCGGCGGCCTTCATCGCCCGCAGCAAGTAGAACCGAAAATAGAGCGTACACTGGGTCAGTCCCGTTTCCGTATTGATCCGCGTGATGAGCGCCCTGGCCTCCTCCCCGACCACGCAGCCCGACAATACGGCCAGCACGTTGGCATGCTGACTGAACTCCTTCCGCGCGGGCGTGTCGGCGAACAGGCGCCTTGCTTCATCCCAGCAATGTTGCTTCGTCGCCGCCCGCAGGCCCTGCGCCAGGTCGCGGTAATGGGCGGCCATAACCGGCCGGCCAAACGCGTCGAACAGCTCCGCCGCGTGAGCCAGTGACCAAGCGAATTGCAGGGTGACGATCGAAGATCCGCCCTCGGCCGCACCGTCAGGCTGCCCGCCGATGTGCTTGGCGTTGTCCCACGGCCATTCGTCCGGCCAGTCGACAAAGCTCCAGTACGGCAGGCCACCGAGCATGCCGGTATTCGCGTCGATGTGCTGCTCGAACCACTCGAGCACCGACTGGACGCCCATCAACCGCGCCGCGATGAAGGTCCGGTCATCCCGGTGCATCCAGTAATCATGCACCATGTCGATCCAGAAGAGCGAAAAGGTGGTGATGATCTGCGGCGTCGAGGCCGGGACCCGGCTTTGGGTCAGCC
>Ga0182021_10008859_pt1 | contig 11910 bp, 12 predicted proteins | sample 612E3MmetaG_FD_120493 | JGI IMG/M metagenome (GOLD analysis project Ga0182021, IMG submission 120493) | Permafrost microbial communities from Stordalen Mire, Sweden - 612E3M metaG (Illumina Assembly) | ecosystem: Environmental > Terrestrial > Soil > Wetlands > Permafrost | place: Sweden...
CAAGTATGAAGAAGCGCATTTAAACCTGGCGCTGATCTACCGGGATATGAAAATGTATCCCGAGGCCAGCTTACAGATGGATTCCCTGGCCCGGTCCAAAAAACTGAAATTTGAATATTGCCTGCTTAAGGGGCAGATCTACCAGGATTGGGGTATTTACCGCAAGGCTGGTATTTACCTGGGCAAGGCTATTATTATCAATGCCATGAGCCTGGACGCGCACCAGAGCTTGGCGGAGGTTTATTTCCAGCAGAATGACTATGGCAAGGCTCTGGGCGAATGGAAATACGTGGCCAGCTTGCAGCCACAAGCGCTGGCTTACCAGAAGATGGCCCTGTGCTTGTACAATTTAACCGAAAAGGAAAAAGCTCTGGCTTCCTTGCTGGAAGCTATAAAACTGGAACCCAATGATTATATGAACTACGCGCTGGGCGGTTTGATCTACAGCTCTGGCCGGGACTGGGAAAAAGCGCTGGCCCAGTTTAACCGGGCGCTGGAGATAAATCCCGGCAGCCAGTTCGCCCTGTATGGCCAGGGGCTATGCAACCTGCGTCTGCAGAAAAAGCTTCAGGCCCAAATTAGTTTTCAAAAAACAGCTGAACTGAACAATAATTCCTGGATGGGTTCGATAGCCGCCCGGGAACTGAATAATATTAACGGAGTTAAATAATGTGCGCATTCGCATATCAAGACGATGAGCTATACTGTGACGGCCTGAAGGTCAAGGAGATCGTGGCCGAGACGGGCACGCCTTGTTACCTCTACAGCCAAAAGACACTGATCGATAATTACGCCGCTTTTGACGAGGCTTTTGCCGCCATCAACCATATGATCTGCTACGCGGTGAAGACCAACTCTAACCTGGCGGTCCTGCGGACCCTGGCCCGTTTAGGTGCCGGGGCTGACATCGTCAGCGGCGGGGAACTTTACCAGGCCCTGGCGGCCGGATTCAGCCCAGAGAAGATCGTCTTTGCGGGCGTCGGGAAGACCGAAGAAGAGATAGCTTACGCCTTAAAGAACGATATACTGATGTTCAACGTGGAGTCCATGCCGGAGCTGGAATTGATCAGCACCGTCGCCAAAGCACTGAAAAGAATAGCCAGGATCTCTTTCCGCGTTAATCCGGACATTAATCCGAAGACCCATCATCATATATCCACTGGATTGGCGCAGAATAAGTTCGGCATCAGCATCAATCACGCTGAAGAGGCCTATCAGGAAGCCAGTACCAATAAGTTCCTGGAGATCGTCGGGATGCAGGTGCATATAGGTTCGCAGATAACAACCGTCGAACCGTTCGTGGAAGCGGTGGAGAAGGTTTTGAAGTTGGCTTACTCCCTGCAGGAGATGGGTCTGCCCGTAAAGTATATCGACCTGGGCGGCGGCTTGGGCATAACCTACAAGGATGAAAAACCGCCGACACCGCGGGACCTGGCGCAAGCCATCATACCCCTGATCAAGGGCAGTCCCTACCAGTTTATCTTTGAACCGGGACGGTACATCGCGGGTAATGCCGGTATACTGGTGACCCGGGTGCTGTACCTGAAAGAAACGCCGGCCAAGAAATTCGTTATAGTCGACGCCGGAATGAACGACCTGTCCCGCCCGGTGCTGTACGACGCCTATCATGAGATAAGGCCGGTGGAGAAGGTCGGGAATAATGAAATGATCGTCGATGTGGTGGGGCCCATCTGTGAAAGCGGCGACTATTTCGCCAGGAAGCGCAGTTTGCCGGCGGTACAGCAGGGCGACCTGCTGGCCATTTTCAACGCCGGGGCTTACGGTTTTTCCATGTCTTCCAATTATAACGCCAGGCCCCGAGCCTGCGAAGTGATGGTGATCAAGGATAAGTATCATATTGTCCGGGAAAGAGAAACTTACGAGGACCTGGTCAAGAAGGAGAAGTTACCTAAAAATGAAAGTTAAACTGGAATTTACGAAATTAAGCGGAGCGGGGAATGACTTCGTGGTCATCGATAACCGTCGCAATATCTTGCCGGGATCGCCAGCCAAGATGGCGGTTAAACTGTGCGCGGCCAAGACCGGTATCGGCGCCGACGGTGTTTTGCTGCTGGAAAAGTCCAAGCGCGCCGCGTTCAAGATGCGTGTCATCAATCCCGACGGCAGTGAGGCGGAAATGTGCGGAAACGGCGCCCGTTGCCTGGCGCGTTACGCCTACTTGCGCAAGATCGCGCCCAACCGGATGGTTTTTGAGACCAAGGCGGGCCTAATCGGCGCCGCGGTAAAAGGAACGGAAGTTAAATTACGCCTGAGCGCTCCGCACGACCTGAGGGAATTAAAGATAATCCTGGATGGCGCCATGAGAGATATATTTTTTATCAATACCGGCGTACCGCACGCCGTCACCTTTGTCCGGAGGATCGAACAACTGGATGTAGTGTCCTGGGGCCGGACCATCAGGAACCACGCCTTGTTCAATCCCGCCGGTACTAACGCGGATTTCGTGGCGAAGATCGACAGCCATAATATAGCCGTCCGGACTTATGAGCGCGGGGTAGAGGACGAGACCCTGGCTTGCGGGACCGGGTCCGTAGCGTCCGCCCTGGTCGGCGCCCGTGAACTGGGACTGCTTTCCCCGGTGCGGGTCCACACCCGCGGCGGCGAGGTACTGAAAATTTATTTTAACCGGTCCGGGGATAAATTCAGTGAAGTGTATCTGGAAGGCGAAGTGAAATATTTGTTTGACGGAATATGGAAAGAGATCTAAAAAATTATGGAGGTTCAAATGTTTAGCGGTTCAGCAGTGGCGGTAGTAACGCCTTTTAGAGATGGGAAAGTTGACTATGCCGCCCTAGAAAAATTAATTGAATTCCAGATCAAGAACGGTACCAGGATATTGGTGCCATGCGGCACTACGGGAGAATCAGCCACACTTTCTTTTGAAGAGCATCATGAGGTTATCAGGTTTTGCGTGGAAAAGGCCAATAAGAGGATTAAGGTAATTGCCGGGACAGGTTCCAATAATACCGAAGAAGCTATTATCCTGACTCAGTATGCCAAAGAAGCGGGGGCGGATGGCGCTCTGCTCATCACGCCTTATTACAATAAGCCGACCCAGGAGGGCATGTACCTGCATTTTAAGAAAATAGCGGATACAGTAGATCTGCCTCAGATCCTTTACAATGTTCCGGGGCGGACCGGGGTGAACCTGTTGCCGGAAACCGTTATCAGATTGTCCAAGATTAAGAATATAGTTGGCGTTAAGGAGGCCAGCTGCTCTCTCGAGCAGGTGAGCCAGATCGTCCAGCACGCGGATGACGATTTTATCGTGCTTAGCGGCGAGGATTCTTTGACTTTCCCTATCCTGGCCCTGGGTGGCCGGGGAGTGATTTCCGTCGTCGCTAATATAATCCCGGGAGCCGTGGCGGAGATGGTCGAGGCTTTCGAACAGGGGCATATCAAGAAGGCGCGCGGTATGCATTTTCAGATGTTCGACCTGATGAAGGCTGTGTTTTTCGAGACCAATCCCATTCCGGTCAAGACCGCTATGGGTATCATGGGCCTGTGCTCTGACGAAATGCGTTTGCCGTTATCGCCTATGGCTGAAGCTAATGTTCATAAGCTTAAGAAGGTAATGAAGGATTACGGACTAATAAAATGATTACACCGATTAGAAAAGAGATTCCACAGATTAGAGCTTTGTTTTATCTGTGTAATCGTTTTAAGAAATCTGTGTAATCTTAGTGGGAGTTTAAAATGATCAAAGTTATTGTCTGCGGCGCGGCCGGAAGAATGGGCCAAAGGATAATCCATTTAATAAATGAGGAGACAGACCTGCAATTGGCGGGAGCGGTGGAGGCACCGGGTGCCCCGTCCATCGGCGTCCAGGTGTCCCCGCAGGTGAAGATCAGCGATAGCCTGGAGAAAGTGGCCCACGAGGGCGATATCATAGTGGATTTTACCACTCCCAAGGCCACTATGAGTTACATGGAAGTAGTGTCCAAGCTAAAAAAGCCCTTTATCATCGGCACTACCGGGTTTAGCGATGACCAGTTAAAGAACATAAAATTTATTACCCAGAATTTGCCCTGCCTGATGGCGGCCAATATGAGTATCGGCGTCAATATCATGTTAAAGATGGTCCGGGAAGCCGCGCCGATATTGGGTGACTCTTACGACATAGAAATAGTGGAAGCCCATCACCACAATAAAAAGGATGCGCCCAGCGGTACGGCCCTGGCGTTAGCTAAGGAGATAACCGATTCCCTGAACCGCAGCATGAAGGATGATATCGTTTATGGCCGCAAGGGTATGGTCGGAGAGCGGCTGCCGCGGGAGATCGGTATTCATGCCGTGCGGGCCGGGGATATTGTCGGCGAGCACACGGTGATATTCGCCGGATTGGGCGAGAGGCTGGAATTTACCCACCGGGCGACCAACCGCGATACATTGGCCCGCGGCGTGATCCGGGCCATCAAGTTCCTGGCCGTGGCCCCGGCGGGGTTCTATGACATGCAGGATGTGTTGGGATTAAAGTAAAATAAAGAGGTGACTCTAATGAAATATGTCCGGTTCCTGCATAACAATGAAATGAAATACGGGGCTTTGGAAAAGAACGACCTGGTGGTGGAGTTCGAAAAAGGCTACGGGTCCGACTCTACTCCCCATCGACATAAGTTTAAGGAATTGAAACTGTTGTCCCCGTGCCAGCCCTCCAAGATCGTAGCGGTGGGACTTAATTACAGCGATCATGCCAAAGAACTGAATATGGCGTTACCCAGCGAGCCGGTACTGTTCATCAAACCGGGCACTTCGGTAGTGGGTCCCGGTGATAACATTATATACCCGCAGTCCAGCAAACAGTTGGATTATGAAGCGGAGATCGCGGCGGTGATTAGGAAAACCTGCCGGCGCGTCAGCGTGGAAAATGCTCCTGATTATATATTGGGCTATACCTGCTTTAACGACATCACCGCACGGGACCTGCAGAATAAGGACGGGCAATGGACCCGGGCCAAGAGTTTTGATACTTTCAGCCCGATCGGTCCCTGGATCGTCAGCGGGTTGGATACCGCCAATTTAAAGATAGAATTGAAACTGAACGGCCAGGTAAAGCAGGATTCTTCCACTGCCAACCTGATCTTCAAGATACCGATGCTGGTAAGTTTTATCTCCCAGGTCATGACTTTATTACCCGGGGACGTGGTAACAACCGGTACTCCCGCGGGAGTCGGGCCGATGAACGTCGGTGATACGGTGGAAGTAACCGTGGAAGGGATCGGCACTCTCAAGAATATAATAAAAGGAGAGCTGAATGCTTAAAGCCATTAAAAAATTAATGGTCGTTTCAGCCGGTATTAGCCTCCTCTTGCTCCAACCCGCTTACCCCCAGTTTACTATCCCTAAGGATATGATCCCGGAAAATATCAGTGGCCCGGTCAGGGCGCAGATTGAGAGATTGTACTCCAATGATGACACGGAGAGGCAAAATGCCGTTAATGCTCTGGGAGATATGGGACCCAAAGCCGGGCCGGCCATACCTTATTTAATACAGCTTTTAAGCGACAAGGATTCCCGGGAATTCATCGATAATACCGGAGACGCCCTGTTCAAGATTGGGGAAATAGCGGTAGACCCGCTGATCTCGGAATTAAATACGGAAAAATGGTACGCCCGTGACCAGGCGGTCATGGCCCTGGGCCGTATTGGGAACACCCGCGCGGTGGAGCCGCTCATCGCCGCACTGCGTGACGAGAATTCCACTGTCCGTGAGCACGCGGCCAGGTCGTTGGGACTGATCGGTGATAATCGCGCCGTGGAAGCCTTGATCGCGGCCCTAAAGGATGACGACGGGTTCGTGTTGCGCGAGTCCATCCTGGCGCTGGATACGATCGGCGAGCCGGCGGTTGACCCTCTGATCGCCGCGCTGAAGGATAAAAATGATATCATCCGCAAGTACGCCTCGCGGTCGCTGGTGAAGATCGGCAAACCCGCTGTTAATCCCTTGATCGTGGAACTGAGTGATGAGAAGTGGTTCGTGCGGAAATACGTGGCCAAAGCCCTGGGCGATATCGGTGACAGCCGGGCAGTCGAGCCTTTGATCGCCGCGCTGCATGACGATAATGCCATCGTGCGGGAGCAGGCGGCCCGGGCGCTGGGCGATATAAAAGATAGCCGGGCGGTGGATCCACTGGTCGCCGCTTTGAATGATGAAAGCGAGATGGTCAGGATACAGGCGGTAAAATCCCTGGGTGAGATCCGCGATACGCGGGCCGTGGGACCGCTGATCTACACTTTGCGCGATAAAAAGAATTACGGCTCGGTCCAGGGTACCGTGACTGAAGCCTTGACCAAGATCATTGGCAACCCGGCGGTTAATCCCCTGATCGCGGCTTTAAAGGACAGCAACGTCGAGGTGCGCAAGAACGTGGCTATGATCCTGGGAGAAGTCAGGGATAACCGGGCCGTGGAGGCGCTGATCGAATCACTGGGAGATGCGGATGAAGATGTCCGTCTGAACGCGGCCAAGGCGCTGGGAGAGATGCGCGATACCCGGGCGATCGGTCCTTTGATCGTAACGCTCAAAGACAACAGCGAGCAGGTCAGGGATAAGGCAGCCGAGGCCTTGATCAAGACCGGCGAACAGGCCCTGGCCCCACTAGAAGAAGCCTTGCAAAATGAAAATGTCATGGAGAGGGAGTACTCAGCGCTGGCCCTGGGAGAATTAAGGGATAACCGCGCCGTGGATCCTTTGATGGAGGCTCTTAATGACAAGAATGCCATGGTGCGCTGGAACGCGGCTGTGGCTTTGGGTAAAATAAAGGATAACCGGGCCGTGGACCCGTTGATCCGGGCTTTGAAAGATAAGGATAAGGATGTCCGGGTAGTGGCCGCGGTGACCCTGGGTATCATCTCCGATAGCCGGGCGGTGGAGCCATTGATAACCTCCCTACAGAACGAGAGTAAGGAAGTGCGGAGTGATGTGGCGTTTGCCCTGGGCAAGATCAAAGATACCAGGGCGGTCCTGCCATTGATCGAGGCGCTAAAAGATGACAGCGAAATTGTGCGTGAACAGGCGGCCAAAGCCCTGGGAGAGATCGGGGATGACCGCGCGGTAGACTCCTTGATCGAAACCCTGCATGATAAATTTACCAATGTCCGTGAAAAAGCGGCCTGGGCCCTGGGGATGATGAAAGACGGCAGGGCGCTGCAACCGCTGATCGCGGCGCTGGACGACGAGTACGCCAGCGTGCGAGTGGTGGCTGCAATATCCCTGGAAAGGGTCACCGGCAAAGGCTATGGCGACGACAAAGATAAATGGCACGAGTGGTGGCAGAAAATACAAAATAACCCGAGGTGACGCAGATGGGCGAAGAAAATAAATTGGAGATCGAAGACCAGGAAGAGGGCTGGGACCCGGCTAATGTAGCCGCGACTATCGTCCTGGTGATCGTCGGCATTGGCTTGCTGTTCTTTTTATTCTGGTCGTTGATGGTTCTTAAAAGCGTAACAGGTAATATCATAGCCGGCTTGATCCTGCTGATCCTGATCGGCGAAGTGATTTATGTATTTAAAAAATAATCTGTTTAATCAAGAGAGGGTTCAATGCAGATCGAGTTCAGTGACAAGCTGAAGAAAATACCGCCGTACTTATTCATTGAGATAGATAATAAGAAGAAGCAGGCCCGGGAAAAAGGCGTGGATGTCATTGACCTGGGCGTGGGGGATCCCGACCTGCCGACGCCGGACCACATAGTGGAAGCGGCCAACAAAGCCATGCGTATCCTGGATAACCAGCGGTACCCGTTCGGCATGGGGCTGCTGGCGTTCAGACAGGCAGTGGCCGACTGGTACAAAAAACGCTTTAACGTAACCCTGGACCCGGCGACCGAAATTGTGGCCCTGGCCGGTTCCAAAGAGGGCATTTATCATATTCATGACGCTTTCGTAAATCCTAATGCCGATGTGCTGGTGCCTGAACCGGGATATCCCGTCTACGCTAACGGGACGCTATTGAGCGGCGGACAGAATTATTTCATGCCACTGAAAAAAGAGAATCATTTCCTGCCCGACCTGCACGCGGTTCCCCATAACGTGGCCCAAAAGGCCGCACTGATGTTCATTAATTATCCTAATAATCCCACCGCTGCCTGCACTGATAAAAAGTTTTTTGAAAAGGCAGTCAAATTCGCCAAGCAACATAATATTATTGTTTGTCACGACGCCGCTTACAGCGAAATGTATTACGACGGGGAAAAACCGCCGAGTTTCCTGGAGGTGGAGGGCGCCAAGGAAGTCGGGATAGAGTTCCATTCCTTATCTAAAACTTATTGCATGACCGGCTGGCGTATCGGCTGGGCGTGCGGTAACGCTAAGGTCATACAGGGATTGGCCAAGGTTAAGGAGAATGTCGATTCCGGCGTTTTCCAGGCCGTGCAATATGCCGGTATTGCCGCCCTGACCGGGGATCAGTCGTGTGTGGAAGACATGCGGAAGACGTTCCAGGAACGCCGCGACGTTTTCGTGAACGGTTTGGTGAAACTGGGTTGGAAAATCAGCAAACCCAAAGCCAGCTTCTATGTCTGGGCGGAAGTGCCGCCAAGGTATACTTCCATGCATTGCGTTACGGTCCTGCTGGAGCAGGCCGGGATCGTCGCTACACCGGGGATCGGGTTCGGGCCGTCGGGCGAGGGGTATGTGCGTTTCGCCCTGACCCAGAATAAGAAGCGCTTGAACGAAGCACTACAGCGTATCGAAAAGATAAAATGGTAGTGGCTGGGCGGACAGTTTATCTGGGATTAGGAAGTAATTTAGGTGACAAGAGAAAAAACATACGTAATGCCGTTAAATTACTGCGCGAGCACGTAAAAGTTATTAAAGTATCATCGCTGTATAAGACCAAGCCGGTTGGTTATACTGACCAGCCTGATTTTTTAAATGCCGTCTTGGAAATTAAAACCAGCGTAGCTCCGTCTGGGTTACTGCGCATAGTGAAAGCCATTGAAAAAAAAATGGGACGCCGGCGGACATTCCGCAACGGTCCGCGCGTCATAGATATCGATATCCTGCTATACGAGGGCAGGAGAGTTAAAACCAGCAGATTGACCATTCCCCATCCGCGTTTGAACGAACGTGAATTTGTTCTGGCTCCCTTAAGGGAAATAGGCCCGCGTTTGGACAAAAAGGTATTTAAATGGAAAAAATAACTACCGCCTCATTACTGACCAAAAAACAAACTCACCGGAAGATAACCGTGCTTACTTGTTATGATTATCCGACTGCCAAAATCATGGACCAGGCCGGTATCGATATTTTATTGGTGGGAGATACCCTGGCCATGGTGGTGCTGGGCTATGAAACCACTCTGCCGGTGACTATCGATGAGATGCTGCACCATGTAAAAGCGGTAAAACGCGGCACGAAAAAAGCCTTGCTGGTGGCGGATATGCCGTATCTTTCCTACCAGATCAAACCCAGCGAAGCGGTACGCAATGCCGGTCGGTTCTTGAAAGAAGGCGGCGCGGAAGCGGTGAAAATAGAGGGCGGCCGGGAAATGGTCAAAACCATAAAAGCCATGCTGGCTGCCGATATCCCGGTGATGGGGCATATCGGATTGACTCCCCAGGCCGTTCATAAAATGGGCGGCTATAAGGTGCAGGGCCGGGAAAAAACACAGGCGGAAAAATTAAAAGAAGACGCGTTGCAGTTACAGGACGCCGGCGTGTTTGCTATTGTGCTGGAGGGCCTGCCCTGGCAGTTAGCCAAAGAGATCACCGACAGCTTGAGCATACCTACTATCAGCTGCGGCGCGGGAAAATACTGCGACGGACAGGTGCTGGTAACCCCGGATATGCTGGGATTATTTCCCGATTTCACCCCGAAATTCGTCAAGAAATACGCGGACTTGGGGAGCATAATGCTGAAGGCCTTCAAACAATACAAGCGGGAAGTGGAACAGGGCAAGTTCCCCGATAAAAAGCACAGTTATTAAACACAGGAGGCGAAAAATGAAAAAATTTTGGTCCGTTCTTTTAGCGCTGGCGGCGGTGATGATCATAATAGCGCCGGGATATGCGGCCGAAGGGTATGGCCCGGGAGTGGTCCCGAAAAACAGCAACGAAAAAGAAATTACGGAGAAACTGAAAACATTCCTGCCCAAGAACTGGGAGCTGAGTTATTTAATGCGCAAGGTGACGCCGGCGGAATGGCAGGGAGAAATCAGCGCCATCGAAATAGGACTGGCTGACCCGACTACCAAGTTATCTGACGACCTGAAACAGTTCACTTATAACCCTGTCTTTACCCTGTGGTTCTGCCCGAAGAACTGGACGGGCGAAAAGAAAAAACTGCCGGCCAAGGCACAGAATATGGCGGCTATTTACCTGGGAGAGAACGATAAGTACAAGGTTTACTATCTTAACCTGGTCAAGACCAGCTGGCCGACATACATTGAGGATATCAAAAAAGGTTTCGGCCTGAAACAGATAAATAATAAGTAATAAGGGACGTTTCTAATTAATGAAAATTATCAGAAAAATAGAGCAGATGCAGGAATATATCCGGAAACACAGGCGGGCAGGCAAGACAATCGGCCTGGTGCCGACCATGGGCGCCCTGCATGAGGGTCATTTGAGCCTGATACGCCGCGCCGCCAGGGAAAATGACCTGGTAGTGGTTAGTATCTTTGTAAATCCTATCCAATTCGGGCCGAATGAAGATTTTAAGAAATATCCCCGCCCGTTCGCTAAAGATGTCAAGCTGGCCGTCAAAGCTGGTGCCGATATAATTTTTAATCCCGGTGCCGGTGAAATGTATCCCCCGGGTTATCAGACTTATGTGGAGCCAGGTGAGTTAACCGCGGGACTTTGCGGCGCTTTCCGGCCGGCGCACTTTCGCGGCGTGGTAACTGTCGTTATCAAACTTTTCAACTCGGTGTTGGCGGATAGGGCCTATTTCGGCCAGAAGGATTACCAGCAGGCGCAAGTTATCAAGCAGATGGTCAAGGACTTGAATCTCCAGATGCAGATCGTAGTATGTCCGATAATCAGGGAGAAAGACGGCCTGGCCATGAGCTCGCGCAACCAATATCTAAGTCCGGAAGAAAGAAGATCAGCTACCTGTTTGCATGAAGCGCTGAGGGTAGCCAAAGCGATGGTCAGCAGCGGCATAAAAGATGCGGGCAAGATAAAAAGAGAAATAAGAAATATTATCCAAAGCAATTTACTGGCCAAAGTGGATTATATAGAAATAGTGGACGCGGGGTCGCTAGAACCGGTCAAGCAGATAAAGGGTCAAGCTGCTATAGCCCTGGCGGTCTTCATCGGTAAAACGCGCCTGATCGACAATATGGTGTGGGGTTAATGGAAAAATTAAAGAAGGATCTGATCACAGTGGATTTTTTGGTTATCGGCAGCGGGGTGGCGGGGTTATCATACGCCCTGAAGGTAGCAGATCATGGCAAGGTGGCCATAATCTCCAAAAAACAGGCCAGCGAATCCGCGACTTTTTACGCCCAGGGCGGGATCGCCGCGGTCCTATCCGGTGAAGACAGTTTCCAGATGCACATAAAAGATACCCTGACCGCCGGCGCCGGGCTATGTCATCCGGATATAGTGGAAATGGTGGTCAAGAGCGCGCCGGAGCGGATCAAAGAGCTGCTTAATTACGGTGTGAAATTCACCCGCTGGGAAGATGACCAGGAACACCTGGACCTTACCAAAGAAGGCGGGCATTCCAAGCGCCGCATTGTGCACGCCAAGGACCTGACCGGGAAGGAGATCGAAGAAAAACTCCTGGCCAAAGTAATGGCGCATAAGAATATCCGTATCTACGCGGATTTCATGGCGATCAATTTAATAAAAGAGGGGAACACCAACACCTGCTGGGGCGCTTACGTCCTGGATATTAAGAAGAAGAAGGTAGCTACTTTCCTGTCCAAGGTGACGGTGC
>Ga0182021_10008860_pt1 | contig 11909 bp, 14 predicted proteins | sample 612E3MmetaG_FD_120493 | JGI IMG/M metagenome (GOLD analysis project Ga0182021, IMG submission 120493) | Permafrost microbial communities from Stordalen Mire, Sweden - 612E3M metaG (Illumina Assembly) | ecosystem: Environmental > Terrestrial > Soil > Wetlands > Permafrost | place: Sweden...
CTTGCGGCGCGCGCGCCAAAAGTGCAGAGCGATAGTTCCGACAACGAGCACAATCGCTACCGCCACGGCGCTGCCGACATACCGGTGGAAGTGATCTTGAATGGTGCCGCCGAACTTGCGCCCTAGCGTTAAATAGGCGGTAACCCACCAGACGGTCGAGGCCATGGTGGTAACAATGAATGTGCTATAGCGGACGCCGGAGATGGCGGCGAGGATGGTGATCGGTATGCGCATACCCGGCAAGTGCCGCCCGAAAAAGATGGCCCAGACGCCGTATTTGGCGAATAGAACCTCGCCTTTTTTGATGTGCTTTTGTTTGATGAACAGAAAGTGGCTAAATCTGTCGACAATGACCTGGCCCCAACGGCGCGACAGGAAGAATAGCAGGGTCGAGCCGGCCACGACGGCGATCATGGCGACGGCGACCGCCAGCCATAGCGGCGTGTTGGCGGTCTGCGAAATCTTGAATCCGGTATAGGTCAACACCGCGTCGCCGGGAACGAAGATAGGCAGTCCGGCCTCCTCGACAAACAAGAGCAACAAAGGCACCAGCGCGGTCTGAGACGACATTAGCTGGTAAACCCAGTCTCCGTATTGGTCAAATTGTTGGAAAATGGCGGCTAAAAACATAGTGGTTACTTTCGTTTAACGGCGCGGTCGGTTTCGTCACGGATCTCAACTCCGAGAATTTCTTCGATAAGGTCTTCAATGGTCACCACGCCGACAATTTTATCGTCGCGCTCGACGGCCATCATGTGCGACTTGGCATTGACGAACCGCCGGAAAAGCGTGTCCAGCGCCATGCCCGAACCGACGGTGGCCGCGTCGTACAAGGTTAGCTCGTCGGCGCGCATGGGGTCTTCGTCAAAGTCTATGTCGACCATATCTTTCATCGTTAGCACGCCCTGGCACTGGGTCAGCCGCTTGTTAAACACCGGGATGCGACTCCAACCATGCGCTTTGATCTCATCAATTTTCTGGGCGTCAATGACGACGTCCGGCGTGAACCAATACGCCGACTTAATGGGAGTCATGATGTCGCGGACATGCTTTTCGCTTAGCTGGATGGCGTGACGCATGATCTCGACCTCGTCGTCATCCAGTTCGCTCTGGGGCGCGCCGATGTGCTCGCTAATCATCAATCGAAGCTCGTTGCGACTTTGCAGAGCCGATTCGGAGTGGCCAAATAATTTATCGAGCAGGAGTTGCAGCGGTTTGGCTATGGGGTAAGTCAGAAAGACCATTACTTTCAGAAACGGAGCGAACCGGCCGCAGAACTTGAGGGCGTTTTTGGTAAACAGAGCTTGGGGAATAATCTCGCCGAGGATAACGATCATTAAGGTGCTCAGGGCGCCGGCCAGCACACCCGACATGTGGCGCTCCAAGACCAATGAGTTGGTGGAGATGACCGCTACGTTTACCAATAAGATACTCGCCAGCGTTAAATGGGAGTTGCGCCTCAGAGGCAGAACGCGTTTCGCGTAGGCGTTACCGAGTTTGGCCTTACGGTTGAGGTCGCCGACGCCCAGCGACATGATGGCGACGTTCAGTCCGGAGCAGATCGCCGACAGGGTAACCAGAGTTGTGACTTCTATAATGAGAAAAAGTAGGGGTAAGTCCATTGGATGTTGCTATTGATTGTAGCACAAATTTCGCGATTTATATCAAAGGGATGTGTAAAAACGCGCGAAAAAATAACCCGAAACGGCGTGAATGTCGTTTCGGGTGGGCGCTAGACTTCAGAAGCGGTGCCGGTGGGGGCCAATGGCTCCGAACAGCCAGCGCGGCCAGCGGAACTCTCCGCCGTCGTAGACAGCGTGGCCCCAGGGGCGGATGACTTCGTCGAGCAAGGCTCGGGAGATGGGCACTGCCAGCACGCACTTGTCCTCGCCGTTGAGGAAAACGCTGAGCCAGTACCTGCGTCTCTGCGTTAGTGATGGGTAGATGAGCACGACGCAGTCGAGCGGATTGGGATCCTCGCCGACCGCCTGACTCAGCTTGCCGGATGAGTAGTCGACCTTGCCGCGGCAGAGATCGACGAGGTCGTGGTCGGCGAAGACCACCCTGCGCGACAGCAGGTCGCCGCTCGGGATGGCGTGGAAGATGGTCAACTCCGTCGGCGATAGCGCGAGCGTGTCCGAGAACTCCGGGCCGTGCCCGCTAATGATGCAGACCAGACTGTGATTCTTCGGGTCTAGGTTGACGACCCTGGTCGTGGCGCCTTGACCGAACAACTTAATCACTTCCGATCTTTGGACGCGGTTCCGGCCTTCGGCGGTGGCTTTCGGCGGTTCCGGTTTATGACGGTTCGGGCTTTCGCTCGTAGACAAATTAGCATGTTTGGGTGTGATAATCAAACGGTGGCAGCCGAGGCGCGCGGTTGTGCCATGCGGTCACGTTGCGCGGTTGTGCCGCGTAGTTGTGTCGCGCGAATAGATCCGGGTAGATCCGTTCCTTTTTCCAGGTTGTGAAATGAATTCACAGTTGTAATTTTTTCTATCTGTAAAATAATGGCGGAATGAATTGAATTCACTAGTATGAAAAAAACATTAGGCGAATGTCGGGCGGTTTGGCATCCGCGTTATCCAAGATATTTTAGGTCATGTTACAATTGTACTTATGCAATCCGAGACCCAACCCGAAATCGACTTCGCGAGCCCGAGTGAACCTTTGAGTATTGGCATTATTGGCGCCGGCGCCATCGGCTCGGCGCTCGGCGAGCTAGCGGCGGCCGCCAACGGCCGCGAGGTGCGGTATTGGGACACCGATCGCGCCAAGTGCACCGCGGCCAGTCTGGCCGAGCTGGTGGCGGCGTCCGACGTCTTGCTCATTTGTGTTAGCACCGTGTACTTGGAGTCGGTCGCCGCCGAGATCGGCGCGGCGCTGCCGGAGGGTCGACGCGTGCTGGTTTTGACCGTGGCTAAGGGCGTGTCGACGGGGCTGGAGAACGCCGCGCTCATTTTGGGTCGCGCCGCCGCCGGCCGCTTCGACTTCGGCGTGTTTTACGGCCCCATGTTGGCCGCCGAAGTGGCCGCGCAGGGTCGACTGGCCGCCGTGGCCGCCGTGTCCGATCCGAGCTGGTTCGGCTGTCTTGACGGCGCTTTCGGTGAGGCGTCGCGCGTGGTTTACTCGGACAACCCGCGCAGCGTCGCCCTCTGCGGCGTGCTGAAAAACATTTACGCGGTGGCGCTGGGTTTGGCTTCCGGCCTCGGCTGGGGCTACAACGACCGCGGCCGACTGCTGGTGGAAATCATGGCCGAGTTCCGCGACCTGCTGGTCGTGTTGGGCGGCGACGCCGCCGACGCCGATGGTCTCGCCGGCTTGGGTGACCTCATCGCCACCGGCTCGAGCGAGCTGTCGTTTAACTTCCGCGCCGGCATGACGTTGGCCGACGGCGAGCCGCCGAAAGGCGAGGGCATTAACTCGCTCAACGAGTTGGACTCGGTGGCCGATCTCGATTTAGAAGACTACATTGTCATCAATATTTTGAGCGGCATCGCGTTTAAGGGTCTTGAGCCGAGCGCGCTGTGGCAAACCGTCGTCGGCTAGCATCTTCGCAGTTATTCAGTCAGTATTCAGCAACAATGCTATAATATGTCAATATGAGATTACTACTTGTTGAAGACGAACCGAAGATATTGGCGGCTCTTAAGCGCGGTTTAGAGCGCGAATCCTACGCGGTGGATACCGCTGACAACGGCGACGACGGCCTGGACGCCGCGCTGACCGGCGACTATGACCTAGTGGTGCTTGACCGCATGCTTCCGGGCGAGGTCGGCGACGGCCTAGAGATTTGCCGACGCATGCGCGCCGCCGATCTGCACGCGCCGGTCATTATGCTGACCGCGCGCGACAAGGTGGCCGAGCGGGTCGGCGGACTCGACGGCGGCGCCGACGACTACCTCGTCAAGCCGTTCGCCTTTGACGAGTTGCTGGCGCGCATTCGCGCGCTGCTGCGCCGTCCGGCCGAGGCCGTCAGTAACGTCCTGGTCGCCGGCGACCTGGAGTTTGATACCGCGTCGCGCACCGTGCGCCGCGCCGGCGCCGTGGTTGACCTGTCCGCCCGCGAGCAGGCATTGCTCGAGTATCTGATGCGCAACCAAGGCCAAGTATTGTCTAAAGATCAAATCATCGCCCATGTCTGGGATTTTGATGCCGACGTCTTGCCTAACACACTGGAAGTTTACATCGGCTATTTGCGTAACAAACTGGAGCGACCGTTCGGCGGCTCGCCACTCATCCACACCCGCCGCGGGTTGGGTTACAAGCTGGAAGCGACCGGCTAGGTGCGCGGTTTAGCCCACATTTTTCGTGATTTGCCGGCCGCTTGGCGGCTGACTTTGGCCTACTCGTTGATCATCGCTGTCATAAGCGTGTTGTTTAGCGTTGTCATTTACAATGTGTCGACCAGCCAGCTGGATACTAGTTTCCGCAGCCACTATGTGCGCCTGCAAAACGTGGACGGCCAACTATTCGTCGGTCAACCTTTTGACATTGAGGGCGAGATTACTACCGCTCACAGTAATTTGAAGATGCAACTTATTTATTTGAACCTTTTAATAGTCATGGGCGGCACGGGCGCCAGCTATTGGTTGGCGCGACGGACGCTTAAGCCTATTGAGGATTCACTTGAGGCTCAGGGTCGATTTACGGCCGACGCGTCGCACGAGCTACGCACGCCGCTCGCCGCCATGCAGACCGAAATAGAGGTGGCTTTGCGCGGCGATCTGGACATGGCCGAAGCGCGCGAGTTGTTGACCAGCAATCTCGAAGAGATAGCTAAACTGCGCGCGCTGTCCGACGGCCTTTTGCGCCTGGCGCGCGCCCGCGAACAGGCGCCCGAGCTGGCGCCGGTCAATTTGGCCGCCGCCGCGGCGCAGGCCGCGGCCTCGCTCGAGGTGCTGGCGGCTCAGCGCGGCGTTACCATTGAGACCGACCTGCCGGCCGAATTGTTCGTCAACGGCGACGAGGTCAGCCTGCGCGAGCTGGTGGTGGTTTTGCTCGACAACGCCGCTAAATACGGCGGCGCCGACACCACCGTAACTATTTCAGCGCATCACCGCGGCCGCCATGCCGTTTTGACCGTGGCCGACCAAGGCCCCGGCATCGCCGCCACCGACCTCGCGCACATCTTCGACCGCTTTTATCGCGCCGACTCCTCGCGCCACCACCAAGGCGCCGGCGGCTACGGCCTCGGTCTGGCTATCGCGCGCTCTATCGCCGAAATCCACCTCGGCGAGCTGTCGGCCGCCAATCGTCCCGACGGCGGCGCCGTCTTCACTCTGAAGCTGCCGATTCAAGACCAAAAGTAACATTCCGGCGACTACTCAAGATGCCTGGACGATTCAGCAATCGCTCAGATAGAGAGAATATCGTTGGCTTATCAATCAAATTAATTGAGGTAATGCATGAATACAGTTACCAGAGGTGTGCGCAACGCGTTTCGCAATGTCGTGCGGACAATCTCGATAGTTATCATATTAGGACTGTCTATCGGTCTGGCGCTGGCCATGTTGGTCGCTCGGCAGGCGGTCGACACTAAGATCAGCTCGGTGAAGAGTTCTATCGGCAATATCATCACGGTGTCGCCGGCCGGCGCGCGCGGTTTTGAGGGCGGCGGCAACCCGCTGACGGCTGATCAGATCGCCAAGATCAAGTCGCTGACGCATGTCGCGTCGGTTTCCAGCGTGTTGCAAGACCGCTTGGATTCGACGACGACATCGTTACAGTCGGCTATTGAGGCCGGTAGCATCGGTCGCCGGTTCGGCGGCGGCGGCAACGGCGGCGCTGCGGGCGGCGGTCCGGCGGGAGCGGGAGCGGGTGCGGCCCCGGACGGCACGACGCCAACCCGTACCTTTACGCCGCCGGTGATTGTCATCGGCGTCAGCGACCCGGCTACGGCCGCGCTGTCCGGCGGCGGCACCGTTAAGGTGACATCGGGTACCGCTTTCGCCGCCGGCAGCGCCGACAACGTGGCGGTAATCGGCAAGACCTTGGCCACCAAGAACAACCTAAGTGTCGGCTCGACTTTCACCGCTTACGGAACCACGGTTAAGGTAGTGGCTATCTACGACGCCGGCAATACGTTCTCCAACGCCGGTTTGGTTATGCCTATCGCCGCGGTGCAGACATTGTCGCAACAGCCGGGCGTTATTTCCAGCGCCACGGTTCAAGTGGACTCCATTACCAACCTAGCCTCGACCACGACCGCCATTCAGACCACACTTGGTAGCGCGGCCGACGTCACTAACCAACAAGACACTTCGGCGCAGGCGTTGGCGCCACTCGAGAGCATCCAAAACATCACTCTGTTTAGTCTCTTCGGCGCGGTCTTGGCCGGCGCGGTCATCATCCTGTTGACGATGATCATGATTGTCCGCGAGCGCCGTCGCGAGATCGGCATCTTGAAGGCCATCGGCGCCTCGAATCTTAAGGTGATGTGGCAGTTTATGGTCGAGTCGATCACCTTGACGCTGATGGGCGCCGTGGCCGGCTTGGCGCTCGGCGTCGCCGCGGCCGGACCGCTCACCAGCTTGCTGGTGACGACCACCACCAGCGCCGCGCAGTCGGCGGGTAGCGGCGGCTTTGGCGGCGGCGCGGGCCGCGGCTTCGGTCGCTTGCTCACACAGGGCGGCGACAGCATTCGCACCGTGCAAGCCGCCGTCGGTTGGGATATCCTGCTCTACGGCTTACTCGCCGCCGTCATTATCGCGGTGGTCGGTAGCGCCGTTCCGGCTTGGTTCATATCAAAGGTTCGTCCGGCTGAAGTAATGAGGGCAGAATAATGTTAAAAGTCTCCAAAGTTAAGAAAAGCTTTTCCCGCGGCGATACCAAGGTTACGGCCGTCAAGGAAGTCAGTTTCGAGGTGGGCCAAGGCAAATTCGTGTCCATCGTCGGCAAGAGCGGTAGTGGCAAGTCCACCCTGCTTTCGTTGCTCGGCGCGTTGGACCGTCCGACCGAAGGCGAGATCGACGTCGACGGCCAAAACATCGCTAAAATGAGCGACCGTGAGCTGACCAAATACCGCAATCAAAAAATTGGCTTCGTTTTCCAAGGATACAACCTGGTGCCGAACCTGTCGGCGTTGGAAAACGTCATGCTGCCCATGGAGCTGGCCGGCGTGGCAGGAGCTAAACGCCGCCAGCGCGCCGTGCATTTGCTGAACCAAGTGGAACTGTCGGCCGACAAGCACGACCGCAAGCCCGGCCGCCTGTCCGGCGGCGAGCAACAGCGCGTGGCTATCGCCCGCGCGCTAGCCAACCAGCCGGCGGTTATCCTTGCCGACGAGCCTACGGGCAACCTCGACTCGGCTACCGGCAAGATGATTTTCGACCTCCTACATAATCTCAGCCGCTCGGAAGGCACGACCATCGTGGTGGTCACGCACGATCTGTCCATAGCCGGCCGTACCGACGCCACCTATACGCTCAAAGACGGCGTCTTACAAAAATAGTCCGTTTTTGCGCTTATGGTCGGGCTGTGATAACTTATAACGTATTAGGAATCCCTTTTATGCAATTTATTGATCAGTCCGACCTTTCGCCGAATAAAGTTTGGATCGATGATGACGGCACTCTAAATCTTAAGGTTTACGGTATTCATACGACCGAAAGAGATGACATCGTACATCAGGCTTTATTGAAGGCGGCGGCGATAATTAAAGAGTCCGGACAATCGGTTCGTTTGCTGGTCGATATGACCGAACTTGAAGGATCGTCTGCCGGTGGCCGCCGCGCCGCCTTTTTGGGTCTCATCGACCTTGATCCGGACTACGCCGGTTTCGGCGGCGCGCGCAACGTCATGGAGGCCGGACTCATTCGGATGACCGCCAAACTGATGAGCCGCGGCGTTTATCGCTACTTTGACGGAGCGCCCACCGCGCGCCACTGGCTGGATTCTCGCCCGAAAACGGCAAAAAAGTCCGCCAAATCTGCTAAAATGTAACCAGTCTAAAAAATCACAGGAGGCAAATGTGGCTGATTTTAATGTTGTGCTCGAACCGGGCGATTACCAAAACGGCGCCGTGAACACGGTTATCGAAATTCCCATGGGCTCGACCCTTAAGGTCGAGTGGGATCGCAAGCGCGCCGCGTTCATGCTCGACCGCGTCGAACCGTCTATCTTCGCCAAACCGGTAAACTACGGGTTTATTCCCGGCACGCTGGATGAGGACGACGACGAGCTCGATACGCTGGTGGTTACCTCCGAGCCGATTCCCACCGGCGTTTGGCTGGAGGCGCGCGTTGTCGGCATCTTGAACTTTGAAGACGACGGCGAGATGGATCACAAAGTGGTTTGCGTGCCGGCCGACGACCGCAATACCGGCGACAGCATTAAAACGCTGGCCGATCTCGGTACTCGCTGGCAGCAGCAGATCGAGCACCATTTCACTCATTACAAAGATTTGAAGAAGCCCGGCTCGACCAAGGTTCTGGGTTGGGGAGACGCCGCCGAGGCCGCCAAGATAATCGCCGAGTGCGTTGAGCGCTACCAGACTGTATAGTCTTTCCTGATAAAATCTCGAATCTAAAAAAACCGCCCGATTCCCGTCCGGCGGTTTTTTTGATTGGGATCGCGAACCGATTTTCAATTAATGGGCGTTTACCTCGACTCTTCAACATCATGTTATCCCACTGGTTGCTCAGAGCAACCAGTTCTCCCCCGTGATACTGGTTGCTCTGAGCAACCACTCAGAAAATGTAGTAGTATCAAAAATATAACGTAGTAGTATAAATGTTATGAATTCAAAGATCGACACCAAAAGACGCGCGGTTTTTATCGCCGAAAAGAATTTAGATAAGGAGCCGGACAATAGTGCGGCGGCTATAGCATTTTCGTTGTATGATTAGATCATGAAAGTGCGAACGCTTTGTGAAACATTGGAACGCCGATTAGCGAAGATCAACAAATATCCGCTGACGGCGAAAAACTTTACTTACAAACCGGACAAGGAACGACTAGAGGCGGCGCCGATCGCTTCTTTGTCTTATGAGGGTTCGGGCGCCGAAGGTTTCGCCTTCGCGGTTCAGTTGTACGACGAGCACCTAAATCTCTACGCCGGAAATATGGCGGCCAGCTTCGACTATGCCTTGCTCGGCGACACGGTGGCTAAAGTAGCGGACCAGATAACTTGGTTATTACAGCTAATGTCCAACGGACAGATTACCATTATGAGCACGGTGCGTCGCGGTTTGCGCGGCCGACCTTATTCAGTGGAGTTGTTGCTTAGCGAAGACCCGGCGCGCCTGAAGCCGGTGGTTAGCCTGGTTAACTTCGCTTGGCGCGGTAAGCGGCCGGGATTGCTAAGCCGTCGTCGGGTTATAGTTCAAGCTAACGACGCGCTGTCGGGAGTCGCTAAAGTACCCGCGAGCTTTTTCTTGTATCAGCGGTTCCCGCGTGGCACCGTGTTCGCTCCGGTAGTACCGCCTATTGGCCGTTATTAAGGTATAATTTAAGACAAACAGGAGGGTTACAAATGAGCATTAAAGTGGCTATAAACGGATTCGGACGCATTGGCCGGAGCGCTTTTAAGATCGCTCAGGATCATCCCGAGATCGAAGTGGTGGCGATAAACGATTTGACTGTGCCGTCGACGCTGGCATATTTGCTAAAGCATGATTCGAATTATGGAACTTATAGAGCCGAAGTCGGCGCTGACGAGCAAAATATTATTGTTAACGGCAAGCCGGTGCGGATTTACGCCGAGAAGGACCCGGCGGCGCTGCCGTGGGCTCAGCTGGCCGTGGACGTGGTTATTGAGTCGACCGGCCGCTTTACCAAGCCGGAGGATGCCGCCTTGCATCTCAAGGCCGGCGCCAAGCGGGTGGTTATCTCGGCGCCGACTCACGGTGACGGAGCCGGCACCTTTGTCATCGGCGTTAACGAGGGCAAACTGGCCGCTACCGACACGGTTATTTCCAACGCCTCTTGCACGACCAACTGCATCGCGCCGGTGGCGGTGGTCATCGACGAGGCGTTCGGCATCGCCAAAGCCATGATGACGACCGTTCACAGCTACACCGCCTCGCAGTCGTTGCAAGACGCGCCGGCTAAAGACGTGCGCGAAGGCCGCAACGCCGCCGAGAACATCGTGCCGACGACCACCGGCGCGGCGACGGCCGCGGCTAAGGCCTACCCGCCGTTGGTCGGCATCTTCGACGGCCTCAGCGTCCGCGTGCCTACGCCGGTCGTGTCGCTATCGGACTTTACTTTCGTGACCAAGAGGGACGTGACCGTCGAAGCGGTGAACGCCGCTCTGACCGCCGCCGCCGAGGGTAAACTCAAGGGAATTATGTCGGTCACTAACGAGCCGCTGGTGTCGAGCGACTTCATTGGCGACCCGCACTCGGCCATAGTCGATCTTCAGTTGACCCGCGTCGTAGACGGCAACTTGCTTAAAGTGGTCGCTTGGTATGATAACGAGTGGGGCTACTCCAACCGCCTGGTCGAGATGGTAACGGACGTCGCCAAGACCATCGTCTAAGCATATGGAAATTCCAAAACCGGTTGAATACGCGTCCGGTAAGGCCAGCCTCGGCTCCGACGGACTGATTGATCTGACCATCTTCGGAGTTCATACTTTCGAGGATAACGTTAAGCTGTTTGCTTTTCTTCACGCGGCGTCGGCTTTTCGCCGCGGTCAAAAACAGCCGGTCCTTATCCGCGTCAATATGCGCGAAATGGTTCGGGCGGATTTTCGCGCCAGACAAAATACCTATAAGCAATCGCTGACATTTGACCTGGATTGTCTTTGCTATGTCGGCGGCAAAAACGGTGCCGGCAAAGAGTTGCTAAAGCTGGCTTTGCGCATGTTTGACCCGAACCGGTTTCATTATTTCGAGTCCATGGATGAGGCGCGCGATTGGCTGCTCGATTACAAAAAACGCAAATTGTCCAAAGATCGCGCCGTCAAGCTTTGAAAACAAGTCGCTTGTGGTATAAACTTGAGATATGATTATCTATCTTGGTACCGATCACGCGGGTTACGAATTAAAAAATATTTTGGCTGAGCACTTGACTCATGCCGGTCATCAAGTCGAAGACTTGGGCGCTCGCACTTTAGACGAAGCGGACGATTATCCGCGCTACGCTTACGCGGTAGCGGGGAAGGTGCTGGGTGGCAATGACGATGACCGTGGCATTTTGCTGTGCGGCTCCGGCCAGGGCATGAGCATGGCGGCCAACCGGGTCAACGGCGTTCGCGCCGCTCTGGCCTGGAATGTTGAGTCGGCCGAAGCGGCGCGCCGCGACGACAACGCTAACGTGCTGGTATTGCCGTCGCGCTTTGTCGACGCGGAAACCGCCGAAGCCATGGTCGACGCTTGGCTGGCGGTCGAGTTCAGGGCCGATCCTAAATATCAGCGTCGTCTCGACGAGCTGGAAGAACTGTACGGCTAACACGTGGCTTTGGTAGTTCCGACAGCTCTGTCTTACGATCTCGAAGATTTCAACTCGCGCTTGCGGCGGGTGCGGCCGTTCGCGAGCCGTATTCATGTCGACGTCACCGACGGCGTCTTTTCGGAAGCGCGTACCATCGGTTTAGATCAAGTTCACGGCATCGACGGCATTCCTTTCGATCTGCACCTAATGTTCCGGCGGCCTCAGGATCAGCTGGCTCGGATTATCGCGCTACGCCCGAAGCTCGCCATTATTCATGCCGAGGCCGATTGCGACCATGCCGCGCTGGCCGCGGCGTTCCGCGCCAACGGCCTCAAAGCCGGGCTGGCGCTCCTTCCCGAAACCGCCGTCTCCAGTGTGCGTGACCTGCTACCGAGCTTCGACCACGTCTTGATTTTTACCGGTACGTTAGGTGAAAACGGCGGCGAGTTTAAGTCGGAGTGCCTGCCGAAGATCGCCGCGGTTAAAACGATTAAGCCGACCCTTGAAGTTAGCGTCGACGGCGGAGTGAC
>Ga0182021_10008861_pt1 | contig 11909 bp, 11 predicted proteins | sample 612E3MmetaG_FD_120493 | JGI IMG/M metagenome (GOLD analysis project Ga0182021, IMG submission 120493) | Permafrost microbial communities from Stordalen Mire, Sweden - 612E3M metaG (Illumina Assembly) | ecosystem: Environmental > Terrestrial > Soil > Wetlands > Permafrost | place: Sweden...
ATTTCTATCCCGCGCAAGCTTCGGCGGCCTATTGCCTCACGCAACTGGCCGAGCTGACCACCAACCTCGTCGCCCATCAAGAACTTTTCGACCGAGCGATGCAACGGTACGAAGTGACCTCACAATGTCCGGGCGCCGAGGCGCGCGTCTACGGATCGTGGGCCAGTACCCTCATAGCCGAATCCAGCCGCGCGGCCGACCCGACCCGCCGCCGCGAGATGCTCGACCGCGCCGTTAAAATCCTGGACGCGGGCCAACGCTTGACCGAGTCGCGCTCCGAACGCTCCCGGCTGGCTTACCAATTCGGACGCGCGGAACTTTTCCAGGCGCAACTCGCCGGCAACCGCCCCGACCGGCGCGCGCTTTACGAAAGCGCCCTCGCTCATTTCCAGACCGCCTCCGAAATTGATTCCATCGCCAAACTTCCCCAGCTCTACGCCTCGTGGGGCATCGTCCTGCTCGAGCTCGGCCGCTCCCAAAACGACCGCCGGCTCTGGCGGCAAGCCATCGAACGTCTCCAGACCGCGTTGGAGAAAGACCCAAACAATTTCACGGTCCGCTACAACCTCGTCTGCGCCTACGCCTTGCTCGACCAAACCGACAACGCCATGCGCCACCTCCGGCAATGCCTCGACAACGACGACGCCAAGCGCACCTACTTCAACGCTGCCCGGCAAGACCCCGACCTCGACTCGCTGCGCGCCACCGCGGAATTCAACGACATCTTTGGCGTCGTCCCGAATCGTCCGGTTGATCCGTTTGAGAAGCCCGCGTTCTCAGACAAGTGACCGCGCTTCCAACACGCGCAAACTATCCGCCAGCCCGCCCGGCCGATTCCGCGCCAGCCACAACCGCCGATGCTCGCCAATGATCTCGCGCATCCCGGCCGGCTTGCCGAGTCCCCGGTCACAAGCATACCGGAGCATCCGCCCCGCGTTCGCAAACTCGTCACGAATCAAATCCGCATCCGCGCGCAGCATCCGCGCCGCCGGCAACCGCGCCATCACCGCATCGATGTACTCGCGCGTCTCCGGCAAGTTCGGAAAGCCCTCCGGCTCCTCCCGGTAAATCAGGCGAAACAACGCCGACGAATTGACGTAGAGTTTGCCGGGTTTCTGGTAGGCGTTGCCGAGATCGTACGCGAGTTGACCCATCACGCCGGCCGCGTCGCGAAACACATGCGTGTTCAACGCCGGCACGATGTCCACTTCCCCGCCCCACGCGTACGCCGCGCCGGCGGCGAGTCCGAGATAACTGACCGGCCAGTATTGCCAGTGCCCGTTATCGCCCCAATCGGTGTTGAGATACCCATCAGCGCGACACGCCGCGGCATTGCGGAGATTGGCCAGACAGTTGTCCGTGCGACCGGCAATCGAGTTCCACGAAGACGTGCCGGGGCACACATAAAACGGAACGCCGGGATCTTCGAACGCGTGATCGGCTTCGTAACCCCACTGCAATACCACTCCATCTTTCGGATGCCCCTCGCGCAACACATCGCCCCAAAATAGCATCGTCCGTCCGTGGCGCTTCACCAGCGCGTGAATCTTTTCCAGAAACTCCAGATACACCCGCCCCTCGATGCCGTAGGTCTCGTCGCAGCCGACGTTGAATTTGCGGCTCGTGAAGTGCGAGAGCAACTCGCCGTAAAGTTCGTCGAGCAGCGCGAGACTGGCCGGGCTGGCCGGATCAAGACAAGTGCGCTGCGTGCCGGCGGCGAGGTGTTGATACGCCGGATGTTTCAGCCAGCGCTCGAAATGGCCGAATGAATTTTGGTTCGGCACGAGCTCGATGAAACGCTCCCGGCAATATGCGTCGAGCTGCTCAATCTCTTCGCCGGTCATCGGCGAAGCGTGTTCCCAAACCGCGCGATGGTTCCGGTATGCGAATGTGTGTTCGGTGTAAAGTTCGAGGTGATTGATCTTCCACTCCGCCAATTCGTCCACGATGGCCAACAGCGTCTCCATCGTCGGCACCTTGTCGCGGCTGATGTCGAGCATCACGCCGCGCACCGGAAACTCCGGCCAATCCTCGATCTCGCCAACGACTGACCCACCTTGCCGGTGAATCTGGCGCAACGTCATCTCCGCGTAGAATTTACCGGCGGCATCGGCGGCTTCGATCACGCCACCGCGCAGCCGGTAGCCCTGTGGCGGAAGCGTGCCGGTTGTCCAATGAAACCGGCGCGGGCGCGGGAGATAAATGAGCCGGTCGAGCATGGGCTTGAGCACATACCGGGGCGGCAGCGCTGTCAACGCGAATCTGCGCGCTTGCCCGGAATCCTTCGCGTTGACATACTCCGACGCGACGGGCTAATGAACGCCGATCTCCAACCTATTCCGTCCGGCAAGCGGCTGCGCTTCCGGCTGGAAACCGGCCTGTTGCGCGCGCTGGCGTGGGTCGTGCCGAAATTCTCCCGCCGCGCCGTGCTGCGGACGGGAAGAGTCATCGCCTGGCTGGCGTATCTTCTCGCAAAACGCGAACGGAGAATTGCGCTGGCGAATTTGGATGTCGCTTTCGGCGATTCGAAATCACGCGAAGAAAAAAAACGCATTGCGCGGTCGTCGCTCCAGAACGCCGTCGCGTCGGTGCTGGGCTTGTTCTGGTCGCCCCGGCTGACGGTGGAGAACCTCCCGAAATACATCGAAGTTGACCGCGTCGGCTTTGAGCGCGCCCGGCAGATCAGCGCGAGTGGCCGGGGGATTGTGTTCATCACGCTCCATTACGGCGACTGGGAACTGCTGGGACAGGCGACCGGCTTGCTCGGTTTGCCGTTCATCGTCGTCACGGAAGACATGGCCAACACTGAAATGCAGGAATTGCTCACCGGCCTGCGAGCGCACGCCGGCCATCAGGTCATCGCCCAACGATCCGCCGCCGGACGTCTGCTCCGGGCGTTGAAACGGGGCGGACGCGTGGCCCTGCTGATCGATCTTGCCGCCACCGAACACGGCGGCGGCGTGTGGGTGGATTTTTTTGGATTGCCGGTGATCAACACGCCGACGCCGGCGGCGCTTTCGCTCCACACGGACGCGGCGATCATTTGCGGCGTCGCGCATCCCTTGCCGGACGGTCGGGTGCGTCTCGAATACCGGCCACCCATCGAGTACACGCCCACCGGCGACCGGCTCGCGGACTTGCGCGTGTTGAGCCAGAAATGTCTCGCGGAGTGCGAAACCGTCATTCGCGAGCGACCGGAATTCTGGTTGTGGTGCTACAAACGTTGGAAACACCGGCCGACGCGCGACCGGGGCGACTACCCGTTCTACTCGCGCATCGCAGACCCGGGCGCGCTCATCCGCGGACCGATACCGGACACGAGCACTCGCCGGCACTAGCGACTGAGCCGATTGCCGACCACGGTCACAAACGCCTCGCCGGTCGAAGGCCAACGCGCCAACACCTGCAACCGGCTGTCATCGCCGGCCATTTGATTCTTCAGCGCCGGCAGATTTCGCACCGCCACAAACGCCGGGGCGTCGCCCTGCAACAACTTCGCCGCCCGTTCCACCGGCACGGCGGTCTGCATCGTGTTCAGAAAAAACTGAAGCGCAAACGGATCATCCACATGCGTCAACGGCAACGACTCGTCCGCCTGTTGCCGGATCTGATCCGCCAAAACACGCATCCCTTCGGTTTGCTGCGTGCATGTTTCTTGTCGCGCTTGGACGTGACAGTTGTGCCAGTCGATGCCCAACCCGCCGGCCATCACGACGACGACACCGCAACCAAAAGCCCTCGCTCCCACAGGCCGCACCCAGCGAGCCAACTCGCGCCCCGCCAGCAATGCCGCGGCCGGGACGAGTGGAAAAATCAGATCACCGCGTTGATGCGCTCCAACCGAGAACAGCAAGAGTCCCACGACGCACCAGCAAAACAAAAAGCGCTCCAACCGCCGCTCCGGTTCAGCCGCCGCCGGACGGCGAACCACCCGCACCAATCCCACGCACGCCACGACGCTCCACGGCGCAAATCGCGCCAGAAAATACAACAGCGGTTTGTAGCAGTTCGCCAGTGGTCCGGCGCCTTTGTTGTCGCCGACCACATGTCCCACCAATTCACTGCCCAGCATCTGATCCACCAGTTCGTGTCCCACCTGCCGGTAGGCCAAGCCGAACCAGCCGGCCGTGATCACCAGAAACAACACCACGCCGGCCACGTGATTTCCCCGCAGCCGCAACGTCGCGCCGCTCCGTGCTTCCCACCATCGCGCCGTCAGCCCGGCTGCGCCGAGCACCACCCCAAGCGGCCCTTTCGTCAAAGTCGCCGCCGCGGCTGCCAACCAGAACCACGTCCACCGGCCGGTTGACCAGGCGCGAAACGCCAGCATCGCCACAAGCGCGACCGTAAACGAAAACAGACCGTCCGTCCGCGCCAACGCGACTTGTTTCATGGCGACGAAGGACAGCAAATACGTCAGCGCCGCCAGCAGCCCGGCGCGCCGGTCAAAGAATGTCCACCCCACGCCGAGCACCAACAGACTCGCGCCGAGCGTGGCCAACGCCGCCGGCAACATCAACGTCACCAAACTCACCCGTCCCGTCGGTAGCGACGCGAGCGCCGCCAGCCAGGTGTAGAGCGGCGGTTTGGAGGTGACCGCGCCGAGCCAGTCGCGCTGGCAAATCCAATTGCCGTTGCGCACCGCGTCGAGCACGTAGGCGGCCGGTCGCTCCTGATCTTTGTCCATCAGGTCGGAGGGACCGGTGATGCGAATCGCAAACAACGCCACCGTCAGCGCGGTGATCAGCAAAGCGACCCGGTACATGACGGTCACTTGATGGCTTGCAGCCAGACGCAGAACACGGAGGCCGGGAAGATGAAGGCGAAATGCCGTTCGTAGGCGCGGGGGAAGAGTTTCGCCAGAAATCCGATGCCGAGCGCGTAGGTGATGTCGTCGAAGAAGATCTCCCGGCGCTGCACAAGGAAATTCGCCTTGTAGTAATCGGTTTGATTGTGGAAGTAGTCGAACGATTGGCTGGTGAAGAAGTGGCAGTGCTCGTGATGCCGGTACGCCTCGCACCAGGAGAAATGCGGACATTCGATGAACAGCAGTCCGCCCGGCTTGAGCACCCGGTACATCTCTTCGATCACGGTCGCCGTCGGCGGTAAATGCTCCAACACATGCGCGCAATGGACGAGGTCGAACGAGTTGTCTTCAATCGGCCACGGGAACGACAGCAGGTCGTGGTTGATGTCGAGCTGCAAATCGCGCGCCGTCGTTTCGCGCACCCGGCGGTCGATGCCGATGGCGCCGGGCAGTTTGGCGCGGCCACAACCGACGTCGAGGATGCGCTTACCGGCAAACTGCCGCAGAAGTTCGGCGCGGCGGCGGTGGACGTTGGGAAATAATCGCATGGCGCGAAAGTCTTAGGACAGTCCCCTGAAAAAGGCAAAGCCTTTCCCGTGCTGCCGGTGTCTTCATTTGAGGCGAGCGACGAAGCGCAGCGCGGCGCAGGCGTTCTGCCCTTGCCAGTTCGCGCGGTCGTGGTTAAGTTAATGGCGCTATGAGCAAAGCGGAAATCTTGGACGAACTGCCCAAACTCACGCCGGCGGAGCGGCAGGAGATTGCCATCCGCATTCAGGAAATCAGTGGCGATGAGTTGACCGCGGCGGAGAAGCAGATTCTGGATCGCGAGTTGGCGGACTACGAACAAAATCCCGACGTGGGTTCATCGTAGGCCGAAGTCGAGGCGCGCATTCGCGGCAGTGCCCGCCGGTGAAATGGCGCGTCAGCATCCGGCCTCGCGCCGAAACGGATTTGCAGCAGGCGTGGCAGTGGTATGAGCGGGAACAGTCGGGTTTGGGTGACAAGTTTCTCGCGGAAATGCGCGAGCTAATCCAGAGCCTTCACGAATACGCTGAACGGCCGCCTGAGTATTACCGGGGATTTCACCGGCTGCTCGCTCCGCGTTTTCCTCACAAGATCTTTTACCGGATTCAAGGCGACCGAGTAATCGTCTTCCGTGTTTTGCACACCACGCAGCATCATCCCAACAAACTCAGGGGATAGTTACCGGTCGCGATCAGGTCGCCGGCCAGCGGACGTGCGAAGGCAAAGGCGCGGTGCCGGTAGTTTTGCGCGCCTTGATCAGGATGCCGTCGGCGAGCAACACGGGCAGCGAGTTGACGACCGCGACGTGTCGGCGCCGGCGATAAGCGCGGCCGGCAAACAGCCAGACGAATTTGATCCACGCGATCAACGGCGCGTACAACAGGCGCGACCATTTGAGGTGGCAGACGCCGACCTCTTCGATGCCCAACCCCGACCAGCCGGCGGCGTACACCAGTTGCTGATAACTGAACGGCGAGACCGGCAACGCCGGGCCGTTCCAGTCGTCGGGTCGGCGCGGCCGGTAGAGGTCTTTGTAGGCCGGATAGTTGCCGTGCGTCAGGAAACGATACCGGGAGAGCACGTGCAACAGGTTGGGCATCGTCAGCACCAACACGCCGCCGGGACGCAGCACGCGGCCGAACTCGTGGATCAGGTCGTACGGCCGGCGGATGTATTGGAGACCTTCATTCGAGACGACGACATCGAAACTTTCGTCGGGAAACGGCAGCGGTTCATTGAGGTCCATCTGTTGGTACCGGACGTTCGCCGGCAAGGAAGCCGGTGGAGCCAAAACATCGCCGCAGACCACGGTGTGGCCGTTGAGGGCGAGTCGCTCGGCCATGCGCGCGTTGCCGGCGGGCGCATCCAACACCCGGCAGGCGTTCGGTATATCTTCCAACATCCGCAATGCCTCGACGTGGGCGGGTTCGATTGGTTTCATTTTATTTTCCGCGCAGCCGGGTGTAGATCGCGCCGAGTCGCCGGTCGCCGTAAATCCGGAGGCGATTGGCAAACCAGCGACCGGCCCGGTCTTTGACGACCATGCGGGCGATGCGGGCGGGATCGGTACCGGCCGCATTCACGCCTTTGGCCACGGTGTATTGCGCCTGAAAACCGACACGCTCGGCGAGTTCACGATAGCCCGGCTCGATGCGACCCCACGGCCAGCACAAGTGAACAGTCGGCCGGCCGAGTTGTTGGCGTAAAATGTGTCGCGCGGATTTGAGATCGGCCTGGAGAGCGTCGAGCCGTTGCGCCTTGTCGGGAAACTGTTTGTCCCACCGGATGTGGGTGTGCGTGTGGGAATGCACCTCGACCGCTCCGCTGGCTTCCATGTGTTCGATTTCCGCCCAGCGCAACATCACCTCATCGGCGCGTCCGCCGGCAATCGCGGCTTTGCAGGCCCGGTGATTCGGCGTACCGGCATCGACGCGTACCGGCCCGTCGCCGATCCAGCCGGTGACGATGAAGATGATCGCGTGGAGACCAAATCTCTGCAAGATCGGGAAGGCGTGCACGTAGTTGTCGAGGTAGCCATCGTCAAATGTCAGCACCACGCTGCGTTCGGGCACGGATCGTTCCCCCCGAAGAAAGCCAAGCAACGTGTCGGCCGTCAGCGTCGTGTAATCGTGCGATGCGAGCCATTGCATCTGTTTCTCAAACGTGCCGGGCGCGATTGTGACCGTGCCCGGATTCGGGCACACGTGGTGATACATCAACACGGGGATGGATTGTTGTGCGCGCATCGGTTCGGACCTTTCATCAACGGCTGGGTGCGAGTTCGCGCGTTTTGCGACCCCACAGGATCAAGATGTCATCCAACATCCGGTCCCGGCGCGGCCGGCGCAGCACTTCAAACCCGTTCTGCTCAAGATAACGTCCCAGCGTCTCTCCCGTGAATAAGAACGTGTGGTAGCCGTGGCGGAAACCATTCCAACCGGCCTTGTGCATCCGATACGCCGGCCCGCCGAACTTCGGCGTCAACAACACCACCACGCCGCCGACTCTTAGAATCCGATTCACTTTCGCCAGCACGAGCATCGGACTGTGGACGTGCTCGATGATCGAATCCATCAGTACCACGTCAAACGAGCTTGGCTCAATCGGCGCATCTTCCAGCGTGTTTTCGATCACGGAAAATCCCCGCTCCCGCACGATGGCCGCGGCGGCCGCCGACGGCTCCAGCCCGACGCACTGGTACGACGCGCCGGCCAGTCTCATCATTTTGCCGTCGCCGCAACCCACGTCGAGTAGCCGCCCCGACGGCATCACCTTGCGCGTCGCGGCCAGCAACCGGTCTTTCGCGGTGCCGATCAACATCTGCCGCACTTTTCCCCATCGCTTCTTAAACCACCGGCGCCGCCGAAACTCCTTGCGGTTCGCCGACCACCAATCCCCGCGATCCGGCAATTGTCCCGCCGTCGGCACCGGATGCAAAAACACCAGACCGCACTCGCACAGCCACACGGCAAAGGGGATGGCCGCCGGATTCCAACGATCTCCCACCGGCCACGCGTGCAACCGGCGAAACGACCGGCCGCCGCACAAATCGCAGCACCGGCCATCCTTCAACGGATCCATCCCCTCCGGCAACCGCGCATCAATGGGTGACTTTTTCATTGGCACCTCGCGTCAGTCCTTCGTTTCCCATCTGCACGCTGATCTGTCCGAGATAGGCGCGCACGTCGGGATTGTTTGTGACTTGTTGCTGCACGGACTCCGGTAACTCCGTTTGCCAGCGCAGATCGAAATGCTGTTGCGGTTTCTCCTTTTTCACCCACTCGTATTCCGGCTTCTGCGTGCCGTGATGTTCAAAGTTCCAGTACTCGAGTTGCGCCGGCTCGAACGTCAGCCCCATCCACTCCGCCAGCCGCCGCACTTCGCCGGCAGGGTTCCGGGCCAAGTCCCGGTACGTCACGACCTGCGCGTCCAACTGATTCTGCTCGATCCAGCGCGTGATCTGCCGGTTTTGCTGAAGCCACTGGTACGTGAAAACCTCCTCGCGCGACGCGAACGGAAACCGCAGCGCCTGACCGGGAAAATTGCGCATCATCTTCCACCGGCGATTGCACTCGTGCTTGGCAACCCGCGGCGCCAGCAGCCACCGCCGCACTAACGCGCGCGGATCGCGAATGAGATGGATGTACTTTCGCTGAAACGTGTCGTTGCCGAGAAACCGTTCGAGCCAGCCCCGCGCGTTCTTCGAGTTGTCGATCAGCACCTCGACCTTCGGATCGATCCGCGAGAAGATGATGTCGTACACGCGATCCACGTCCTTGGGCGCGATGTCGCTGAAGATCGGGCAGAATCCCTTATCCCGGCACAGCCAACACACCCGGTCGAGGCTGACCGTCCGTCCTTCGCGGACGCGATGGATTTCGCCGATGTGCATCGCCCGCGAATGGCTGCCCAGCATCAACGACAAATAATGCGACCCCGCATAGTTCGTCGAAAGAATCAGCACGACAGTTTTCTTCATAGCCTCCGGTCGTTGATAGCCGTTGTGCCGGAGCCGGTCAAGCAGATGCTTGACGCGCCAGCGCGGCTCTCGCACACTTCGCCCATCATGCGCCCGCTCACCATCCTGCACACCGAATGGTCTCAAGGCTGGGGCGGACAGGAAATCCGCATCCTCGACGAAGCGACCGCCCTCGCCGCGCAAGGTCACCGGCTGCTCATCGCCACCAAACCCGACTGCAAAATTTTCGCCAAAGCCCGCGCCGCCGGCCTCGCCACGCGTGAAATCTCCATGCGCCGCGCCTTCGACCTGCGCGGCATCCGGCAACTCCGCGCCCTCATCCGCTCCGAACACGTCCACATCGTCAACACCCACAGTTCCGTGGACAGTTGGCTCGCCACGCTGGCCGTGCAAGGCACACCGGCCAAACTCGTGCGCACCCGGCATCTCTCCGCACCGGTGCCGCGTCATCCATTCAACATCGTCTACCGCCTCGCCGACGCCGTCGTCACCACCGGCGAATTTGTCCGGCAACAACTCATCACCCGCAACGGCCTCGACCCCGGCAAGATCGTGTCCATTCCCACCGGCGTGGACGTGCAACATTTCACTCCGCGCCCGCCGGACCTCGCCGCCAAAGCCGCGCTCGGCCTGCCGGCCGCCAGCCCGGTCATCAGCATCGTCGGCATCCTCCGCCACCTGAAACGACACGACCTGTTTCTCGACGCCGCCCAAGGTCTCCAACAGCGCCAACCGCCGGTCCGCTTTCTCATCGTCGGCGACGGCCCGCAACGGTCGCGCATCGAGGAACAGATCCGGCAACGCAATCTGACCGGCTGCGTGACGATGGCCGGCTACTGTGCGGACGTGCGGTCCATTTATTCGTTCAGTGATGTTGTCGTGTTGTGCTCCGACGCCGAGGGCGTCCCGCAAACCATCGCGCAAGCGCTCGCGATGGCGCGCCCCGTCGTGGCCACCAACGTCGGCGGAGTGAGTGAACTCGTCGAGAACGAGCGCACCGGTCTCCTGATCGCCGCCGGCAAGGCGGGCGTGTTGGCGGAGTCGATTGCGCGTTTTCTCGATGAGCCGGCATTCGGCCGGGAGTGTGGGACGCGCGGCCGCGACCACATCTGCCGGAGCCTCTCGCGCGAGCGGATGATTGAGCGGACTCTGGAGCTGTACGAAAAGCTCCTCGCCTAAACGCAGGCGATGGTTGCTTTTTTCGGCGCGCTTGGCAGAATGCTGGTATGTCCGGCCCATCAAAGAAATCCGAGCCGTGGTTGCGCCGGCAGGCACGATATCTCATCCACCCGTTGACGAAGACCGCGCACCACGCGAACACCGACGTGTACGTCGTGTCGTACCCGAAATGCGGGCGGACTTGGTTGCGGATGATGTTGTGCAGCGTGTACTCGGCACGGGCGCATTTACCGGCAGCCGACCTGGAGGTGTTGGAACGCGGACGCGAATGGGGATTGCCGAACCTCGGTTTCACGCACGACGGGGCGGCGATGGCCGGGCGTTGCTGCACGGCGGCGCAACTCAAGCGCGACAAGAAACGTTACCGGTCGAAGAAGGTTGTGTTTCTGGCGCGCGACGTGCGCGACGCGCTGACCTCGAGTTATTTTCACGCGACCAAGCGCATCCATGTGTTTACCGGCACGCCGTCGGAGTTCGTGCGCGCCGACAAACTGGGCGCCGGCAAGATCATCACGTTTTACAACATCTGGGCCAAGGCGCGGAACGTGCCGCACGAGTTTATGTTAGTCCGGTACGAGGACTTGAAGCAGGACACGACGGGCGGACTCCGACGCGTTTTGGAGTTTCTCGGCATCACGCCGACGGCGGAAGAATTGCAGGCGGCGCTGGAAGTGTCATCGGTTGACAACATGCGGAAGCTGGAACGCGCCAACGCCATCAATCATCCCGCGCTGCGTCCCGGCGACGTGGCCGACATCAACAGCTACAAAGTCCGGCGGGGCGTTGTCGGCGGGCACGCCGAGTTGTTCAACGCCGAGGACATCGCGTTCATGAACGGGATGATCGAACGCGAACTCGATCCATTTTTCGGCTACACCTCGCGATGAAAATCGCCCTCGTCCGGCAACGCTACATCGCCGTCGGCGGCGCGGAACGTTATTTGGACGCGCTGGCGCGCGAATTGGCCGGGCATGGCCACGAGATTCATGTCTTCGCCCATCGCTGGGCGGCCGGCGCGAGCGGACTGGTGTTTCATCCAGTGCCGATGATCCGCGCGCCGTCGTGGTTGTCGACCTTGACGTTTGCGTGGAATTGCCGGCGGGTGGTCGCGGAAGCGAACTGCGATTTGGTATTCAGTCTGGAGCGGACGTTGGAGCAGGACATTTACCGGACGGCGGGCGGTTGTCATCGCGAATACCTGATCCAGCGGTTGCGGCATTCGTCGCCGCTGAAGCGGGTCACGATTTGGTTGAATCCGCTGCACTTGATGATGCGCTGGCTGGAGAAGCGCGTGTTCGATCCGCGTCATACCGGGTTCGTGATTGCGAACTCGCACCAGCGCAGAGAAGAGATTTGCCGGCATTTTCAATTCCCGGCCGAGCGGATTCACGTCATCCACAACGGCGTGGATTGTGACAA